>Ga0137403_10006070_pt1 | contig 13882 bp, 10 predicted proteins | sample CZOMad2_1_16fung_FD_122057 | JGI IMG/M metagenome (GOLD analysis project Ga0137403, IMG submission 122057) | Vadose zone soil fungal communities from Angelo Coast Range Reserve, California, USA - CZOMad2_1_16fungal (Hybrid Assembly) | ecosystem: Environmental > Terrestrial > Soil > Vadose zone... | reverse complement strand
TATAACAAATACGGTGGAAACAGTCTCTACGCTGGAAACCCGGTTGGCCGCGCTTACAAAGTCAGTTACAACCGGCCCGTAATTGACCTCTGGGAGTTCTTCGCCTACGAATACCAGATGGTTCATTTCCTCGAGGCGAACGGGTACGACGTCACGTATTCTACTGGCGTAGATACAGACCGTAACGGCGCGCTGATCACCCAGCACAAAATCTTCATGTCTGTAGGACATGACGAATATTGGTCGGCTGCGCAGCGTGCCAACGTTGAAGCCGCCCGCGCAGCCGGCGTGCATCTGCTATTCTTCAGCGGCAACGAAATCTTCTGGAAGACCCGCTGGGAAACAAGCACGGATGGCAGCAATACGCCGTACCGAACGTTAGTCTGCTATAAAGAGTCGGACGCCAATGGGCCAATCGACCCCCTCGATTCAGGTAGCTCCCCTATATGGACCGGCTATTGGCGCGACCCGCGTTTTAGTCCTCCCGCTGATGGGGGCCGTCCAGAGAATGCGTTGACCGGCACGATTTTCCAAGTGAACTCGCCTCAGGACAACGCGATCACTGTGCCTCAGGATGACGGCAGAATGCGCTTCTGGCGGAACACCAGCATTGCCACACTCGGACAGGGCCAGGTCGCCACTCTTCCGCCGAGTACGCTTGGATATGAGTCCGATGAGGACCTTGACAATGGATTCAGGCCTCCAGGTCTCATCCGTCTTTCCACTACTACCGTGCCTGTGACAAATTATCTCTACTTCACTCCATCACCGCCGCCAGGTCATTATTACTTTGCGAGTGGCACTGAAACGCACCACTTGACCATGTACCGGGCCTCGAGTGGAGCACTGGTTTTCGGCGCGGGCACGATACATTGGACGTGGGGCGTGGACTCCGATCATGCTGGGTGGACTGGCCAGCCTGCGGATCCCAGTATGCGGCAGGCTACCGTGAATCTTCTCGCAGATATGGGAGTTCGGCCCACAACACTGCAAGCGGGCCTCGTGGCAGCGACAGCCTCAACCGATATCCTCCCACCCACATCAACCATTACGTCGCCTTTGCCGGGAACTAGCCTGCCTGTGGGCTCCACGATCACAATTTCGGGTACCGCCGTAGATGTGGGCGGTGGCGTGGTGGGAGGAGTTGAGATCTCTGTCGATGGGGGAACAACCTGGCACCCTGCCATGGGTCGGGAGAACTGGAGTTACGCTGCCAAATTTACCAACGCCGGAACTGTGAATGTCCGGAGTCGCGCGGTTGATGACAGCGGCAATCTGGAGGTTCCGGGGCCGGGCATTATTCTTACGGTAACCTCGTCAGCGCCACCGCCACCCACTCCCACCGGACTCACGGCCACGGCCGGAAATGCTCAGGTAAGCCTTGCGTGGAATGCTTCCAGCGGTGCCGCAAGCTACAATCTGTACCGCTCGGTGAATGGCGGAGCTTATAGCCAGCTCAACACCAGTCCAATCACCGCGACCAGCTTTACGGATAGCGGCCTCACCAATGGTACGCCGTACTGTTATGAAGCCACCGCCGTGAATTCCTCCGGCGAGAGCGCCAAGTCCAGTCCCGCCTGTGCTACACCCCAACCGCTACCGCCGCCACCCGCCATTTCTCTGATCCAGAAAGCCACCTTCAGCCGTCAGCCTACTTCCGGCGGGACGGTCACACTGACACTGCCTCAAGCGACCGGTGCAGGACATGCGATTATTGTAGGTCTGAGCTTCTGGCCGCTGGATATCAGCACCGTGACAGACGGTTCCGGAGATATCTTCACGCGCGGACTGGTGACTTCGATCCCCCACAATGTTCCGGGCTATTCCATGTACAGCAACTTCTATTACGCCAAGTCCACCGCCGGGGGTGCTACCTCACTGACTTTGAACTTCAGCGGCGGCAGCACCTATCTGCTGATGGCCGTCGCAGAGGTGGCGGGACTCGATCCCTCCGCACCGCTGGATAAATCCGGTTACCACGAATCACTCACGGCCACCGCCGCATGGTCGTCAGCCGCAGTCACGACCACGGCAGCAAACGAATATCTGTTTTCCTGGGCTTTCACGGACTCCTCTAATCCAAAGTGCGGGAGTCCTGCAACTGGATGGGTGATTGAGAGTCAGACTCAAGACTGGACATCGGTGTGTTTAGTGGACCGCGTCGTGTCGGCCACCGGATCGTACCAGGCATCACTCACTGCCAGCACAGCGCAGAATTATGCAATGGAGCTTGCCACATTCAAAGGTGCCCATTAATCGATTTCCGCCGCTCAGTCCAAAAGCCAAGGTTATGCGTGGTGACCTCGGCATGGAGTTGAACAGTCGCCGAACCCTGCGTGCAGTGAATGGAATCCTTGTCAAAGTAGGATCCGGCAAGGTGCAGTTCCTGGAGAAGAGTGTGGGGATCACGTCCCGCAAGGGCACGCTGTTTTTGGTTATTATCCTCTTGCTTTGTATCCTGTCTCCTCTGGGCTATTGGAGATGGACCGGACAGCTACCCCGATTTCTGCTCGACCTTTTGATTGACCGCATCAGGGTCCCGCCGGGCTTCACGATTCAGCTGTATGCCACGCATGTCCCGAACGCCCGATCGATGGTGCTGGGCTCGCGGGGAACACTCTTTGTAGGCTCACGCGGGACTGGCAAGGTGTACGCCCTGGTCGATCGTGATCACGGAAACAAGGCGAACGAGGTGATCATCGTTGCTCGAGGTCTAAACATCCCTAATGGCGTGGCCTTCCTCGACGGCGCCCTCTACGTGGCCGAGGTAAACCGCGTCCTGCGGTACGACGACATCGAGGCCCGGCTGACCAATCCCCCAGCTCCGGTGGTTGTGAATACAGCCCTCCCAAGCGACTCAAGGCACGGCTGGAAGTTCATCGGTTTCGGCCCGGATGGTTGGCTGTATGTGCCGGTCGGCGCCCCATGCAACGTGTGTGAGCGCGCCGATGATCGCTATGCCACCATCATGCGCATGCATGCGGACGGGTCAGGGCTTGAGGTTTTCGCCCGCGGCATCCGAAACACCGTGGGCTTCGACTGGAACCCGCAAACCCACGCACTTTGGTTCACCGACAACGGCCGCGATCTGTTGGGCGAAGACCTCCCGCCGGACGAGCTGAACTACGCACCAAGTGCAGGAATACACTTCGGCTTCCCGTATTGTCATGGGAAAGACATTACTGACCCGGAGTTCGGGTGGAAGCACGCTTGCCGGGAGTTTGTCCCTCCGGTTGTGGAGCTCGGGGCACACGTGGCCGCTCTGGGCATCCGCTTCTACACCGGGCAGATGTTTCCGCACACTTACCAGAACCAGGTCTTTATCGCCGAACACGGCTCATGGAATCGAAGCACGCCCGTCGGCTACCGTGTCACGCTGGTAGACTTGGAAGATAATCGCGCTGTGAAATATGAACCTTTTGCTACAGGCTGGCTAATCGGCAGGTTTAAGTGGGGACGCCCTGTCGACGTGCTAGTCATGCCAGACGGCGCTCTGCTGGTGTCCGACGATTTCGCCGGCGCTATATACCGAATCACATATCAACAGTAGTGCCAGAATTCCGAGAATCTTTGAAGCACGTCAGATTTGTTCCATCACCCCAGAATTAGCTCTGAGCCGGATCAAACCCGACAAACCGACGGTCTCGGGATGGGTAGCGGGATCTCACCTGACTATGTTTCAAACCGCATCGCACTTATTGCATCGGGTGACACAGAGACGCTGTCCCTCCTGTGGCTGCGCTGAAGTCCGCCGCTCGGCCAGAAAGAACTCCTTCGAGGCCGCGTTGTTGCCCTTCTTGCTGACCCGCCCCTTCCGATGCGAAAAGTGCGGTAATCGCTTTTATGGCCTCGCGTTCCGAAGAAGAGCTCCGGCCCCCGACGAAGCGAAGCCAATGTCGGACCGGCCACAGGATTATCCCGCTCTGGTCTACGGACGAGGAGAGGACGAAGAGCCTTTTCAGGAGGAGACAACCGTCCGTGTGTTGAATCTCCGCGGCGGACTCATAACCTTAGCCACAAGAGTGGAGCCTGGCCAACACCTCGTTCTTATGAATCTCGCCACCGACGAAGATCAGGGGTGCCGTGTGGCGTTCGTGGGCGAGCAACATCTCGGTCGAAACATAATTGGAATTCGATTTTGCCACTTTGCCCAAGAATTCTGGTACATTGGCAGTACTGCATACCGAAAATCGAACGCTTCCACCGCAGAACCCTTCTGGGAGCGATAACTGTTCTCAGTTGTTCCTCACCGTAATTCGGCCTTCGCCATTCCCCCACCCGCTTCCAAGGTTCGTATGAACTGATCCCTGGAACTAAGACACGTCTTTCGGTGTGCCCTCTCATCAGCAGGAGTGCGGTCGAAAAATGCAGTGAACTCTTAAACCGATATTAAGATTGGGTACAATTTACGAGAACGCAGTCACAGTGAAGAGACTTCCGAAAAGATAAATGAGGCTCACTTCGTCTGATGGACGGGGCGGCAGGAGGGTTGAATGGCGCAAGGAGTTCCGGCTGGCCATCGTTGGAGCCCGAAAACCAGCGGGGTCAATTTGCATCTCCTCCATGGCAAAAACCTAGTTCGAACTTTGGTCACAGGCACTCGGCGTGGTCTCCTAGTGAGCCGCGGAAGTCTGCAGTCGCCTTTTTCTACAACCGCGGTTTACTGGTACGGAGTACTGCCCACGAGGGTGCCTGCCCCGGTGATGATGGCTTGGTTCCCAGACACGATCAGGAATAACAGCGCAGCCAGGTTCGCGCCCATGTTTGTATTCATCGACTGCGTCCCAATAGCCCTTGTCCCACTCGCGGCCTGGAAGTGAATTGCGCGGATACGGGTTGTCGTGGAGCTCGTTCCCTCGCCAGTAAGCTCTCTGCCCTTCATCTTTTTCGTCCATAGCCCTTGCGCTCCGTTCCCACTAGGCGGCGAAGCCGAGTTGACTTTTGCAGCATACGCAGCGAACGCTTGGAGATTTGGCTGTAGTGTCTGTTAGCCAATTGGGCGAATGCGTCCTCACTCCGGATTGCGCTCTCCCGACCGAAGTATTTTCTGAAGTTTCCATCCCTATCGCCATTCGTTCTTGGGGCGAACACCTCAGCCCGACACGGGAAGCCTTGCTCTCAGTTCTAAGGGAGGCGCCAAAGGAAGGAAAGTAAGAAGGCCCTTCCCTCCTTGCAAAATTGAGAATACAGAACCCCGAAAGGCTCGCAATCCGGTAAACCTTGGCATTTTGCAGCCGAAAGTTACTCTAAGGCGTGACAATTGAAGCTGTGGACGACGATTCAGCTTGCGCAGGCTTGCCACAACGCTTTCAGTCATTGGCAGTCGTCATCAACGTCGAATTCGTGCTGAGCCTCGCTGGTGCGCAGGCGTTGATGAGTGATTCGACGAGTTGTGTGCCGCCATGGGTGTTAATTGACGGTTATAGAGACAATCGTCGGTGGCATTACTACAAGCGCGACCGGGTACTCATAGGCGCCCACGTCGGTACTCGCGCCTTGCGGGCGTGTGACCCCGTCAAAATCGGAAAGGACGGCGGAAAGGTTAACCCCAGCGTCTATTCCAGCGCCTCCCAACTGCGCATGAAAATCGTAGGGCGCCGTCGAAGCATTGACGAACAGCGGGTTCGCGCCGATCTGGTTTATGCCGATGGTGAAGCCGGTCACATCCGATATTATCGTGCTAACGCCATTGACAAGGTTGTGGTCAAAGGCGGAGCCCGAGATTGTGGCGGCGAATCGAGTGATGGCCGAACCAGTAGGCTTATAAAAGATGTTGTTACGAAGCGTGATGTTTGAGTTGCTGCCCCAAAACATAACTTGGCCGCTCTCGCCGGTGACGACATTCGACAACGCGAACGTGTTGTTGGCGATCAACATCGAGTTGGCGCCATCCGCTAATTGAATGCAAAAGCCTTTGTTCATGTTGTAAAAAATATTGTTTATGATCGTCACATTCGACGCGTGCGTATAGATCCCGTGATCGAAATGATTCAACGTCTGGCCGTCCGTGCGGCCTATGTCGTGGAAAACGTTGCCGTCGAATGTAAAGTTAGATTCCGAATTGTTAAGGTAAATGCCATCCTGGCCGATTTGGTCGGTCTGAGTATGGTTGGCGATGTTCTTGATTTCGTTCCAGCGGATCGTGATATCGTGGGCGCTGTCGTTGCTGTGGATGCCCTCGTGGCAGCCCCGCTGAATGACAAAGCCCTGGATGACGATGAACGCCGCATTGCGCAGATTGAAATAGGCATACGCGCCGTTACAAGTCGTACCGGTCGCCGTGTTCATGCTGTCTAGAACCGCCTTGCCACGGTTTTGGGCCTTGAACGTGATGGGGTTGCCTGCCGCGCCGGAGAAATTCAACGTCACAACGTAATTGGGATCGATTTGGCCTTCGTTGTCGTAGGTGCCATCCATCACGATAACGGTGTCTCCTGGATTGGTGGCAGCCGCCGCACCTTTGGAGAGGTGGCGGAAAGGGGCACTTGCAGTTCCTGCATTAGAATCACTCCCATTGGTCGCGACATAATACGTCGCGGCGCTCGCAAGCTGACCGAACAACGCCAAAACACCTGTTGCAATAAGGAGACGCCAGGGCCGAACTAACTTGTTTGTTAATCTGAATGTCATAGTGATTACCCCATTTGGAAATTTCTCGCATGCCCGCCGGGCTTTGTTCGGTGTTGCATAAGAAAGTATCTGCTACCTTCCTGCTGCGGGAAAAGCGGCTAGAATTCGAAGTGCCGTTTATTCGTGAGCGTCCTGATTTGCCTCCGGCGTAACCCTGCTCGGCTAAGGTATTACCGCCTGCATTTCGTTGGAATAGCTACTCTCCTTCCCGCCAGAATCTACTGCAGTTGCCACATAAAAATAGGTTGTGCCGTTCTGCACAGTCGAATCTGTATAAGTCAGGCCGCTTACGAGTGAAGAATTCAACTTAGTGTATCCGGTGCCGCTCACAGTGCTGCGATAGATGCTATACCCCGACACAGTCGAGGTACCTGCCTTCAACGTCAGCGTCACCGAATGTTGTACCGGCGCAATGCCTGTTCCCGATAAAGACACCGATGCGGGCGACCCGTTCGCGTTGCTTACGATCGAGATGCTGCCGTTCACGCTCCCGGCCGCGGTCGGGCTGAACTGCACCGATAAAGTAACGCTTTGTGATGGAGTGAGCGTGACTGGCGCGCTTCCACCAGTCATCGTGTAACCCGCTCCGCTCAACGCGATCTGCGAAATTGCCACGCTCGAATTTCCTGTATCGGTGATGACGACGTTTTGCGCCGCCGACGAGGTTCCGGTGGTCACATTGCCGAAGCTCAGACTCGCCGGGCTAATGCCCAAAGTGAAAGTGGCCGCAATCCCCGTCCCACTGAGGCTCACGGAACTCGGCGAAGTAGCTGCGTTGCTCACGATCGAAATGCTGCCAGGCGCTGGGCCGACCGCTGGCGCCACGAAAACCACCGTGATGGTAGTTTGTTGGCCCGCTCCCACGTTCAATGGAAGCGAGAATCCACTGACGCTGAATCCAGACCCAGTTGCCGTCAACTGAGAAATGGTCAACGTGGCCGTGCCTGTGTTTCTGATGATCAACGCTTGCGACAAACTTGCGCCGACCACGACATTGGCAAATGTCATCGACGTCGGATTTATCTGAATGGCCGGCGCCGGAGCCGCATTCACCGTAAGGGTGGCCGCCGCGCTAGTGACCGATCCTGCTGTGTTGCTCACCACCGCGCCGAAAGTCGCTCCATTATCCGAAATTGCTGTGGCGGGCGTCGTATAGCTCGCCGAAGTCGCCCCAGCGATGTTCACTCCGTTCTTTTGCCACTGATAGCTCAGTGGCGCGGTGCCCGTCGCAGTCACGGAGAACGATGCCGTCTGTCCGGCGGTGACCGTCTGGTTCACTGGTTGCGTTGTAATTGTGGGCGCTACAACAACCGCGTTCACTGTGAGTGTGGCCGCCGCGCTGGTAACCGTCCCGGCCGTGTTGCTCACGACTACTCGAAAGGTCGTTCCGTTATCCGCAGTTGTCGTCGCGGGAGTCGAATAGCTCGACGACGTAGCCCCCGCGATATTCACACCACTCTTCTGCCACTGGTAACTCAACGGAGCCGTGCCGGTAGCAGTCACTGCGAAGCTTGCGGTTTGCCCCGCGGTCACCGTCTGACCCACGGGTTGCGCCGTGATCGCGGGCGCTACCACGGCAGCATTTACCGTAAGCGTCGCCGCCGCGCTGGTAACCGTCCCGGTCGTGTTGCTCACCACGACTCCAAACGTCGATCCGCTGTCTGAGGTCACCGTAGCCGGTGTGGTGTAGCTCGCCGCCGTAGCCCCGGCAATGTTCACGCCGCTCTTCTGCCACTGATAGCTCAGCGGTGCCGTGCCGCTCGCTACGACTGCGAAGGCTGCTGTCTGTCCGGCCGTCACCGTCTGATTTCCAGGCTGGGTGGTAATTGTCGGCGCCACCGGCGCAACATTCACCGTCAGTGTCGCTGGCGCGCTCGTCGCTGAGCCAACTGAGTTGTTAACCACCACTCGGAATGTCGAGCCGTTATCTGCTGTTGTTGTTACAGGCATGGTGTAGCTCGCCGCTGTGGCTCCGGCGATGTTCGCGCCGTTCTTCTGCCACTGGTAGCTCAGCGGCGCCGTCCCGGTAGCCACAACCGTAAAGCTCGCTGCCTGCCCTGCCGTCACCGTCTGATTCGCAGGCTGCGCAGTGATCGTCGGCGCCACCGCTGCAGCATTCACCGATAGTGTCGCTGCCGCGCTCGTCGCTGAGCCAACTGAGTTGTTAACCACTACTCGGAATGTCGAGCCGTTATCTGCTGTCGCTGTCACAGGCGTGCTATAGCTGGCCGCCGTGGCCCCGGCGATGTTCACGCCATTCTTCTGCCACTGATAGCTCAGCGGCGCCGTCCCGGTTGCCACAACCGTGAAGCCTGCCGTCTGGCCTGCCGTCACCGTCTGATTCGTAGGCTGCGTAGTAATCGTCGGCGCCACGGGTGCAGCATTCACCGTCATCGTGGCTGCCGCACTGGTCACCGAGCCAACTGAGTTACTCACTACGGCTCCAAACGTCGATCCGCTGTCTGAGGTCACCGTAACCGGCGTGGTGTAGCTCGCCGCCGTAGCCCCGGCAATGTTCACTCCATTTTTCCGCCACTGATAATTCAGCGGCGCCGTCCCCGTGGCCATCACCGTGAAGCTTGCCACCTGCCCCGCTGTAACGGTCTGACTTACCGGCTGCGCGCTGATCGTCGGCGCCACCGACACTGCATTGTCCGCGAAATTCACGTCCGTGATATTCGTCGTACTTACGCTTACGCTCTGGCTCGGCGGACTGAACGTGTAGCCCGCGTTGGTGGGCGTCACGGTATAAGATCCGCCCAGCAGACCAAGGAAGGTATAAGCGCCAGAGGCATTCGCGGTTGTCGTCGTGCTCGCGGTACCGCTCAGTGTCACGCTCGCTCCGCTTGCTCCTGCGATAGGAGTAATCGTGCCGGAAATGCTGAACGTTTGGGCAGTGCCAGCGAAGTTCACGCCAGTAGCATTGGACCCATTCAAAATCACGTTTTGGTTGCTCGGACTGTATAGATATCCCGCACGAGTCGGAGTAACTGAGTACGTGCCGTTGGGCAATCCGGAAAATGCAAAGTTCCCTGCACTGTCGGCATTCACTGTACCGGTCCCGGATCCCGTCAACGTCATGGTTGCCCCACTGCCTCCCGTTGCAGGACTAATCGTGCCCGAGATGCCCAGGCCGTTTGTCTTGAAATTATGGCCGCCGCTTTGTCCATGGTTGCTTTTCGAGTCTGCGGAACGGACCTGATAGTAGTAGGTGGCGGCAGGAACCAAACTCGAGACCGTCACCATGTGATTGGTGACCATGGTCGGATCCACGATCGTGCTGGACCCGTACGTTGTACTGGTTCCAAAGTCGACCGCCGAATCGGCGGGGACGTCCGTTGTCCACGCGATTTGGCAGGCGGAAGCAGTCGCGGCTAGAACCTGTACATTCGTTATGTTCAGCGGCGACGACCCACCGGTACTGGTGCCGCTAACCACACCTGCGCACCCGTTCATCACCAGCATCGCCATGACCGCAAGAAAAACACAAACATAACCAAACAAATCACTTAACTGCGAATTTTTATTTCCGACTAGCGAACACACCAATCCGCGCCTGTTTATTCGCACGAACCTCTCCCGAGGGCTTAAAGCAGCCTGGGGACGAGAGTTGGGAGGAGTGCCCTAAGGTAGCTGCTCTATCTGGCCCAGCTTCTTTATTGCGACCTGGGCAAGACTACGCGGACAAAACTCCTTTAACTACTGGTTAGGAGGTCAGTTTAGGTTCAGTGGGAAAATGGGCACCCGGAAGATGCAGGACAGGGGAATAACAGGAGAGTACTGAACCAAGGTCCATGCTTCATACCTTATCGCACTTACTGCACTGGGTGACGAATCGGCGCTGTCCTTCTTGCGGCTTCATCGAAGTGCGCCGCTCGGCCAAAAGGAACTTCTTCGAGGTCGCACTGTTGCCCTTTTTACTCGCACGCCCTTTTCGCTGCGAAAACTGCAATTATCGTTTTTATGGTTCCGTCTTCCGGAAAAGGGTTCAGGTCCTGGGCAATGCAACCGCAATGCCTGTTCTGCCACCAGATTACCCTGCTCTGGTGTATGGACGCGGAGTTGACGAAGAGCCTTTTCACGAGGAAACCAACGTCCGTGTGTTGAATCTCCGCGCCGGACTTATCACCCTGTCCACAAGGGTGGAACCCGGGCAACAACTCGTTCTCTTGAATGTGGCGACGGAGGAAAATCAACGATGCCACGTAGCATTCGTGGGTGACCTGCATCTCGGCCGGAGCATGGTCGGAATTCAATTTAGCCAGCCTCCTCGGGAATTGTGGCGAATTCCCGCCGCACCCTGATGGCAATAAACCGCGCAGCGCTTTCGGCTTCTCCCTCGCCCGTGTCCACTTTCCTGCTCTCCAAGGACCGCCTGATTACGTGGTCGTTAGGCGCCTTGCTGCGCGAAGCGCGAGATTTCAGGCCGCCCCCCAATTGCTCCGAAGTAGTCCATGGGAGCACTCTTGTGCATCTCGCAGGCTATCCTTCCTGAAATCTTTCTCTCTTCACATGGACCTTTACTAGCTGCGAGACATGCCGAGCGCGCTACCAGGAGAGCTTGCATGGCAACATTGCGAGCTGCTTGGCACGCACCCGCATGGGCGGGCGCGGTTGCCGGATTCCTTCGATATAACTTCAACCCAGCATCGATTTTCCTCGGCGATTGCGGCAGTTTGCTGCTTTCTATTGCTGGCGAGTTACTTTTTTTACGGCTGGTGGGACTGGCGCTTTCTTGCGCTGATGATCTGCAGCACAACGGTGGATTTTCTGATTGCGCAGAAGATTTCTGCGAATAACGGGGATACAAATCGCAAAAAGTGGCTCATCTTCTCACTCATACTTAATTTTTCGACGCTTGGAGTTTTCAAATACTTTAATTTTTTTGCGGACTCGTTATCAGCCGCGCTAAATACGCTGGGCGTGCATAATATTCCTCTGCCCCTGATACGTATCCTGCTTCCGCCGGGAATATCTTTTTATACGTTTCAGGAAGTCGCGTACATCGTGGACGTCTATAAGGGCAGGCTACAGCCGGCGAAATCTTTTATCGAGTATGGACTATTCGTCAGCCTGTTTCCGCATCTGATCGCCGGCCCAATTCAAAGGCCGGGACACCTTCTCCCTCAGGTACAAACAGATCGTAGTTTTGACGCGGACCGATTTTTCGATGGCGTGATGCTGATTTTTTCCGGACTGGTGCGCAAGTGTGTGGTCGCAGACAATTGCGCCCTGCTGGCAAATGCGGCTTTTGGCGGGCAACTCGGAGGGCCGAACCTCTGGGTTGTTCTGATCGGAACGTATGCGTTTGCATGGCAGGTATACGGAGATTTCAGCGGCTACAGCGATATCGCCCGCGGCAGCGCACAATTGCTGGGCTTTCATTTCATGATCAACTTCCGGCAGCCGTTTCTGTCCCTGCGGCTGCAGGACTTTTGGCGACGCTGGCACATTAGTTTGAGTAGCTGGCTCCGCGATTACTTGTACATTCCCTTGGGTGGTAGTGCCGGCGGGGAATGGAAAACGTCCGTGAATCTTCTGAAGACAATGATCCTGGCTGGCCTTTGGCACGGCGCAAACTGGACGTTTATCATCTTTGGCGCGATTCATGGCGTAGTGTTGGGCCTTGAACGCAGGCTTTTCCCCGCGGCCGCAAAGCCCGGCGATGCGGCTCAGCCTCGACCTGTTTTTGCGTTCTTCTCCTTATGGGGACAGCGAATCTTAACGTTCAACATTTTTTGCTTGAGCCTGGCTTTCTTCCGGGCGACATCCTTGCATGCGGCGATACAGTTTCTGTCTGGATTATCTAATTTCGCCTGGCGGAGAGAGTATGCATCAGCGTTATTCATGCTTAGCATTTTCTCGATGCCTTTATTCGCAATGGACCTGTTGCTGGAAGCCAGCAACCAGGAATACCCGTTTGCGAACGCCTCATACGCATTTCGCACCGGACTTGCGAGTGTCGCGCTCGTCCTACTGACACTATTTTCGGGGAACGCTTTCAATGCTTTCGTCTATTTCCGATTCTAAATCGCGCTGCCTGCTGTATTGCAAAGTTTTGGCGGGGATTTGCGCGAGCTTGCTCGCGATGATCGAAATTTCCTCCATTTATCTGCTCAAGCATCACTCGCCAACATACGCGCGAATTTCGCGGCAATACAGCGAAGCGATGACGATCCGCCCCGCTGGACCTGGCGAGCCGGCAAATGTGTTGATGGTAGGCAATTCTTTGCTGCTGCATGGAGTTGAACTGGATCGTTTGCGGACGTTGACTTCTGAGAGGATGAACATCTATCCCATTTTTCTTGAAGCAACCGGCTACTACGATTGGCTGTACGCGCTACGTGGGCTATTCCGGCAGGGGGCTAGACCGCAGGCGGTCGTTCTCGGTGTGGGTGTGAATTATTTTCTCGCGGATGGGGTGCGCCAGGATTATGCTCCCATGGTTTTCTTTAGCGCTGGAGACACGCTCGCCGTTTCTTCGGATTTACATCTGGACCGGACGGCGACAAGCAATCTACTGCTTGCGCATTCCAGCACTTTCTGGGATACGCGGAGCGCCATTCGAACACAGGTTCTTAGCCACGTGGTTCCTCACCTAGAAGACCTCTTCATGCTGGTCAATCAAAGGCCGACCGTTCCAGAGGGCAGGGAGTTTGAAGAGATTGTTATGCCCCGGTTGCAACGGATGCAGGAACTGTGTGAAGCGCACGGAGCCAAACTGATTCTGCTGGTTCCGCCAACGCTCTCGTCGGAGAGTGCGATCGGCGAGATGGCTTACGCAGCGCACAAGGCAGGAGTCGATGTGTCAATACCAATTGATCCAGCGGCCCTTTCTGCAAACTTTTACCAGCGAGATGGGATGCATCTCAATAGCCAAGGCGCAGTTGTTTTCACATCAGCGCTGGCTAAGGATCTTCCCGACAAGGTTGCGACACACAATACACTTGCCTTCCATCCCGTCCGGCAAACTTCATCTCTAGCTCCGGAGATTGCAGCCCGTGAGCACTGAAGCTCCAGGCGTGTTCGCCGTCGAACAAGGCAAACGTGGTTCTCTGCGCGCCGATTTCAGCTGGACGTTGGTGGGGAATGCAATTTATGCGGGCGGGCAGTTTGCGACACTGATGCTGCTGGCCAAGATGGTTCGGCCGGAACTAGTCGGGCAATACGCTTTGGGCCTCGCCATCGTATATCCCGTGATGATGCTCACGAACATGCAGCTTAGGGCCGTTATGACCTCGGGGGCTCGGCA
>Ga0137403_10006069_pt1 | contig 13882 bp, 10 predicted proteins | sample CZOMad2_1_16fung_FD_122057 | JGI IMG/M metagenome (GOLD analysis project Ga0137403, IMG submission 122057) | Vadose zone soil fungal communities from Angelo Coast Range Reserve, California, USA - CZOMad2_1_16fungal (Hybrid Assembly) | ecosystem: Environmental > Terrestrial > Soil > Vadose zone... | reverse complement strand
GCCACAGCAGATCGCGCGTCCGCAGGTGATGCGGCAACCGCGGCAGGAACCGCCCGAGCGTGCGCAGCAACAACAATCTGCGCCGGCGCCAAAACATGCGGAGAAACAGGGACCGCCGGCACAGCCTGCGGCCCAACCGCAAGGCGGAGGAGGTAAGGGCAAAGGCAAGGGGAAGCCGTAGGATCGCAAAAGCAATGGCAGGCTAAAAGGTCATGCCGAATTTCCGCGATGTCCGAAAGGCCACAGACCTTCCGGACATCCGCGGTTATGGGTCAAGTAAGAGCGCGGACAGTGAGTTTACGCAACCAGGGCCTGGGGAGGGTAGTAAGTTTCCGAGATGATTGCTTCTGCGTCTGTAATGTTAACGGGTTTGGAAAAGAAGTAGCCCTGACCACTTTGGCAGGAGAGGTTCCTCAGTAACGCCATTTGCTCCTGCGTCTCAACTCCCTCTGCTACCGCGTCCATACCAAGATTTTCAGCCAGCATCAGGATGGTGCGAACGATCTCGACATTTTCCTTATCCAGGCGCGTGATAAAAGAGCGATCGATTTTCAAGGTATCAATCGGGAACCGATGCAGATAAGTCAGGGATGAATAACCCGTCCCGAAATCGTCGATACTGAGTCTCACTCCCAGGGCGCGGAGTTGGGAGAGCATCGCGGCAGCGGTTTCGAAATCATCCATGACTACGCTCTCGGTGATCTCGAGTTTCACAAAGGCAGGATCAATCTTAGTCTCCGTCAGAATATCTCTGACCCGATTGACCAAATCCGGTTGCGCAAACTGTTTCGCCGAAAGGTTGACAGTCATATACAGGGGTTTATCTGAAGGATACTTCTCCTGCCACTTCTGCAGTTGATAGCAAGCCTCTCTCAGGACCCACTCGCCAATTTGCAAAATCTGACCGCCTTCTTCAGCGATCGGAATAAACTCCGCTGGCGAGATCAGGCCGCGGTCCGGATGCTGCCAGCGTACCAATGCTTCAAAGCCGCATAACCGGAAGTCGTCGAGGGCAATGATGGGCTGGTAGTTGACGAAGAATTCATTCCGCTCAAAAGCACGACGTAAATCATTTTCCATCTGCAGCAGATTTACAGTGCGGGCCTGCATCTCTTCGTCGAACATTTCATGACGTGCCTTGCCCAGGGACTTAGAGCGGTACATGGCCGTGTCAGCGTCGCGCAGTATCTCGTCCGGGTGATTGTAAGAGACTGATCCCGGTGCAATGCCCACACTTACCGTAGTGAAGACATCACGGCCAGTTAGGTTGAAGGGCAGCTTCAGGTCCTCCTGGATTCGCTCGGCCACCGATACCGCTTCGCGCACATCGGTGAGATCTTCCAGCAGGATTGTGAACTCATCGCCACCGACACGCGCCACGGTGTCTCCCGGTCGCACGCAACCTTCCAGCCTTCGGGCAATGCCGATCAGCAGTTGATCGCCAATCATGTGGCCGAGACTATCGTTTACAACTTTAAACCGATCCAAATCGAGGAAGAGTACTGCAAAAGTCAGATCAGACTTACGTTTGTTGCGCGCGATGGCCAATTTCAGGTGGTCTATCATCAGAGCGCGATTTGGCAATCCAGTAAGCGCGTCGTGGAAAGCGTCGTGCAAGAGCCTCTCCTCGGCTGCCTTCCGGTCAGTAATGTTCTGGACCTGGAAGATGAAGTGTGCTGATTCGCTGTTCTCGACAGTGGCTTGCGACACACTCCAGAGCACCCAGACCGCGTGCCCGTCGCTGTGAGTACATCTTGTCTCGATCTGATAACCAGGAATCTTGCCGCTCAGCATTTGTTCCCACTTCGTGCGGGCCGCAATGCGTTCGTCCGGGTGAACAAAATCCTGAAACTCTGTGGCGAGCAGTTCTCGATCCGTATAACCGAGAATTTCACAGAGCGAGCGGTTGACACGCTGACAACGACCACTGGGAAGAACCAGGGCCATTCCGATTGCGGCAAAATCGAAAGCCACCTGAAACAACGCCGTGCTGCTCTGCAAAGTCGCGATAGGTGTTGCAGCCGAGCCGGTCCGCCGCGGAAAGCGTGAGGTGAAGTAGAGCACCGTTATTGCCAGGATAACGGCGCCGATCACGGCGACATACGGCCAGATGTGTCCCAGCGAGTCTCCGGTGGCAACGACCAGAATGGCGCTGACTATGAGTACGAAAAGCAGCCGGGCCGCTGACGGAGTGGGTAAGGCCGTAAGTAGAGTTCGCATCGATCTCCACGAGACCCTTTTTTCGAGTGTTCCAACCGCAGGAGTCATTTTGCTTACCTAAATACTTCCGGGAAGACATAGACATTGCATAGGAGGTTTCAACGAGGCCCTAAGGTGGACGCCGATTAGGCGCACGCAGTTGCCTTTGCACTCGTTGTGCCAAGAAGAAGTTGGTAGCCCTGGCTATTAATGGAGCAATTGCAACATACGCAGCGAAGGCCATCGAGGAGATCTGTCAAATCGAAAGAAGTAAATGCGAATCGACTGAAATACGGTCATTCTGGTCGTCAAATAGCAAACGGCACACAGCGAATGCCTTAGTCAACCAACGCGCTATTGACTAGTCCACCACTCTAATTCTTGTCTCGGCGCCGTTCGTGCGGATTTCGGGGACGTACATTGCGTGTCCCAGTACGGGCAACGCATGGAATGCGCCCGGGCTCTCCGCCCGCATTTCGTAACTCAACTGCCAGACACCTTCCGGAAGGTGATCGATGAAGAATGCGACTTTGCGGTCGCGTAACTCCTGATAGACCCAACGTGAGCGCCCAGTAAGGTCACTCGTTGAGTTGAAGTTCATGAGTGCTGACTTGCTGTCAGATGCCGGGACCAGGTCGCTACCACCACCCCACGCGGGCTGCCCGCGCAGGGACCCCGGTCTGCTCCCGGTTCTGACAGGAGCAAGGGCGCCGGCTTTGATCTCCTTTACATACAAGTTCTCGCCGCTGCGAAGTTGCACGGCTTCGAGGCCAGCAGGTTTGAGGTCCTCGAACAGCAAATACTCATAATTGTTCTTCGCCTCGATGGTGATTACGGTTTCCACGCGCTCACCACTCTTCACCGTGTCGCCGTCATTCAGCGGCACGCGTTCAGAGACGAAGCCCTTGAGCAGCGTCGGGTGATTGACGAGTTTGAAATACTGCCGACGAACAAAAATTTCATTTCCGGCAGGCGTAATGGGTTCCTCGAGACTGATGAACCTTGCCTGCGCTGAGAAATAGAGCGGACCAGCGCCACTCGTCCGCCGGATGCTGATCTCATTCGCGCCATCACGAATAACTTCGCGTGGAATTTCAAACTTGCTGGGCGCGCCGAGCGCGTCCGTTCCGGTGATCTGTTTGGTCGCAATTGCAGTTCCGTTTACTAGCAACTCGTAGCTGAGTTGTGGTTCCAGTTCTTTACTTGTGCGCAGGTAGTCATTGAGGGTCAGCACCACGATGGCAGTGTCGCGGGTGTTGCTCCATTGAGCGCCACGGCGGTTCTTGATCAGCCAGTTGGTAACGGGCTCTACCAGCCGGTTTTGCGGATCGATGGCCAGCAGCGCCCGCAAAGCAAACGAGGTTGCCTCGACCCCACCTTCCGACCAGCGCCAGTAAACACCGTCTTCGCCCCAGTGGGCCGTGGCAATTACGGACGGATCGGAAGCTTGACCACCGCTTTGCACGATTGAGGTGTCGGGCTTCGTATCGACCTTCACGCCGTTTTCCAAATTCTCAACCAGCGTCTTAGCCTTGTCGTGGTAGCCAAAGTTGTGCGCAGCTAGCGCCAGCAGCGCACGCGTGTAGGCATTGAGTTTGTCGCGGTTTGTCCAGAGGTTGTCGAAGGCTTTTGATTGAAACTGACTGGCTGTCAGCGTACTGGCCCCGGCAGATGCGGGCGAGACGCCCGCGGAATAGACCGCGAGGGCGTGTAACATCCAGGCCTGGCTGTCGTAGTTGGTTTCTTCTTCGACGAGTTCTTTGTCGAGGTAGCTTGCTGCACGGGAGGCTACATCTTGTTTCACGTCAATGCCCGCCTGGCGCGCCAACGCCATGCCCCAAAGGACGTAGGCCGTCATGAAGTGATCGCTATCGCCGTCTTTCCACCAGCCCCAGCCGCCATCCGTATGTTGGAAGTTATAGAGACGTTCCAGGCTCGCTTTTGTGATCCGGTCGAGCTCCTTGAGATCGTGTTGGCCTTTAGGATGAGTTGCGGCTGCAGTAGATTGTTCGATACCGCCAAAGATCTTGTGCATCGCGGTTTCCGGTTTCAGTCCGAGATCGCGCAGCGTTTTCGCGGTAATTGCCGCAGGCAGAAAGCGGCTCATGGTTTGTTCGGTGCAGCCGTAAGGATAGTCAACGAGATAAGGCAACGCATCGAGCATCGTGGTAGCCATGCTCGGCGCGACCTGTACGGTAAGGGTGGTTGTCTCGGGACGTCGCTCTCCGGGGATGTCGAGTTTGATCGCCACGCTGTCTGAGCGCATCTTGCCTGATCGAGAGACAAACTTCTCGATGCCATGTTCGTAAACGATAAAAGTCTTTTCCATCGCATCGGCGTATTTACTATTTCCATCTGAGGCACGCGCTTCGACCTTCAACCGTGCCGTGCGTGCTTCAGTGACGGCGACCAGCCAGTCAACTCTGGCTTCTGCGCCGGGTTTGACTTCAATTGTCGACAGTTCGCCCTTCACCGGTTTGCCATCGATAACCAGGCCGGAAACAGTCACTCCCTCGGCAGTCAACGAAGACGCAACACGCATCGCCTGCTCCGTGTTGTTGTTGATGACCGCGGAGACGGTTACTTGATCGCCGGCGACGAAGAAGCGCGGCGCCTGAAGCCGCACGATGAGTGGCTGTTTCGTGCGCGTTGACGCGTTGCCAATGCCAAATTGATTTCCAGTGGTGGCGACGCGCGCCGTCGCCTGCCACGTCGTCAGTGAATCCGGATACTTGACCTTTACTGTCGCGGCGCCATCACCGTCCGTCGTCACGTCCGGCAGCCAAAGGATGGTTGAGCGAAAATCGCTGCGCACCTGGACAGCCGGTTCCTGGCCCGGGGGCGGGGGTGACAAGGCGCCGTCTTTATATTTCATAAAACCATCGAGGTCACGGCCGTTAATAGGCACTGCATCGATTGGTTTGCTGGTAGGAAAGTTACCGAACGCCGACTTTTCCGCCGCGACCAGCGAAGCTGCATCGCTTCGGCTGATCTCGCCGCCTACGCCGGCTCTCCTCAGACCTATACCGGCTCCCCCACCCGGACCGCCGCCACCCGTGTTGCCGCCAACCTCCTCGTCTTCGTATTGTCCGACCTCCTTACGATCGACCAATTGTCCCTTCCCGATTTCCACCAGCCGCGTGTAGGACTTTTGATTGAAAGTGCTTTGCGTCTCAACCGCCTGCGTTCGTTTGCTGCCGTAGTAAAACTGGCGCGGATCGCCGGCGTAGTCCCGCTGAATGTAATTGACCGATTCGTCGATCAGTCCCAGCGCTATTTCCGCGGAGACAGGCTTGCCGTTCGCATCCCTGGTTGTAACTGAAAGCGTGCCTTCTTCACGCGGTTGATACTGTTCGCGATCGGCTTTCACATCCACCGATAAGAACTGCTGCACGGGTGGAACCACGACCTGCTTCGTATCGAGGGACAATTCCGCATCACTCACCATCACCGCACTCAGAAAAATGTTGGGCACGTGCCGTTCTTCTATTGGTAACTCGAGAAGCTTAGCGGTGCCGGTGACGTGAACGAGTTTGTAACTGTACAGATCTTCGGCCTCGACGCTGAAGAGTACATAGCGATCATTAGTGGGGACAGACAGCATGACCGGCGCGGTTTGTCCGGCGCGAAAGGTGTCTTTGTCAACTATGATCTCAACGCCGTCGTGACGGTAACCAAGTTCGCTGGTCGTGTTGGTAGCAACGAAGACGTACGTCTCCGCCTTTATCGGTGGCAGTAACCGATCGCGGCGGGCCGCGCCCGGGGTCGCCTGGCTGCTTTGCGGACTCTCCCACGCAACCCTGTAATAGCCCTCGCGCTCGGGGGTGAATTGGAATTGTGCCGCGCCTTCGGCGTCGGTCTTCACCGATTGCGTGAGTATGTCGTCATGCTGGTAGCCGCGAAACTTCAGCCGCCACGGTTTCTGTCCTTTACTTAGCGGCGGTGGAAACGCGCCATGCAATTTTTCTCGGAGGAGACGAAGCTCTTCACCTTTTACCTGGCGGCCCGTAGGATCAAGCCAAACTTCCCACCAGTAATCGCGCGTGACCTTAACGGTGCCTGTAGTAGTTAACGGCTGTTCGTTGGCGTCGAGCGCTTTGATGTCGACGGTGACTTTGTCTTGCGGGCGATAGAGGTTCTCGGCCGCGCGTGGGTAGACGTAATAGCGCTGGCGCGTGACGCGCACCTTGTCGCTCGCAACGATCTCGCGACGTGATGAGTCGGTCACGCTAATAGGTGTAGAAGTAATACTCGTTTGGTCCGGGAGGTTCGGCGGCTTTGAACACAATTTTGAGGTAGCGTGCACGTGCATTGTCGATCTCACGCTGACCCGCCCACCAGTCAAGCGCCTGCTGGTAGTGGGGCCAGGCTGCGCCCCAGTTCATCTGATTACGTCGCGTCCAGAAAAGATCAGCGAGCGATTCGTGGGCCTCGGCCCAGACGAGGTCGCGTTCGTCGTCTTTATCGTAGGCGCGGATCAGTTCCTCGAGTTGCTTCTGTGCCTGATCAAACTTTGTTGTGTCTGCTGTTTCGGTTGCCGCCTGCGCGCGCCACGATGTGTCGGCAATGCGGAACTCAACCCAACGTGCCTCTCCTGGAGAGAGGCTGGTCTTGTCGACTTTGCTATATACCTCATTGGCGCGGGCGTAGGAGCCGGAGGCGTAGAACTGTTCCGCGTCAGACTTTAGTTTCGCGTAATCAGCCTGTTGCGCGGTGGTGGGTAGCAGGTAAAGAAATCCGAATAGCGCGATGGAGATAATTGTTTTCATAGTCGGGTATCGTCGGTGACCGCGATTCTCAAAGTTTGCTAGTGGCTGGGCTAACGCTGGGTGACGTTGTGGTTGTTAGACCTGCCAGTCACCATTGGAAGTTGCCCGTTGTGCCGTTAGATGAACGAGAGAATCGGAAGGGACTTGCGCGTGGACGGTCTACCAGTCTTCCTGGGCGATGTATTTGAGGACGGATTTGATGGAGGCGACAGCGTAGGAACCGTCGGACCTCTGGAAAGGAATGTGGCGGTAGCGGCCGAGCGACATCTTATTAAGAGCCTCGGCCACGGAGTCTTCCTCGGAAAGCGTTTCGGGATTGGGGCTCATCAGTTCCTTGACGAGCGAAGCAGAGCTCGAGACCGACCCACCCGCTACCGCCGGTGGTGCTGACAAATCACCAGTCATTTTCAGTAGCACGTCGTGCTCGGTGAAGATGCCTACCAGCTTCGCGTCATCTACGACTAAAGCGCAGCCGATGTTGGAATTTTTCATTAGACGCGCTACTTCGAGCGCCGGAGTGGCGGGCGTGACGCAGATGGTCTGGTCCTGTTCCAGCCGATTCAAATTGTCTTCCATCACTGAACGCGCCAGCCCCTCAGACGCATCTGCGCTGGGGATGTCGAGCTGTCGAAACGGCGCGAGGCAATTCTCGCAGCGGTCTGTGCCGTCGATGTTTTCATGACCACAGGAAGGACAATTCATAAAATCATTTTGGGGAAAGGGTAAGGAGTAACGGAGCTACGGTAAACAAGACGGTTTACCCTTACCCATTCCCCTTTACCCCTCTTCCCGTGTTATTCCACCACCCACGTGTCGCCGCTGTTGATTAGTTTTTCCAGACTACCGGGGCCGGACTTCGCAATGGCCGCATCTATCTGGCCCACCATCATCTCTTCGTAAGTTGGACGCTCGACGGCGCGGAAGATTCCTACCGGCTGCGGGAAGTCTGGCTGCTCCATGCGGGCGAGCATGAATGCAACGGATGGATCTTTCAGGTAAATGTCGTGTACGAGTAGATCCTCTTCCTTGATTCCGTTTTCGCCGATCGTTACCACCTCCGGGTGGGCGCCATTCATACGAATCCCCTTGTTCCGATCCTTGCCGAAGATCATCGGTTTACCATGCTCGAGATAAAGCACGCGATCCGTTCGCACACTTCGCTCGGCGAATGAATCAAAGGCGTGATCGTTAAAGATGTTGCAGTTCTGATAGACCTCGATAAAGGAGATGCCCTTGTGTTTGGCTGCGGCTTCGACTACCGAGCCAAGATGCTTGACGTCGATATCGATGGAACGAGCCACGAAGGTCGACTCGCTGGCGATGGCCAGCGAAAGGGGATTAATCGGATAGTCGATCGCTCCCACCGGCGTGGATTTCGTTTTCTTGCCAAACTCGGAGGTTGGACTGTATTGGCCCTTAGTCAAACCATAAATTCTGTTGTTGAAGAGTATGTAATTGACGTCGAGATTGCGGCGAATCGCGTGCATGAAGTGGTTGCCACCAATGGAGAGCGCATCGCCGTCTCCGGTGATCACCCATACGCTCAACTCCGGATTCGCACACTTGATGCCGGTCGCAATTGCGGGCGCGCGTCCATGAATCGAGTGGAAGCCATAGGTGTTCATGTAGTAGGGAAAGCGCGATGAGCAGCCGATCCCGGAAACGAAAACAATCTTCTCGCGCGGAATGCCGAGCTCGGGCATCACCTTCTGCACGTTGTTGAGGATTGCGTAGTCGCCGCAGCCGGGACACCAGCGAACTTCCTGATCAGAAACGAAGTCGGCCTTCTTCATTTGACCCGGAGGCGGGGCGATCTTGCCCGAGACTGCCGAACCAACTTCGCTGTCGGCCGAGACAGCTTCGACGATGGGCTTTTTACCGTTGCCACTATGACCATTTCCAGTTGTACTCATTATTGCTCCTTGAAGGTATTACTATTCTGCAAAAATCTCGGCCATTGGGATCTGAAAACCTGGGACAACATCACCGCCGTCAAGCGTGTCCTTTTCCGTCAGGACCACGATTTCGGTAAGCGAGCGATAAACGGTAACGGTATGCATTTTCGGACTAACGACCCAGACCAGACGCGAGCCGCTTTCCAACCACTCTGCTACCTTGCCCTCGATCCGGCGTACAGTGTCACTGGGACTAAGAACCTCAACGGCCAAATCCGGAGCGCCTATCCAATAACCTTCAACCGTTCCTGCTTTCTGGATTCGTTCGCGTCTAACGAACGCAACGTCAGGAGCTCGGACGGTATCGGGATCCTGCTCAAGAAGGAACCCCGTTTCAGCGGCATACACGTTGCCGAAATTCTTGCTTTTTGCGTAAGAGTAAAGAGGACCACCGATATTCATGGCCACTAGTCCGTGTTCATGACCGGGAGGAGGAGACACTTTAATCAATTCTCCTTTAATGAGTTCGTAGACAAAGCCGTCATCCGGCATTGCCAGCAGCTCATCAGCGGTCATGAGTTGTACTTCAGTGCTCATCTCTCAATTCCTGCACGCGGAGGGTGCCGCGTTCCAACTACGAATACTTGTCGACCTTTTCAAAACCATAGTCTCCTGACTCCTCACCTTCGTCCGGTTCCAGCACCGCGACCGCACCACCGCGATCATAAGGCCCGCGCTTACGCGGCGCCGTGCGGTAGGCATAAGGATCGTGCGGCGGTGCCGGCGGCGGTTCGACTTGTTTACGGCCAAACAGGCCACCGAGAAAGCGTTTGATAACAGCGAACATACTCAACACCATTTCCGACAAACCGAACTTTGTCGGACATTACAAATACTCTTCAACTTTCCGCACGATCTCGCGAATCTGGAAGGGCCGTCCCTTCACTTTCGAGAAAGGAATTGCGTCAACCAGATACTTCGCTCGCACCATCGTTGAGAGCTGGCCCAGGTTCATCTCCGGAATGATCACCGTTTCGAATCCAGCGAGCACTTCGCCGAGATTCTTGGGGAACGGATTCAGGTGACGAAGGTGCGCCGACGAAACGCTCTTGCCCTCGCTCTGAAGTTTCTCGACCGCGGTACTTATCGAGCCGTAGGTCGAGCCCCAACCAAGCACCAGGACCTTGCCCGACGATTCCCCAAAGACCTCCACCAAAGGAATGTCGTTCGCCGCACGATCAACCTTTTCCTGCCGCAAACGCACCATCAGATGATGGTTTTCGGGATCGTAATTGACGTTGCCGGTGATGTGCTGTTTCTCGATGCCGCCGATGCGATGCTCGAGTCCGGGCGTGCCGGGAATCGCGTACGGCCGCGCGAGTGTTTCCGGGTCGCGCGAATAAGGCATGAAGTTAGCCGGGTCAGTGGCAAAGGTTACGACAATCTTCGGCAGTTGATCGATTTCGGGAATGGCCCATGGCTCAGCGCCGTTTGCCAGATAGCCGTCGGACAAATAGAACACCGGAGTCATGTACTTGAATGCCAGACGGACGGCCTCAATGGCCATGTGAAAACAATCGGCTGGTGTCGCCGGGGCGACCACAATCGCCGGACATTCGCCATTTCGTCCCCAGACTGCCTGAAAGAGATCCGCCTGTTCGGTCTTGGTCGGCAACCCGGTCGATGGCCCACCGCGCTGGACGTTGATTATCACCAGCGGCAGTTCGGTCATCACCGCCAGGCCTATCGCTTCCTGCTTGAGGGCGACGCCGGGGCCTGAAGTTCCGGTCAGCCCGATCTGTCCGGCGAAGCTCGCGCCGATGGCTGAACAAACCGCGGCGATTTCGTCTTCAGCCTGAAAAGTTTTCACGCCAAAACTCTTGTGCCGCGCCAGCTCATGCAAAATGTCAGATGCCGGCGTGATCGGATACGACCCGTAGAAGAGCGGCCTGCCGGCTAGTTGCGAAGCGGCAACAAACCCGAGTGCAGTGGCCTCGTTGCCGGTTATCTTTCGGTATTTGCCCGGAGTGATCTTCGCCTTCTTGATTGTGTAATGGGTGGTGAATAGCTCCGTGGTATCAGCGAAGTTGTAGCCGGTCTTCAAGGCAATTTCGTTTGCCTTCGCCAGCTCGGGATTCTTGCCAAACTTGCTCGTGATCCAGGCAAGCGTGTTTTCCATTGGCCGGTCATAGAGCCAGTAGAGCACGCCGAGCGCGAAGAAGTTTTTGCAACGATCGATCTCTTTGCGTGACAGCTCAACGTTGCCTTTCAGCGCGTTCATGTTGAGCGTTGTGACCGGTAGCTTGTGTACACGATAACCGGCGAGGGAGCCGTCCTCCAGCGGATTTGAAGCGTAGTTTGCATACTTCAAATTCTCTGGTGTGAAGCCATCGGTGTTAATGATGAGTGTGCCGCCATCTTCGAGGTCCGCAAGATTAACCTTCAAAGCCGCGGGGTTCATTGCCACTAATACGCTTGGCTGATCGCCCGGCGTCTTGATGTCCTGGCTGGAGAAGTTCAACTGAAACCCGCTGACGCCGGGCAAGCTGCCCGCAGGCGCGCGAATTTCAGCAGGGAAGTCGGGCAGCGTGGAAATGTCATTGCCGACAACCGCAGACGTATTCGTAAACTGCGTTCCCGTTAACTGCATGCCATCGCCGGAGTCGCCGGCAAACCGGATGGTCACGGTCTCCACTTCCTCGAGGTTCTTTTCCGTATGTTCTACCGGGGGTTCGATAAGAGTGCTCATTTGTGTTTGATCATGCCTTCTTTGCTTAGGATTGCCCATTGCCAATTGCCGATTTGCGTTCACTGACTATGTGGCTTCGAATCGGCAATTGGAAATCAGAAATCGGAAATGTTCTCACCCCCCATCAGTGCTATCCATGACCTGATCGGGATTTGGTGGCAAGTTCATCGTAGTCTTCGGGTAACTTTCCGCCAGGTAGCTGATGACGTCGAAAACGGAGATCGAGCCCATGAGTTTGCCGTCTTTCACCAGGGGAATATTTCGATAACCCTTGTCATTCATAATCGCAACGGCGTCACCGATCGTCGCCTCTGGCGTCAAAGTCGCGACCACAGGCGACATCCACTTGCTTACCGGCGCGTTCAGGTCCGTCTCCCGTCCAACGATCTTATTTAAGAGATCTCGTTCGGTAAAAACACCCACTACCGACCCATCTTCTGCGCAAACAATCGCACATCCGCCTTCGTCCTGTTTCATTGCCTCGATTGCCTGGGAGAGCGGCGTAGAGGGCGCAATGCAAACGTAGTCGTCAGTCTCCATCGAGCTTACGCTGTCCTGGCGCGCCTGACGAGTCGAGGCCGTCTTCGCGATTCCTACGGAAGGTGTTTGACCGGTAGCTGACTGTTCGCCTGACATCGATTGATTGCTCCGGAAGACTGATTGGAGTGATGCGGAGTCGTATCCAAATCCAAAAGGAATTCTACCAGTAAAGCTGAGACGACTAAAGCGAGAACCCAGTTTGGCGGTGACCTGGTTTGACGAAATTGTAGGGGCGTTTCTCTGTGGGCGCCCCTTCTTCCGCCAGACAGGGGCGCCCACGGAGGGACGCCCCTACGAAACTAGGGCACTACCCCAGTTTGTCAGGGGTAGTTTGAGCCTAGGCGCTGCCTCGGGCAGCGTATAGCGCTTTGAGTTCCTTATCGTACGGCGACATCTCGACAAGTTTGCCAATGATCTCGGGCAGGATGGCGAGCGTGCGATCAATTTCTTCTTCAGTGTTGTAACGGCCAAGTGAAAATCGTATAGAGCCCTGTGCCGCAGTGTAGGGCACATTCATCGCGCGCAGCGTATGAGAAGACTCCTTAGTAGTTGAATGGCAAGCGGAACCCGTAGACACGCAGATGCCGGCTCTGTCGAGATGAACCAGAATATTTTCCCCTTCGACATACTCGAACGAAATGTTCGCAGTGTTGGGCAAACGTTTCGCGCGGTCCGTCGTTCCGTTTAGCCGGGCATTGGGAATGGTGCGCAGTATTTGGTCTTCCAGTTTGTCCCGAAGCTGTTCGATCTCTTGATGTTCGTCAAACGTTCTTGCCAGTTCGCAAGCCGCGCCCAGGGCGACAATATTGGGAACCGCGGAAGTTCCCGCACGGCGGCCACCTTCCTGTCCGCCACCAATTATGAAAGGCGGCAGCTTGACGCCGTTGCGAATGTAGAGCGCGCCGACGCCTTGCGGCGCATGAAGCTTGTGACCCGACAGAGCGAACAGGTCTACGTCGAGTTCCTTTAGATTGATCGGAATCTTACCGACTGCCTGCACGCCGTCAACGTGAAAGACGGCGTCTGAGTTTTCGCGAACGATCTTTCCGATCTTGTCAATGGGAAACAAAACGCCCGTTTCGTTATTTGCGAGCATTACGGAAACTATTCCTGTATCGCGCCGCAAGGCCTGTCGCAGATCGTCGAGATTTAGTTCGCCACTCCCGTCGACTTCAAGCCAGCTCACTTCGCAGCCGATTTGCGCCAGATGCTCGCACAGGTTTCTCACAGCCTCATGCTCCACGCGCGTGGTGACGATGTGACGCCTGGTGGGATTTTGTTCGAGAAAGCCGCCGATCGCCCAATTGTCCGACTCCGAACCACAGGACGTGAAAACTATTTCACTGGCGTCCGAGGCTCCGACTAATTTCGCCACCTGCTCGCGAGATTGCTCCACTGCCGACTTCATTTGCCGGCCCAGGGAGTGCGACGAGGAAGGATTGCCGTACACGTCAGTCAGGTAGGGCCGCATCGCGTCAAAGACTTCCGGCGCGACCCGTGTGGTTGCGTTGTTATCGAGATAGATCATTGGATTAGTAAATGGTCAATGGTGAATGGTGAATGGTGAATAGATGACTTTCCAAATCCTAAAGTAGGAGAAGGCATCAACTTCTATTTACTATTGGTGAATTCAAGTTTGAAGTGCAACTAGCTATCAGAACCGAGAGCGGTAGCGACCGGCCAAGTACTCAAGTTTATCCTGGTTCGCTGTTTCCATCGGAGATCCGCGG
>Ga0137403_10006068_pt1 | contig 13882 bp, 10 predicted proteins | sample CZOMad2_1_16fung_FD_122057 | JGI IMG/M metagenome (GOLD analysis project Ga0137403, IMG submission 122057) | Vadose zone soil fungal communities from Angelo Coast Range Reserve, California, USA - CZOMad2_1_16fungal (Hybrid Assembly) | ecosystem: Environmental > Terrestrial > Soil > Vadose zone... | reverse complement strand
GAAGCTGCGCGACGAAGTAATCAAATTACTGGAGCTAAAGGCGAACTGATCCGGAACTGATCGTCGTCCTTTGCACAGTAAATCGGCGCTCAAAGCCGGGCGGCGGAACTGGATTTTACAGATCAAGGTAGGAAGTAGATATAGAAGGAATTATTTCGGTCGTTGTAATCAAAAACCCATGAACTACCACGCGCTCTGTTTTGTGGACATGCCGTTCGGTCAGAAGTCGGATCTCAAAAGCGGGGTGCTCGAGGATTTTGATCAAATCTACAACGAGGCGATCAAACCGACGATTGAAGACTGTGACGGAAGAGGCCGCGCAGGATTAACTCTGGGTTACAGGGAGTGGCAGCTTCTTCAGCGGAGACGCTGCCAGAAGCGCTTTGAGTTTGGTCACTTGCTCCCGCGTGGATTCCTTCATCCATTCTTCGGGCGCGGCGGCAAAGGTTTCCTCCAGGCGTTGCTGCCCCATCGCTTCCTCCTCTAGTCCAATCTCCGCTTCGGCAAGAGTAGCCAAAACCCAGTACCGCTTTTCGGGGTACTTGCTCCCAGAAGGCAAGGGCGTGGTTCGCGGATTAGACTCGAGCCATTGGTTACAAATAGAGACTACTTCTCTGCGTACACGGCGCGCTTGCACGAAGTCGGCAACGGCTTCCGCAAAACCGATAGGATGGGCTGCGCGCTCATTGAGCAGGTAAGCGTAGTTGATTCCGTTGTAGTAGTCATTGCGCAGGTAAAAGCCGCGCTCGTAGGCGCGCACAGCTTCATCGAGATAGCTGTTCTCCTTGGTCAATTCCCATAAGCGCTTGTGCACCGATCCCCAGAGTCCAAGGGTCTCAGTGTCGTTGGAGGTCTGCGGCTCGAGCAGCTGCAAAAGATCGCGTGCTGCTTTGAACGCTTCTTCGGGGGTGGGATACTTGCTCTTATAAGTGGCGAGCGCGAGTCGCTGGAGAACGTAGGGATCTTCGGAGTTCTCGACTTGCTGGTCCGCGGATGTTTCCGAAGCACCGGCCCTTCGCATTTCGCGAATTTCTTCGAGGAGCATCCTGGCCTTGACCCAGTTAGCCGCCTTCTGCGCTTCATCCACTCGCTGCATCAACTCGCTGTGAACCGGAGTCGCGGTTCCAGCTATGTTCTCGGTCGACGTTGCTGCTGCTACCGCAGCTCTTACTGTGGGTGAAATCGAAGGTGGAATGAGACGCTCGATAAACTTGTACACAGGGCTGTCTGCCCGGAGCTCAGGTTCAGTCGCCAGTATTTTCCGGATCGCAGCCGTCAGCTCGGTGGTGAAACGTTTCGCTTCGCTCACGCCGATGTCTTCGCCCAAATGCCGATATTGGCGGATGACAATGTGGTTTAAATCGAAGAACGGTGATTTCATGATCTGCTCTTCGGCAATTACCACCGTCGTGTAAGGGCGAAGTGCGTGCCGCACGCCTAGTTCGTAGATGGCGTTCCTGTTTGAAGTAGAAAGGTCCGCGACGACAACATCAGCCTTCAACAACAGCTCATACATCGGCAGGTCGATCAGCCCCGAGTGCACGATCTCGTCCGCGCGTATGCACTTGAGGCCGGCTGCTTCGACCGCGGGCTTGATGAGGTTGAGATACGACTGGTCGAGATCGAGGACCCGACCAGTCTCAAAGTCGGTCTTCTTTCCAAAGCCCATCACGATGAAGCAGGTGCCATTTTCTGCGGGCGGGCCTGGCTGTGTTGGCATATTTTTTCTCCCGAGCTATCCTGTCGCCGCTTGCACGGGACATGCTGCCAAATGGAACACCATCACTTTCTTCGCGGCCAACGTGCGGCCCACCTCATGCCAAACCATTGCTACGAATCTTATCGGCACGGGAGTTGCGTTTGAAAAGTGGTTTTGATCATGCCGCGAGAAGGCTTCGGTTGTCAAGAATGTTTATTAACTGCGCATGTCAAAATCTGTGCGATTGCGGGACCGCTGCGAAGGTATTGAGGTGCGACATCGAGTGGCTAGTGACCAAAAGACTCAATTCGGCATAAAGAAGTCATGAGAAAAAACACAATTACTTTCGAGAACGGAAATCGCGCCGTCGCTATCACCGCACCGCACGATGAAAGCGCAAAGGCGATTTTAGACGCTCTCGGACTCGCATCGCCTCGTGCTGTGATTCTGCTTTTTGGCGGCGCAGCCGGACTCGATGATTCACGCAAGACTGATCTTGCGACTTTGTTTGCCGATGGAGTTACTCCGGTCGCCGCCGAGTTGGGTGCGCTGATTATCGATGGAGGCACGCAATCCGGCGTCATGGCGATGATGGGTGAGGCTGTTGCGGCACGTCCGGGGACGTGTCATTTGCTCGGCATCGCCCCGGAAGGAAAAATCGCTCATCCGGAACTTGCAGGCGCGTCCGCCAGGTCTGACGGCACTCCGCTTGAACCGAATCATTCGCATTTTGTTTTGGTGGAGAGCAATGAATGGGGCGGCGAGACTGGGAAGATGTTGGAACTGGCACGCGCCTTCAACGCGCCGATCGTTGCAATCCTCGTCAACGGTGGTGCGATTGCGGCCGATGAAGCTTTGCAAAGCGTGCGCAATGGATGGCAACTCCTTGTGGTTGAAGGCAGCGGGAGATTTGCGGACGACGTAACCGCGGCCATTCGCAACAATCAGTCTGCGAAATCCGCCGAAGTAAGTGAGATCGCACGCTCCGGTCGTGTCACGTTATTTCATGTCGACGATGCCGCGCAAAAATTAAGAGACGAGCTGCACCGAATGCTGTCCGGCTAATGCGCTGATTTATTTTCCGGGGCGGATGCCGCGACAGATTTCACGGAAGCGATAATTTCAGGACGATACTCGAAATGGATCGTATCAAAATGCCACCATTTGCCGCCCCAGATGAAACCGTGGCGCTCGAACGTCTCGATTATTTCGGTCGGCCAATTCTTGCGCGAAAAAGTGTCTAGTTGCGTCGGCGATTGCAGCGCCGATAGGCCGCTTTGGCCACATTGAGATCGATTGCGGTGGCAAAGGAGTGATTGCTCAGCCGTTCGGTGCCGGCGACCTTGCTCGCGGTCGAACAAGAAACCTTCATCCCTCGCGGAAGTTCGAGACCTTTTTGTCACCGAAGTCTAAACATTCTCGTCGCGGGGAAGCAGATTGATTGAAGTCACGTTATGCTCTCTCACGCTTCAATCAGGAGACACTGATTATTGCCCACGCTTTGGTGGGAGCGATTTACGCGCAGCTACAATTTCTCCTAGCAACTGCGCGTTCCCCGCCGAGAGCTGTTCCGCTTCGTCCAGCGATTCCCGCGTGTGCTGTTCGATGCAATTCCTGATGTATTCGGGTACGGTGAGTTTGGAAAACGGAGTGATCGTGCGCGTCCATCGATCACCCAGAAACCACCGGCCCCAGATCGCCCATTTATCATCGATTGGTTCACGGTTTAGTAGATCTCTAATCTCTCTAAGTAGTTCCCCGGATTCTTTCTTCGGAAGCTCAACAATTCCGCGGTCGCTCAAGTGTTGGCCCGCTATCGCCTCCGCGAGCCGGGTTAGCCATTCGGGCCAAGCTTCGCCAGACGGCACTAAATCCCATATCCGCGCGGTCTTGTCGTTGGACGCGGTGACTATCCGTTCGCCGTTTGGGCTGAATCCGGCGAAATTGACTGCATTTAGGTGTTTCAATGGGTCGCTCAACGGCGTGCCCGTTTTCGCATCCCAAACTCGCGCGGTGCCGTCCCAGGAGGCAGTCACAATTCGTTTCCCGTCTGGGCTAAATTGAGCGGACCTGATGCTGTTTCCGTGTTCCATCGGTTGGGCGACAGACATGCCGGTTTCTGTCTGCCATACGCGCGCGAAGCGGTCATCGCACGCCGTCACAAACAGTTTGCCGTCCGGGCTGAACTCGATGGAGTTAACGCTTTGAGCGTGTTTAATCGGCCCCGCTAATGGCTTGCTCGTTTCTGCATCCCAAACTCGCACACCATCGCTCGAGGACGTTGCGATCCGTTTGCCGTCAGGACTGAATTGGGCTGAATCATCCCCAATTAGGTCGGCCAAGAGTTTGCCGGTTTCCGCGTCCAAAATCCGTGCGCTTCTACCTGAGATCGTAACAATTCGTTTGCCGTCAGGACTGAATTTCGCTGACCTAACCCGGCTGTCGTACTTTATGGGCTCTGTCAGAGCTCTTCCCGTTTCTGCGTCCCATACACGCACACTATCGTCTGCGGCGGTCACCATTCGTTTCCCGTCCGTGCTGAGTTCGGCTGCGTGAACTAATTCATGCGTCATCAGCTCGGTTAGGGGTTTGCCCGTCTCCACATCCCAAATTTGCACGGTGTCCTTTTCCACCCACGCGATCGCCCCTGTGCCGTCGGGTTTGAATTGAAGTGACACAACAGCGCCATCCTCCGGCGTTTGCAGCTCACTAACACTGTCGCTGTCGAGATCCCAAACTCGCGCAGCCCCTGGGCCCGCGGTAAGGACTCTTTTGCCGTCCGCGCTGAAGCGCGCAAAAAACACCACATCAGGGTGTATCCTTTGCAACACAGGGTCTTGGCCGCACTTCCCGTCCCAAACTCGCGCGGTGCCGTCTACTGATGCTGTAACAATCCTTTCGCCGTCCCCACTGAAGCCGGCCGACCGCATAAAGTTATCGTGTCTCATCGGTTCGGCAGGTTTGCCAGTTTCCGCATTCCAAACTCGCGCGTCACCATCAAACGCGATGAGGATAAGCTTCGCGTCCGGGCTGAAGTGGGCCGACATGATCGCGCGATCGTGCTTGAGCGGCGCGTTCAAAGCCTGGCCGGTGTCCGCATTCCAAACTTGGCAAACATGCCCATTGTTGACCCCGGATACAGTTAAGATCCGTTTTCCGTCGCGGCTGAGTTCAGCTAAATAAATCGCCGATTCGTGTCTCATCGGGCGGGTTAAAGGCTTACCCGTTGCCGCATCCCACACTCGCGCGGTTTTGTCGAACGATGCCGTCATGATCCTTTTGCTGTCCGGGCTAAATTGAGCTGACCTGATGCTTTCAGCGTGTTTCATCGGCTGGGCCAAGGATTTGCCAGTGTCCGCGCTCCACATTCGCGCGGTGTTGTCGGCACATAATGTCAGGATCAGTTTGCCATCTGGACTGAATTGAGGTGGATACGCAGCTCCGTCATGTTTCATTGGCCCGAATAGGGGCGTTCCGGTTCCTGAATTCCAAACTCTTGCCGTGGAAAGCGTGTTGTCCGGATTCGCCGTCCAGGTCAGAATCCGCTTGCCATCTGGGCTGAACTGAGCTGAGGCAACGCTCGCATCGTGTTTCATGGGCTGGCCGAGTGCCTTCCCCGTTTTGGCATCCCAAATTCGGGCAGTGTTATCCGACGACGCCGTCACGACCCTATTGCCGTCCGGACTGAATTGGGCTGATTTGACTTGTCCGATGTGAAAACTGGGTCGCGCTAAGGGTTTGCCGATTTGTGTGTCCCAGATTTGTGCCTGCAGCGGATCGCCGTATGACTTCCCGTTTGAGAGTGTCAGAACCCGCTGCCCGTCCGGGCTGAATTGCGCCGACGTCAAGCCCTCATCGTGACTCAAACGAAATAGAGGAATCGCGTGGCTGCGATACGCCAACAGCGTGGTCAAGCGAAACACCGCTGCTTCGTTCTTAGGGTTGAAGGAGAGGCTTCTTACCAACTGAGCTAGCGCGTCGAAGTCTTTATCCTCATTAATTGAGCGCAAAGCTTGGAGAAAGTCGGATTCGCTGAGCGCCCTGCGCGTCTCATCAAGGGCGGACTGAGTCCGGAGTTTCTCGGCTTCCGTCCTTGCTTGTGCTTTCTCAGCACTTGCTTGCGCTTGCTCGGCAGCGTGCTTTTGTCGCCACGCGTAAACGCTCACAGCGGCAAAGCCTGAAACCGTTGCGAGCGCAACCGCCAAGACGATACGCAACCGGCGAATGCGACGTTCCTGTTCGCGGCGTCTGAGATCGTCATAATTAACGCCGAGCAACCCAGCCAAGAGCTTTAGCTTTGCGTTTTCTTTGCCGTCTTTGCCTTCGCGCGCATCAGCCGCGATTGGCTCGGTTCGCTCCGGTGAGACGTGATCATCTTCCGACCAGCGATAACGCATCGCCTCGTGAAAACATTCATCCTCTACTTTGAACCCCGGTTTGCCGTCGCTGGCATTCGGCTCGCCATCAACGATAAGGGCGAGGATCCGATCTTCGCGCCCTAGTTTCTTGTACGCTTTGATTTCTTGGCCCACCCAGCGCGACTGCGCGGAATGCCGCGAACAGATCACAATCAGGTAGCGTGATTCGCGTAGCGCTTCGTTGATTTTAGCGCCTAAGTCCGCGGACACAGGAAGCTCTTCCCGATCACGAAAAACTGGAAAGAGACGTTGCGAAATTTTCCCATCACGAGAGTCTTTGCCGACGAGCCGGGTAGGGACACGATAGGTCTCAAGTGCCTTGTGCAACCAGTCACCCCATTTCCTGTCCGTGTGACTGTAGCTAAGAAACGCCCAGTATTTGAATTGACTCGCGGTTTCGGGGACAACTTTGTCTTTAACTGAGTAACTTCGGAAAACATTACGAGCCATTCGTGTCATCCGTTTCGCCTATGGCCTTCTTCTCAATCTAACAATGGGGGATGATAGAGCTTCGATTCAAGCCAAATCGACCGATTGACCTTGCCTGGTCAACGAGAAAAAATCATTATCGATAACAATGAGTTACCGCGACAAATTAAATAAAATCGGTCCGCGGAAACTGCTCGCACTCGACGGCGGTGGCATTCGCGGTGTAATCACGCTCGAAGTTCTCGCTGAAATCGAGCGTCAACTTCAAAAGAAACTCGGACGTGGCGACGACTTCGTGCTTGTTGATTACTTCGACTACATCGCCGGCACAAGCACAGGCGCGATCATTGGCACCTGCCTAGCCCTCGGAATGCGGGTGGAGGAGGTCGCGCGCTTTTACAAGGAGAGCGGGCCCGCGATGTTCGACAAAGTGGGCCTCATCCGGCGCTTCAAGGAGGGGAAATTTCACGACAAGAAGTTGGCTATCCGGCTCCAGGAATTGATTGAGGAAAGGACGGGAAACCCGATGTCATCGCTCGGCAGCGAGCATCTGTGCACACTGTTGATGGTGGTGTTGCGCAATGTTACAACCGATTCCCCGTGGCCGGTTTCGAATAATCCTGCCGCGAAGTACAACGCGCCGCACCGGGCCGACTGCAACCTAAACATTCCTCTGTGGCAACTCGTCCGCGGGAGCACGGCCGCGCCCACTTATTTCCCGCCGGAAGTGGTGAAGGTCGGTGAGCAAGAGTTCATCTTCGTCGATGGCGGCGTGACGATGTACAACAATCCCGCCTTTCAGCTTTTCCTCATGGCGACCGTTGAAGCCTACAATCTTGCCTGGCCGGCCGGTGAAAAGGAAATGTTACTAGTCTCGATCGGCACCGGGACCGATCCGAAGGCGAACGCAAATCTCGCGCCCGGGCAAATGAATTTAGTTTACAACGCCACCTCAATTCCTTCCGCCCTCATGTTCGCTGCGAGCAATGAGCAAGATTTCCTGTGTCGCGTGTTTGGCAAATGTCTCGTCGGCGATCCGCTCGATCGTGAGGTCCACAACATGATCGATGAGCACGACCTGCAGAAAGGCTTCCCAGGCTGCAAAGGCCCATGTGACAAACTCTTCACCTATTTACGATACAACGCGGAGCTTTCGAAAACGGGTCTCGAGCGTCTCGGCGTGGGACACTTAGATCCTGAGCACGTTCAGCAAATGGATTCTGTCGATCATATCGGCGAGATGCAAGAGCTTGGCCAGGCGTTGGCTCAGCAGAAAGTGAAAGCTGAACACTTCGCCGGGTTTCCGGCAGCGAGCTAGTTTAGCTGCTTCGAAAAGGGGGAAGGTCAAAAGGAGTTGGCCTATCTGCGGTCTCCCTGCGCGCCTTTGTGCTGCCTTTTGTCACGTTCTCAGCGCACAATGACCGCACACGAACCGGAGCGGCCATGATCGTCCAGGGCGGTCAGTTCGTAGCGGCCGGGCCCTGATTTCCAGGAAAGGATGTCGGCGGCAGCAGATTTTCCAATGAAAGTCTTATCGGCGAACCAATACACTTCGCGAACATCGGCATCGGTTTTCGCTCGCAATGGAATTCCTTGTTTGCGACTCGACTCACTATTTAAAACCTCATAGGTGCTCCCCGCCGCTGGGGCGATAATCCGGGGCGGATTCCCAGTGCGTGCGACCAACTCCGGATCCGTGTGGGATTTGTACTTGGAGCTCACTACCGGGGCTTCCTGGATTTCCAAAAGCTTTCGAGAGCAAATAAGAGCATCAGGAACGAAAAGAAAACCGTGAGGCCAACACTGAGAATGCCGTTCTCCGGTGTCTTCAAATATTCTCTATATTCCTTAATAGCAGAGAAGGTGAATACAACGCCAAGGGCGAGAAAAACTCCGCCGATCACCTCGAGCCAAAACCGATGGAGTGAATGCAGAAAATCCGCGAAAGCAATTTTGAATTTTTCGATCATGGAGGTCAAGGAGCATATTAACGGCTACTAACGTGCTCATCAACAGGTGCGATTAGGGAACCTGATCGCTGAGACGGTAGCGTAACATCATGACAGAAAAACCGACTCGCCGAAATTGTGAATTGACCAAATTAAACCATTGTGCGTAGGATGATCTTAAGAACCGTTTGTCGCCAAACGAGGAGGACGGTTTGCAATTGGATGACAATCTAAAGCAACTGATGAAAGAACTCGGCGCGGCGATAAACGACGCCCTCTCCGAATCCGAAGACATTAGTGAGGCTATCCAAAACGTTAGGAATGCCGGCTACGATGTCTTTCTTGTGCTGGAAGCCACGATTGGTTTCAACAAACGTTCCAAGACCGATGGCACTGAAGAGGTTACCGCGAACGGTCTTAAGAGCGGTGAAATGAAACTCAAAGTAACAGCGCAGGATTTGAAGTTCCTCAGGTCGCTTAAAATCAGCGTTGAAGATCTGGATCAGCAATAGCCCACATCTGATCGACCGCTTCGATCACCGCAGCCACTGAAATCCCATCAATTGGATTTGCGCGTAGAAAACGGTCCGCTGGACCTGTCGGACGAAAATGTTCCGGGTAGCCCACACTAAAGAGGCCCAGAGTCGGAACGCCGAGCGCAGGACCGAGATGCATCGGCCCCGTATCGTTGCTGACGAGCAGCTGCGTTGACGCAATCAACGCTGCAAGCTCCGGAATCGTGACACTCGTGAAAGTGAGCATTCGCGCTGGAATTCTGCTTGCCTTCCGGACGCGCTCCGCCAGCCCGCTTCCTTCTTCTCCCGAAAACACCAGCACCGTCGCCCCAAGCCGCTCAACTGCAAAATCCGCCACGCTGGCAAACCGCTCCGGCGGCCATACCCTATCCCCAACTGGCGCATCAGCGTACAGAGCGATCTTCGGCCCAGCAGGCAAATTCTGCCCGGCCCACGTTCGAAGATCGTCTGGAATGACCAGCTTCGCAGTGTCCGGTGAGGGCTCATTCACGACACTCTTTACCACCCTGTGAAACATCTCCGCCACGTGAAGGCTCTTATCCTCCACGACCGGTGGCCTGTTGAAACAGAAGGAGAGATACGGCGCGTTGTATCTCTTCATGCCCACTCGCACAGGCGCTCCGGATACCCACGTGAGCAAGTTCGTCTCACGAAAACTGTGAAAATCGACGACAATGTCAAACCGGTTCCCCCGAATCTCACGAACCAGACCGGCCATCTTTCTCAATGCGCGCCACACAGGCCCATCACGCATCGCAACCCGATCCACTGCGATCACTTCGTCTATCTGGGGACAGAGATTCGCGAGTGGCGCACATCGGTGTCCTGTCAGGAATGTCAGCCGGGCATCGGGAAACGCGGCTTTCAACGAACGCAATGCGGGAAGCAAAAGGATGACATCTCCGAGCCGCGCAAAGCGGATCGCCAGGATCTTCACGGCAAGATCAGGGAAGGATGAGGCCACTCGATTGTTCCGCCGATGGGGCCACGCCCGCCATGCTGCTGAGCCAGTCCAAATAACGACGACTCTTCGGGCGAACACTGGAATTTGCCTGCACGGCGAACGTGAGGAAGTCCAGCACATCGAGGGCTTCTGAAACTTTCAGCGACTGACGGTCCGCGCCCTCGGCCGGCTGCATCAACTGATCGAGCAGAGATTTCAACCTGCGAAAAAGGGAAATGCGCGCCGGTCCATCCGGCAAAGACTCGTAGTAAATGCCGCTGGACAACGTTTTCATGGTTGCGCTTAGACTCTTATAGACCTCAATAACGTCGTTATCGACAAGCCACGGTGAATTCAAACGTTCTTCGACAACCGCCCTGCTGATCGTGTCGAGAACCGGGGAATATCGATGGATGAAGTTGTCGTCGTACTTCTGGATTTTGGCTGCAAGTTGCGGATCCGGCATACGCTTTTCGGCCTCGTAAGAACGGCTCGCCTGCAGGTAAGGGCAGGAACCGGGGCAGTCGATCTCAATTTCACGCTTCGTGCCGCAGCAGACCGCACAGATTTGCGCTCCCTTGGCCGGACAGTACCGCTTGCCGGATCTTGCAGAACACAAAGGACAACGTGCCATAAGCGCAGCAGTATATATCAAAGCCCGTTTGACTTTGGTTCAGGGGCGTGCTGATAATCGGAATCGATCGTAACCGGATTGGGGGTGTGTTGATTTGGCCGAAGTTCGAATTCAAGATGGCGAGTCCATCGAGAATGCGTTGCGACGATTCAAGCGCAAGGTTCAGCAGGAAGACATCATTAAGGAAGTGAGGAAACACTCCTTCTACCTGAAACCGGGCGAGAAAAAACGCATTAAGCAGGCATTGGCGCGGAAGCGCAGCCGGAAAAAGGTTCGTCGAGAACCGGTCGAGTAGGCAACCAGACAAAAGAAATTAGCCGCGAATTACGCGAATGACGCCAACTGGGCGCGTCAAGAACTCTTTGATGCGCCCAGTTGGCGTCATTCGCGTAATTCGCGGCTAATTTCTTTTGTCTGGTTACTCATATCTCAGGGATTCGATTGGATCCATCCTTGATGCCCGTACAGCCGGCCAGAACCCGCTGAGCAATCCCACCAGCGTCAGAATTCCACTGGCAACAAAGAGGACATCAGTCGATAACAGCAGATGAATATCCGTATTCCGCGTCGGGTCGTCCATCATTTCGGCAAGGAATGGACGAGTGCCCGCGATGTACGTAATACCGTACGAGAGCAACACTCCCAGCAGGCCACCCAGAAACGTGATCACCATTGCTTCAAGAAGAAATTGAATAAGGATGTGACGCCGGCGCGCGCCGAGCGCTTTTCGGACGCCGATCTCGCGAGTGCGCTCGGTGACGGACACGAGCATGATGTTCATCACGCCGATTCCACCGATCGTGAGCGTCAGTGTTCCGATAATCGTGAGGATGACTTTCAGGCCGCTCGTTATGCCGCCGATGCTCTTCATGATCTGCACCGTGTCATTCATGCGCAGTGCCCGCTCGTCAGTCGGACTGAATCCTTTCCGTGGCGCGAGAATTTCCCGAACCTGCCGCGCTGCCTCATCGTGAAACACGGGGTCCAGCGACTGCCACACGATTGTGGAAACGTACAGCGTGCTCCATAGCTGGCTGACCGCAGTATAAGGAATAAACGCACAGTACTTGTCAGGCCCGACCCCGTAATTTGAAATTTGAACCTTGTTGGTTCCAACACCGATGACTTCGAAGGGGACGCCGCGGATGCGGATGGTTTCTCCAACCGCGGGGCTGTTTCCAAAAAGCCGGCTCGCGACTTCCCAGCCGAGAAAGACCACACGCCTCCGCTTCTCTATGTCTTCCGAGTTCAAAAATCGTCCAGCGAAAGGAATCTCCGAACGCATGACTCCGTAATCTGGTCCCACGCCACGAATACCCACGCTCGTCTGCCGCGTAGCGGAAGAAAATGGGAGGTTACTCATGTATTCCGGACTGGAATACTTCACAAGCGGCGCTTCGAGAATGGCCTCGGCATCCTCCTCCTTCAGAAAGATCGGTTTACCTGCGCGCTCGCCGCCGGCCTGAACACTCGTCTGGCCGCCATAAGTGACGACGACTCCATCGGAGAAAGCCCCGCGAAAGCCGACCGTTATGGCGTTATTGAAACCGTTGCCGTAAGCCATCAGCAGGACCACGGTGACGATACCCCATGCGATGCCCAGCATCGTCATCGCGGCGCGAAAGCGATGATTGACGATTGCGGTGAGAGCCTGAAGGATGACTTCCTTAAAAACCATAATTGATTTACTGTAGCGGCGGTCTATGACCGCCGATTGTCGGCGGTCTATGACCGCCGCTACAGTTACATTTCAAACCTCAGAGCTTCTACCGGCTCGAGCTCAGCGGCGCGCCGTGCCGGATACGTCGCGGCGGCCACCCCGATCACGATCAAAGTGACAGTTGAAAAGACCGCGGTTTGCCAGGTCACGATCATGCCGGCGAATCGGTCCGGCAGCGGGAGCATGTTGATCAGAGCCGCGAATATCAGAGCCGCGGTCATGCCGATGAGTCCGCTCACCAACGTCAGCGCCAGTCCCTCTCCAAAAAACTGCCATTGAATGTTGCGGGGCGTGGCGCCCAGAGCCTTTCGTAGGCCTATTTCCTTCGTCCGCTCTTTCACGGCAATCAGCATGATATTCATCACGCCAATTCCGCCAAGGATGAGCGTGATGATGCTGACCCACAGGAAGAAATCCTTCATGCCCGTCATGACATTGTGGAACAGGACCATCTCGAGGGCGGTGTTCCAGATGCCCAGGGCCTCCGTGTCTCTTCCGTCGAAGTTGTGACGTTTTCCAATGATGGTTCGGACTTCGGCTTCCAGCGGACCACCTCTCAGGAAATCGATCTTTCCGCGATTCGCCATGGCTTCGACCATCTCCTCCGCCACTCGTTCATATGGCGTTGCGATGATCGCCGAGAGCGAATCCGGCGTGTTGAGATTTCCCGTCATCGGAAAATCCTTGCGCATCGTTTCGTATGGAATGAATAACCTTTCGTTGTCCGCGCCTGTGTAATTCGAATCCTGATCCTTCTTTCGAATCTTTCCGACAATCGTGTAGGGGATGCTGTTCAGAGTAACCTCCGCGCCGATCGGATCGCGATCCGCGAAGAGCTGTTTTGCAGCTTCGTACCCGATGACGATCACGCGTCGCGATTGATCGTTATCCGGTTCACCCAACAGCCGCCCGCGATCGACTTCAATGGTCCGGATCGTCTGAAAGATCGGCCAGATGCCGCTCATCTGCAGTGTTGCGGAATTGAAGGGACTCTTCACCTTGACACCTCCCCGCATCAGTTCGGGGCTGACGTGTTCCAGAAGCTTCGAATTCTGTTTCAGCGCAAGAACGTCGGCAAACTCCAGGCGAATGATGCGGCCCGCGCGTTCGCCGCCGGCCTGCATACTGGTCCGGCCGTTGCGAATGATGAGGATGTTTTGGCCCAATTCCTTCAGGACTCTGATGTTGCCTCGCTGGAAGCCTTCGCCGAGCGCAGACAAGATCACAATCGAGATTACGCCCCAGATGATTCCGAACATCGTCAGGAAACTGCGGACCTTGTTGGCCTTCAGGTTTTGCCAGACCTGCGACAGGATGATCATGGCTCTTGGGGAATCACCTCGTCCGGGAATTTGAGAATCGTGTCCACACTGTATTTCTTGTGATCCGAATACTCGACGATTTGACGGATGTTGAGTCCCTTGAACATAAGGAGGCGAAGGTTGAGCGACACCTCGGTTCTAAGCGGCAGCCAGATTTCATCGTTGAACTTCTGTCTTTCAACGATGATGCGCGCGCCCTTCTGGAGCTTTGCGAGGATCCCGAAGCCGATCG
>Ga0137403_10006067_pt1 | contig 13882 bp, 13 predicted proteins | sample CZOMad2_1_16fung_FD_122057 | JGI IMG/M metagenome (GOLD analysis project Ga0137403, IMG submission 122057) | Vadose zone soil fungal communities from Angelo Coast Range Reserve, California, USA - CZOMad2_1_16fungal (Hybrid Assembly) | ecosystem: Environmental > Terrestrial > Soil > Vadose zone... | reverse complement strand
CGCCTGATCGAGGAGTTCGTCGGGAACCTAGGGACCGAGCTTGCGGAGGCGCAGCGGGCCCGCATCCGCGAAGCGGGCCTCGGCGCGATCCACTTCGCTGGGCCGGCCCGGTCGAGCCGGGTCATGCGCACTACTTCAGGCTGCACGGGCCGAGGCTCCTGGTGGAGCACGACAACACGCAGAACGACGCGAACCACGTCCATTCGGTCTGGCGGGACCCCGGACGGGACTTCGCGCGCGACGTTCTGGGCGAGCACTACCGCAGCGGGCACCACGCGCACGCCGTCCCGTAGGGGCCGAGCTTGCCTGGAAGAGCTCCAACCGTCGCACGACAAGAAATGCGTCCGAGAACACTGGCGCATGAGTGCCTGGCGCATTCTGCACGCCGGAGATTGCCACTCGACCGCCATCGCCGACGGTCGCCGGCGGGCCTCGTTCCTCCTGTCCGCGGGTCCCGCCAAAAGCACGATCCGCTTCTCGACATTTCCGGACGCGTCGAGCACCAACGCCAGCGGGTCCCTCGTATCGCTGACGCTCGGCCCGCTCGGGTTCTGCGTCTAGTTGGTCGAGCCCACCGCCAGGAGCCTTCCCTCGTTCAGGGCCGCCGCGTCCCAGAACTTGTCTCCGTTCTGGACGTCGACGTTGCGTTCATACCTGATCCCTGCGCGGCAGGGTGTAGCGCACCCCCGCCGTGTTCTGGTAGCTGAGGACGGTATGAGCGAAGAGGGCCGAGGAGACAGCACCGCGCTTATGAGTCCTTCGCCTATCCCCCTCCTCCGCGGCGGCAGGTAATCAAGTTGGAGAGAACGTTGCGCCGGCGGGTGGCCCTGTTCCTTTCCCTGGGCCTCGTGGCCATCTGCCTGGGGCAGGCTTTCTTGCTTTCCAGCTCGCAGTGGGACCTGAAGATCTGGTGGGCGATGGGCAACGCCTTCCGCGCGGGGCGCAGCCCCTACATCGTGGAAGGCGGGCTCCCTTTCATCTACCCGCCCATCGCCGTGCCCCTGCTCGCGCCGCTCTCGCTCTTGCCCTTCGAAGCGGCGATCGCGGCGTGGATGCTGCTCAAGCTCTGCGCGCTGGCCGGGCTGGTCGTCATCTGGCGCCAGTTCGTCGAGATCCGCGGCACCGCGCTGGAGGTGCTCTACTTCCTCTTTGCCTTCGGCTCGGCGCTGACCATCGACTTCGTCGCCGGCAACCCCTGCACCTTCGAGCAGCTGGGCCTCTGGCTGGGCCTGCTCGCCCTCTCGCGCGGGCGCATCTTCTGGTTCTGCGCCGCGGTGGTGGCGACGGCGCAGCTGAAGATCTCGCCGGCGCTGATGCTCGGGGCGCTGTTGCTCGTGCCGAAAGAGCCGCGCTGGGGCGCTTTCGCCGCAGCGTCCGGCGCGTTCCTGGGGCTGTTGGGCCTGCAGCGGCTGTTGGCGCCGGAATGGTTTGCCCAGTTCATCACCCGTTCCTTGACGGTGGACGAGCGCGGGCCGGACAACCCGTCGCTGTACGGTCTGATCCGGGACCTGGCGCCGGACCCACGGCTGTCTGTGCTGATCTGGGGCGCAGCGGTGGTGCTCGTCGCCGCGCTTTCGCTGAGAGCGGCGCGCCGGGGCTCGGGCGACGTGCGGGTGCGAGTGCTCCTGGCGACGGTGGTGTACGCGCTGATCGCGCCGCGGTTCATGGACTACTCGTACGAGCTCCTGTTGCCCGCCGGCCTCTACTTCTTGCGGCGCCCCGGCCTGAGGGTCCCAGTGGCGGCGGCCATCGCGCTGCCCCTGCCTCGAGGGGCGCGCCTGCTCACCCAGGCGGGACGGGTTCTGCAGAACTACTACCCGCTCGCCTGCGCGCTGGGCCTCTTCGCGCTGCTCCTGGACGAGGTGGGCGCGCCGCTCACCGATACGCGCTGATCTCGAACCAGAAGGCCGGATCGACGATGCGGAACAGCTCCGCGTTCCCCTCCTTGCGGACGCTCTCGCAGAGCGGGCCGGGGCAGGGAAGCGCGTCGGTGAAGTAGGGCCGCTTCTCGCCGCGGAACGCCGCGCAGGGATGCACCCGCGAGGCGATCTCGTCGAAGAAGAGCACGTTCACCTGCGGGAAGGTGATGGGCCTTGCCGCCAGCGCCGGGATCCACTGACCCGCGTCGCCATAGTTGTTGAGGATGGGACAGTCGGGCAGCGACTCGATGAGCCGCAGGTCCGCCTCGGTGGCGAGCGCGTGATCGGCGCCGGCGCGCAGGGTCTTGGTTTGTAGGGTAGCGGCGTGGGCGAGCAGGCCGGCGATGCAGAGCACGGCCAGGCGCGGGCGGCCGGCGAGCGCGTCGTGGCAGAGGAAGGCGAGGGGCAAGAGCAACAGGACCGCGACCCGGTCCGGGTAGAGCAACACGCTGAGCGGCAGCGTGAAGCTGCGGCCGTTCAAGACCAGCAAGGCGATGGCCGCGGCGAGGCCAAGCGGAAACAGGGCCCGCGCAGGCTGGCGGGCGAGCACGAGGAGGAGCGCCGCGGCGCCGGCGATGAGCGGCAGGTCATGCAGCATCTGAGGAAAGACCCGCAGCGAGGCCGCCTGGCGCGCAGTCTCCTTGACCCACAGCACCTCGCGGGGTCCCAGCACGGGATTTAGCGATGCGAGATAGGGGACGCAGAGGAGCAAGGCGAGCCCGCCCGCCGCCGCGAGGCGGAAGACGCCGCGACGCAAGGCGGGCCGGAGCCAGAGCGCAGCCGCGGTGAGCGGCAGCCCCGCGTAGCAGAAGGCCGCGGCGGTCGTGCCGTGGGTGAGCAGCGAGGCGGCCGCGAAGAGCCCGCAGGCGGCCGCGCTGCGGGCGTCGGTGAACGCGTCGAGGCCGGCCGCCAGGGCCGCGACGCCGAAGGCGATCCCCAGCGCGTTGGGCGCGCCGCCCCAGGTCCAGAAATGCAGCGGGGCCCGGGCCGCCAGCACGGCGAGCACGCCCGCGACCAGCCCCGTGACGTTGCCGGAAGCCCAGCGCGAGAGGGCCGCGGCAAAGGCGACGATGACCAGCGCATAGGCCAGCGCATGCCCCGCGAGCCCCGCCTGTCTCCAGGGCAGGCCGCCCAGCTCGGCCAGAAGCGCGGTCAAGGTCGGCTGCCCCACCGGGTAGCTGTGGAAGAAGTCCAGCGGCCACAACGGGCGGAACCCGACGGGGTGCCCGTGAGCGTCGGCCAGCACCCGCGCGACCGCGGCGTGCATGGCGCCGTCCACGCCAGGGGCGACCAGCGCGGACCGGTAGAGCAGCGCGAACGCCGCCGCGGCGCCAGCCCAGACCGCTGCGCTGGGCAGGTCGGGGAGCTTGCGGAGGGCGAGCCCCGCCGCGAGCGAACCCGCTCCGAGCAACAGCACCGGCCAGCGCCAGCCCATCGGCAACATCCGCAGCCACCAGAAAGCGATCACCCACGACGCGGCGGCATAGAGCGGAAGCTCCACGGCGCGCCGGCGCGGCGAGAGGAGGCCGTGCAACAGCACGCCGGGCCCGATCAGCAGGAAGAGCACGCCGCTACTCTACTGCTATGGGCTGCCGTGCCGCGGGCGGACGAACTCCGGCTCCGGCGAACACGGCTTCCGCTACACCGCGGCGGCCGTGTCCGAGAAGCTCTCCCTCGACGCGCAGAACGGCTTCGGTATGAACGGAACGCTGCCTGCGCGAACTTCGTCGTCATCGGTTCCGGAGTCCCTCCCACACACCCGCCTGCGCGGTCTCAGCCGAGCTGCACGGCGACTCGGCGGCCGGTGCGGGCGGACTCGAGCGCGGCGAGGGCCGTAGCCAGCGAGCGCAGCCCGTCCTCCCCGGTGCAAGAGGGCTGCCCCTCGCCCCGGATCGAAGCGGCGAAGGCCTGGATAGTCCGGACGTAGAGGTTCTCCTGCTCGAGCGGCACGACCTCCTCGCCGCGCTCCGTGCGTAGGACGACCTCGCCGATGGGGCGCTGGGTCATGACGTCGCGGGCGTAGATCGAGCCCGCGCTCCCGTGCACCTCGATGCCCGTCCGAGCAAACGGGACCGTGAACGCGTCGTGGAGCTGCGCCACCACCCCGTCGTCGAAGCGGATGGTCGTCATCGCCCCGTCCTCGATGTCGCCCGAAGCCATCCCGGCCTGCTGCGAGAGCGTGACGACCTCGACCGGCTCCGCCCCGAGCAGGAAGCGCAGGGCGTCGGCGTCGTGCACCGTGAGGTCGAGAATGGCACCGGCGCCGGTCCTCGGGTCCCGGAGCCTCCACCCCTGGAGGTGGGCGGGGAGCAGCCCCGCGTGGAACACCTTGGCGAAACGCGACTCGCCCACGGCGCCCGAGCGGATCAGCTCCCGGATCTTCCGGTGGGAGGCGGCCTCGCGCAGGTGGTGGTTCGTGCCCAGCACCACGCCGGCCCGGCTGCAGGCATCGATCATCTCCCGCGCCTCGGCGACCGAGAGGGCCAGCGGCTTCTCGCACAGCACGTGCTTGCCGGCCGCTGCTGCCTCGACCGTCTGCGCCCGGTGCATCTCGTTCGTGGTGCTGACATACACGGCGCCGACCTGGGGATCGCGAACCAGGGCGGAGAGGCTCGCGTAGGCGCTCGGGATCCGGTGGCTCGACGCGTACCGGGCGCCTCGCTCCGGGTCGGTGCTGAACACCGCCACCACCTCGTTATCGGGCACCGCCCGGATCGCGTCGATCACCCACTCGTGCGCGATGGTGCTCGCCCCGACGAGCCCCCAGCCCAGCGACCTGGTCATGTCTGCCAGGGGTCGAGGCCCATCTGGCGGCGCCCCAGCGGCGTCAGGTCGTCCTCGGTGGCGCGCCCCTCGAAGTCCACTTCGTAATCCTCGGGAGCGAAGTCAGGGCAGCTCCTCCCCTGCAGGAAGCACGGTGCCTGCCGAGGCAGGAAGGCGGCGTTCTTGGGACACCAGGGCGCGGCTCCGATGTAGATGACGTTGCTCGAGCTCTTGCCCCGGTGCTCGGCCTCGACCGCATGGATGATGTCGTTGTGCCACCACACCGTGTCGCCCGGCTGGACCCGTGGGATGGAGACGAGAGCCTCCGCCGCGGCGGCGTGCCAGCGCGCATCGAGGGGCAGGGCGTTGCCGGCCTTGGCGCCGCAGAGGTCGTCGCCGGCGACGTCGGGCTGCAGGGCTCGAAGGACGATCCATCCCATCAGATTGGCGATGGGGATGAGCTGCAACGTCCCGTCCCCGGGCCCCTGCTGCGAGAGTGCCGTCCAGCCCTGGAAGGTGCGAAACACGCTGCATACCGCCGGGGACGGGATCTGCTCGGTGGACACCCGGTGCGTCGCGTCGAAGGGGTCGTAGCGTGTGGGGTCGCCGAAGAGCACCTCGCCGTAGACGCGCTGGTAGGCGGGGTCGCACCAGCGCTCGACCGACCCGCCGTCCGCGTGCGGCGACAGGCCCAGCGTCGTGTCGCCGGGTCGGCGCCTGCGCAGACGATCGGCGTACGTGCACTCTCGCGCCGCGTCGAAGGCGGGCGCTTCGGTCGAGGGCTGGCGCCACACGCGGTTCAGAGCCGCTCGAACCCGCGCCAGCTCATCGCTCTGCCGCGCGCTCACCTGAGGCTTCGACCAGTAGAGGCTGTAAATCTGTGGAGAGGTGGCGGCCAGCGTGGCGAAGTAGCGGTCCAGACCGACCCGGCTCTTCTGCTGTTCGGCGTAGCGGTTCCGCTCCACGTACTCGCCGATCTGATCGTTCCAGGAGGCGATGCGGGAGGCCGGGAACACGCCGCGGACCACCACGCAGCCGCGGCGCCGGATCCTGTCGGCGACCGGTGCCGGGACGTGGCCGGCGGCGAGGTCGCTATAGTGAAGCTCGGGGACCGCTCCTCCGATCCTGCCTTCCTGCACCACGGCAGTGACCTCCCGTTCCAGCTGCGCGGTCAGCGTGCGGAAGCGGGCCTCGAGGTCCGGGACGCTCTTCCGCAGCTCGGCCTTCACGCGCACGATCGCTGCGGGAACGTCGCTCATCCAGGGTTGCATCGTTCGAACCTCCCTCTCCTCACGCGCAAGACTAGGCGCGGCGCCGCGCCCGAAGAACCCAGCGGCGTGGCGAAAAGGTAGACGCGAGTGAACCCGGCCTGCGCTCGCCGTGTTCACGCGTGGCGGTTCTGCTTTCGGAACTCGCTCGGCGCCGATCCCGTCTCTTTCTTGAACACGCGGGCGAAGTACTTGACGTCCTTGAACCCCACCCGCTCCGCGACCTCCTCCATCTTGAACTTCGGGTCGAGGAGGAGGAGCTTGGCCTTGTCCACCCGGACGAGGTTCCGGTAGTGCATGGGCGTCACCCCCTTCTTCTTGCGAAAGATGCGGAACAGGTACGAGGGGCTCACGAACACCTTCTTGGCGAGCACCTCGGCCGGGAAGTCGTGCGCGTAGTTCTCGTGGATGTAGTTCAGGCAGCGCGCGACCTGCGTTTGGCTCTCCGTGATGGGCTCCGCGAAGTGCTGGCGCACCAGCCAGACCAGCGTCCGCAGGTGGCAGGCGATGATCTCCTGCGCGAAGTGACGCTTCCCCGTGAACTCCGCGTAGATGGACTCGAAAATCTGGCGGAAGGCTCCCCGACCGTCGGGGAGTTTGATTGCGTGGTCGAACCGGGCGCAGGATCCCAGGTCGGCCCAGAGGCAGATGATCTCCTGTCGGCGACCCAGCTCGAGCTGTTCCGTGTGCAGCAGGCCGGGCGGGTAGATGAGGACGTCGAACAACGAGATGTCGAGCGAGTCGTCGCCGGCGTGGATATTGGCCTTGCCCTCGAGAAAGAGGATGAGCTCGAAGTATGGATGGGAATGCTTTTCGAAGTTCCAGATGCGACTCTGTTCGTCGAATCGCTCGCAGAATTTCAGCTCCGCTCGGTCGAGCGAGATGGACTCGAGGAAGGCGAGGGCTGGGTTCGGTGACATGGTCACTCCTGGCGAGCGGACGGGCGGCCTGCGGGACGTGGCGCGTCCACGAACGGGGCTATCATGGCCCGACCGCGAGGCCGCTGAAAAGTCCGGTCGTCCCGCCAGGTTCGTCCTTGGGCGCTCCGGGAGGGGTGAGCACCCAGTATTGCGCCCACGGTGATAAAGGTCTGCAGAAGCCACGGCCGCGCGCGCGACGGTCGAGGGGCGGGCCGAGGAAGCGCGGGCGATGATGCGGGCCCTGGGCGGGATGTACTACGGCGCTCTCGACGCGGAGCGCGAGGTCGAAGCGTTCCTGTCCGAGATGGACCGTGGCCTCTCGGGCTCCCCCAGCTCGTTGCGGTCGAGCCGCAGCTTGCCAATCGCACCCCATCCAACGCGCGACGTCGACCGCGGCTTGCACGCCGGCCGCAGCTCGCTGCCAGTGTAAGGCCAGCGGGCACTGTCGCGTTGATCCAGGAACGGAGGGACCATGACGCCGCGATTGGGATCGTTCGAGGCCGGCGTGCTCGAGGCGACGCTCTTCGACGTGCGCTCCGGGACCATCCTCTTCACGCTCTACGAGCGCGTGCACGCCCGCTCGGACGAGACGCCGTGCGACGACGATCGCAAGCTCCGGGCGATGGAGCCCACGAGCTCCGAACGTTCCGGGAGCGCGTCACGTCGTGCGTTCACGCGCTTCTGCGGGGTCGCGTTCGGCACGAGATCGTCGCCGTCGAGCACGCCGCCCTGGTGGGCGCCGCGGTTGCCGCCCTCACGAACTGAGTCATTACAACGGATTTGCGGCGATAGCCCGATTCGGCTTGTATGTACCGTGGGGCGCCGTGTATCCGTCGCGTCCCGTGCCCGCTGCGCGATCCGAGATCAACTTCATTTGTGTGTCCTTTCGGCGGTAAGTCCAGGAGGGAGTGCATGACAACTTCGCATCGCTTCTGCCTTTTCATTGCGTTGGGCCTGGCCATTGGCGCTCAATCCGCTCGCGCCGGCGCGAAGGAAGCCGGCCCCGAGGCGGGCATCCTCTTCAACACTTTCCTCTTCCGACACCAAGGAGAGGTGCTGGGGAATTCCGGCCGTGGAGGCACCTTCATCACGGAAAACGGGGGCGAGCGCTGGCATCGGAGCATGCGCGGGCTGATCAATGCACTCGGCGTGGAGGCGTTCAACATCTTTACCTGCCAGGCGCCTTCGTCGCCCAGCGTACTGTATGCGGCCACCGGTGACGGGCTCTACCGCACAGACAATTTCGCGGGCGACTGGAGAGCGCTTGCCGCGGTCCCAGACCCGCTGCTGAGCGCGTGCGACGTGGATCCGCGTAACCCGGACATCGTCTACGCGCTGGCTTCGGGCCTCGATCCTGCCAATCTGTTCGTCAAGACGACCGACGGTGGAAGGAGCTTCGCAGTCGTGGGCAGCGGGCTGCCGCCGCTCGATCAAGCGTTCCAGGTGAAGGTGGCGCCGACGGATCCAGAGACGGTCTACATCGTGGACTTCGGCGAATTTCAGGGAACCTACGTCTCGCACGACGGCGGCCTGCACTTCGCACGGCTCGACACTGCGCCGGATTTTCCGTTCTTCGTGTTTCCCTCTCCTACAGCCGACGGCACGCTGTTCATCAACTCGGACGCTCTCTACCGCTCGATCGATGGCGGGCTGACGTTTGAAGTGGTGCTCGCCGCGTTTGTTGCCGATCTCGTCTTCGATCCACTCGAGAGCTCGATCGTATATGCCGCCGGCGGGCCGGCAGGCTTGTTCCGTTCCGAGGATGGTGGAAGGAGCTTCGCGCCGTTCGGCGGGTTCCCTGCGGATCAACTCGGGGCCAACGGTGCTAACGCCATCGGCGTTCAAATCGCGCACTCAGGGCGAATCTTCTACGTCAACACCGGGCGCGGTAACTTCCGCTCGGACGACGGCGCTCGAACCTTCGTTCCGATCGAGCGCGGCTACCGGGGAGCGCAGGTGAATGATCTCGCCTTCGATGCCGGGGGCCGGTTGCTCGTGCCGCTCAACAACTCGGCGGGGATGTTCCGCGCCATCAAGCCAGACAGGTACGAAATCGCCGGCGCCACGCTTCCGGACGATGCCGAAGTCCAGGTGGAGGCAATCGCCGCGTCTCCCGAGGATCCCGACGTCTACGTCGTCGTGACGATCGGCGGTACGTTCCGCACCTCCGATGGCGGCGCCTCCTGGACCAAGTCGGAGCCGACCCAGATCGGTTCGGCGAGCCGGGCCGCCTTTGCACCGACCGACGCGCAAAAGGTCTATGTGGTCGGAGGCTTCTTTGGTCTGTTCTGGTCGATTGATGGCGGACAGTCGTTCACCAAGACGCGCGCTAGCCGTTTCGGCTCGGTGGCCGTGGACCCTGGCAACGCCGATGTTGTGTACGTAGGAGCCTGGACAACCAACCGCGGCGTCTTCAAGTCCACCGACGGCGGACGCACGCTGCAGACGACCGGTTTGACGACGGGCAACTTCGCGGCGCTGGCGGTGGACCCGCAAGACTCGACTGTCGTGTACGCCGGCCACCGGACGGGAACCGTATTCCGCTCGCTTGACGGCGGAGCTACGTTCGCGCCGGCCGGCACGGGCCTCGCCGGCGCAGGCGTCATGGGACTCGGAATCGAACGCTCCACCCGCCGGCTGTACGTCTGGATGAACAACGGCGGCCTCTTCCGCAGCGAGGACGGCGCAGTCAGTTGGACGCCGGTGGACACCCGCGACGCGTTTCTCCGTTCGGGTGTGACCGCGGGCCGGGGCGCTCTTGCCATCGACCCGGCGCACCAGGGCCGCATCTTCCTCGGAAACCGCAGCATCCTCGAAGTGCATGATGAAGAGTGAGGCCCCTGCGATTCGCCTCACTCAGGGGATCAGCCACACTCAACTCGTCCCGGGACGGGACGCGATGCGTCATCTGCGCTCGCGCCCTGAAATTGCTAGCAGCTCCCGAACCACAACCGGCATCCAGCGCTCCGCCAGGAGCTCGGCAGCCTTGGCGACCGGACAGAACTGGCCATAGCCTTCTTCGCCATGAGAGCCCCCACCGTTTCCGAGCGTCGCACTTCTCAGCGAATATACCAAGCCGTGCAGTGAAGCGTGGAGCAGTACGAATTTCGTACTTGAGGGCCGCCCTCGTTTGGCGCGAATTGGACCCCTCATTGACCGGCCTTGAAGCGACCGGCCCGTGTGGGGAGGTCCAACCAAAATGAAGACGAATATCCGCTTGCAAAAAGCGGTAGCCCTGGGTGCTCTGTCCTTCTCCCTCGGTTGTGTCGACGCCGGTACACCGACTTCGAACCGCGGCAGCCTCGAACGAGGCGGCGCTCCGCGCCCCATCCTTCGACTCAGTCGTGGACTGGAACGAGATCGCCGAGCAGTCGGTCGTCGTAGTGGCGAAGCATCCACCGCCGGTGGCGGCGCTTGACTTCGCGATCCTCCATGCCGCGATCTACGACGCGGTCGAAGCGATCGACGGGAAGTACCGGCCCTATCATGTCGTCATCCCCGGAGCGCACGGCTCGCTGAACGCCGCTGCTTCGAAGGCGGCGCACGACATCCTGGTCTTCTTGTTCCCGGCGCAGCAGGTATCGCTCGACGACGCGTATGCCTCGTATTTTTCTGCCCATGGTCTCTCGACGACGGATCCAGGCGTCGACGTGGGAGCGCAAGCAGCCGCGGGCATCATCGCGCTGCGAAGCAACGATGGCCGGTTCCCGCCCAATCCTCCCGCTAATGTCGGCAACACCGCGACCGGCCAGTGGCGACCGATGCCGTCGTACAACGCCGGCCAGCCGCCTGCGGGACTGCTGCCCATGCTGACGCCGTGGGTGGCCAACGTGAAGCTCTTCGCGCTCAAGAGCAACGACCAGTTCATGCCCGCGGGTCCTACGCCGCTCGACAGCCGCGAGTGGCAGAAGGACTACAACGAAACGAAGGATTTTGGCTCGCTCGACAGCACCGTGCGAACCGCAGAGCAGACGACCATCGGGCTTTTCTGGGCGGACAGCGGCCCTTTGCTGTGGCAGCGCGCGCAGCGCGATCTCGCGACGCGCTATCTGCGCGGCCCCGCCCAGAGCGCGCGGATGTTTCGCGCTGACCAATCTCGCCGCCGCCGACGCCCAGATCGCGTGCTGGCACTGCAAAGAGACCTTCAACTTCTGGCGGCCAGTCACCGCCATCTCCCTCGGTGGCGGCATTCCCAATCTCGAGGCCGACCCGAATTGGAAGCCGCTCATCAATACGCCGAACTTCCCCGAGTACACGTCAGGCCACACCACCTCGAGCGCGGCGGCCGTGGGCGTGCTCAAGCGCTTCTTCCACGATCGCGACACGACGTTCACGGTGACCAGCAAGTACCCGTGGTCGCTGCAGACGCAGCGCACGTTCGATCGCTTCGACGACGCGCTGGACGAGGTCATCGACGCGCGCGTCTGGGTGGGCATCCACTGGCGCACTTCGGATGTCGACGGCGCCATGTGGGGCAAGAAGATCGCCAACTACTCTTCTCGCGCTATCTGCACCGGGCCGACGATGAGGATGAGGGCGATCGCGCCGCTGCGGACAACGATCGCGGGCCGAACGGCGACGACACCACTGATCCGAATGACGACGGCGCCGACATCTCGAGCGACTAACTTCGCTCGCCTGCCCGCTTGATCCCGTCGGGGTCTCCGCGCCCGCTGCCCGTTCATGAAAGCTTGTTGCGAGCGCCGCGTGAAAGCTACGGCGCTCGCAGCCATTCGATCGCGCGGGCCACCACGCCAGATGGATCGGCGATCTCTTCATCCACCGGAACGGCGCCGGGATAGAGGATATGCAGCCGGTCAGCAACGTGAGCGACGGCGACAAACAGGCGTGAACCGTCGAAGAGCGGGAACGTGTCGTTGGCCGTAGTGTATCCGCACGTCGCATGGCCGAAGCTGCGCGTGTCCCGCCGTCCCCTGAAGGCGATCGCAATCATCTCGCCGCTGCTCGCCACGGCATTGTCGAGCAGCACCGCCACCCTCGGATTGGGCTCCCGCAATGGCAGGGGATTTGCCACGCTCACCACCGCCTGACCATCCGAGCGGGCCGCGCCGGCCGAGTAGCTCCAGGCGATGTTCAACCCGACCGGCGGAACCACGTACCCTGCCACGCCTTCACCGAGCAGGACCCCGATCCCCGCCAGCATCGGCCACACATCGCCACCCGAGTTGCTGCGCAGGTCGACGACCCAGCCGACCAACCCGTCGTGATCCTGGGCGCGGATGTCCACGAGGATTGCCTCGGCCAGCTGCGATCGCGAGAGAGGAGAGCGGAAGTTCCCCGTGATCCGCACGTAGCCGACGTCGGCGGGCAGGGTGCCCGGGTCCGCCCAGGAACCCGGGCAGTCGAGCTGGGCCTGCGCCGCAATCAAGGTTCCGTCCGCCATCTCCAGAAAGGAGTGCGGCTCGCCGAGGCGATCGAAGACGACCTGCAGGGCTGGCTTCAGGTCAGAAATCTGCGTGATGCCAGCCGCCGTTGCCCGCGCCTGGGCCTCAAGCCCGGTCCAATCGATCGTCGCTCGATCGAGATGGTTCGTCCGCAAGATTTGAAGCACCTGATTGAGATAGAGCTGCGCTTCCGGCTGTGACGCGCCTCCGCCGCACGCTGTCGGGAGCGTCGCCCAGAGAAGCGCCAGGAACGGCGCTGCTTGGTGCGTCTTTCGCTTGGGCCGATCGAGCCTCATCGGGCCCTGGCTCCAATCCCCACGGCAGAGACAAAGATTCCGGCGGTGTGGATACCACCTCGACGTGTCAATCCTAGATCGTCACGGGCGCGTTCCGTCAAGTGGTGTGGGCGCTAATGGAGTCGGGAGAGACGCGGTCGATGGAGCGCTGTGGCCGTGCCATGCACCGGCCCAACGTCTGCTAGGCTGACGACCATGAGGCCGGTGGCGCTCGGCATGAAGTCGCATATCGGCTGGGCTGCGGTAGTGGCCCTGGCCGGTCCGGCCGCCTCGGCCGAGGTGGTCGCCAAGCGGCGCATCGACATGGCCACGACCTTCGACGAGGGCGCCGTCTATCACAAGGGCCAGGACCTTTCCTTCGACCAGGCCGAGGCGCTCATCCGCTCATCAGAGGATAAATTCGAGCGGACCGCCCGGCAGGCGCTGTCGGAGTTCGTCGCCGAGCTGAAGGCCGCCGGCTGCGAGGCGGTGGCGAGCGGGCTGGTCTCCGGCGGCGGGAAGGCGCTCCCGCCCCTGGCGTCGATCCTGAGGTCGCATGCCCTGGTCCACGCCGCTGAGGGTGAGCTCTACCGGCGGGTCCTCGTCCGCGCCTGCGAGGCCTGCGGCATCCGCGCGCTCCCGATCCCGGCGAAGGAGATGGAGTTGCGGGCCGCCGGCGCTCTGGGGATCGCGCCCGCGGGGCTCCCGGCTCGACTGGCGGCGCTGGGAAAGCGCGCGGGGAGGCCCTGGGCCCGGGACCAGAAAGAGTCGGCGTTGGCCGCGTGGGTCGCGCTCGGCGCGCTAGCGGTCGAGCGCACTTAACGCCGTCGCCGCGCACTCGTCGATTTCGTCGGCGCCGGAATGCGGCCGCTTTCACCCGGTTCAGTGGCTACCGCTGAACCACCACGTCTGAAGAGGAATGGAGTCGGCCAGTGGTGCGCGTAACGTTCCGGTCGTCGAAGCGGCGTTCCTGCCGAAGCATGGAGTACTTCGGCGCCTCAATCCAGGCGCGGAAAGCCGGCCAACGCCACCAGACCAGGAGCACGGCCAGCATCATGGCTGAGGCCACGATCACGATCAGATTGATCATTGTCTCGAGCTCTCCTGCGGTGGGCCGTACAGGGACCGCACGAACTCGACCAGGGCGTACCGCTGATCGACGTTGAGTTGGCTCTTCCACGGCGGCATCGCGGTTCCCGGCAGGCCATTTTCTAGCACTTCCCAGGCTCTTTCAGGTGTGGGCTTCTTGAGGTGGAAGTTGGTGGGTTGTGGAGCGAGGGCACCTGCTGCTGGCCCGTTACCGGCTCCCCTGACTCCGTGGCAACTGGCGCA
>Ga0137403_10006066_pt1 | contig 13882 bp, 9 predicted proteins | sample CZOMad2_1_16fung_FD_122057 | JGI IMG/M metagenome (GOLD analysis project Ga0137403, IMG submission 122057) | Vadose zone soil fungal communities from Angelo Coast Range Reserve, California, USA - CZOMad2_1_16fungal (Hybrid Assembly) | ecosystem: Environmental > Terrestrial > Soil > Vadose zone... | reverse complement strand
GCCGACGTGGAACTGGGCGGCACCGACCAGAAATTTAACCTGCACATGGGGCGCACGTTGCAAAAAGATTTCGGACAACCATCACAGATCATTTTGACCATGCCGATTCTGGAGGGCACTGACGGCGTGCAGAAGATGTCGAAGTCTTACGGAAATTACATCGGCATCAACGAGCCACCACAGGAGATCTACGGCAAGATCATGTCTATCTCCGATAACCTGATGTGGCGGTATTACGAGCTGTTGACGGATGTGAAGATCGCTGAAATTGATCAAATGAAGGCCGATGCGGCAGCCGGCAAACAGCACCCGATGCAGTTAAAGAAGGCGCTGGCGCGCAGGATTGTGCAGGATTTCCACGGGGAACAAGCCGCCGCCGCAGCGGATGAGAACTGGGCGAAACAGTTTCAGAAAGATGAGGTACCGGAAAACATCGAAAGGCAAACCATCGCGATCAAGGACGTCTCAGCAGAATCAGATGGTCAAGCTCAACCGACGGTTCGTATTGACAAACTGATTTTGTTGGCAGGGCTGGCGGATTCATCTACCGATGCCCAACGTAAGCGTAAGCAAAAAGCTGTAAAGATTGACGATCGTGTGATCGAAGAACACGCCTTTAGTCCCGATACGAGGGAGTTTGTTCTGAAAGTGGGTCGCAAAATCAAGCGAATCTGTTTAGTTTGATTAGACCTTCACCATGATCGCAGCCGCACTCCTACACCCAGACGTGTCGTCCAACGTAGTCAATCGCTTCCGAGACAGCCGCGTAGAAATACGCATTTCAGAAAGTCTCGAGGATCCTGAGAACTTTTCTGCCGCTCTGATTTTTGGCGGTGACGGCACTATCCATCGCCATCTTGCTCCACTTCACCAACGCCAGATACCAATGCTGGTAGTGCCTACCGGTAGCGGCAATGATTTTGCCAAGGCATTGGGAATCCGCAACGTAGACATCGCGGTACGAGCATGGAAGCAGTTTTGCATCGATGGGAAAAATGTAAGAGAGATTGATCTGGGCGTGATTCGCACTGATGCAGAAGAAGTACTCTTCTGCTGTGTGGCGGGTGTGGGAATGGACGCAGAGGCCAATGCCCGCGCCAATCGAATGCCTGCCTGGCTGAAAGGCAAGGGCGGATATATGCTGGCGGCATTGCAATCTTTGATCGCATTCAAGCCTGCCGAAATGAGTATCACAGCAACTGGAAGGGAAATCCGGGGGCCCATGTTTTTTATTGCGGCGGGAAATGCGCAAAGCTATGGTGGAGGAATGAAAGTAACACCACACGCCACGCTCGACGACGGATTGCTGGACATCTGCGTGGTCAGCAAGATGAACAAGCTCAAACTGCTCTGCTGGGTGCCGACGATCTTTTTCGGCGCACACCTTCGGCTTAAGCAAGTGGAGTATTTTCAGGCGAAACAGATACGAATCGAAGCCGAGCGCCAGTTGGATCTCTACGCTGACGGCGAGTTTGCCGGACGAACGCCAGTGGAAATTGGAATCATCCCTCGGGGATTGCGGGTGATAGTTCCGGTCTAGCGCTTCCAAAAACAGGAACTTAGCAAGTTTTCATGTTTCGGCCCGCTTCCAGGAAGAAATGGCCCTGAAAGTGTGTATCTCGCTGTAAGTAAAACGGTTCTTGACGCGGAAGCCTATTTCAGGTGGAATAAATGCCATGACCAAAGCCGATTTAATTGAAGAGGTTTCACGCTTGGCGGAGCTGACGCGCAAAGACAGCGAAATCATCGTGGAAACGATTTTTGACAGCGTGGTCCGCTCCCTGCGCTCCGGAGACAAGATTGAGATACGTGGCTTTGGCAGTTTCCGTACACGTCAGCGCAAGCCCCGCGTCGGCCGCAACCCCAAGACGGGTGCACGCGTGGAAGTGCCAGCAAAGAAAATCCCTTACTTCAAGCCCAGCAAGGAACTGAAAGACGTGATTAATCACGGAAAGCCGGGAGAAGCGCCAGCCACGGCTCCGGTTGCCGAAGGCCCAGCCTCTTAGGGCGGGTTATCGCCAGGCAAAACTTCGACGCAATGCGGGAAAGAACTTCTAATTCCGGAACTTCCGGAACCAGAAACCAATTCCTCCACTCACCAACCCCAATAATCCCAACAGCGGCAACAACGTTGCTGTCGCTGGTAAGCGGCGGCTGCCTTGAGCATCATTGGACTGTTGGTTTTGGTTGATCTGCGGCGTGGTGGAATTTTCTGCCTGAGTATCAGCAGCACCAGTCTGGTTCTGGCCGGATGGAGCACCCTGGCTCGACGCACCACTTTGTCCCGGCTGGCTGGCGGACGCGTTCGCCTCTGTATTTTGCTGACTTGGCTGTGTCGCGGTTGGTGGAGCGCCGGCTTGAACTCCAGCGTTCTGCGTTTGTCCACCCTGCTCCAGCGCACCGCGGCCCAGAGGAGGCATGTTCTTGGCCATGGTCACGCCATTTTTGTTGTTCAACATACTCTGCACGTCTTCGTTCCCCAGGACTCGTGCGTTCCGCGTGCCCCTCTCGGCTTTGTATCGGCTTGAAACCTCTGCCACGCCGATTGTAGCTGGCGCAGAAGCATCAGAAGGACCACCCACAAAAGTCGAGCTCCCCAAATCAGCCGCTGGGGCCTGTTCCGTAACCTCAGACAAAGAAACAGTGGCTGGTGTTGTCACAATCGTCGCTGGAGTTGACGGAGCAGTTGTGGTCTCGGCTCCATTGGTCGCGTTGCTGATACCGGCGCGGCCAGCGTCACTGATGCCAGCGGTTGGAGCAGGATTGGGGAATCCGGCGGAGGGGGTCACCAGTATGGGACCACCAAACGGCCCGTTGACTGGCGTAGTTGTTGTGGACTGATTGGCCGTTTGACCTTGTCCCAAGACAGCTGAAAGAACTGTGAGTCCGGTAATAAGCAGAATTCCGCGCGGCATAGATCACCCCTGACTTGTACCTGAACATTGGATTACTCAAAGGTAAACAGGGGATGCCAGAGTACTTCGTGACTTGATGATTTCAGCTACCCACAAATCGGGCATACAGGCTGCGCGCGACAGAGGTATCATTGGTTCCCTTGATGATCGCCCGGCCATCGGGGAAAAGGGTCATCTCATAGGGGTCTCGCCAGAACTTCAGCACGAAAGCATTGTGCTTGACGGTGCCGTGGGTACCCAGCCGAGCCGACATCTCAGCAAAATCCACTGGCCGGTTGCGCTCATGGATTTGCACGGAGTTCCTGCCGCACAAGGTGATTTGCGGTCTACGCTCGCCCGCCAGATGGACAAAGTTACGCTTTTCGCAGGTCTGGCAGCCGGGACGTGGCCTGGCAGCAGCAATTTCAGCCTGCTCATTGCTCCATACGTCGAAGGAAAGCAAAGTCCGCCTAAGCTTGTCTTTTGCACCCACCAGAAACTTAATTGCCTCTGTGGCCTGGATCGACCCAACCAGGTTAACGGCGCTGTTTAGAATTCCAGCTGTGTCACAGGTTTCGATCGTGCCTTCCGGCGGGGCAGGAAAGAGACACGTTAGGCAGGCGGTTTCGCCGGGAAGAACATTCATGGTGACCGCATAGGCAGCCACGGCGGCGGCGTAAATCCAGGGTTTGCCATGTTTTACAGCGAAATCATTGATAAGGTAGCGGGTCTCAAAGTTATCGGTTGCGTCCAGGATCAAATCGGCGTCACCAAGGAGCGACTCGATGTTCTCCGGCGTCAGATCGGCCACCACCGGCGTGGTTTGGACCTCGGAATTGAAAGCAGCGATCTTGCGCGCGGCAGCCACCGCCTTGGGCAGCGACTCAGCAGCATCGGCCTCATCAAAGAGCGATTGGCGCTGTAGATTGCTCGGTTCGACGTAGTCGCGATCTATAATCACCAGCTGCCCCACGCCCGCGCGAGCCAACAAACCCGATACGCATGCGCCCGTAGCACCGCAACCCACAATCGCCACGCGTCCCTGTGACAGGCGAGTCTGACCTTGCGCCCCGATGCCGGGAAAAAGCACCTGGCGGGAGTATCGATCCTCAAACTTCATGGCACATTTATTATAGGTGTTTGAAGGCTAACGGGTTTATGCGTTTATTGCCGCAGCTTACAATGCTCGAAATAGCTTGCACGTGCAACTAAGGTCCAATCTGCCGCCATCGAACAATACAAAGCGACTTCCAATTAAGGGGCTTCGATTGCCGCGCTGCCGATCAGTGTGCCTGATGGTCGTGCTATGCCTGGGCCTGTGCGCTGCCCAGCGTCAAGGTATCTCCGCGCCCCAGAATCTCACGCAGGCCGCCCCCACGCAGGCGACCGAATCGCCGCAAGGTGCAGCGACGACCACAACGCCACCCGCGATCCAGGCGGCACCAACTGCCCCCACTCCCTCGCCTGCCAACGCAGCTTCTGGATTGCAACTTTCGAGCGGCCTCAACAGTTTGCAGGGACTTAAAGTCGCAATGATCCAAATCAACGGCCCCGGCATAGATGACGCGGAAAGCCTGCTTCCCATCCTGCCGCAGAAGATCAATGAGCCGTTGGATAAATACAAAGTCAGGCAATCAGTGCAGGCTCTCTATAACACCGGTAGATTTGCGGAAATCCAGGTGGAAGCCCAGCGCAACCCTACCGGAGAAGTGGTGCTGGCATTCGATGCCCGCGAAAACTACTTCTTTGGCTCCATTCTGGCGGAGGGTTCATCCGCTCACCCCAGTGACAGCCAACTGGTCAATGCCAGCAAACTCAATCTGGGCGAGCAGTATACAGAAGACAAAGTTAACGCCGGGATACAGGGAATGCAGCGAACGCTTCAGGAGAACGGTTATTATCAGGCCACGATCAAGCCTTTCTATGAGTGGGATTCGCGCAATCAGCAGGTGAAAGTGCAGTTCGTTGTTGATCGAGGCAAGCCTGCGCGCGTAGGAGTGGTGAATGTTGGGGGTTCACCCGGCTACAGCGCTGAAGAGGTGAGGAACATAGCCAAACTGCGATCGGGGGACAAGGTGACCGCCGCGCGGCGCACAAAGGCCTTGCAGCGGCTGCGCAAGCGCTTCCAAAAAAGGGAACGCCTGGAAGCCCAGGTAACCATGACGCAGCGCACCTACCATCCAGAGACCAACCTCCTGGATTACACCTTCGACATTAACCGCGGGCCGGTGGTGGACGTTAAAGTAGAAGGTGCCAAATTGCGTCGTGGCCTGGTAAAGAGATTTGTTCCCATTTTTGAAGAGAACGCCGTGGACGATGATCTGCTCAATGAAGGGGCGCGCAATATACGCGATTATTTTCAGACCAAGGGTTATTTTGACGTGAAGGTTGCATATGAGCAGAAGCAGGATGCAACAACGGAGAGGCGCACCGTAATCTTTCATATCGACAAGAACCAACGACACAAGCTGGTGGAATTGGCGATCCAGGGCAACCACTATTTCCGCCGGGAAGACCTGCGCGAGCAGATGCTCATGCAACCGGCGGGAGGTTTGCTGCTGTATGGCCTATTCAGCCAGTCCATCCTCGCGCGTGACGTGCAATCGATTGAAAATCTTTATCGCAACAACGGCTTCCTGCAAGCCAAAGTCACGCCTGAAGTGCAGGACAATTACGGCAAGCAGGGCCATATACGCGTAGGGCTGGTCGTGATCGAAGGCCCGCAGACCGTGGTGGGAAAGCTCCACATCGAAGGCAATGAAGCACTGCCTGAGGGCCAGATTCGCGGCCTGATCACAGCTTCAGAAGGCCAGCCGTACTCCGACTCCATGGTGATCGCCGATCAGTCAGTAATCCTGGACCAATACTATAATCTCGGATTCCCCAAGATTAAATTCGACTACACCACACAACCCGAGCCTGATGATCCCAATAAGATTGACGTCAACTACAAGATCAATGAAGGGCCGCAGGTGTTTGTCGATAAGATATTGATTTCCGGGCTGAACTACACTCGTCCGTTTATTGCGGAACGTGAAATCAAGATCGGTAGCGGAGACCGGTTGAGCCAGAGCCAGATGCTTGATTCCCAGCGCCGCCTCTATGACATGGGCATTTTCAATGAAGTCGGTGTGGCGGTGCAGAATCCCGAAGGCGATGCCACCAACAAGAAGGTTAACTTCCAGCTTTCTGAAGCACGAAGATACACCTTTAACTACGGCCTGGGACTGGAGGTGCAGACCGGACAGCCCGGCAGCAGCACGAATCCTCAGGGAGACACTGGCGTCAGCGGCCGCGTGTCGTTTGACGTTACGCGCCTCAACTTTCGCGGACGCGACCACACCATCACGCTGAAGACCCGCTATGGCAATCTCGAGAAATTGGCGCTGATCGGCTATGGCGCGCCGCGGCTTTTCAATTCGCAAAAACTTACGCTCGATTTCACAACCTTCTACCAACAGACCAATGACGTGAGCACGTTCACCTCAAAACGTCTGGAAGGATCGGCTTCGATCAAGCAGGAGCTGAACCGCGCCACAACCCTCCTGTATCGCCTGATTTACCGGCGTGTGAGCACAGACAATCTGGTGATTGATCCCAACCTGGTGCCGCTGTTTTCTCGCGCGGTTCGTGTAGGCATGCCAGATTTCAGCTACGTCCGTGATACTCGCGACAATCCCATTGAGTCGCTCAAGGGAACATTCTCCACGTTTGATCTGGGCGTCGCCTCCGGGATATTCGGCTCGCAGACGAACTTCACGCGGGTGGTAGTGCAGAACTCCAGCTACTACCAGTTTCACAAACGGCGCTGGGTCATTGCTCGCTCCACGCGTATTGGCGTGGAAGAACCGTTTGCCTCCACAGATTTTGCTCCGCTGCCGGAGCGTTTCTTCGCCGGGGGAAGTACGTCGCACCGCGGCTTCGGCATCAACCAGGCGGGGCCGCGCGATCTCACCAGCGGCTTTCCTCTGGGTGGCGAGGCTCTGTTCCTGAATAACCTTGAATTGCGTACGCCACCGCTGCCTTTTCCGTTTGTCGGCAACAATCTGAGCGCCGTGGTGTTTCATGATATGGGGAATGTCTTTTCCACTGCCGGAGATATGGCCAATAGTATTTTCAAGTTCTCCCAGCCCAACCGGAGCCTCTGTTTGAATCCAGCTTCGGGAAGCTGTAACTTCAATTACGTTTCGCACGCAGTGGGAGCCGGGGCACGTTACCGCACGCCCATCGGCCCCGTGAGTTTTGATGTGGGTTATAACCTGAACCCGCCGGCGTTTCCCATCTCCGCACCGCCCCCTCCGGCTGTCCCTTCATCCCAGGTGTTAAAGCACTTCAATTTCTTTTTCAATATTGGACAGACTTTCTGATGAGAGCGCGCCTCCACTTCGTAATGGCTTTGTTGCTTGCCGGACTCGGCCAGGCGCAGGTCGTCGACCGTATGGTGGCGGTGGTGAACAAGCACGTGATTCTGGAAAGCGAGCTGGATCAAGCCACACGGGTGGAATTTCTGTTGCAAGCCAAACCCATCCAAAGCCTGACCCGGGCGGACCGGTCCGCGGTGCTGGAGCGTTTGATTGACCGCTCTCTGTTGGACCAGCAGATTGTGAACCCGGCCATGCTTGATCCTGCTCCGGAAGAACTGGCGGCAAAAATAAAAGAAATTCGAGACGGCATGCCCGGGGCCGCGGCGAATGACCGCTGGAACGCCATTCTTGCCGGTTATGGGCTGACGCAACAGGACGTTGAAGAGCAACTGAGTTCACAATTTCGCATCCTTCGGTTTATTGACCTGCGATTCCGCGGGCTGGTGCGCGTGGAGAAAGAAGCGATTGCCGCCTATTATCAAGACCGCTTTTTGCCTGAAGTGCGCAAGCGCAGCGCTTCGGAGCCGAAGCTCTCTGAAGTGTCCAACAAGATTGAGCAGATACTTGCGGAGCAGCGCATCGACGAGCTTTTGACTAATTGGCTGAAGACCTTGCGGGCCCAGGCCCACATTGAGCGGATGCTGCCCGCCGCGGCGGCTGCGAGTGCCGGGACCGCGCCATGAGCAGCAAAACCGACGCAAACATTGCAACGCCTCCCACCCCAACCAAGAAGCGCAACCTCCGGCGACTGTTCATCCTTGCTGGCTTGGCGATCGGCCTTCTACTGGTTGGCCTGCTGTTTTACCTGAACAGCGGTTCTTTCCGTGAGACTGTCCGGCAAAGAGTGATTGCAGAGTTGCGACAGATGACGGGCGGCAAGGTGGAAGTGGAATCGTTTACCTGGAATCTTTCCACGCTGCACTTTGAGGCGCGCAACGTCACGATTCATGGTCGCGAGGCTGCCGGCGAAGTTCCGTATGCGCACGCCGACCGCATCGGCGTCGACGTGAAGATCGTGTCATTCTTCACGCGAAAGATTTCGCTTGAAAGCGTTGCCATTGACAATTTTGTGCTGCACCTGATGGTCTATCCCGACGGGACTACCAACCAGCCTCCGCCTCAACCGAGCGCGCCCAGTAACGGAGCCCCTACACAGAACCTGTTTGACCTCGCGGTGAAACAGATTGCCGTGCGGCAAGGCACGCTTATGCTCGACCAGGAGAGAATCCCGTTCGATCTGGACGGCAAGGACATCTCTGCCGGCATGAACTACGTTCCCAGCCAGAAGGCCTATGACGGCCATCTGGATTTCACACCGCTGACGATCGCATACGGGAATGCACTGCCGATGCAGGCGGAAATGCATGTTAGTTTCCTGTTGCGTTCCGGGGAAACAGAAATCAAATCGCTCCGGCTGTCCACGGGGAACTCTAAAATGCAGGCCGGTGGCACGATCCGCAACTACAACAACCCAGAAATAGCGCTGCAATACCAGGCTTCGCTGGACCTATCTGAAGTTGGGAAGACTGCCCAGTGGAAACAACTGCGCGCCGGGCGCGCGGAATTGAAGGGCGTGGGTAGTTATCAGAACAAGCGCTACTCTTCGCAGGGAACTCTTGGCGTTCGCAATCTTGAATGGCACGATGCGACGGTGCGCATCTCAGCCGTCGATGCATCCTCGCCGTATTCGGTAACGCAGGACAAAGTCGTTCTCGCGCGGCTAATTGCGCATGTATTCGGCGGCACCGTGCAGGGCGACGCCCAGGTGGCGAACTGGAATTCCTCACCACCACCGGGCAAGAAAGCTTTGCCACAACAGGGAGCAACACGGCTCCATCTTTCCGGGATTCAAATCAGCAAGGTTGCGGCAGCTGTTTCCAGTTCCAGAATGCCGTTGGACAAGATTGAACTGGCCGGCAACATTTCCGGCGATATCGATTCTTCGTGGACCGGGTCTCTTGAGCGCGCAATCTCATCGCTGAAGTTGGACGTGTCGCCACCCGTAACACCATCGTCTAAAGAAGTGCCCGTTACAGCACAACTTCAGGCGACCTACCATGGCGATGTTCGCACGCTGGACGTCGCCGGACTTAGCGTGGCCACTCGCTCGATTCGCGTTAACGCCACGGGCGCGCTGGGATCGGAAAAGGCCCAGGCCCATATTTCTGTCAACGCGACAGATCTGCGTGAATTGCAGCCGGCGCTCGATGCTCTTGATCCGGGAACGCGTATTCCGATCACGCTGGAAGGCCGATCGTCATTCAATGGAGTGGTTTTTGGCAAGCTGGATGCCCTTTCAGCACGCGGACGACTCGAACTGGAAAAGTTTGACACAGAGCTCCACCTGGCTAGCCACCCGAAGAATCAGCAAAGCAAGCCTCCGCGGATACACTGGGACGCGCTCTCAGCCGACCTGACGTACTCGCCCTCTCTGTTGTCTCTCGAGCGCGGGACGTTGCGTCGTGGCACCGCCCAGTTGGGATTTTCCGCCAGTACAACCTTGCGCCATGGCGACTTCGACGAAAACACCAGCCAACTCAATGTCACTCTTCATGTCCAGAATGAAAACGTTGCAGACATGCAAGCTCTTGCCGGGACAAGTTATCAATTGACCGGTGTGGCGAATGTTGAGATGCAGGCTACGGGCACGTTGCGAAACCTGCAAGGCGGCGGCAAGCTGCAAATCGCCAAGCTGACGGTGTTCGGAGAACCTTTTAAGACCTTTTCGAGCGACCTGCGTCTCAACGGCAGGGAAGCGCGGCTGGAGAATATTCAACTCGCGCACAACGGCGCGCTCTTTACCGGATTGGTTGCTTACGACCTGGACAGCAGGAATTATCGTTTCGATCTTACCGGCGCCAACATTGATCTCGGCAACTTTCAACGATTTGACCTGCCACGTCTCTCTGTCCAGGGACAGGCCGGGTTTCACTTGACAGGTTCCGGCACTGAGGATTCGCCGGTTATCAACGGCGAGATTGACCTCCGCAATATTGTGCTTAACCGTGAAACAGTGGGCAGTCTTACCATTCTGGCGGAGACGCGTGGCGAAGATGTGCAGCTGCGCGGGCGCTCGAATTTCGAAAATGCCGAGCTGAATGTTGACGGCGCCATTCACCTTCGCGGGGAATGGCCGGGGCAGGTCACCATGACGTTCTCGCATCTCGATTTCGATCCGTTGATTCGTGCTTATTTCCAGGGCCAGATCACCGGACATTCCTCCATTGCCGGCTCGGTCGATATCCGTGGTCCTATGAAACGGCCACGCAGTCTGTTAGTCACCGGCAATGTCACGCAGCTCTCAGCCGACGTGGAGAACGTGAAGCTGCAAAATGATGGCCCGATTCATTTCGGCCTGGAAAATGAATCGCTGAAGTTCGATGAGTTTCATCTGACAGGGACAGAGACCGACCTTTCGGCAAAAGGCACTGTGCAGCTCACGGGCGAACACATGCTTGACCTGCGCTCGCGCGGACGCTTCAACATGAAGCTGTTGCAGGTATTCAACCCGAACCTGGTGGCATACGGACCAGCCACGTTCACGGTAAATGTCGCAGGCAACTCTGCGCGTCCACAGTTGAGCGGAAGACTGGAGCTGAAAGATGCGTCGGTCTCGCTGCTCGATCTGCCAAATGGGCTGAGCCACCTCAGCGGATCGCTAATATTTGCCCAGGACCGAATGCAGATTGAGAAGCTCACGGCGCACACCGGCGGCGGCGAACTAAATGTGGGAGGTTTTCTGGCTTACCGCAATGGACTCTATTTTGATCTGACGGCGAATGGTACTGACATCCGCCTGCGCTATCCGCCGGGGGTTAGTTCATCCGCCGACGCTACGCTACGCTACACTGGTTCTGCGAAAAGCTCACTTCTTTCGGGTGACGTTCTGGTCACCCGCTTTGGCATGAATCCGCATTTTGATTTTGCCAACTATCTGGCGCAAAGCAAAAAGGCCCCGATGATCTCCACGCTCAATCCATTCCTCGACAACATGCGCCTGGATATGCACATTACTTCAATGCCGGAGTTGCAGGTGGAAACGTCTCTGGCCAAGCTTTCCGGCGATCTTGACCTGCACGTTCGCGGGACCGCGGCACGACCGGCTATTGTGGGAAGAGTGAACATTGCCGAAGGCGATGTTTTCTTCAACGGCACGAAGTATCGGTTGGAAAGAGGTGACATTACTTTCAGCAACCCGCTCACTATTGAGCCGGTTATCAATCTTGATATGTCTGCCCGAGTGCAGGGTTACGACGTGACCATTGGACTGCATGGTCAGGCGATTGGCGGAAAAGGACTGAGCATGACTTACCGGTCCGATCCTCCGCTGGCCAATTCTGACATCATCGCGTTGCTGGCTTTCGGCCGGACGCGCGGACAAGGGGTTTACAACGCGAGCCAGCCCGGTGTGAACACGAATGATACGGCGTCAGCTTCAAACGCGATCCTGGGCGAAGCCCTAAACGCCACGTTCAGTGACCGCGTGCAGCGGCTTTTCGGCGCCAGCCGCGTAAAAATCGATCCGCAGTTTATCGGGTCGGAAAACAACCCCAGCGCGCGCGTGACGATTGAACAGCAGATCAGCAATGACATAACATTTACTTACGTTACCAGCCTCACGCAGTCGGCGGAGACGGTCATTCAGGTGGAATACAATATCGACAAGAACGTGTCCATAGTAGCTGTACGAGACCAGAATGGAGTGCTGGGTTTTGACATCCACATACGCAAGCGGAAAAAGTGACGCATGAGCGGAAATGGAACACACCCGTTCGCAGCGGAGCGCTGGTCCATGGTGGAAAGCCAGCTGCGCCAGCGCGGCATTCGCGACGAGCGCCTGCTCGCTGCCATGAACAATGTGCCCCGGCATGAATTTGTGAACCAGCAGAATTGGAATGAAGCTTATGCCGATCATCCCATTCCCATTGCCGAACAACAGACTACGTCGCAGCCTTACATGATTGCAGCCATGATCCAGGCCGCGCAGATCAAACCGGAAGACCGCGTCCTGGAAATTGGCGCCGGTTCGGGGTACCAGACTGCTCTTCTCGCGGAACTGGCCAGTCAGGTCTTTGCTGTGGAACGATATGCGTCGCTCGCTGAGGCAGCACAGAAGACATTGGAACGGCTGGGATATCACAATGCCAAAATCCTCACCGGCGATGGCTCACTGGGGCTTCCCGAAGCCGCGCCATTCGATGCCATCATCGTCTCTGCAGCAGCTCCACGCGTCCCCCAGGCTCTGGCGGAACAGCTTGCCCTTGGAGGTCGCCTGCTCATTCCGGTAGGAGAATCCGAGCAGCAACTTCTGCAACTTGTCCAGCGACATGCAGATGGAACCACCAGCGTGCGCACGCTGGAAGGCTGCCGCTTTGTTCCGTTGATCGGCGAACAGGGCTTTGCGGCGTAAAAAACAGCCATTAGCTTTTAGCCGTTTAGCCTTTAGCTCTGTCTCGAGACTTCACAAAGCATCTGCCATCGGACAAGATACCGTGATGATTTATGCGAATCCACCAAAAGCCAAAAACTGAGAGCGAAGGCTCTGCATCCGTCACAAAATACGTACGCTTCCGCTAGAATACCCAGTGCCCCTTTTCACCAACATCAAGACCACGCTGGAGATGATCAAGTGGGAGCATTCCATCTTTGCTCTGCCATTTGCTCTCTCCGCGGCCATGCTTGCCGCCGGAGGCATGCCCACCGGAGCCAAGTTGGGGTGGATCGTTTTGTGCATGGTCTCAGCGCGCTCGGCCGCCATGGCCTTTAACCGCATTGCTGACGCCGGAATTGACGCAGCCAATCCCCGCACGGCTATGCGCGCCATTCCGGCCGGCACGCTTTCACCAAGATTTGCCACGGTCTTCGTGCTTGTGGCTTGCGTGCTTTTTGTTTTGGGCGCGGCTGAACTCAATCGCGCGACGCTTTATCTTTCTCCCGTAGCGCTGGCGGTGGTTCTGCTTTATTCCTATACCAAACGGTTTACGCGCTGGTCGCACCTGGTGCTGGGTTTTGCCCTGGGCATTGCACCCGCTGCGGCCTGGATCGCTGTGCGAGGCTCACTTGATCCTCGCATTCTGCTGCTCACGGCAGCAGTCACGTTCTGGGTGGGTGGCTTTGATGTCCTTTATGCCTGCCAGGATATCGAGTTTGACTGTGCCAATTCGTTGAACTCGATTCCCCAGGCCATGGGTGTTCCCAAAGCTCTTATCGTGGCGCGAACTTTGCATATACTCATGCTCGGCTTGTTGATCGCGCTGGTCGTGGTATTTGGACTCGGCAAGCTGGCGATAGTCGGAGTCGTTGTGGTGGCTGCGCTTTTGGCGTACGAGCACTCGCTGGTTGCGTCGGACGATCTCAGCAAATTAAATGCGGCATTTTTTACCATGAATGGCGTGATCGCCGTGGTGTTTTTTGTGTTTGTGGCGGCTGACCTGCTGATGAGAGTTCCAAGGCCGTGATAGGCTGACTGCGCATGCGCGATCCGGTTGAACTGGAAATATTCAAGAGCCTTTTTCACTCCATTGCGGAAGAAATGGGCGCGGCGCTGCGCCGCACGGCATTTTCGCCGAATATCAAAGAGCGCCGCGATTATTCCTGCGCGGTGTTTGACGGCGCGGGCGAAGT
>Ga0137403_10006065_pt1 | contig 13884 bp, 12 predicted proteins | sample CZOMad2_1_16fung_FD_122057 | JGI IMG/M metagenome (GOLD analysis project Ga0137403, IMG submission 122057) | Vadose zone soil fungal communities from Angelo Coast Range Reserve, California, USA - CZOMad2_1_16fungal (Hybrid Assembly) | ecosystem: Environmental > Terrestrial > Soil > Vadose zone... | reverse complement strand
CCATGGGTTCGTAAAATCGCAGCGCCTCGATGTCGCTGCCGAGCTCGCGCAACGGATAGAGACCTTTCGCAGCGCCACCGCCGGGATCTTGCACGAGGTAGTCGAACCCGTCCTTGCCGGCGATCACCACAAAATGCGTAATGCCGCTGGACAGCCGTATTCGTACGATGACGGGATTTCCGCGAGAAAGATTCGAGTCAATCAACTGGTACGATGCCAGGTCCTCATACACGTGACGCACGCGATCGGGCGCGAACCAGGCAGCGCGGTCCCAATAAAGCCAGCCTTGCTCGGTGTATCCGCCGACGGAAGTTAAAAACCAGTTTAACTGCTGCGGATCAGTCTCAACGCCATAAAACTTGAATACCATCGCTGTAGCCGCGACTGCGCAACCTTCGCCGCCGATCGTGCCATTGGCTTCAACTCCACCCAGCGGATCGTCCGCCCATTTCTCATCGCCCTGATGGAACGACGGCACTGCCAGCTCGAGACGATGAAAAAAATAACGTCCACCCCACGGCGAAAGTTGTCGTTTCCACCTCCAATCAATCTGCAGCGCCAATCCAGCGACGACCAAAAGAAGAACGAACCCGAAAAGGACGAAAGGCCATCGACGTTTCAAAGCAAGAAACTGTAGTGGCAGCTGTGTCAGCCGCAAATTCTGGCGAAATGCGCGCCATCGCCGTCGCGAGCTTCGTAAAAAGACAAGTTGCGCAAGCGCATTGATAATGCTGATTTCGGCATCATGACTCAGGCCCGCGAACTCCGCCTTGCAAAGCGTATGGCGCGCCTCGGCACCGAGACCGCGTTTGAGGTTTTGGTGAAGGCGCGCGCGCTGGAAGCAAAAGGGCGCGACATCATCCATCTCGAGATTGGAGAACCCGATTTCGATACTCCGTCCAACATCATCGACGCCGCGTGCGACGCCCTGCACAAGAGCTTCACTCATTACGGCCCTTCAGCTGGGTTGCCCCAGCTGCGCGAGGTCATCGCACAGCACGTGAGCGAGACGCGCCGGGTCAGCGTCACACCTGAAGAAGTAGTCATCGTCCCCGGTGGCAAACCCATCATCTTCTTCAGCGTTCTGGCGCTGGTTGAAGATGGCGATGAGGTCATCTATCCGAATCCGGGATTTCCCATCTACGAGTCAATGATCAATTACGTCGGCGCGAAAGCCGTGCCGATTCGGTTGCGCGAAGAGCTGGAATTTCGTCTCGATGTCGATGAACTCGCGGGGCTGATCAACGACCGAACAAAATTGATCATTTTAAATTCGCCCCAGAATCCCACTGGCGGGGTTCTGGAGAAGAAAGACATCGACGAAATCGCACGCGCAATCGGCGACCGCAACGTCATGGTGTTAAGCGACGAGATCTATAGCCGTCTCATCTTTGAAGGTAAACATCACTCCATTATGTCGATCGATGGAATGAAGGAGCGGACCATATTGCTCGACGGTTTCTCCAAGACTTACGCCATGACCGGTTGGCGAATGGGTTACGGCGTCATGCGCCCCGATCTCGCGGCACACATCTCGCGTCTGATGACGAACTCAAACTCGTGCACTGCGAGTTTCACGCAGATTGCAGGGATCGAGGCGCTGCGGGGAAATCAGAAGTCGGTCGATGCGATGCGCGCTGAGTTCAAGAACCGGCGGGATGTTATGGTCGCCGGTCTCAACAAGATCAAAGGCTTCTCGTGCCGTTCGCCTCACGGTGCATTCTACGTTTTCCCGAACATCACCAAGACCGGGTGGCCATCGAAAAAGCTCGCCGACGCGTTACTCGACGACGCCGGCGTCGCAGCGCTCTCCGGCACTGCCTTTGGCAATTTCGGGGAAGGCTACCTCCGGTTCAGCGTCGCCAACTCGATCGAGAACATTGAGAAGGCGGTCGATCGTGTTGGTGCGTGGGTGGATAAAAATTTGTAAGACGCAAAGTTAATCGAGGTGCGCGTCAATGCGTTCTTTCGCGCTTAAGAAGTTTCTTTTCGCATTCTCAGTCGGCCTTTGCCAGGAGGGTTCGCGTCCACGCGCCAACCAAGGGTGGCAGGACGATCACTGCGCCTCGGGAGAGTACTTCATCCCGTAAACGCTGGGCGAGTGTTTCGATCTGGACTTCCTTCTCGTTGGCAATGCCGAGCTTTTTCATCACCGGCAGCAAACTTTTCACAACCTGCGCAACGATCTGATAACCGAGAGAGTCGGAGCTGCCCTCTACGCGCGCACCCATGATCATCTGCGGCGCCGGCAGTCCGGCTTCGACAAAAGTTCGATACAGCTCGAGCCCCATCAGGTTTTTTACTTTTTCCCGCTCCAGCGTCTCTATGATCCATCGCATTGATTGTTCGAATAAGTCAACCTGGGGAAACGATTTCGCCTCCGCGACGTTCATTTCCTGAAATGCAACGATGCCGCCAGCTCTGACGTTCGCCGCCACCCGGCGCAGCGCAATTGAAGGTTCAGAACTGTACATTAAAACAAAACGTCCCACAGCCGCGTCGACGGGCTGGTCAAGCGATATGTCCTGAAGCTCGCCTTGGGAGAAACTAACTTGCGCGAGTCCCATTGCCTGGGCGCGCGCATTCGCCATCGTCACTGCGTCCTCCGAGCGATCAATCCCGACAACTGCGCCTGATGGGCCGACCATTCGCGCCAACAGAAACGAAACATCTCCGGCGCCGCAGCCTACGTCGAGAACACGCATGCCAGGGCCAATACCCGCACGAACGAAGACGTCTTCGGTCAGCTCACCAAAAAGACGTGCCTGATCGATCAGCCGATTCAGCTCCTCAGCCGAATGGCCAAGCACATAAACGCGACCTTGGTTATTTTGATCATTCACGGGCGGCGATATCATTTAACGGCCATCGTCTCGCACGTCTGCCTGCAAATTAGGAGACTAAGAAACGGCGATGCCAGTAATCACGTGACGTAACAAGAAAAACAGTTTAACCACTGCTGGCAAGCTCGCAAGAATCTGTAGTCTGCTTGTAGTGAATAACCAAAAGTTAAGAGCCGCGCTTATATTTATAGTTTGATTTCTCACCCATGGCCGAGAAGAAACGAATTTTTGCGACGTCACGAATCGGCGATCCAGCGGAAAACCGGCTGCGCGAGCGTGGGTACGAGCTCGAAGTTTTCCAAGGTCCTGAGGCGCCACCTAAGAAATTGATCATCGAGAAAGTGAAGAGCGGCATCGATGGCTTGATCACCACGCTGCGAGATCCGATTGATGCCGAGGTGTTTGAAGCCGGGAAGGGAACCCTTAAGGTCGTGGCGCAAATCGCTGTTGGCTTCGACAACATCAATCGCGCCGACGCAAACAAATACAAAATCCCGTTCACGAACACTGCTGACGTCCTCACTGAAGCGACCGCTGAATTCGCGTTTTTCATGATGGGCATACTTGCGCGCAAGATGTGGCGGAGCGAACGCCTGGTGCGGGAGCAAAAGTGGCCTTCATGGCATCCGTTCCTCCCGTTTCTTGGCGACGAGGTCACAGGCAAAACGATTGCCGTCATCGGCACTGGGCGTATCGGCCTGGCTATGATTAAGAAATGCACCGGCTTCGACATGAACATCCTTTGCTACGATCCGGCGTATCACAACGACAAGTACATCGCTGCTATCCAGGAGCTGATGGATCTGCGTCACACGCGCGGAATTCAGAAGGAGAAGACGTGGATCAAATACGTCGAGTTCGAAGAAGCGCTACGAAGCGCTGATTACGTGACCATTCACGTGCCGCTGTTGCGTGAAGGCGAGACCGACAAGCCGACCTATCACCTGATCAACGAGAAGACGCTGAAATTGATGAAGCCGACGGCGTACTTGATAAACAGTTCGCGCGGGCCGGTGGTAGACGAGGAAGCCGTCGCGAAAGCGTTGAAAGAAAAACTCATTGCTGGCGCCGCGCTCGACGTCTTCGAGAAAGAACCTTTACCAGCGGATTCGCCGCTGCTGGATCCGGAAATCGCCGATCGCTGTCGCGTGTTCCACCATTTTGCCAGCGGCGGGCAGATCACGCGGTTGTCGGTTGATCCTGAAAAAGGCATGGCCGGGCGCACGGTGCAGGGGCTGATCGACGTGCTGGAAGGCAACTACGGCGGCGACCCGGCCAAGATGCCATACGTCGTGAACAAAGAAGCGTTTACCCCGTGAGATAACATCCGATGAAGAGTCGACAGCGCTGCGAGCTATCTCACGGGGTAAACCCGTGACCGACAGTTTATGTTAGTGTGAGCAGAATTTTCGGGCGTAAGAAACGATATGGCCGTGCTCCCGGCCACATCTAGGAAACACTCGATTACTATTCTGCTCCTTGCGATCTGTAGCTTCGGTATTGGGCTTCGCGGTTCGATTCAAGAGGACGAAGCTATCCTGAGTTGGACACCGGCAACGGCCATCCCGCCCTCGCCGACTGCAGCGGCGCAGCGTTTCACCGAACCGGAGCGCACGTCGCCCGCGGCAAAAATTCCCGGCAAGCTTGTCTCGAGCGGGCCAGGTTGATGCTTGTTCGCCTTCCAGGCCGGCGCCCCGGCGACGCTTGTCCCGGTCTTGATGAATCCTTTCTCGTCGCGTTCGATTTCCGCTGGCAACCACTCAGTGCACGGCCTCGCGCCGATCATGGAAAAAACGGCCGGCGTTCGCATCATTCGGCGCTCGCCTGTCTGAGTGTCTTCAAGTTCGATTTCTTCGAGCTTTTTCCCGCCAAACATTTTGCGGATCTCCGTCTGGCAAAGGATCTCAATGTTCTTACGCGTTTGCACCCGGCGGGAAAGATAGTCCGACATTTTGCTGGCGATGCTTTTCCCGCGAACCACGAGCAACACCTTGGCCGCGCCTTCGGAAAGATACATTGCGGCCTGCCCCGCAGAGTTGCCGCTGCCGACGACAACAACCGTTTCGTTGCGGCAAAGCTGTCCTTCCATCGCCGTCGCGGCGTAGTAAACGCCCATGTTCTCAAATTGCTCGCGCCCCTCGGCATCGAGCCGGCGGTAATCAGCTCCCGTAGCAATGAGAACAGCTTTTGCGCGAAGAACAGCTGAACAACCTTCCACTTGGAGACAGGCGCGGTATTCGTCGGTCCCCTTGTAATCAAGCGAGAGGGCTTGCGCTGGCGTGGAGAATTTCGCGCCGAACCGGTACGCCTGGAGCTGCGCGAGCCAGGTCAAATCGCCGCCGCTAATGCCAGTCGGGAATCCAAAGAAGTTTTCAATCAACGAGGACGAACCGGCCTGGCCGCCTGGAGCGTAACTTTCCAAAACAACGGTGCGCATTCCCTCGGAGGCGGCGTAAACGGCAGCGGCAAGACCGGCCGGACCCGCGCCGACGATTGCCAGGTCCGCCATGATTTCACTTTCATCCTCGAACGCTAGTGGACGCAGCAAACCGGCCACCTGCGCGACTTCACGCAATGAAGGTCTGCGCAAAGGAGCGCCGGCGGGTGTAATCAACGCGGGCAAATCGCGAGTGGTTAAGTGCAAACGTTTGCTGAGCGCCTGGCCTTGTTCGCTCTCAAAATCAATGACTCGATGCGGGATGCGATTCTTGTCGAGGAAATCATCTAGCTGATGCCCTTCGCGCGTGCCGCCTGCCGCGAGAACGCGCAACCCGGCAAATTCCCGATCGCGCCGCAATCGTTTGCGACGCATGATCAATGCCTTTACAATCGGCTCGCTTACACCGGGCAATTCGGCGAACGCCCGTCGGAGTTCAGTCGCGGGCACGTGGAGTATCTCCGTCTCTTCCGATGTTACCCTCGCTGTCGCAAGGACCGACGTCCCCTGGAGCATCGCGACGTCACCGAGGAAATCGCGCTCGTGCGCGGTGCCAAGAATTTGGACAACGTCATCGCGTTGCTCAAACGCCTCGAGTTCGCCGCGCAAAACAATGGCCAGGCCGACATCGCGCTGTCCCGCTTTAAAGAGTAGCTCGCCACGTTTAAGCACACGCCTTTTTCCCAAAGGCTCAAGCAGAGAAAGCTGGTGATCGTCCAGTTTCGGAAAGGCGATTCTTTCCGTATCCCGATAAAACTGTTCGTCTTGTTGTTCGTCCGTCATTTCACAGAGTTTACGCCGCGTGGCCGACAAGCAAACTGGAACAACACGCCCAATCGAGGGATTCGCGCCTCTCCCCTCCGGTTTCAGTGGCGGCTGTGTCAGCCGCAATTCGAGGCCAGATTTCCCCCTACCGAGGCGGTTTCAGGGCCGGACCGAAAAAAATTTAGGATTTTTTGAAATGTCCCCTCAAAAAATCTTTAGAAAAGGAGAACCCAATCGAGTCAACCAACCGAAACCCACATGAACCTCCTCGTAGAAGATCCCCTTAGTAAGACCGGTTTCAGCGGTCCGTTTATTCTGTTTCCGAGCTCTCCCAAGGTCGAAAACAGGGCAGAAGAGCCCACGCCACGGCTAACGCGTGGGCAGATGGATGCATTTTTAAATGCGGAATCCGATAACGCGCGCAGCGGACATTTCTTTGTCCTCCCGCCCGAAACGCCAAAGGCGGCGCCTGAGAAAGACCTCGCCCTTGGCGTGCTGAAACAGGCCGCCCACGATCTGCGCCGGTTCCGCTCCGCGACTCGGGGAGTGAGGCGGGAGCTGTATGTCGATGCCTGTGATTGGGTCACCGCAAATGATTTTTCCTGGCCTTACTCGTTCGTGAATATCTGCAGACTGCTGGGGGCTTGCCCGGAAGTTGTTCGCACGGAGCTCTTCGCCGACGCCTCGCTCAGCTGGTTCGATTATTGGGCAAAGCGCGCGGGCCAGATTTCCCAGCGATTGCATTCGTCTTTTGTTCGCATTTTCGCCGGGTGCTCCAACCCAGAACGCGCCGACGGCAGTTCGTTAGCTTCATCCATTTGATGATATGAAAAAACAGTGCACCACACTTTTTGAACGTCTGTGCGACGCTTGGCGATCGCTCCTTAGGGCAGCCCACCGCAATCACGATCCATTGCTCGCGCAAAGCATGGTTTCATTTAATTTCGGCGGCGGATGGAGGGAACTGAAGGTTTCTTCAAGACACATGCCCTCTGAATCAAGCATCGGTCTCGTCAGCGAGCCATCTGTATGAAGCTATCCGTCGAAGCGAAAGTGGCAGCGGCTGTGGCAATAGCGTTTGCCGCATTGAGCATCGGTGCGATCGCGCAAGAAGGAAGCGGGCACGGAAGCGCCAGGCTAAGCCAGACGAGCCCCCAAAGATCCGAGATTTCGCTGGCCGTCCAGAACGGAAGCAGCGAGAACCAACTTCTCGCCCAATACTGATTGCCGCACCTCGACAGCGAGGCGGCTACAAGTCGGCGGTTTGGCGCTAACAAAGCGTTCTCGCGCGATTTTTCTCGCAAAATCGCGTTCGTTCGGCGACCCTCCGTGAACGAAAGCGATCCCGGGAACGCTGCAGGAGGGTGGTGCTTCGTTTCAAACGACGCATTGGACCGTCGTGTTCCGTGCGCGCGAGGAGGACTCAACGGAATCCTCTCAGCAAGCGCTCTCCGGATTTTGCGAAGCGTATTGGCCGCCGCTTTACAGTTTTCTTCGCCACCGCGGTCTTTCATCCGCTGACGCACAGGACCTGGTCCAGGGTTTTTTTGCACATCTGCTTGAGCAAAACGCATTGACCCGCGCGGACCAGCAGAAGGGCCGGCTTCGCACCTTCCTGCTGGGCTCTCTGCAGAATTTTCTGTACAACGAATATGACCGCGCCCGGGCGCTGAAGAGAGGTGGCGGTCGTCAGGTGGTCTCGATCGAGGAACACCTTCCCGAGGCTGAGGCGGCGATGATGGCAACGGCTCATCTTAGCGATACTGCTTGCTACGATCTTGTCTGGGCGTCGACGATTGTTTCGCGTGCCTGGCAAAATTTGGAGACCGCGTTTGTCGCGGAGGGCAAGGCTGAGTGGCTCGAAGAACTAAGACCGTTCGTCGCGGGGGGCAGCGTCAGACCGCTAAACCAGGAGGAAGCCGCGGCTCGACTAGAAGTACCGATCGCAACTCTGCGCACATGGCTTTCCCGTCTGCGGCAGCGTTACCGCGAGTCGTTGAGAATGGAAGTGGCGAGTACCGTCTCAAATCCGGCAGATGTCGATCAGGAGTTGCAGCACCTGTATCAGATATTGATGGCGTAAGCTGACTTTCCGCATGGACAAGGAGGGCATCGGTCTCGGAACTGCGGACACTCAGCCTCAAGCTGCGGGAATGTGCGCGACATGTGGCCGACCGCTGACTCAAGTTGGTCCGAACGGCGAATGCCTGCGTTGTCTTGTTGGCCTTGGCTTTCTTGCGGACGGTGAAGAGCCGGAAAGACCGGCGTCACGAGGCCGGCTGACGCCGGGACCGTTGAAATACGCACACTTCGAGGTGGAAGTCGGAGCGGATGGTTTTCCAGTCGAGCTAGGTGCTGGGGGAATGGCCGTAACTTACCGGGCTCGCGATACGGTCTTGAACTCGACTGTAGCTCTCAAGGTCATAAATCGGAGCGTCGCGCAGAATCCCGATGCGCGATCGCGTTTTCTGCGCGAAGCGCGCGCAGCTGCCAACATCCATCACCCAAATGTTGCTCAGGTGACTTATTACGGAGAGCAAGACGGCGAATGCTTCTATGTCATGGAACTGGTCAAGGGCGAGACGCTGGAAGCACGTGTCCGTCGTGAAGGGCCAATGCCGTTTGCTCTCGCGTTGGAAGTAATTGAGCAGGCCGCGCGCGCGTTGGCTGCCGCCGAAGCATGCGGCGTGGTGCATCGCGACATCAAACCGTCCAACATCATGCTCGAATCGGATGCGAACGGGGAGCTCACCGTAAAGCTGATCGATTATGGAGTGGCAAAAGTAATGGGGCCTCACGCAGAGCCTGGTATCGAGCAGACACGAGCCGGATTTATTGGCACCCCCGCTTTTGCAAGCCCAGAGCAGTTTGTCGGTGCTGGGCAATTGCCCATTGATACGCGTTCCGACATCTACTCACTGGGTGTTACTCTTTGGTATCTGCTGACTGGTCGCACCCCTTTTGTAGGTGGCACAATGGAGGAAATCCGCGTGAGGCAAACCGGTGAGTTACCTCTGGAACATCTCAAGGGCCTGCACCTGCCGGGTCAGGTCATCGCGCTGCTGAAATCGATGCTGGCCCCCGATCCGAAGGACAGGCCGCAATCAGCGCGCGAGTTACTTTCCGCTGTTCACAGGTGCTATGAAAGGTTCAATCCTAAAGCCCGCTCGCGACGCAGGAGAGCCGCGCTGGCATACGTCGCTGCAGCGTTGGCAGTCGCAGCGATTGTGATTGCGACCTGGTTATATCAGCGACCGCAGGCTTTCGCCCCGATCGAACGGTCGATTGCAGTATTGCCCTTTGAAAACCTGAGCAGTGACAAGGAGAACGCTTATTTTGCCGAGGGAATACAGGACGAAATCCTCACACGCTTATCCAAGATCGCTGACCTAAAGGTGATCTCGCGAACGTCGACACAGCATTACAAAAGTGCCCCGGAAAACCTGCCAGAAATTGCGAAGCAGCTCGGTGTTGCGCACATTCTGGAGGGAAGCGTGCAAAAGGCCGGCGACGCCGTACGCGTGAATGTGCAGCTGATCAAGGCGGCAACTGATTCCCATCTTTGGGCCGATACCATCGATCGCAAGGTGACCGACATTCTTTCGGTCGAAAGTGAAGTCGCCAAAGCCATCGCCGACCAATTGCAAGCCAAGCTCACCGGGAAGGAACAGGAAGTCATCGCTGACAAACCAACCAACAATTCTGGAGCCTATGATGCGTATCTTCGCGGCCTTGCCTACACACTAAAAACCGCATTCACACCTGCGAACTCCCTTCAGGCGCAGAAATATCTGAAAGAAGCAGTGCGATTGGATCCTAAGTTCGCTCTTGCCTGGACGTTGCTTTCTTACGTCGATGCCAGTGGCTATCTCACACAGAGCCTTCAACCGACAGTGGCTCTTCGTGAAGAAGCGCGCGAGGCAGCTGACACGGCTCTCAGGCTACAGCCCAATCTTGGCGAGGCGTTATTGGCCAAGGGTTTCTATTACTATGCCTGCCTGAAGGATTACGATACTGCCTCGAAATACCTTGAAAAGGCAGAACGTGTCCTGCCTCATAGCAGCAGGGTTCTTCAAGGCCTGGCCTATGTCGAGCGTAGGCGAGGCAACTGGGACAAAAGCGAGGCGTACTTCAACGAAGCCGAGAAGCTCGATCCACGCAACGTGAACCTGCTCTCACAACACGCACGTTCCTACGTGTGCCAGCGTCGTTTTCCCGAAGCACTATCCAGGCTCGAGCAGATTCTCAACATAACACCTGACGACATCGATACGATTGTGTTAAAGGCGCGAATAGCACAGGCAGAAGGCGACCTTTCACGTGCTTCAGTGCTTTTGGCTCCGCTTCAGCTAGGTGTCGGCTACGTCAACGCACTCGAAACACAAGTTTACCAGGCAATTCTGGAGGCACAACCCGCAGCAGTCATTGCTCAGCTTAAGGAAATATTGGCAACGCCTGATCAATCATTGGGCTTTTACGCTGGCGAACTGCGCTTTTGGTTAGGCTGGGCACAGGAAGTTGCCGGTGATCATGCCGCCGCTCGCGAAAGTTGGAGTCAGGCTCGTAGCGAGCTCGAATCCTTCCTCAAAGAACAACCCGAAAACTTTATTCTCATGGGAGATCTTGCGCTTACAAACATGGGTCTTGGTGACAACAACGCGGCGTTGGCTTTGGCCGAGCGCGCGATCGAGATGTTTCCAATCGAGAAAGACACGCTGACCGGTCCCAGGCCGCTGGAAATTCTCACCCGGGTAACAGCCCGCGCCGGCGATCCCGACCGTTCCATTTCTGCCTTGGAGAAGTTGCTTTCAATCCCGTATGAGGCGCCTCTCGCGGCAAACCCGCCGCTCACTCCTGCGCTGCTGCGGTTGGATCCAATGTTTGAACCACTGCGAAACGATCCACGATTCCAAAAACTGGCAAACATGCAGCAGTGACTTGATCGAGGTTTTCTGGCCGCAGACGAAATCTATCCGCCGTGGCGGGCAAAGACCCGGGAGTCCATGAATAAGAAAAGTTCCAAGTGTCGAAGTCGGGCCGCGTTTTTCTCCTTACAATATTTCGGCGTTAGCCTGTGCCGAACGCCTGGTTCCAGCGAGCACGGACGCCACGCAAGAGGGACGGATAGACTATTAGTTTCCGAAAAGGATCGATCAATGTCATGTAGAGCGGCGTGAGGCGACTTACGCTGCGGACATAGACCCCTAAGTAAAACCGGTAGGCAGTCGCTGTCTCGACCAGAGTGGTCAATGCTGCAGCGTGAACCGTCCGATTGATCAACTCCAGGAGCTGCTCGTTTTCGAAGCGATAAACGACGCGGAAAAAACCATTCTGGGTTCCGGCCGTCACGAGTGATCTCGAATGATCGGTATCGGTTAAACGCACTGCGAATGTTTTATATGTAGTTGCGGGCGGCTCGAGATCCCAACCGAAGAACCGTCCAACGAAGAAACGGATGTCGAGCATTACCCGCACGAGCAGGGACCGCGTGAACAGGGACGACGATTCCGAACAACCACACGCATCAAGTTTACTGTTGCTTGGCGTTCGTAAGAATTCATCGAGCGTTACTCCGGCGCGCCAACGCGGCAGATCGATAAACCACACGTCGTGCAGCCGCACATCTGCCAGAAACGCATGAACTCGCAAAGGCAATCGTTCGAACTCTTGAGTTGAGACCTGTGGCATGTTGTTACTTACGAGAACCGGCGAGGTCAAACTCCTGCTTAATGAACTCCTTGGTCCCGGGCCGGCCGGTGAGACGTAGCCATAGCGGTCCGTTTTCTCTATCGAAGCGCAGCTCGATATCTAAGAACGGACAGCATAGCCTCTCCTGGAACGCCCATTCTGTTAGCAGCTGATACGTTTTGTTATCTGCCGGCAGCTCGAGCTCATAGCCATCCGGGAGTTCGTGCGTGCTCTTCTTCAGTTTTAGCAATGCCGGTCCAAGCTCCTCGAAATGGCGCTTCCTTACCTCTGGGGACAACGCGAATGCGTTGCAGGCGAAAGGCGATTCGGGCTTCGTCGATTGAGAGAGAGCGGTCTCATCAGCGGCAATTGAGTGTTCAGAAACAGCGTATAACAACGCTAATGTTACCACGGTAATAACGACAAATGATGTCTTCATGGCGCCCAGGCTACGAGTTCAAGTCAACTTTAAGTCAAAGGGAATTTTTACAGGCCATCTCATGACGGTTGTAGCCGCCTCGCTCTGTCGAGGCGCATCGGCGAAGCTGCCACCCGTGAGCGGCACCGCGACACGCCGATCCGGGGTGCGGCCTAATTAGACATTAGAAATCAGATGAAAAAGCTGAACCCGAAGGCGTAAGCGAATCAGTTAATCCGCTTCCAAGTTTCCGACAGACCTTTTCCATTCGAAAGAGTGCCTGTTTGCGTGAACGTATCTCCGTCCATCTTTACGGTAACGGCTGGTCCTTACCGATGAGACCGGCGGAAATTTGATCGCTCGCGAAGTCCATGTGTTCGGTGTGGAGCTTCCGTTCAGAATGTAAGTTCCACCACCTGTATAAAGCGGCTTCCCTTTCTCCGTATCGTAGGCAACAAAAATAAAGTGTCCTCCCGAAATCATCTTGATATCGCGTGTTCCTTTTGGGGAGTGGCTGTCCGGAGACCAGTTCCCAGGTGTCATCCAAGGAACTCTTCTTTGCGCGGCTGCCGTTCGTCTGTGAAAAGGCAACAAACACGGCCGCGAGTGCGATTGCAAAAACGAGCAGTACCTTCTTCATGCTGTCCCCCTTCGATTGTCGAATTCGTGCGAAAAGGCCTACGAGGACCTCCTAAACTGATATCATATGAGTTATAAGGAAAACGCGAGGGATTTCCGTGGCGTCAGCGCAGTTGATTGTTAGATTCGAGAGTGGCAGAAGACATGGCGATTTCTGATGTCGCGCGGGTGTTTGGTTTGCGCACGTCTGCCATTCGCTACTACGAGCAGATCGGGATTCTCCCGCGGCCGATGCGCAAGAATGGCCAACGCCGCTACGACGACAATGCGCTCTTCCGTCTCGCCGTGGTGCAACGCGCCCGGGAGACTGGATTCACTCTGGAGGAAATACGCGCGCTGCTCGATCTTGGTGGGCCAGGAAAGGCGTCATGTAGAGACGTTCGGAAGATCGCCTCACATCACCTCGAACATATCCGCTCCAAGATCGCTGATCTTGTTAAGCTCGAAAAGCTGCTCGCCGGAACGATCGCAAAATGTTCTGGCAAGGTCGCGCCCGACTGCCCCGTCATCGACGTTCTGGCCGATCGGGTGTAGTGCTCCCCTTCCGCCGGCCAACAACTGAGCTCTGCTACTACCGCGCGAGCGGTTTAGGCAATATAGGTTTTGCGACACCCGATATTTTCCACCTTGAAAACGACCGTTCGTCAGTGGGTTCGCAACGAAATCACGCGTGCGGCGGCTCACTCCGGTACGTATCCCGATGCCTTGACCACATCGCGCCAACGCTCAAGTTCTGACCGGTCGTAGGCATCGAGCTCCTGCGGCGTGCTGCCCTTGGCCTCCATGCCCATCACCGCAATTTTCGCTTTGACCTCCGGATCGTTGACGGCGTCACGGACGGCGCGGCTGATGCGTTCGACCAATTCGGGCTTCATTCCGGCCGGGCCGAACACCGAGACGACGCCATTGGCCTGCAGCGCCGGATAGCCCAGTTCGGTGAGCGTGGGCACCTCCGGCAGGTCGGTCGTCCGCGCGGTGGTCAACGTCGCGAGAATTCGCGCCTTGCCGTTCTGGTGCAGGTTGGTCAACTCGCCCAGCGTCAAGATTGCGGAGGGCACGCTGTTGCTGAGAATCGCATTGATGGCGTCGGCGGC
>Ga0137403_10006064_pt1 | contig 13884 bp, 9 predicted proteins | sample CZOMad2_1_16fung_FD_122057 | JGI IMG/M metagenome (GOLD analysis project Ga0137403, IMG submission 122057) | Vadose zone soil fungal communities from Angelo Coast Range Reserve, California, USA - CZOMad2_1_16fungal (Hybrid Assembly) | ecosystem: Environmental > Terrestrial > Soil > Vadose zone... | reverse complement strand
CTTGAGCACTGGCTAAAACACGAGCCAATCCGCGCCAAGCGAAGTGGATTTTTCACACATGCCCGCAAATGGATGCGACGCAATCCAACCAGCGCGTTACTAGTAGCGTCTCTGGTCGCTCTGGCAGCGGCCATGGGCTGGAATGTTTGGAAAAGCGAACTAATGAGTCGTCCCACAACAAAGGGCATCGCCGTTCTTCCCTTTGAAAATCTGAGCGGCGATCCAGATAACGCCTATTTTGCAGACGGTATCCAAGAGGAGATCCTGACGCGGCTAGCTAGCATTGCGGATTTGAAAGTGATTTCGCGCACTTCCACGCAGCGCTATGCGAGCAAACCCAGCAATCTCCGCGAGATCGCGAAGCAGCTGGGCGTAGCGAACATTCTTGAGGGTAGCGTGCAAAAAGCGGCCGATCAGGTCCGGGTCAATGTGCAGTTGGTTAATGCGCAAACTGATTCCCATCTCTGGGCCGAGACCTATGATCGCAAGCTGACTGACATCTTTAGCGTTGAGAGCGAGATCGCTAAAGGAATCGCGGCGTCGTTGCAAGCGAAGCTAACGGGGCGCGAGGAGCAAGCGTTGGCAGTTAAGCCGACAACCAATCCAGAAGCTTACGATGCCTACCTACGTGGATTGGCTTATACGGTGAAAACGCTCCCCACAGCCGCTAACGCCATTGCTGCGCAGAAATATCTCATGGAGGCAGTGCGATTGGATCCGAAGTTCGCGCTTGCCTGGGCGCAGTTGTCATACGTTGATGCGCGCGGCTACATGACACAGAGTCTTCAACCAACGGCCGCCCTCTGCGAAGAGGCACGGCAGGCAGCCGAAACTGCGCTCGCTCTTCAGCCCAATCTCGGCGAGGCCGTATTGGCGAAGGGATCCTACTACTACAATTGTCTCAAGGATTACGACACCGCAGTGCGTTACTTTGAGCAAGCACGCCAGCTCCTACCGAATAGCAGCCGCATTCCTGAATCGCTGGCTTATGTCGCACGGAGACGAGGCCAGTGGGACAGGAGCGAGTCGTACTTCAACGAAGCCGAGAAGCTTGACCCTCTCAACGTCTATCTACTTACCCAGCACGCGGCTACCTATATCCCTCGTCGTCGTTTTCCAGAAGCGCTGCGAAAGCTTGATGAGGTTCTTAACATCACACCGGACGACGTGGATGCTCTCGCGCTAAAGGCGAGTATCGCACAAATGGAGGGCGACCTGCCGCGCGCCTCGGCGCTCCTGGCTCCCCTCCACCCGGGTGCCGACGACTCCAGCGCCGTGGAAACACAAGTTTATCAAGCCCTCCTGGAGCGCCGGCCTGCGTCAATCATTCCGCGGCTAAAGGAAATACTCGCCCAGCCTGATCCAGCGCTGGGTTACATTAATGGCGAACTGCGCTTTTGGCTGGGCTGGGCGCAGGATGCGGCCGGCGACCATGCCGCCGCCGAGGAAACCTGGCGCCAGGCGCGCAGCGAACTTGAATCTTTTCTCAAAGAACAGCCGGACAATTATACTCTCATTGGAGATCTCGCGCTGACAAACATGGGCCTTGGTGACAAGAGCAGTGCGTTAGCTTTGTCAGAGCGCGCAATAGCCATGAATCCGGTCGAGAAGGACGCCTCGACGGGTCCCTTTCCGATCGAGATCCTCGCCCGAGTGGCGGCGCAAATGGGTGAACCCGACCGCGCGATCGCCGCTTTACAGAAACTACTTTCGGTACCGTATGCGGGCGTGGTTGCAAACATACCGCTCACGTCAGCACTGCTCCGGCTCGATCCCATGTTCGATCCGCTCCGGAACGATCCGCGCTTCCAAAAACTCTGCGAGGAAAAGAAGCCGTGATCAGCGTAACCAGAGTTTGCCCAAAGTGCGGGGCAGAAATCCCAGCGGACGCACCAGAAGGAGGCTGCCCAGGTTGTCTTCTTGAAAGTGGCCTCGGTCTACTTGCGGAGGCATCTGTAGCGCGAGGTGATGACTCCGGCAGACCGGCATCACCGATGCTGGCTACAGCAGGCGACGATGTCGCGGCAGTGCCCCAAAGCAAGAAAGCAGCACGCGACGCGGACATGCTGGGGGAACTCGGGGACTACGAGCTGCTGGAGGAAATCGGTCGCGGCGGTCAGGGCGTAGTCTTTCGCGCCCGGCAAAAGAGCCTCGATCGCACGGTGGCCTTAAAAGTCATTAGCCTTGGTCAGTGGGCGAGCAAAGCCCACTTGAAGCGCTTTCGCAGGGAAGCGGAAGCTGCCGCCAGCCTGGATCATCCGAGCATTGTCCCGATCTACGAGGTGGGCGAGCGCGATGGCTCTTGTTACTTCAGCATGAAGTTCGTCGAAGGCGGCCAGCTTGATGAAGTTGTCAGGCGTGCGCCGATGTCGATCCGGCGTGCCGTCGAATTAATGTTGGGCTTGGCGCGCACGATGCACTACGCACACGAGCACAACATCCTGCATCGAGACATCAAACCGGGGAACATATTGCTCGACCAAAAAGGCGAACCGCATCTTACCGATTTCGGTCTTGCCCAGATTGGTCGAAACGGAGAGTACAGTGACACGCACGCTTGAAGTGCTGGGAACGCCTAGCTACATGGCACCAGAACAAGCGACTGGTAATAACGCCAAGCTTACAAGCGCAACAGATGTTTACGGTCTTGGCGCGGTCCTCTACCAACTGGTCACCGGCCATTCCGCCGTTTGCCGGTGGAACAACCTTTGAGACAATCAGGTTAGTGCTGGACACTGAACCGCGGCAACCGAGGCTGTGGAATCGAAAAATAGGTCGCGACCTTTCCGCGATTTGCCTGAAGTGCCTGGAGAAAGACCCTAAGCGCCGTTATCCGTCCGCTCTTGCGCTGGCTGAAGATCTTGAACACTGGCTAAAGCACGAGCCAATCCGCGCCAAGCGAAGTGGATTTTTCACTCACCTCCGCAAATGGGTGCGACGCAATCCAACTAGCGCGTTACTCGTAGCGTCGCTAATCGCTTTGGCGGCGACCATGGGATGGAATATTTGGAAAAGCGAACTAATCAGTCGTCCCGCACTAAAAGGCATTGCCGTTCTTCCCTTTGAAAATCTGAGCCACGATCCAGATAACGCCTATTTGGCAGACGGTATCCAAGAGGAGATCCTGACGCGGCTGGCTAGCATCGCGGATTTAAGAGTAATTTCGCGCACCTCGACGTCGCGCTATCAGAGCAAGCCTCGCAACCTAGCCGAGATCGGAAAGCAGCTTAGAGTGGCGAACATTCTTGAGGGTAGCGTGCAGAAAACGGCCGATCAGGTCCGGGTCAATGTGCAGTTAATTAACGCCCAAACCGATTCCCACCTCTGGGCAGACACCTACGACCGGAAGTTGACTGACATTTTTGGCGTTGAGAGTGAGATCGCCAAAGGAATCGCGGCGTCGTTGCAAGCGAAGCTCACCGGTCGCGAGGAGCAGGCCTTAGCAGTTAAACCAACAAACAATCCGGAGGCTTACGATGCTTACCTGCGTGGTATGGCTTATAATCTAAAAACGGCAAACACGCCTGCCAACGCCCTTGGTGCGCAGAAATATCTCAGAGAGGCGGTGAAGTTGGACCCCAAGTTCGCTCTTGCCTGGGCGCTGCTTTCACAGGTTAATGCGAGCGGCTACCTCACATTGATTCTTCAACCAACCATCGCCCTGCGTGAAGAGGCGCTGCAGGCAGCCGAAACCGCGCTCACTCTTCAGCCCAATCTGGGCGAGGCCGTATGGGCCAAGGGCTATTACCACTACGGTTGCCTCAAGGATTACGACACCGCGGAGCGTTACTTTGAGCAGGCGCGTCAGCTTCTGCCGAATAACAGCCGGATTCCTGAATCGCTGGCCTATGTCACACGCAGGCGCGGCCAGTGGGACCGGAGCGAGTCGTATTTCAATGAAGCCGAGTGGCTCGACCCGCGTGACGTCGACCTACTCACTCAGCACGCGATTTCCTACGTATGTCTCCGTCATTTCCACGAAGCACTGCGAAAGGTTGATCAGGTTCTCGATATCACACCGGACGACGTCGATACCCTTGCGTTCAAGGCGGGCATCGCGCAAGCCCAAGGCGATCTGCCGGGGGCGGCGGCGCTCCTTGCTCCGCTCCGCGCGCCTGCCGACCTCACACAGGCGTTGGAAACACAAGTTTACCAAGCCATTCTGGAGCGCCGCCCCGCACAAATGATCCCTCGGCTAAATGAGATATTGGCCAAACCTGATCCGGCGTTGGGTTTCTACAATGGCGAACTACGCTTCTGGTTGGGCTCGGCGCAAGAAATCACCGGCGACAATGCGGCCGCCCGGGAAAGTTGGCGACAGACGCGCAGCGAACTAGAGTCTTTCCTTAAAGAACAACCACAAAATGGTAGGCTCATTGGAGATCTCGCGCTGACCAATGTGGGTCTCGGTGACAAGGCTGTCGCCTTGGCTCTGGCCGAACGGGCCATGGCCGCGGTCCCGATTGAGAAAGACGCCTTGTATGGTTCATTTCCGCTCGAGTTCCTCGCCAGGGTCGCGGCGCGAATGGGAGAGCCCGACCGCGCCATTGCCGCTTTACAGAAACGACTCTCGGTACCGGGCCAAGGCGCGCTAGCTGAAAACGTGCCGCTCACTCCTGCGCTGCTTCGGCTCGATCCAATGTTCGACTCGCTCCGCGCCGACCCGCGATTTCAAGAACTTTGCAAGGATAAGCAGCCATGAACCCGTGCAACGTCTTCGCCGAGCTGAAACGCCGGAAAGGTTAACAAAGTGGCTATGCCTTAGGCGGTTGTTGGCTGGCCGCTCATTCGGGTTGCGAAGCATGTCTCTCCATTTTTTTCAGATTCCTAAATCTGGAGTTGGCTGATAGTATTGCTCATCGCACTCGGATTTCCGATTGCATTCATGACTCCCCGGGCATTTAAGCTGACGTCGAAAGATCTCAAGCGAATAGACTCCGCTGGCGATTTGCCAGCAAGATCATGGGGTAATCGCGTATGGATTTACGTCATTATCGCAGGCGTCGCGCTTTCGATCGGTTTGTTCTTTGTGGGCCGCTACACAGCTCTACGACAAGCTGGGGCTCTCAGCTCGCCGCCGAAATCCATCGCAGTTCTGCCCTTCGAAAACCTCAGCCGCGACCCGGATAACGCGTATTTCGCGGACGGCGTGCAGGATGAAATTCTAACGAACCTGGCCCGGATCGCCGATCTAAAGGTGATCGGCCGGATATCTGTGATGCAATACAAGAGCGGTATCGCGCGCGATCTCCGCGAGATCGGTCACCAACTCGGGGTGGCGAATGTGGTGGAGGGAAGTGTGCAGCGTTCCGGCAACCGCGTGCGTGTCAACGCGCAGTTGGTCGATGCGCGCACCCACCGGCAGCTATGGGGACAGACCTATGACCGCGATCTTGCGGACGTGTTCGCAATTCAGAGCGAGATCGCAAAAACGATAGCCAGCCACTTACACGCGAAGCTCTCGTCACGTGAAGAAAGCGCCATCAACCGGCCCCCGACAAGTGACATCACAGCTTTCGAACTTTACGCTCAAGCTAAAGACCTCCTGGCCATTAGGAACGCGAGAGAGAATTTACTCCAGGCAGCCAATCTGCTTAACCAGGCAGTCGGGCATGATCCATCGTTTTTCCAAGCGTATTGCCAACTCGCACATACTCATGATCGCATTTACTTCCTCGGTTACGACCATACGCCTGCACGGCTGGCATTAGCTGAAGCGGCCATCGAGACAGCGTTTCGTCTCCGCCCGGACGCAGGTGAGGCGCACCTGGCGCGCGCGCAAAATCTTTATCGAGGTTACCTCGAATATAACGCCGCTTTGGCTGAATTGGAAGTTGCTGGTCAGACCCTGCCTAATAATGCCGGTGTTTTCGAGCTAAAGGGTTACATCCAGCGTCGCCAGGGCAAACAGGAAGAGGCCGTGCACAGTCTGGAGCGCGCCATTGAGCTCGACCCGCGCAACATTTTCACGTTGCAGCAGATTGGGCTCAGTTACCATCATCTCCGGCGCTATGCCGAAGAAAAATCAGTATTGGACCGCGCGTTGGCCATCGAGCCAAAGGATGTCGATACCAAAGTAGCGCGCGCGTTCGTGGAATTCCATTGGAAAGCCGATACCCGCCCGCTGCATCAAATGCTCGATTCAATTCGGGCCACAAATCCCGCCGCCACGCAAAGTATCGCCGATGGTTGGCTCATTTGCGCACTGGCTGAGCGCGACCCCGTCGCAGCAAAAAATGCGGCGATCGCTGCCGGGGCAAACCCTCCTTTCACTGATGAGGCTGTTAATTTCAGTCGTCCATTCGTAGAAGGCGTTATCGCTCGTATGACGAAAGATGAAGATAAGGCACGGTCGGCTTTCACTACTGCGCATGCCGAGCAGGAGAAGACTATCGAGGCTCAACCCAATTACGGTCCGCCGTTATGTGTGCTTGGTTTGATCGACGCCGCGCTTGGGCGGAACGAAGAAGCCATGCGCGAAGGACTGCGCGCGGTCGCGCTTCTTCCCATGGAAAAGGATCCAATCAATGGTGTCGCTATGATCAAGTATTTGGCCATGATCGCCGCCTGGGTTGGCGACAACGATCTCGCCTGCGAACAACTAGCCATCGCCGTCCGCCCTCCAAGCCGGCTCACCTATGGCCAATTGAAACTGCTCCCCTTTTGGGATCCGCTGCGTGGCGACCCGCGCTTCGAAAAAATCGTCGCCTCGCTAGCGCCGAAATAGGCTTCACACGGATCGCACGGGATAACAGGGATCAAGACATCATTCAGGACGGAGTAGCAGAGCCGAGCCTTCTTCGGCTCCAGCAGTCTTGACTGCAGCGGCTGAACCGCCCGGCCCGTCGAATCAGGTTTCGTTTTCTAGCGAAACACAACGAACGAAGTTCCGAGCTGACCTGATCTGGGAAGACCTTCGCTCCCTTTCCCTTTGTTTGAAGACTGATCAGTGACATCCGGGTGATCCGTGGTTAGCAACTCTCCTGCATTTTCCGCGTAACCTCGCGCCAGATTTTACGCACTACTCAGTGACAGCCAGAAATGAGTTCTCAATAACGAGAAATCAAAGAAGGCCAAAACAAGAAAAGGAAATTAAATAACATGAAAACAAAAATCATCAGCAAACTCCTTCTCAGCCTCGGACTAGTGTTCGTGCTTGGGAGCGCGATCAATCAGGTGCGCGGCGATAGCGAGGCAATTCAGCCTCCTGGGCAACTCCTAGTCGCTACTATTCATAGCAGCGGCGATGTCAACCGGGGGCAAACCGGTTCATTCGTCGTGGACATGAGGCAGTCCACGTCCAGTGAGAAGGGTTACTTGCCTTACTACCCTTACATAAACTTCTCTGTTAGCGGCACCGCTATCCCAGGGATTGATTACATTCCGCTTGCCTCCCCGGCACAGGTTGGCCCCGACGGCTACGGAGTAATCCTGGTCAAAACCTTAGCTGACCCCAGAGGATCCGCCAACCGTCAATCGTACAGCGTTGTGGTAACCCTGGAAACTGGCTTGGGATACGCACTCGGCCTACCGACGACAGCCAAAATGATCATCAAGCCTTGACCAATGCATCTCAAGAGAGGGTTTGGCGCGTCACATCCGCGCCAAGCCCGTGTTATTCACAATTTGAGCTTGTCATTTGTGGCTTGCTGCCAGCTGTAAATCTCGCTAGCAAGGCGGGAAACGACTGAGGCGTATTGATGCTCCGAGTAAAGATTGCGCGTTTCCCATGGATCGTCCTTCAAGTTGTACAGTTCGTTTAAATCCTTGTCGCGCAGACAAAGCTTCCAGCCGTCTGGAGAAACAAGCGTCCGAGTAGACTCTTCGACCGCGCGCTTGATCATGCGTTGCCGGGCCAGTGATGTTCCCTTTTTTATTTTTGTCCGGTTTGGCGCCCATTCTAGAAAGACATTATCTGGCGTCATGGCTTCATCTTGAATCAACGGCAGCATACTTTTGTCGGCGCATTGAGGATGTCTGGGTTGGCCAAGCAGGTCGAGTAACGTTGGCACGAAATCGATATGACTCACTGGTTGCGAAATCATTTTACCGCGTGTCTGGTCCGGCAGCCGAATCAGCAACGGAACGCGCGCGGCCTTTTCGAACATTGTTTCTTTCCCGAAGAGATGATGCGCGCCAAGGCTGTCGCCGTGGTCGCTCGTATGCACAACGATCGTGTGTTCGTTCAAGCCGAACCGTTCCAAGCAGCCAAGAATGGCGCCGATGCTTTGATCCACGAGAGTAACAAGACCTAGATAGCGTTGTTTGATGCTTTGGTATTCCTGGGACGTGATCCCGAAAAACAATTGAGTCGGTAATCGCTGGCGATCCAGGATCGCTTCCGCTTGCTGCCATTCGCGCATTAGCCGGTAGCGCAGCGGAATACCTTCACTCTCGGGAAGCGTGGCGGTTACATCGAGTTCCACTTCATCAAGTGGATGCTCGTCGTTGAGCGGCCCATTGTAGGGCGAGTGCGGTTCTACAAATGCCACCACCAGAATGAAGGGATTGCGCTGATGTTTTTCGATGAATTCGCAGGCGCGTTGCTCCAGAAATTTTGGCCGCGATAGATCGAGGGGCAGGTTGCTGATGGCCAGTTCTGAGAATCGGCCGTTTTGTTTATCTGGCGTGATGCCCTTTGAGATTAGGAAATTTGTGTAGTCGCCGTGGTGTTCAGTGGAAATCCATTCGTGGAATCCGCGTCCGGCGGGCCCTTCCTCGCCGAGGTGCCACTTGCCCATGTATGACGTCTCATAATCTCTGTCCTCCATCAGCTCGGGAAAAACGCGAAACCGCCGATCCAGTGGCACGCTGTTGCGCGTGCATCCGTTAATGTGCGGCCACGTACCGGTCATTAGTGAAGAGCGCGAAGGTGTGCAGACCGGATGGGTGACGTAGGCCCGCTCGAAAACCACGGATTCAGAAGCAAGCTTGTTAAGATTGGGAGCGTGTACCTTCACGCCTCCGTAACAAGCGAGCGTATCCGCTCTCTGCTGGTCCGGCAGAAAAAGAATTAGGTTCGGCTTGCGTTTCGCGGCCATGCTTTTTAGGTCACGCACTAAATCAGCGCTGCGCAATGTCCGCAATCTGGGACTCTCCTCGCCTCTCCCTTCTCAAAGGAGAGGGCAGGGTGAGGTTCGCGTCTGATGAGGCTGATGTTCCCCCGTCCCCTCACCTCAATCCTCTCCCTTTTTTTGAAGAGGAGAGGCGGATTTTGAGCGCATCGCATACGACGGGCACCATAAATCGACGTCGCTCAAATTTCGAATGCGCGGACATGTCCGCGCTTTGAAAGCGGCGACATTTCGCCGCACTCCAAAATTCATCGCAACACTTCCAATTCCAGTGTTTCATCACGACATGAAAGTCTTTTTGATCTCGCACGTATTCGGTGCCCTAATCGCTGCGATGGCGCACGGCGCAACAAACTTTGACCTGGCCGCAAAAGCGACAAATGAGCTCGCTGTCGATCTTCACCGCCAGCTCGCGACGCGGGACGACAATCTTTGCGTCTCTCCATACTCAATTGAAAGCGCTCTGGCCATGACGTTCGCCGGCGCCGACGGCGAGACACGCACGGAGATGGCGCGTGTTCTGCATTTCGGAAACGACGCCGGCGTGCCTGCCTCGTTTGCCTCCCTTCAGCATTCGCTGGAAGAGATGAGTACGAAGACGGCTGAGCTTGTAAAACAGTCCAAAAGATTTGGTGGGCCGAGTGAACCGATCACGTTGAACATCGCGAACAGGCTGTTTGCACAAAAGGGCTATGCGTTTCGCGAGGCTTTCCTGTCGCTGGTGAAACAAGATTTCGGCGGGGCATTTGAGCCTATCGATTTCGTTGCCAATGCCGCGGCAGCTACGCAGCGCATCAACAAATGGGTCGCGGACGAGACGCATGATCGGATTCGCGATCTAATTCCAGGAGGGGCACTGGACAAGACAACGCGCATGGTCCTGGCGAACGCGCTTTATCTAAAAGCTCCCTGGGCCAGTGAATTCTCCGACAACGCGACGCAACCGGAACCGTTTCATGTTCGCGGCGGAACACCCGTCAATATTCCGACAATGCGAAAGAGGGATAGCCATTTCGGCCACGCGAAGCGTGAAGGATATACAGCCGTGAGCCTCCCCTATGTCGGAAATGATCTCCAATTCGTCATCCTTCTCCCCGACGAGGTAAACGGCCTGCACGCTCTCGAATCGAAGCTGAACAGCAACATGCTTGCTGGATGCGCAAAACTCCAGACGCGCGACGTTGATCTGCATCTTCCAAAGTTCAAGCTCGAACCGCCAACCATGACTTTGGCCGAAAAGTTTGAAGCGCTCGGGATGAAGAATGCGTTCGACAAACCACAAGGCAGCGCGAATTTCGACAAGATGGCGCCGCGCACGCCGAGGGATTACCTCTATATCTCGCAGATCTTTCACAAAACCTTCATCGCAGTGGACGAAAAAGGAACGGAAGCAGCTGCGGCAACCGCCGTGGCAATGATGGCCACGACTGCTTTAAGGTCACCTCCGCCGCCGCCGATCGAAGTAAAAGTCGATCGCCCATTCGTCTATGCAATTCAGCATGTACCAAGTGGCGTCTGCCTATTCCTCGGTCGCGTTACCGATCCCCGCTAAGCATGGACATCGGCACGCTGGCAAATTTAATCAATGCACTCGCAGTAACGGCCGGCGTCATTTTCGCGGCCGCGCAAATTAGTTATTACCGTCAACGGAGACATCGCGATTGGCGTCAACCACGCCGGCGTTTAACCAGCGCTGGATCGACCGTGCCGATCCAGATTAAATTAAACGTTCTGCTTCCCTCACGTAACTGAGGACTCCGTCGACGATTCGTACTGCGGACGCAAACGGGATGCAGTTCGCTCTCGTTTGCATCGACAATGCGCTTGCAGGCTCGAGCGTGGACTTCATTTCTCGGGATGTTTGAGCGCAAAGCGGACTGCAAGCCCGCGCTTCCTACAGCGCCTTCTCCAGCACGATCTCCGATCCCCGCTCATCATCCGCTGAGAAATGTACCTGCGAGAACACCCGGCGCACGAGCGCCAGGCCGAGGCCACCTTCCTGACGGGAGCGAGCATCCGCCTGCGCGATGGCCTGGTCCTGCGTGATGCCCGCACCGTGATGCCGGACGACAAAACGGATGACGGAAGGTGAGATCTCGGTTCCACACCAGAGCGGGCCGGGAGGTTTCTCGAGGCCGTATGCATGCTTGATGACGTTCGTGAGAACCTCATCACAACCGACCAGCAGCTTCAGCAGCATGTCCTTCGGGATCCCCGCGAACAAGCCCCATTGCTCAAAGAAGGTGCGTGCCGCGCGGATGCTCTCCGCGGTGCAGAGAGCAGCGAACTCGCGCGGGGGTGGCGTAGTACGGTCTTCCATAAGCAGGAGGGTAGCGTCGTCGCGTGCGCCACTGGCGAGATTCTTCCTCCAGGTCTCCACGATCAGGTCGAGGGCGCCCGTGTTCGTCCAATCGTGGGATTCAAGCAGGCTGACCAATCCGTCACGGGCAAGCTGGCCGCCGCTGGTGGCAATGGCCTCGGTGATGCCATCAGAATGCACGAGCCAGTGCGATCCGGCGGCCAGCGGGATGGTGACCGCGTTGCAAGCGGACAGGCGGCGCTGCCCAAAGAAGCCTTGCCGCGGACAAGTGAGCTCGCGCCAAGTTCCCGTTGTATGGTCGCGGTAGAGCGGCGGGTGTTGCGCGAAGGCCGCCGCATGAACCTGGCGACGGTTGGTGTCGAACAGCAGGACCGTGAGCGCGACGGCGTTGTCATCCGCGTGCATCCCCTTATAGAGCACGTTGTTCAATTCGACAAGCCATGCGGTGAACGATTCCGCCGTGCAGCGTGAGGCCGCCACCTCGATCTGCGTCGTGAGCCTCGCCATGTCCAGCGCGGCGGAGGATCCCTTGCCCGTAACATCGCCGACGCCAGCGAATAGGATATGCGGTTGCGGCGCATGGAAAAAATAACAATCACCGCCGATGCCGGTGACCTGTTCCAGAAAAGCCCGAATGCGCAGCGGCCCGTGCTCCGCGTCCGGCTCTGGCAGGAAGGTGGCCTGCACCTGGCGCGCAAGCTCCAGCTCGGTGCGGCGCTCGGCCTCCTGCACGGCGCGTGCCCTGGCCTCCTCCTCCGCCTGCCGGCGGCCCAATGTCACGGAAACCAGCGAGCCGAAGGCGATGAAGATGCGCATGTCCTCCGCGCTGAACTGGGCGCGGTCCCGCGGGTTCATGGCCTGCATAACACCGCGGCATGATGCGCCATCCATCAGTGGAATAGTTAAAAGCGCCTGCGTCGGCAAGCCGGCGTCCAATCCAATCCGCTTGTAGTGTTCGGGGTGCTGCGTGGCATCCGCCGTGTTCACAGGCTCGCGGGTTTCGAAGACCCGGCCCGCGATGCCCTGGCCCTTTGGCAGACGCCACGGCCCCTCTTTGTACCAGCCGCGCTGAGTACTGTGGATGAGGAGATCGCCTGTTGCGGCATCTGGCAGTGAAATGGAGCACGCGGCGCAGCGCATCACCTCGTGCGCGCCCTGCAGGATGTTCGCCAGCAGCGTGTCGAAGTCCGAGGACGCGCTCAGCGAGGCGGCGACGCCGAGTAGCGTCTCGACCAGCAAGCCGTGACTTTTCGCACTGGAATCTGGCGGCGGGGTGGTCACTTTCTAACCGGCGTGGCGGATGGCCGCCTAGTTGCCGGAGCCTGATTCATCATGGTCCGCTGCTGGTCGCTCAAGCCCCAGACGAGTGCGCTCGGTTTGACCTTCAGCACCTGGATGAAACCGTTCACATTGTCCGACGCACTTCCGAGTTTTTCCGAAGCGCTGCCGAGTTTCTTGATGTGGCTTTCGCTGCGGATGATCGCCTGGCCCGCCTGGTTGAGGGTCGTTTCGCTGCGGATGACCGCTTGGCCCGCTTGGTCGAGGGTCGCCGCCACTTTCTCAAGGTCTTGGCTCGCCTTGGTTAGAGCGGCGTTGCTCTGCTCAGCGAGTTCCGCCGTCCGGTGCATAGTTTTCTTGGCGTCGTCGATCGCCGCGTCGCCTTTTGCGTCGAGGCCGGGCTTGATGGCATCCAGCCGGCTCAATTCGACGCCGTCGATGCGGTAAAGTCCATCTTTGTCGCCTGCCTGAAGCCGGCGCACCGCGTCGGCGAGCAGCTCCTTCGTGCCGGTCTGCTGCTCAGTCCGCAGAGTGATGTTGGACTGGCCCATGAGCGACTTCTCCACATACGGTTTGATGTTGGCGGGCACGTCCACCTGTTTGGTAATTTGAATGCGCACGAGGATTTTGTCCGTGGCTGCGTCATAACGCATCTTCCCGACCGCTCCCACCGGCATGCCCTTGAAGAGCACGCTGGAGCCTTCCTTGATCCCGCCCACCTCATTGAAGGCCGCATCGAAGCGAACCCCTCCCCGCGAGCCCACGTTCAAGGCGTAATACAGCGCGCCAATGAGCAGCGCGGCGGACGCGATAACGACCAGCACGAGCATCGCCTCGTAAAGGGCGCGGACTGATCTGACGAATTTCCGGTTCATGGTGGGCTGGGGTGCGGTGAGTTGATGAGTTGTGCCTGAATTCTGTTCATATTCCTAATACCGACTAAGATTAAGACTATGAAATAGGCTTACCTTAGTCACGTTCATACTCTTAACTCTCAACCCTCAACTCTCATCTCTCATCTCTCATCTCTCAACCCTGCACGGCGCCTCCTTCCTCCAAATGGAAGAAGCCCCGCACCAGCGGATGCTCGCTGGCAAAAAAATCCTCACGGCTCCCGGAGAGCAACACCGTGCCGCGCAGCGCTCCGTCCCGCTCCGCGCCCAGCATGATGCCGCGGGTGGCGATACGCTGGAAGCTCAGCAGGTCGTGCGT
>Ga0137403_10006063_pt1 | contig 13885 bp, 10 predicted proteins | sample CZOMad2_1_16fung_FD_122057 | JGI IMG/M metagenome (GOLD analysis project Ga0137403, IMG submission 122057) | Vadose zone soil fungal communities from Angelo Coast Range Reserve, California, USA - CZOMad2_1_16fungal (Hybrid Assembly) | ecosystem: Environmental > Terrestrial > Soil > Vadose zone... | reverse complement strand
TCGCAAGGATAAGATTTATGACTCTCTATGAAAGAACGAATCCGGAAACAGATAGCCGATGTCCGTGAGAACTCAATTTGTCCTAAGAACAGCGATCCTGTCAGCCCAGAGCTCTATACCAGCGTGATTGCCTAACTATCCAGAACTGTTTCCGACATTGCAGTAATTAACAATTCCCAGGAGAACAACTCATATGGCAGCTAACGAACGTGTGTTAGTCACCGGCGCAGGCGGTTTCATCGGGCATGCGCTCGTGAACCGGTTGAAAGCCGAAGGCTGCTTTGTTCGCGGTGTCGATATTAAGTACCCCGAATATGAGTCCAGCAAGGCCGACGAGTTTGAAATTCTCGATCTTCGTCGCTGGGACAGCTGCTTGCAGGCCACGCGGGGTGGTATCAATCAGGTTTACAACCTGGCCGCCGATATGGGCGGCATCGGTTATATCACTGCTTTTCACGCCGACATCGCCCGCCACAACATCCTGATCAACGCGCATATGCTGGAAGCCAGCCGCTTGAACGGCGTCGGCAGGTTTCTGTTCTCGTCTTCCGCCTGCGTGTACGGTCAAAGTAAGCAAAGCTGTGCGGACGTAACTCCACTGCGCGAAGAAGATGCCTATCCGGCGGAACCCGAGCCTGGATACGGTTGGGAAAAACTGTTTGCAGAAGAGCTCTGCCGTTATTACCAGCGGGACTACCGCTTTGAGACCCGCATAGTACGCTTTCACAATGTTTACGGCCCGCTAGGGGTTTTTGAAGGTGGCAAGGAAAAAGCCCCCGCGGCCATCTCCCGCAAGGTCGCGCTTGCAGCCGACGGAGACACCATCGAGGTTTGGGGCGATGGTGAGCAGACTCGTTCGTTCATGTACATCGATGATTGCGTGGAAGGTCTGCGGCGGCTGATGGAGTCCGATTACGACCAGCCTCTGAATCTCGGTACCGACCGGCTTGTCACGATTAATCAATTGGTGGATATTGTTGCCGGCATTGCAGCGAAGCGGCTGGTCAAGCGGCACGACTTGAGCAAACCTCAAGGAGTACGCGGCCGCAATAGCGACAATACGCGGATCAAGAAGGTACTAGGTTGGGAACCCTCTATTCCTCTCGAGGAAGGTCTCGAAATTACTTACAAATGGATCGAAAGTGAGCTCCGCAAAGCTAGTCGAATATCTACCAGCAGAGCCCGTAGCGCAGCCGTCTAGTCCCCCGCGTGCCAATATTCTAGGGGTTGGCGTTCACGCTATCGACTTGCCGCAAGCAGCCGACGTGATCGAATCTGCGATCGTCGGAGGGCGCAAGGGTTACGTGTGCGTCACGGGCGTTCATGGCGTAATGGAGGCCCAGCGAAGTGAGGAGTTTCGTACCATCTTGAGCCGAGCGCTCCTGGTTACCCCCGACGGCATGCCAACGGTTTGGGTTGGCAGACTACAGGGCCACACCCATATGCGGCGGGTGTTCGGTCCAGATCTCATGTTGGAAGTATGCCGCCGATCAATCGCCGCCGGTCATACTCATTTCTTATACGGAGGAAAGCCCGGCGTCGCGGAGCACTTGCGCGCGGTTCTAACCGAACGGTTTCCAGCCATTGAAATCGTAGGAACTTACACTCCGCCTTTTCGCGACTTGTCCCGCGCAGAAGAGGTCAACCTAATGCGACAAGTCTCGCTATCAGAGCCGGACATCATCTGGGTAGGCCTAAGTACGCCTCGGCAGGAGCGTTTCATGTCCAACTACCTTCACCGCCTGAAATCCAAGTTGATGATCGGGGTAGGAGCCGCGTTTGACATTCATACCGGCAAAATCAAGGACGCGCCCTCTTGGATGAAAAAATCAGGACTCCAATGGCTGCACCGGCTATATCAAGAGCCTTCGAGGCTGTGGAAGCGCTATCTGATCAACAACTGCGGCTTCGTCGGAAAGCTTGCACTCCAGCTCTTCCGGCTTAAGAACTATGAATTAGAACAAGCATTGGAATACGCAACCGAACTTCTTGACGTGAATCGTTAGACGATTGTCGGATACCACTGCAAGTTTGTATCTCCTCAGATCGATAGCGAAGTTCCTCCCACCTATTGCTGCCTCCGCCTAACGTCCAGATTCATCAGGCGAACCTATCCTGACAGTTATCATTACTCACACGCGCTCGAGGACCTCTTTTCACTCGGCGGAAAAAGTAATCCAGTTGACCTCGAATGTCAGCCCAAATCGCTCAGTTTGATTTCTGGTGTCACCCTTGGTGCCAGCCAGGCCTCAGTCAGCTATGTTTTAATGCTCTTCGACGCTGCGTCCCAGTACACGGCACTTTTTCGGAAGTAGGATTCATTGGCCAGGTGGCAGGCCAGCGCGGCGTTGTGACCGAAGACAGCGTCTTCCACCACCGGCTTGCGGCTGCGCACCGCCTGGAAGAAATTCCACAGGTGCGGTTTTTCGTCGTCCCATGAATCGCTGCGGTAGGTGACACCCTCCAAGGCTGGCTCTTTGCCGGGGACCGGGTCGTGCTCCTGATGCCATTTCTTGAAATACTCTTCGCGCATTGCGCGCGGGAAGCCGGAAGCGTAGTAGCTGGGCGCGGTGTCCAGTCCGGATTGAGGGTAAAACGTGAGGCTGAATTCGGTCAGTTCGAGGATTCCTTTTGAACCCTGGAAGCGATAAATTTCGGGACTCTCAGTGCCGAGGTTCAGCCGCATGTAAACGGGGATGTCTCCATACTGGAAGAGAGCCGCGTGAACGTCGGGCATGTTGCGGCCATCTTTCCAGCGCAGGATTCCGCCCATGGCCATGGTTCGCTTCGGCGGCTCGTTGATGCCAAGCACATACATCATGCCGCTGACGAGGTGGACGAGCAGATCGCCGGCTACGCCAGTGCCGTATTCCTTCCAGCACCGCCAGCGCGCGAACAGGAGTGGATCGAAAGCCCGCTTTGGAACGGCACCCTGCCACGTATCCCAGTCGAGCGTTTGAGGAGAAAGATCGAGCGGCGGTGGATACTCCCACGCGCCGGTAGGATCGTTGCGGCCGAGCGAGCCTTCCACCAGCATCAGATCGCCAAGAGCTCCTTTTGCGACCAGGTCTTTCGCCTTAGCGCAAATTACTGAACTCACACGTTGCGAGCCGATCTGCACGATCCGTCCCGTTTTCCTGGCTGCGTCAGCCATTTCAACACCTTCGGCTGCGGTGTGCGACATGGGCTTTTCGCAATAAATATCTTTGCCTGCACTCACGGCATCGACGACGATTTGCTTGTGCCAGTGGTCAGGGACGGCGGCGATAAGGCAGTCGATATCTTTGTTAGCCAGAAGTTCCTGATAACGCCGAGTTGTGGGCAGGCTGGGATTGTTGACGATCTCTTTCGAGAGCGTGTGCCGGCCGTCGTAAAGATCGCACGCTGCCACGCATTCCACGCCCGGCAACTCAATCGAGTTCGCGAGCAAACCGGACCCCTGCATTCCGATCCCAATGATTCCGAAGCGCACGCGGTCGCTGGGCGCGACGGCCTGCGGCATCGCCCAGAGTGGGTCAGGATCAAGCCAAATGGTTTTTGTGGCAAGCGATCCAGCAGCAACAGCGCTGAGACCCAGAAATTTGCGTCGGGAGAAAATGTCATTGTTCACGTGTGGCTCCGTCGTTATTTCTTTAGCATCTTTACTGCGACTTCTTTGAAGAAAACTATGTCTTTGTCACTGTGATTCTGCAGGCCGAAATATCCCTCATTGGGCCTGGTCCCACGTTGGGGCTCGAAATCGAATTTCTTCGGAGGCACTGGATCGCCCTCGGTGTATTCGGTGACCTTCACGCCATTGAGTACGACGGTTGTCTTCGGGCCATCCAAGGTAATTTCCATGGTGTTCCACTCTGGACCGGGCTTGCCCGGTCGGGCCAGCGGCTTGGTCAACGAATACAAGGTCCCGGTCACGTGGTATTCGTCTTCTTTTGAATCTTCCGGTTGATTATCGATCTGGACTTCATATCCGTAGTGGACCGGCATCCATTCTTCACGCGGTTCGATAGGAATGCGGATAAACACGCCGGAGTTGTCGTTGTGATCGCGCATCTTGTATACCACCCGGATCGCGCAGTCGCCCAGCTTGCCGCCCGTCCAGTAGAGAAGGCCCATCCCGCCGTGCGTGCGAATCAACCCATCTTCAACGGTCATTTCCCCCGGCCCGACATGTTTCCACCCGACCAGATCTTTCCCATCGAACAATTGCTTCCAATCGCCAGACTGGGCGTTGGAGTTCGCCAACAGCCCGCTTACTACGAGACACAGCAAAGCCAGACGGATCAGCACGGGACCACCTTTCGCCGCAAAGAATATACAACAGAGGGCTGTGAACGCGCTCTTTGGGGCGTCCGAGCCTGGCATGGTTACTGAAGGGCTATTTTGCCGAACCAAACGGAAGCAGGCAGCATCAAACAAGCTATAATTAACTCAGTCTCCTGAGGAGGAGGCGAATTTCCCCGCCGAGAAGGCCAATCGAGAAGATCAAATCCGATGTCAATGAAAACCAAGGCCGCAATTCTTGTTTCTTCGGCCGCCATTCTGCTGTTTATGGTGGTGGGCAGTTTGGACGGCGTCCGCGCCTCGAGTAATGATGGCGCTTACCGTCAGCTTCAGGTTTATAGCGAGGTGCTCTCGCGCGTGCGCAGCGAATACGTCGAAGAGCCGAACATCCCGCAGGTTACCGACGGGGCTTTGCACGGCTTGCTGGAATCGCTGGATGCGAATTCCAGCTATCTAAGCCCCGCAGAGTACAAGGAATACAAATCCCATCGCACTGAAGCCAAGGGTGAAATCGGCGCGGCGATCTCGAAGCGCTTCGGATATGCAGCCGTAGTTTCCGTTATACCTGGCGGACCCGCCGATAAAGCTGGGCTTCAGGCGAGCGACATCATTGAAGCTATTGAAGGGAAGAGTACGCGCGAAATGTCGCTGGCGGAAGTCCACAACCTGCTCGAAGGCCAGCCCGGCTCAAACGTAAGCCTTGCGGTGGTGCGCGCCCGCCGCGCGGAGCCTCAAAAGATCGTCATCACTCGCGATGTTGTGAGCGTTCCGCCGGTTAACGACAAGATGGTCGAAGACCAGATTGGTTATATTCAGGTGGATGCCTTCAACAAGGGCAAGACATCTGAAATCGCTAATAAGATAAAGACTCTGCAGAAGTCAGGCGCGAAGAAACTGATTCTCGACCTCCGCAATTGCGCAGAAGGAGAGGAATCGGAAGGTATTTCAACCGCCAACTTGTTCCTTAATCACGGAACAATCACGTATCTACAAGGGCAGAAGTATCCGCGTGAGGCGTTCAACGCCGATCCGTCGAAGGCTATCACGGCGCTGCCGCTGGTCGTTCTGGTGAACAAAGGAACAGCGGGGGCGGCGGAGGTGGTGGCTGCTGCTGTTCTGGAAAATGCTCGCGGCGATGTTGTGGGCGATAAGACTTTTGGCGATGGCTCGGTGCAGAAGACAATCGAGCTGCCGGACGGGTCAGCGCTGATGCTGTCGATTGCCAAATATTACTCGCCTAGCGGCAAGGCAATTCAGGATAGCGCTGTGACGCCCAATATCCTTGCGGCGGATGGCGACGACGATGGTCCGCTTCCGGATGAAGACCAAACCACCGCTCCGCCGGAGGAGAATAACAAGAAACAGCCCCCGCAACAGGATGAGCAGTTGCACAAGGCGATTCAGGTACTGAAGAGCCGGACAAGCTAGTCTTTAGTTGCAGGCCGATAATCGTGGGCTTAATCGCGCGCCTTGCGGCGCGCGATTTGTTTTTGGGTTCAGAGAAGAAGAGATAGCTCATAGATCGCCCGGTCTGGCGCACCAAATAGGTGGTGAAATCGCCTGTCACTCCGCTCCGGTTGATTACACCCGCTGCAGGTAGTCATCAACGTACCCGGCAAGTAGCGTGTTGGATGTAGCGAGTGAGTACCAAAGCCAGAGGCTCAAACTGCGTGGTGACGATATTCAGATGATTGCCAGGTATGATCTCGATTTCAAGCTCGGCTGCGAGATCTGCCCAGATTGTGGCCGGATCTCCAGGGAAGAAGGACTTTATCTCGGCGGTCACGAAGTGTATCTTGCCGCGATAAAATCGCGGCTGATAGTTTGCGTAAGCCAAGTAAGCTTTCTGCTTAACGCGCCGGAGAGCGGCCTCGCCGAACGGTAGGCCCAGCATCTCTGAGGGACCCTGGCTCTCGCCGAGAGCTCTGGAAATACGCAATCGGCGTTTAACCCCGCGAACAAAGTATGACAATGCGCTCGGGAGTGGCAACTGCCGCATCTTGTTAGCATGACCCCTTACTCGTGTGGCAAACAGGCGCATGCGCTGAGGGTATGCCATGTAACGCGGATGCGGATATGCATCGATCAGCACCAGCAGCGCTACATTCTTCCCGGTTTCCGAAAGGCGGTGTGCCATTTCCAGCGCCACCAAACCACCGAAGGAATAGCCGATCAGAATGTAAGGGCCTTGCGGATATAGCTCCTCAAGTGCCTCGAGATAGAACCTGGCCATATCCTCGACGCGCTCCAACGGCTCCTCTATCTCGTCTAATCCCTTTCCCTGAATTCCGTAAATTGGGTGGCCCGTTCGAATGTGCTTTGCAAGCTCAGTAAACTGCACGGTACCGCAGAGGCCATGTGCAATGAAAATCGGGGGTTTCTCACTACCAGCCTTGAGATGGACAAAAGGCGAAGGCCTGCGAGGAGTGGGCTTCTCCAGAATGTCAGCCAAGGCCGCGATCGTTGGGGCTTGGCGGAGGGTAGCACTCGGCAGTGGCCGACCGTACACCTGTCCGATCTCGGAACATAGCAGATCCGCCAACGCATCCGTGCCCCCGATATCAAAGAAGCTATCCTCCGGGCTGATCGGCGACCGCTGCAGCACACGTCGCCAAATCAGCGTGAGGGTTTCGACTGTAGTAGGCATGAGCTAAGTACTTAGAATATCCCGCGGCAGCTCACTTTGCAGTTGTAAGGAAGCTTGACGAGGGTGATTGACGGCCCTAGATTTCGTCCTTGAACGAACTGGGGTTGCTCCGCCAATTCACGGTTTTCGATCCGCCCTCCCCTCCCCGAAACTGCAAACTGTTAAACATGCTAGCCGGAGCTGGCCCAAACATCACAGGGTACTTTAGTCATCGAAGTCACCCAGGTTCTGAGCGTGAACAATTGTTTGCGTCAGTAACCCGCGGACCCTGTTCTGTGGGCTCCATAGAGAGTCCATGGAAGCAGATCCCCTAAGCGTTTCAATTACTGGTGATGGGCTCTCGCTGCTGGCCAAGAGTGAAGGACTAACATCCAACCACCGCTCCTTGCTATCCTGAAGCTGCACTTCCGTGAAATCCTTGCTTCAAGAAGCGCCTCCGGCGGAAGCGGGCGAGCGCCGGCTGGTGGGTCGTGTGGTGCTCGCTTTGCTTTTCCTGGTCGCCGCTTTGGTGGGGGCAACTATCGGCCTTCTGTTCGTGTACTCCACTGATCTCCCGCAAGTTGAACAACTCGAGCACTTCCGGCCAAGCTCCACGACCGAGCTTTACGATGATCAGGGGCGCATCATCGGGTCGTTCGCCTTGCAGCGGCGGGTTGTGGCTTCCTACAACGACTATCCACCTGTGCTGCGCGATGCTTTGATTTCTATTGAAGATAAAGACTTCTATCGGCATTGGGGGGTAAACGTTTGGCGTATTGCCGGAGCCGCTTATCGCGACATCGAATCCGGCGGCAAGGTGCAGGGCGCATCCACTCTGACGATGCAGCTGGCGAGAAATCTCTTCTTATCTCCGGATCGTTCTTTTCACCGCAAGATTCAGGAGGCGCTTCTCGCCGTGCAGATCGAGCGCCGCTTCACCAAGGCGCAAATCTTCACGCTGTATGCGAACCAGATTTATCTCGGCCACGGAGCGTATGGGTTCGAAGCCGCTTCGGAGTATTACTTCAGCAAGCCGGCCCGGCAGCTCAGGTTAGAAGAAGCCGCGCTGCTGGCGGGATTGCCGAAGTCGCCGAGCTACTACTCTCCCATCAATCATCCTGATCATGCGCTCAAGCGTCGCAACCTCGTGATCAACTCTATGTTGGAAGATGGGAAAATGACGACCCAGCGGGCTGACGAGGCGCGCAACAAGCAGCTGGAGTTGAAGCTTCAGCATGATCCCGGCTCATTGGCGCCGAACTTCGTCGAGGAAATCCGCCGCTACCTTGAGGCGAAATACGGCTCCGGTCAGGTGCACCAGGGCGGACTGCGGGTCTATACAGCGCTCGACATGGACTTGCAACGCGCGGCGAACCGCGCCGTGCTCGATGGGCTCGCCACATACGAGCGGCGCCACGGCTGGAAGGGCCATCTGGAGAATATGCTCCGAAGTAATGCCACACTGGCCACGTACCAGCATCCTGACTGGGAGGACGAACCCGAACCGAGCAGTTACATTCACGCTCTGGTGACTAGTGTTGCGCCAGGATCGGCGCAGATCCGTTTTGGCCGATACATTGCGAGCCTAGCGCAATCCGATGTTGCCTGGACTGGCCGTAAGATTGCAGCAATCCTGAAGTCAGGCGATATCGTTTACGTCAAGATCGTTTCGCTTGGCGCACGCGGAAGATCTCGTGTCAGTCTTGAGCAGGATTCGGGCGCGCAGGGCGCGCTCATTGCCATTGACAACGCCAGCGGCGAAATTAAAGCTATGGTCGGCGGCCGCGATTTCAATTTATCGAAGTTCAACCGAGCAACCCAGGCGTTGCGCCAGGTGGGATCGTCGTTCAAGCCGTACGTATATACCGCCGCTATCGACCAGGGCGCGAACCCCGATGACACCGTGCTCGATGTGCCGGTCACGTTTCAGACTCCCTCCGGGCCATATATCCCGCACAATTACGACGAGAAATTTGAAGGGGTGATCACGCTGCGGCGCGCGCTGGCGCAGTCGCGCAACATTCCCGCGTTGAAGCTGGCCGACGGTCTCGGGATAAAAAGCGTGATTGATTACGCCCATCGCTTTGGGATCACATCGAACATCCCGCCGTATTTGCCGGTGGCGCTGGGCGCGGCAGAAATCACGCTGCTTGAGCAAACCTCGGCGTTTAGCGTGTTTCCCAATGACGGTGTGCGGATTACGCCCCGCTACATCACCAAAGTGACAGATTATGAAGGCCGCGTGCTTGAGGAAGATTTCCCTGATGTGAAGGATGTCATCGGCTCCCGCACCGCACGTATTGTGACTGCGATGCTGCGGGAAGTGGTTCTGCATGGAACCGCCGTTGCCGCCAGGAGCATGCAGATTCCTATCGCTGGGAAAACTGGGACTACAAACGATTTCACCGACGCCTGGTTCATCGGTTTCTCGCCTTCCATCACCTGCGGTGTGTGGATGGGCTACGATGAGAAGCGAACCTTGGGCGCAAAGGAAACTGGAGCGCACGCCGCCCTGCCGATCTGGATGAATTTCATGACGACGGCGATGGCCGACAAAGAACCCGGGGAGTTCCAGCCGCCGCCTGAGACGACTCAATCCGTGGCGATTCAGAGATTGGATACACCAGATTCAGCTCCGGCAGGGGACGAGACCCACTAGCGTCCAGGACGTCGGGACAGCCGCCCTCAGCTGTCCGCCAGTTCCGTTGCGTCACATGGTCATGCCGCTCGTTGTAGTTATCGGTGGCAGGCAACTGAGACTTGCCGAAACGACTTTCGCAACAGCAACAGCTATTCAGCGCGCTAGAGCTGCAAAGCTCTCGTCCAATATCCTCACCGCCTCGTCCACATCGGTCTTGGTGATGTTCAGGGGCGGGGAGAGGCGGATAACGTTGCCGTAAAACCCGCCTTTGCCGACCAGCAATCCGCGTTTGCGTGCTTCTTCCATAAGGGAATTTGTAGCTTTGGCCGCGGGCTGCTTTGTCTCACGATCTTCGACCAGTTCGAGAGCCTGCATCAGTCCCATGCCGCGAACATCGTCAATCAGCGGATACTTCTCCTGCAATGCCTCGAGTTTCTGCCTGAAATAGCTGCCGACATTTGCGGCATTCGTTCGCAAATCATCTTCTTCGATTACATCAATTACTGCGCGTGCCGTCGCGCAGGTTACGGGATTACCGCCGAAAGTCGAAATGGTCAATCCTTGGAACGAGTCCGCAATCTCGGGCTTGGCCACCGTGAGACCAACTGGCACCCCGTTCCCCATGCCCTTGGCCGCGGTGATAATGTCCGGCTCAACCTCCCAGTGCTCGATGCCGAACCACTTATGCCCGGTGCGTCCCCAGGCGGTTTGAACTTCGTCGGAGATGAAGTCGCCGCCATACTGCTTGACGATGCTGAATGCCATCTTGAAATATTCTTTCGGCGGCGTGATGAAGCCTCCGACACCCTGAATGGGCTCGGCAAGAAACGCGGCGATGCGGCCGGAGGTCGAGAACTGAATCACGTTTTCGATGTCCTTCACGCAGGCAACCTCGCATTCGGGGTATTTCAGCCCCAGCGGGCAGCGGTAGCAGTATGGATTCATCGCGTGAACAATGCCGACTTCGATGGTCCCGCGGCGCCACGTATTCATTCCAGTAAGCCCGCGTGCGAGTGATGAACGGCCGCTGTATCCGTGCCGCAATGCCACAATTTCTAAGTTGCCGGTGTGCATGCGCGCAACCTGAATCGCAGTCTCGTTGGCCTCAGTGCCGCTATTGGTGAAATAGGATTTTTTAAGCGTGCCCGGAGTAATCTGCGCGAGCTTTTCAGCCAGCGTGACCATCGGCTCGTTGGGAAAGCACGTGGAGACGTGTTGAAGCCGGTCAATCTGCGCCTTCGTGCGGGAGATGACCCTCGGATTGCAATGGCCGACGCTGATGGTCACGATCCCGCCGAAGAAATCGAGATACTTCTTGCCGTCTACATCCCACACATGCTGCATGAGCGCGTGGTCCACGGGAAGGGGATCGGAGTAGTACGTGGTTACTGATGGAAAAATGAATTCTTTCTGCTTCTGATTGATTTCTTGCCGAGTCAGTTGAGATGAATTCGTAGTAGCTGTGGGAGTCATGGGCTTGGCCAATTGGTAAGGCCAACATCATAAACTACCCTGAGAGCCGATGGGCGGGCCGGAGCATTCTCACGATCGCTATAATGAGCTCTTTCGATGAAATCCTTCTTCCGCTTTGCCCTTTTGGCGCTGATGCTGCTAGTTGTTGCATTGCTGTCGGCCCTCACCGCGATGCGGCTCGCAATCCATGGCAGGGAAGTTGCGGTGCCTGACCTGACGAGGAAAACGCCGGCCGAGGCTCGCAAAATTGCCGAGCAGAGCGGATTGCACATGGATGTGGAGCGGCAATATTACAGTGCCAACGTCCCTGCCGGGAATGTTCTCTCGCAACTGCCACCACCAGGCACACAGGTGCGGCGAGGCTGGCAAATCCGCGTCGCGGAGAGCCTGGGGCCGCAGCGGGTGGCGATTCCAAACGTGGTTGGGCAGAGCGAGCGTGCGGCAGAGATCAACATCGGGCGCCGCGGGCTGAATGTAGGCGCAATTGCGCGCTTGGAATTTCCAGACGCTACTCCTGGCGAAGTGGTCTCACAGGCTCCGCCATCGAATGCCAGTAGTGTTTCTGCTCCGAAGATCAGTTTGCTGGTGAGCGAACCGTCGCAGCCGCAGTCTTTCGTTATGCCTAACTTCGTTGGCCAGCCATTGGGGAGTGTGACGCTGGCGTTGCAAGATGCGGGATTTCGATTGGGAGCCGTCACTGTTCAGTCCGGAACTGCGGCGGGATCAAGCGCACGATCGCCGGCAAGCATTATCGTGTCCCAGAATCCGGTGGCAGGAGCGAAAGTGATGGCGGGTTCGGCAATAACGTTTGTGGTGCAGTAGAGAATGTGGAATGAGAATGCAGAAATAAGAAGTCAGAATTCAGAAGTAAGGCCAAAAATCAGCACACCTCTTCGAAAACCATTATTTGCTTCTACATTCTGACTTCTACATTCTGATTTCTAGATTCTGATTTCTATCTTCTGCGTTCCACAATCGCCGCGAAGAATCCGTCACAGGGATGTGTTCCGGGAATCGTTCTCAGGTATGGTCCGATAGTCAGGGAATCCAGGTCCGTCCAAGCCAGATCACCGTCGGCTCGGAGCCGCTCCAGTTCGCTGCGGCACTCGATTAACTGAATGGAAGGATCGTCCGCAAGCGCTGCCTCCACAACTTCGGCATTTTCTTCCTGCTCAAGTGAGCAGGTTGAATACACGAGGCGTCCGCCCGGTTTGAGCCTGCGGAGTGCCGAGCGCAGGATCTGCAACTGGCGACCATGGAGATCGACCAGATCTTCAGGATTCAGCCGCCATTTGATTTCCGGGTTGCGTGCCAGCGTGCCCGTGCCGGAGCAGGGGACATCGACCAGCACGCGGTCGTATTCACCTTCTTTTAGCTCTCGCACATCAGCCTGAATCACTTCAACGTTCTTTGCGGGAACGAGCTTGCGAAGCAATCGGGCACGATGCGGGTGCAATTCCACCGCGGTGATGCGTGCTTCCGGATTTCGCTCCGCCAGCCGCCGCGTCTTACCACCGGGCGCGGCGCAGCAATCGAGAATGTTCGATCCTTTGCCGACCAATAGCGCCACGAGTTGCGAGGCTTCATCCTGGATTGCTATTCGGCCTGCGCGGAACTCCCGAGTGCGAAATAAATCACCGCATTGCACGCGAGCGGCGCTGTTAAGGAGTTCGCCTTTTAGAAGGACAATGCCTGACTTTTCCAGAGATGCTCTGACTTCCGGCTTCGGCAAGACGATTGAGACAGCCGGGATGCTCTGGTTGTAACGAAGCATCCGTTGCGTTGCATTCGCGCCGTATGCCGCGCACCAGCGCTCGACCAGCCACGCAGGATGCGCATACCGCTCGGCCAGGAATCTTAAAGATTCTTTTGAACAGGATGGGACTGAGAGCTCGCCGTTGAGAGATTCTGCTTGGACGGCTTTGCGAACATCTCGTGCCCACTCGACGTGCTGGCTCACTTTACGCAGAAGCGCATTTGCGAACGGGACAGCCGAGCGCTTGCGCGCGTGCTTTACCAGTTCAACACTCTCGTGAACCGCTGCGCGAGCGGGTACGCGATCGAGAAAACCGATCTGAAAAGCAGCCATGCGCAATGCCGTCAGCACTTCGGCATCGAGCTTGTCGATCTTCTGAGAGGAGAAACGCGCGATTTCGGCGTCAAGCAACGACCGCCAGCGCAGAACGCCCATGACCAGTTCCATAGTCAGACCATGGTCTGCTGGAGAGAGTTTGGAATATCGTGCTGAATGCAGGAGTTCAGAGGCGTACGCGTTTTCGCGCTCGACGCGAAGAAGGATCTCAAATGCTGCGACTCGGGCTGGAGAAATAGGCATGGAGTGCTTGGGAGAACTACTCGCCCAATCTCTCGCCACCGGAGAGATGATAGCCGTGCACAAAGTCGCGAGCTGCCATTCGTTTCCTCCCCTCAGGTTGCAACTCCAGCAGCTCTAGCGCAGTTCGCGAGCCGCATCCCACAATAAGGTGCTCTCCCTCTACCGCCAGTTCGCCTTCTTTCAAATGGCGCCCATCCGGTCTCGCCGCCCATATATGCAGATTCTTGCCACGAAAACTTGTGAAGGCACCCGGCCAGGGCTGGAAACCGCGAATGCGATTTACGATCTCCGGCGCGGGACGGTGAAAGTCGATTCGGCCGTCTTCCTTCTTGAGCAGCGGCGCTAGAGTTGCTTGGGAATTGTCCTGCGGCTTTGGGTGAATGGTGCCACTTTTGAGCCCATGCAATGTCTCGACCATCAATTCTGCACCTATGGCAGCCATGCGTGGAGCCAGAGTCTCAGCCGTATCTTCCGGCGCAATCGGTATCGCTTTTTGTAGCAGGATATCGCCAGTATCCAGTCCCGCATC
>Ga0137403_10006062_pt1 | contig 13886 bp, 11 predicted proteins | sample CZOMad2_1_16fung_FD_122057 | JGI IMG/M metagenome (GOLD analysis project Ga0137403, IMG submission 122057) | Vadose zone soil fungal communities from Angelo Coast Range Reserve, California, USA - CZOMad2_1_16fungal (Hybrid Assembly) | ecosystem: Environmental > Terrestrial > Soil > Vadose zone... | reverse complement strand
AATGGTGGTAAAGCTGCGGTCGATGCTCTACTAGACCATCCCAAGGTCCGCGCTATCAGCTTTGTGGGATCAACTCCGGTTGCAAAGTATGTTTACGCACGATCCGGGGCCAACGGCAAACGCGCGCAATGCCAGGGCGGGGCCAAGAATCACGTCATCGTTCTTCCTGACGCTGACATGAACATGGCTACGCAGATCATCAACGATAGCGCATTTGGCTGCGCCGGCCAGCGCTGCCTGGCGGTGTCTGTCGCGGTGACCGTTGGCGAAGCGCAAAAAACTTTTCGCGATTCGATCACGGAAGCAGCAGCATCACTGCGCGTTGGCAATGGACTTGACGAAGGTGTGCAGATGGGGCCAGTGATTACACCTCAGAGCAAAGCACGAGTCGAGTCGCTGATTGGGGTTGGCGAAAAACAAGGCGCAAGGGTCTTGCTGGATGGGCGGAATGCCAGAATTCCACGGCACGAATCGGGCAACTTCGTGAAGCCAACCGTCCTCGATGCGGTGCCAGCCGACAGCGAACTCGCGGACACAGAAATCTTTGGCCCGGTGCTCAGCCTGGTTCATGCCAGCGACATGGATGAGGCATTGGCGTTTCTAGCGCGTAGTCCATACGGCAACCAGGCATCGCTATTCACCTCAAGCGGTTCGGCGGCGCGCCGCTTCCGTTACGAAGCGCCAGCGGGCAACATTGGCATAAACATCGGAGTTGCCGCTCCCATGGCCTATTTCCCATTCAGTGGATGGAAAGATAGTTTCTTCGGAATTATGCACGGGCAGGGACGAGACTCAGTTGAGTTTTACACCGAGAAAAAAGTTGTCGTCGAGCGCTGGGCAAAAGAGCATTCGCGAAAGTTCTGATGGCGCTTCCGTGTGACCTCTGTAGTTGGAGTTTTGACCACCAAGGGCACAGAGGAGAACTTGAGGCACTCATGTCCAACACCATACAGAAATACAAAGATTATGTGATGACCGGCTTCCTGAAATCGGTGGCGCCTATCGTGATTGATCGCGCCAGTGGCTGTACAGTGGTCGACGCGAACGGGCGCGAGTATCTCGATTGCTTTTCCGGGATTTCAGTCGTCAGCGCCGGGCACTGCAATCCGCAGGTGATCGCGGCGGCAAAGAAACAGATGGACAAGCTAGTCCACTGTTCTTCATACCTGTACCACGTGCAGCCTGTCGCAGACCTTGCTGAGAAACTGGCTCACATTGCGCCTCCCGGCCTGACGAAGACTTTCTTCGGAAACGGCGGAGCAGAGGCCATTGAAGGCGCAATGAAGCTGGCCCGGCTTTACACCGGCAAACATGAATTCATCGCGCTACACGCCAGTTTTCACGGACGCTCCTGGGGCGCGCTTAGCGTTACCGGCAATCAAGGGCGGAAAAAGCGCGGCGGTCCGTATGCAGCGGGGGTTGCGTTTGCTCCCGCACCCTACGTCTATCGTTCGCAGTGGCCAGACGATCCCGAAGAATGCGGGCAGCAGTGCGCGCGTGCGATTGAGGATGTAATCCGATTTGCCACATCCGGCGATGTCGCGGCATTTATTGCTGAGCCGGTGATGGGCGAGGGCGGAATTCTGGTTCCGCCGCCGAACTATTTCAGAGAAGTAAAAAGGATCCTTGACCAGCATGGCATTTTGTTCATCGTTGATGAAGTGCAGTCCGGATTCGCGCGCTGCGGGAAAATGTTTGCTATCGAGCACTACGGGGTCGATCCCGACATTCTGGTCACGGCCAAGGGTATCGCTGACGGGTTTCCATTAAGCGCTTACACCACGCGGCCGGAGATTGCGGCCGCTTATAAACCGGGCGACCATCTGTCGACTTTTGGCGGGAATCCGGTGTCTTGCGCGGCGGCGCTGGCTAACATCGAATTCCTGGAAAAAGAGAATTTGCCAGCCCGCGCGACTGAAACTGGCAATTATGCGATGGCGAAGTTACGCGAGTTGCAAAAAGATAATCCTCTGATCGGAGAAGTACGTGGCCTCGGCCTGATGATCGGTGTGGAGCTGGTAAGAGATGAAAAGCTGACGCCGGCTTCGTCCGAAGCCGAAGCGATTCGCGATGCGTTGCTGCGCCAAGGTGTCTTGGTGGGCGTTGGAGGCGTGTATGGAAACGTGGTTCGGTTTCAGCCGCCTCTGATCATTACGAGGCAGCAGATTGATAAGGCTCTAGAGGCGTTTGCGGCAGCGCTGGCGGAGGTCGCCCAGCCAGCGCACGTGTAGTTGCATCAGCGCCGAATTCGTGAGTTCACAAAACAATAAGCCCCATGCGCAGGCCCAGGGTCACGGCTTCCGTGCGCGTAGAGGCACCCAGCTTGTCGAGGATCGAGCTGATGTGAAATTTGATAGTGTGATCGGAAACGCCTAGCCGATCAGCTATCTCCCGATTTGCGAGTCCTTCGGCGAGCATAGCCAGAACTTCGTTTTCGCGAGGCGTGAGATTTTCGTAGGACGTCGGGATTTGAGTTGTTGCACTGCCGACGCGCTCGACCATCTGCTGAGCGATGGCTGGGTCGAGCAGCACCAGCCCCGTGTAGGCGGCGTGAATTGCGGCCACAATCTCTTCGCTTCCAGCCTCGCGCGGCAGGATCGATTTCACGCCGGAGCGGAGGGCCTGTGCAGCCCAGGCGGCAGTGGGGTTGTCTATGAGAGCAACGACGGGAAGGCCGTTGTGAGCGATCACGGGACTCTCGCGGTCAAAATCCGCAAGAATAACATCGGGTTGTAACTCCGCCGCACGCTGTCCGATCATCTGCGTGCTGTGCACAGCGCCCACCAGCTTGAATGACGATGATTGTTTGAGGATGAGTTCAAGGCCGGCGCGGCGAACGGCAGAGGCGGAGGCCAATAGCACGCGTATCGCTCCGCTTCCGTTTTTCGTCGCCATCGCCTTATCTCGCTGGACGCTCACTCAGCTTGATCGAAAGTTCAACCGGCTCTCCTGCGCGGAGAACAGTTGCGCTGATGCTATCGCCAACTTTGGCCGAGCCCAGTAGTTCCCGAACATTCTCCGTGTCCAAAGCCAGTTTTCCTGCTAATTCGACGATGGTGTCGCCTAAAACGATTCCAGCCTTCTCTGCCGGACTGCCAGCTTCGACATGCAGCACCATCAATCCGCCGGTAGGAGCTGACTTTAATTTCGCCCGCAGGTTTTCGGGAACCGCAACTGGCTGCATGGCGACTCCCAGATATGGGCGGGCGATGTAGCCTTTTTCGAGAAGTTCATCTACCGTGCGATTGACAGTGGCGACTGGAATCGTGACTGCGCGGCCTCGGCCGAGACCGTTGGTGTTAACACCCAGGACCTTGCCTTCTACGCTGACGAGCGGTCCACCGGAGAATCCCGGATAAAGTTCGAGATCAAGGCGAATGCTCTGATCAATCCGGCCGCCGCGCCAGGTGCGCCACTCTCCACCGATGCCGCCAATGATGCCAGCGCTAGCGACCAAATTTCCAGATCGGGTGCGTCCAAGGGCTAGGACGAAATTCGCAAGCTTCAACTGGGCTGGGTCGCCAAATTGCGGAACTTGGGTCTTGCCGCTCTCCAGCTTCAATACAGCGAGATCAGTTCCGGGGTCCCTGCCTGCTAGTTGCGAGCCAACTCGCTTTCCGTCTGGCAACGCCACTTTGATTTCGTCCTCACGGCGGATCGTGTGTTCCGCAGTGACGACCACTCCGTCGCGCCAATAAATGCCACTTGATGGAATTCGTCGTCGGGCATAAACAGTAACAACAGATGGGCCGGCCTGCGCGGCGGCCGCGGCCAATTCGTCTGAATATTTTGCAATTGCTGAAGCTGCCATTTCGGTCTCCTTACCTAAATTGCTTCTTTATGACTTAATCATGTCGCACTGTTCAGGTTCACACATCAGCCGGATGGCTAGGTTGTGACCGGACAATAGGCTAGGGGGATTCAGATGAGTAGCACTTGCGATTTGGCTCAGGCTGGAATTTCCTTAGGCCGATTCCCCTTCCTCTCGGCTTCTGAGATCACATACACAATCAGGATCGTCAGCTCCGGCTCAATCGGATGGCGATAGCGGGCATGAGAGAAGGTGACGTAATAAACGAGTGGATAGCAGAGGATCAGCCAGAAAAACAACCACGCGCCGGGACGGCGTTTGCGTAGAGCCCGAGCCAGCCCCCACAAGGCCAATACCGAAGAGGCCAAAAACACAAGATTCTCAATCGGCGGTAGCGCGGAAATCTGTGCTGGCCGGGGGCGTCCGGCCCAATAATAAATAAATCGCTTTGTGCAGAGGCCCGCAAACCGCAAGTAATCTTCGCGAATGAACGCGATTGCCTCGCGCCTACGTTCGGCCACATACGCGATCTCGCCTAACTGACGATATCGCCGCATCTCGTAGACGTTCTGCGTGGGATGCAGATATTCCCTCCACGTGCCGTTCGCGCCAGGCCCATTTCCGATGCGCAGCTCGGCGCCAAAATTCGAACGCAGAAAGACAACTTGGCCGAAAGTCCGGTAGTTTCTAATCAGCCACGGAGCGATGCAAGCAAAGAATATGATCGAAGCCACCGCTATTCCGCCGACTGACCGTTTGCCGCTTTTCGCGCGCCGGTACCACGCCCACAATCCGGAAGCTGGCAAAAAAGCCAGCATGGAAGGATTCGTCAGCGCCGCGATCCCCCACAGCAGGCCGAACTCGAGCCAGGGCCGCAGGCCATCGCGTTCTTTCAGCTCGAGTGTCAGCCAAAAAATAATTGCCAGCAGCAACGCCGCCAGGCTGGTCTCCCAAACCCACCGGGTCGCAAAACCAGACGGCAGCAGCGCCCAAAACCACGATGCCCACACCGCAACGTTTTCGTTGAAGCAGCGGCGGGCGATCAAAAAAATGGGAATGCAAGTAAGCGCAGAGAAAATACTGTTCAATATCAGCAGGGCAAGCGCCGATGACCGTGTATAAATTCCAAAACCTTTGAAGACGCCTGCGATCAAAAATGGGTAAAGCGGTGGCTCCCAGGCTGTAGGCCCGGTCGTTTCATTGAATGGGTTAGCAAAGCCCTGGCCAGAAGCCAGCGATCGCCCAATCCGCCCCATCTCATAGCCAAAGCTAAAGTTGTCGTCAACAGTTTTGAAATTGTAAGTGTGAGTGACGAAGATCACCCCCAGCCGGAGAATCAGGGCGATGATTACCATCCAGAAGAAAGAAGTGCGTGCGGGATGCCACCAGGAATGAGCTGTAATCCTTTGGCTTGGCTGTGGAGTTGTCGCCGTCGCTTGATCCATTCGGCCCCGTCGTGTCGTCGATAGCCCTTGATTGACACTTCATAACGCCGCACCTAGACTGAAGTGTTCCCACTTGTGCGTGCGCTGGGTTCACAATTGTAGCGGTTTTCGAGGAGCCGAATGGGCTGGCTGCAAAACAAGTTCGAAAAGAATTTCCTGATCACAACCGTCGATTACGTCTTCAACTGGGCGCGGAAATCAGCGGTGTGGCCGATGACGTTTGGTCTGGCTTGCTGCGCGATTGAGATGATCGCGTCTTCGACAGCCCGGTTTGATATCGCGCGCTTCGGATCGGAAGTATTTCGTCCCAGTCCTCGGCAGAGCGATTTGATGATCGTAGCGGGCACGGTAACGTTGAAGATGGCTCCCGTGGTGAAGCGAATTTACGACCAGATGCCCGACCCCAAGTGGGTAATTTCGATGGGCGCATGTTCATCCGTCGGTGGCCCATTTAATACTTATGCTGTGCTGCAAGGAGTTGACAAGATCGTTCCGACGGATGTTTATGTGATCGGCTGCCCGCCGCGTCCGGAGAATTTGTTTTACGCGTTGCTTAAGCTGCAAGACAAGATTGATCAGATGTCACTGGCGAAGCGCCCCACGGAAGTGCGGCTTGATGAAAGCATGGTGGAGAATTTCAAGCGCCAGGTCATGATCGCGCAAACGTTGCAACCAAAATGAGACGACGCAGGGGCAGGTGTCCGGCAGGTGTCCTCACCTGCCCAGCCGAGCAAGGCTCGGCCAGTTCTCAAAGATTCAGCAATGCCCTTCATCAAGCTCACCACTCAATCCGACCTCCCGCCTGAAGGTGAAGCCAAAGAATTCACTGTTGGCGAAAGAGTGGTCTGCGTCGCTAACGTGAACGGCACCATCTCTGCGATGGACAACGTCTGTTTGCACAGGGGCGGCCCCTTGGGCCAAGGAGTTATCGAAGGCGACAAGCTTGTCTGTCCCTGGCACGGCTGGCAGTACGATCCGAAGACCGGCCAAGCCGTCCACAATCCAACCGCCAGGGTTGCCGTTTATGCGATCAAGATCGAAAACGGCGACGTGATGGTCGAGCTCCTGAGCTGAGGTGATGAGCCCGGTCACACACTTCTTTACAGGTTGGGTGATTGCAAACTGTGGCCGGCTGGATCGGAGAGAGCGTGCTCTGGTCACCCTAGCGTGTGTCGTGCCGGACCTTGATGGCTTAGGAATTGTTCCTGAACTACTCACCAGAAACTCATCGCATCCGCTAATGTGGTTTTCTTTATATCACCACTCCCTGCACAACTTGACATTCGGATTGATCGTTGCAATGGCGTGCTTCGCCCTGGCAGATCAAAAGTGGAAGACAGGACTACTTGCCTTGCTCAGTTTCCATGTTCACCTATTTGAGGACATGCTCGGCTCTCGTGGGCCTGATGGATACCAATGGCCAATCTCATATCTGGCTCCGCTCTCTTCCGCAGTCCCGCTAACCTGGCACGGGCAGTGGGCGCTGAACGCCTGGCCCAATCTTGCCATCACCGTCGTCTTGTTAGCGATCACGCTATGGCCTGGTCGCGCGGGTTTTCGCCTCTAGAAATGGTTTCCAATGTGGCTGATAGAGCGTTCGTGAGAGCTTTGCGGAGGCGGCTGCCGAGGGAAGAAAGCACCTAAAAGTCCGCACCGATCTTCATAAGAAGCCTAATGCGAAGCGCCAGTCTCTGGCAGGCTAACTACCTTGCGTACCTCTCGGGCGCTTCGGTCACGGCTAGCAAGAGAATCCTACGTCTCAAAGCTTATGAGTATATGTAGGAGGTGGGACATAGCTGCGAAGCCCGCCGTTAGCTGAGCAGCCGCAGAAACTTTCCTTGCTGATTATCAAATCCTGGAAAGACCTGATCCAGTGACTTGTTGCCAAGGTGTGTGAACACGGCTTCGCCCAGCACCCGGCGGAAGTCGGTCGTGATAGCCAGGTCCCGGCCTTCGTATAGCTGTGACTGGTCGAGTCCTGGCCAGCGGCCATAGACTTTGCCGCCTCTGACCGGACCTCCCATGACAAACATGACGTTCGCGTGGCCGTGATCGGTGCCGCGATTGCCGTTCTCGCGGGCGGTACGACCGAACTCCGACATCGTGACCACAACCGTATCTTCGGCAAGATCGCCGAGATCGATCCAGAATGCGGCCAGGGATTGAGAGAACTCGCGCAACACATTGGCAAGCTGGCCTTGGGTGTTGCCTTCGTTGACGTGGTGGTCCCACCCACCGATGTCGGCAAACGCAAGCTGCACGCCCAGGTTGGCCTTGATGAGCTGAGCGAGCTGCTTCAGGCTGTCTCCGAAACGTCCGTGCGGATAACACGCGCCAGACGTGGGAACGTACTTGGCGGGATTGGCAGACTTCAGCATCTTTACCGCCTCGAACGTTTCCTGTCCCGTGCCATGCAGCACGGAGTCGACCGAGTTCGCGTACATGGCTTCGAAAGTGTTGGCGACCGGCGATGCATTGCGCCCGCCTACACTGAAATCATTAATGTTGCCTACAGCGATCGCAGGCTCAGGGCCAGAGAGAATTCGTGGCAGCGACGGCCCAAGCGCAATGGCCCCGAAGGCGGACTTGACTGCTGAATCGGGCAGCGCATGCAAAGCGCGGTTGAGCCAGCCGTCGTCTGTGGCCTTCACGCCAGGCGTTCCGGATTCCATGAAATCCTGCGCGTCAAAATGAGAGCGGGTGGGATCAGGCGAGCCTGCGGCGTGAACGATCGCTAGATGGCGCTGGTTCCAAATCGGCTGAAGGGGCGAGAGTGCAGGATGCAGGCCGAAGAAGCCGTCCAGATCGAGCACAGAGCTTCGCGGGATGTTGATGGACGGGCGCATCGAGTAATAGGCCTGCTCGCCGTGCGGAACGACAATATTGAGGCCGTCGGCTGCGCCGCGTTGGAAAATAACCACGAGTCGCTTGGCCCGATTACCGGATTCGAGCGCGCCGTAAGCAGCGCGTGTGAGGAATGACGGGATGGCGGCAGTACCCGCGACCGCGAGCGCACCATTTCTCAGGAATATCCGCCGGGTGATTCGCATGTTGCCCTCCAATTCTCAGCTCGCGATTCTCAGTTAAAGCCGGTTATCTCCTCTGAAACTCTGGCGAGCCCAATAGCAGACCCTCGATCATGCTCACGTTGGACGGGCGCACGGGATCGTCGAGCTTGCGACCACTGATTTGCGGATCTTGTAGTTGCCGGGCGATTGTGTCGTGTGTCTGCTGCGAAACATCGCCTTCGAGCAAAGTGTTCTCCAGCGCAGCCAAGGCGGTTTGGGGGTCTGACGGGACATTGCCTGTGCGATCCGAATCTACCTGCACGCCTTTCAGTTTGCCGCTAGTCAAAGCCAAAGCGAAATTCATTCGTCCTAGAATTGCGGACGAGTTTACCCAGGCATCGGCCTTCATGGAGTAGCCCGTCGGTGGCTGCATACCATATAGCGGCATGCCCATGTTCTGGAGCTGGCGTGCAAGAGGGATTGCGTCGGTTACATTTGCCCCGTTGGCGCGCACAGCGGAAACAACGAATTCGAGAGAAGTTTTTACTTTAGCACGGTAAGCATCCGGCACCCAGAACTCGGGCGAGTGGAATAAAGTTTTGAGCACCTCGCTGATATCGCCCTTTTTCTTCAAAAACGTTTGTGCCATGTGATCCACCAGAGTGGGCGGGGGATTGTCTGATACGAAGCGCATCGCCAGCTTTGCGCAAATAAACTTTGCCGTTGCAGGATGTCGAGCGAGCAGGTGCAGCACTTCGCGTCCTTCTTTTTCGCCATTGGATTTGATGCGGTGTCCGAGAATGATCTTGTCGCCCGGCTCGTGCATACGCTCTTCGAAAGTAAAGCCGCCGCCCTGCTTGGGCTGTTTCAAAGTCCATCCGGTGAAAACTCGCGCGACCTCAGTGACATCTTTCTGAGTGTAGCCGCCGTTGACTCCGAGCGTGTGCAATTCCATAAGCTCGCGCCCGTAGTTTTCATTCAAGCCGGTACGCCTTCCCTTGCCTTGCTTTACAACCAGCGGACGGTATCTTGCGCGCCGGCGATTGTGTTTCGGAATTCCGTTCGCAACTTCGGAGTTCGGTCCCACGCTCAGCCAATTGTCCAAATAGAACAGCATCGCAGGACTTTGCGCAGTCGCGACCAGCAGGTCCTCAAATTTTCCCAGCGCATGCGGGCGAATCACGTCCCGCTCATAGCTGGTCAGCAGGTAGCGGTCGGCGCCCTTGCCGATGAATACGTTGAAGTGGTTGAACCAAAAGTCGGTCATCACTTCCTGCAATTGACGCTCGCTGTAGATGGCCCGCAGCAGCTTGGCTTGCACCAGTTCGTCAAGCACAACCTGTTGTGGATTATTCAGTGCCATGAGAGTCTCGCGCTGTTTCGGGTCCATACCTTCAAGGAACTCATCGCGTTTATCGCCTTTGAGCGATGTCGCAAGCGCCCGCTGATCCTCCGGCGACATTCTGAGAATTTCTCTCATCCGCTGGTCAGGCGGAAGATCGAGAATTTGTTCCGCTCTCAGATCGGCATACAGCCGCTCCTCGCGCCGGCGTGCGCGTTCATCATCTGTGAGCCATGCTTCTCCCGGGGCCACAGCTGCATCAGCACCTCCTTGTTTGCGCTCTTGTTTCTGTTCAAAGCGCTCCAGCTGTGCTTTGTAAACAGCGCGTTTGGATGGATCGGAGGGAAGAGACTGCTTGCCCTCCGCAACCGCTTTGATCACCTGCTCGGGCGGAAAATTCTCGACAATATCGCGGGTATCCATGCGGAGCGTGCGCAGTGGCGCAAGGCGCGCCTCGAGAGCATGGTCATCGATTTTGTCGGGATGCAATTGTTGGTCTATCCATTGATCTACGCCCATGGCCATCACGCGATTGCTGTCGCCCGGGCGCGGGCCAAACGTCAAACGGTTCAGCGCGTGCATCGCGCGCTTTTGCTCAGGCATTTGGGAACTAGAGGTTTCCTTGCCCTTTTTGGCAAGAGCCATTTGTGCGCACAGCGCTGATGCCACCACAGCAAACGCCAGTGCGGGAGGAAGCTGCTGGAATCTTGAGCGCATGGGCGAAGGTCTGGCTCGTTACTTGTTTTCCGGAGCTCTTAAACAACCAACAATTATTAACCCTAATTTAGGCAAAAGTTGTTGGCGTGGAGGTTACGCAAGCCGCAATTTTGGGGGAAGCGGTGCATGACGGCAAGTGAGGACTTATTTCGCTCACGCGAGGAATAGTTGGGCGGCGCGAGAAGCTTGCGGCAGAACTGGTCCGTGCGGACGCGGCCGCTACGCCGCGCCGAAGGCGCGGCTCATAATCTGGCATATAGGGCATCGCTGAAGCGATGCCCTAACACGGATCGCGAGTTTTCAGCAGCCTCCGAGATTATCTCTCAGCGAACTGTCGCACTACCCAGGACGGCTTAACTTCTGGGCTGTGACGTGATGCGATTTACACTCCGGGTTTTGGCTTGAAAACAAACTCAACAGTTTTGGTTTCGCTGGCGCCAATGGTGATTTGCTGAGTCGCCGTGCCGAGTTTTTCATGCCAGGCTTTGAGCGTGTAGGTGCCCGGCGGCAGATTGCTCAAATCAAAGCTGCCGTCCTTCCCTGTCATCACAAAGTAAGGATGCTTGAATACGGCGATGTAGCTTTTCATCCACGGATGCACATTGCACTTCACGGGGATCGCGATTTCTTCACGAGCGAACGTATCTTCTACCTTTGCGCCGGGCAGCTCGGCTTTGTTCCACTCGCGATTGTTAGCCGGGATGGGATGAATGTTGTGCGTGGTCGGATCCCGGTTTATCACTTCCAACTTTTGATTGGCGTGCATGGCGATCACGTGCGGCTGGTACATGCAGCCCTTTTGCTCTATGACCGCAGGCTCGCTTGGCGGATCATAGGCGCGATCGGCCAGTCCGTCAGCCACAAAGATGATTACGTTTTGCAATCCACCTTTAGCGTCGGCCACAACATCTTGCGAAAGCATGGGAGCAGAGTGCAGCTTGGCGCAGCTCGGGTCGGCGGCCATGCTGATTGGTTTTCCTTTCGGTACCGTACCCTCGAGCTTCACTACACCGCGCACGCTTGCTGATGCCGATCCTGTGCTCAAGGAAGCCGGCTTGACTGGACCCGCTGCCCGGCCACCTGTTAGGGCCAACAACAGGATCAGACCAGGAACAAAAATTCTCGTTTTCATATTGCACCTCACAAAATTCATCACCTCGGGTGATGAAACTCGACCAGCCCGGCTGCGCTCGCGCTTACTGCATGACGAGAGCGGCAGCGCTCAAAATATTCTTGGAGTTGCTGGCTTGGTCTGAAATCAGGGTAGGGAAGTGGGCGACAGTAGTTGTCAGTCGAGCGTCAATCGCAAGTCATTTCAATGTCATTTTGTTGTCAAGGAATTAGCACGATCTTAAGAGCGCGATTATTCAATCAGATTGAGGTGGTCGGAGAGTCTCTCAGGAGGAGGACTCGATTACTCCGCCGACGTATAATCGGGTCGTATGGAATTTTCCCCAAGGCGGTACTCGTCATGACCGGCACGAACGGCACTTCTGGAAATAACGATAACGGCCACAGCGTTCCTCAGCCGCGCGCTGAATGGATCGCAAGGCGCAAAGCTGAGAATACGGACGGCAATTACTCTCAAATGCGTTATGCGCGGCGTGGAGTAATCACCGAAGAGATTGAATACGTTGCACGGCGCGAGAAATTGGCGCCGGAATTGGTGCGTGAGGAAGTGGCCCGCGGAAGGCTGATTATTCCTGCCAACATCAATCACCCTGAGCTCGAGCCGATGGGCATCGGCGTAGCTTCACTGTGCAAGATCAATGCGAACATTGGGAATTCTGCCGTCACTTCAAACATAGACGAGGAATTGAAGAAGCTGCACACTGCGGTGCATTTCGGGGCCGATACGGTGATGGATCTTTCGACCGGCGGAGACATTCACGAGATTCGCGAAGCCATTTTGCGGCACTCGCCGGTTCCCATCGGAACAGTGCCGATCTACGAGGCAATCACACGCGTGAAGCGAGTGGAAGACTTGAACGCAAACGTGATGCTCGAGGTTATCGAAGAACAAGCCGAACAGGGTGTGGATTACATGACGATTCACGCCGGGGTGCTGATCCAATATTTGCCGTTGATTTCGAAACGAATCACCGGAATTGTAAGCCGCGGCGGCGCCATTCTGGCGCAGTGGATGGCCCATCATCACAAACAGAATTTTCTGTATGAGCGATTCGATGACATCTGCAAAATTTTTGCGAAGCACGATGTCAGCTTTTCGCTGGGCGACGGTCTGCGTCCTGGATGCATCGCCGATGCCAGCGACGAAGCCCAGTTTGCGGAACTGAAGACTCTGGGTGAGCTTACGAAGAAAGCCTGGGAACACGACGTGCAGACGATGATCGAAGGCCCGGGGCATATTCCGATCGACAAGATTAAAGAGCAGGTGGATAAAGAAAAGGAGCTGTGTTACGAAGCGCCGTTCTATACGCTGGGGCCGCTAGTGACCGATATAGCTCCCGGATATGACCATATTACGTCAGCCATTGGCGCGGCCATGATTGGATGGCACGGCGCGGCGATGCTTTGCTACGTTACGCCGAAGGAGCATCTCGGGCTTCCAAACGACAAAGATGTGAAGGACGGAATTATCGCGTACAAGATTGCTGCGCATGCGGCGGATGTCGCGCGGCATCGCCCCGGCGCACGGGATCGCGATGATGCTCTCAGTTATGCCCGCTACAAGTTCGATTGGGATAAGCAGTTTGCGCTCTCGCTTGATCCGGAGACCGCGCGCTCCATGCACGATGAAACTCTGCCGGATGATTACTACAAAGAAGCGGCTTTCTGCTCCATGTGCGGACCAAAGTTTTGCTCGATGAATTATTCGTCAAAAGTGGACGATTACAACAAGCAGGTGCATGGGCTGGAGAAAAAAGACTACTCAGAGCTGGTGGAGAAGCTGGTCGCAATCAAATGAGAAAGCGGCATCGCATTACTGATTCGGTTTCTTCTTCTTGCCAAACAGCCCCGTAATCGCATCAACCGCCGAGCCTGTGTTCGGCTTATTGCCCTGCAATCCTGATTTCAAGCGGCTATTCAAAATTCCTTGCACGTCGGGAACAAACTTCGGATCCGAAGTTGTGCCCTGAATAAAGAATGGAATACTCCCGCCCTTCCCACCCAGACCCGCAATCTGGGACAGTCCTGTAACGGCAGTGCCGGCAAGATCCGCTGTCATGTGATAGTTCAGCGCGCCTGAGGGGCTGATGGTCCCAGTGCCAGTAAGCGTGCCTAATGCAGGAATGATTAGGTCCACATTTTCTGTGCGGACTCCATCCGGCGCGACGTGCGCATCCGTACTGAAATTCTGGATGGAAGTATCTGATCCGGTCTGCGCCCCAGAAAGCGCGTTGATGGCGGAGAGCTTCGAGCCTAAATTGAATCCTGCCAGCTTCGTCTGCACCAGCTTGATTGGACCAGTGATTACGGGCTTCGCCACCGGCCCAGAAATTGCCAATGCGGTCGAAAGTGCGCCGCCTTTCAGCGACGATCCAGAGGGCAGCACCACGCCTAACGCTGGTAGCATGGCTTCGAGATCATCCACTGGCATG
>Ga0137403_10006061_pt1 | contig 13888 bp, 11 predicted proteins | sample CZOMad2_1_16fung_FD_122057 | JGI IMG/M metagenome (GOLD analysis project Ga0137403, IMG submission 122057) | Vadose zone soil fungal communities from Angelo Coast Range Reserve, California, USA - CZOMad2_1_16fungal (Hybrid Assembly) | ecosystem: Environmental > Terrestrial > Soil > Vadose zone... | reverse complement strand
TTGGTGATGCTGATCGGTCTGGCCGCCAAGAACGCGATTTTGATTGTCGAGTTTGCCAAGGAGCGGTACGAAAAGGGGACACCTCTGGTGGATGCGGCGCTCGAAGCGGCGAGGCTTCGCCTGCGTCCCGTTCTGATGACCTCGTTTGCGTTCATTCTCGGATGTGTGCCGCTGTGGACGGCGTCCGGCGCGGGTTCGGTGGCGCGCCAAATCATGGGTACGGTCGTAATCGGCGGCATGCTACTAGCGAGCTCCGTCGACATCCTCGTCGTTCCTGCACTATTCGTTTTGGTCGAGCGTCTGGCTAGCCGTCGTAGAGGCGAAGCACCCAGCCACACGAATGTTCCGCAGCTAAGCCCGTCGGAAGGAGACTAAGGTGACAAAACTAAGAGCCCTGGCGCTGGGCCTCTCGCTGACTTTGCTCCTAAGCACGGGCTGCGCTGTGGGACCGAACTATAAGCGGCCAAGTACCGACGTTCCTGGTATGTACCGTGGAGCTACGCCGCAAGACGCAGCGCAGCCCGCCACGGCGGCATTGCTCGGAGACCAGAAATGGTGGGAGGTGTTTCAGGACAAGCAGCTTCAGGACTTGATTCACGCTGCCCTTCAGCAGAACTACGATGTTCGTATTGCAGCAACGCGAATCCTTCAAGCCCAGGCGCAACTCGGTATCACGCGTGCTGATCAGTTGCCCACGATCAGCGGCGGAGCTTCGGCCGTGAATGAACGCGATCCGCAGACAAAACTTTTCCGTCAATTCGAAACAAGCGCGAATCAGGTGGATCTCTCGCTGGCATGGGAGCTCGACTTTTGGGGGAAGTACCGCCGCGCCACCGAAGCAGCCCGCGCAAATCTGCTGGCAACAGAGTGGGCACGAGAAGCGGTTAAGAGCACACTGGTGCGTGATGTTGCCACAGCCTACTTTCAGCTTCGTTCGCTCGACCTGCAGCTCGAAATTTCTCGGCGGACGCTGAGATCGCGCCAGGACTCGTTGCAACTCACGCAGAAGTTGGCAAACGGTGGGGCTACGTCCATGCTCGATGTCCGGCAGGCAGAGCAGTTGGTGTCCACCGCGGCCGAAACCATTCCCGATCTGGAGCGGCAGATCGAGCAGCAGGAAAACTTCCTCAGCACTCTTCTGGGAAATAACCCTGGCCCCATTGCGCGCGGAATGAAGTTGACCGAGCAACCGCATGCGCCGGAGGTCCCGGCGGGACTTCCCTCTAGCCTGTTGGAGCGACGGCCCGACATTCGCGAGGCAGAAGCACAGTTGATCGCGGCCAACGCCCAAATTGGAGTAGCGAAGGCAGCATACTTCCCGCAAATTAACCTGACGGCGACCGCTGGGTATCAGAGCTCGGCCCTTACCAGCTTGTTCAGCGGTCCGGCAGGGCTGTGGAGTTTTGGAGGGTCACTGGTACAGCCCATTTTCACCGGCGGAAGGATTCGCTCCGGCGTCAAGTTCAGTGAGGCACGGCAACAGGAAATGGTGCTGACTTATCGACAGACGATCCAGCAGGCTTTTCGTGGGGTCTCAGACGCGCTGGTTGAGTATCACAAGGACCGAGAGTTCCGGGAATACCAGCAGCAACTGGCATTCTCGGCCCAGGACGCGGCGCAACTTTCTGAGATGCGCTATCGAGGTGGAGCTGCCAGTTACCTCGAAGTGCTCACCAATGAAACCAACTACTTTAATGCCGAGCTGGGACTCGCTCAGGCTCAAGCGAATGAGCTTGTAGCTCTGGTCCAGATCTATCAAAACCTGGGAGGCGGTTGGCAGCAGTGAGACACGGTTGGAATTGAACTGTCCTTCGACCGGAGACTTGAGTTGATAGCAATAATTGCCAGAGTGACGCGGATTCCTTTGCTCGCGCTTTTCTTTGTTTCCGCCGTGGATTTCAGCCGGGACAGCGCGCGGATAGATCTCGTGCTTATGATCTCGGCGCTCGCGATCTTGTTATGGGGCGGATTGCGGAGCCATTGACTGTGGGGCACGCATTACGGTGCGCTTTGGCCACAGCCCTCCTCCACTTCGCAGGGCAGCCAGGCGCATCGCACGCCCCGCCAAAGACTCAGGTCATAGAAGCGGTTGGGACAGTCGGTGGCAATGCGAGAGGACCCTCGCCGCCAGTGTGCAGTAGATATGAGAATTCTTTATTTGAACAAGACTCCCGAGTTATCAAGAGACCAGGTGGCTTTGGAGAGTGAGCCAGTGACCAATCCCAAGTTACTCACCGAACCGGAATCGAGCGAACTACTCGACCGCATCGCCCCTAATTGGCAGTTCCGTCTTCACGACGATGCCGTCATCGACCATATCCTTAAGGTCATGAATCGGCCCCGCCAGGATTAGTCGGGCGATTGATGGCTCGATCGCCTATGTCTGGATCGGGTATTGACTAGGTCAGAGCCGCTCTATATAAGGCGACGAGTTTCCCCCAGGCACGCTCGGCCTCGGGCTTGTTATAGATTGCCACACTGTCGCGGACAGGCATATCCGGTACGCACCAGCCGTGCTGGGCTGAATACACTTCGATTTCGGTGGACACCTTGGCGACTGCAAAGGCTTCCTTCAGCTTGTCGTTGGCATCTGGTTGTTTCGAGTCGTCGTTGGACGCGATCCCGAAATACATACGGGCCTTTATCTTCGGCGCGAGCAGATGCGGGCTGTCTGGTTTGTCGGTCACCAGGCCTCCGCCGTGGAACGATGCGCCCCCTCCAATCCGATCGGGCAAGCGCGCAGCGCTTCTCACAACCAGTGCTCCGCCCATGCAATAACCCTGGGTTCCGATCTTCTTTGCCTTGTTCACTTCTTTTTGCGCGTCGAGGAAGGCAACGTAGGCGGCGGCATCGTTCTCGGCATTGCCGGGCGCGTTCACCGACGCCATCAGCGGCCGCAGCTTCGCCATATCGTTCGCATTCTGAAAGTTGAAGGTGGAGGCATCCGTGAAAGGAGCTTTGGACAGACGATAAAAAGGATTGGGCACAAGAACGGAATGTCCGTCCCCTTCAGAGGCAATACGCCTGGCTATGGCGCGCATAGAGGGCCGCAAGCCGAATGCGTCGGGCCAGATCAACACTCCCGGATGGGAACCCGTTTTCGCGCGAATGAATGCGGCGTCGCATGTTCCGTCAGGAGTCTTGATCTCGACGTCGGTTTCGACCACTTCAAAGCCTACGGCCGCTGCCGACTGTACCGTAGCAGCGAGGCCCGCCCCCACCAAGAGGGCTGCAAAGTCGCGCCGTGTGATGTCTCCAAGATTCGTGTCGTTCGTTGGTTGGTTTTTCGGGTCGTTTGTCATGGATTCTCGTGCAACGCGTTTATCGCTCTTGGTTACTCAACCGCATCTTCGAGACGTCTGGTTTTTGAGCTCTTGAATAGCGGACTCCTCGCCTATCGCGACGCTATGCCTGCACCGGAAGGTGGTTCCAGTACAAATTGATCATCCATAACGGGTCCGTTGATGGTCAGCTTCATGACTTCAAGCTTGATGGAGTATTCCTCCTGCGGCCGCCAGATCCGTATGTTCGTCGGGAAAAGCACTCCATTGAATTCCCTATATTCGTCGTACAACACCTCGGTGACGACAGACCCGTGTTCGTCGTACATAACCTGCTGGCGCGGCAGCAGGTCGGTTCTGTCAAACACAGTCTTGCGCGCCAGGTACCACCCCTGGCCGTCCTGTTTGATGATGTCAAGCGCATAGTCGCGCTGCAGCACCGGTTTCTGCGTCTCACGATCGATCCCCATGTGCTCGCCCCCTTCCAGCACGGCAAGGTCGTTCTTAAGGTCTACAGCCTGGAGCAGGAGGGCATCGTAGATTAACTGCGGCCGCAGATTCTCCAGGGGCTGCGGAGATGGTCTTGCTGCGTCGTTGTTACCGGCAATGAACTGGTTCTTGGGCGGAATCCACAGTTTGAACTCTTGGCCGCTACTCACCATATCGAACATGTGATTCTGCAGGATGGGGAAAAGTCCGATCATTCGCAGTGACGACGGCTTGCGGACCAAGATGTAACCATGGATCTCCTGATACTCGGTAATCTTGCCACGCTTGCTGCCGCCGACGGAAGCAGTGATGCCGACTGCGGCATTTAACGTCTGGATCTTGGTGGCCTCGGCATTGATTCGCTCAACTAGATCGATACTGGTAGCCGTTTGAAGCTTCGCTGGGGTCGCTCGAATAGCGACTGCTCGCGTCCTGGACAAACAGCCTCCAAGTGGAAGGACGGCAATCAACAGAATCAGGGTGTAAACCGGCTTCATTCCGTTGAGAACACAGGCATGGCAGACGCCAAAGTCGTGACTCCCGCTTCTTCTACCCGAAGTGGTTGAGTTAAATACAGGTTGCGTGGACTCCACCCGACGCTCGCCGGCGAGCTTGTCGAGCGCTCCGACACCTGTTTCGACAAGTGTCGAATGTTACGACACCAAACCGTCGTGACGAGGGTCGAGCCGACTGTCCAGAGTGCCGGAGTTACAACACTCGTCGCGGGTCGATGCCGAGTTTTTTCATTCGGGAGATCAGAGTGGTTCGCGGTATTCCTAAACGTTGTGCGGCGCCAGTTGCACCGGCTACTCTTCCGTTTGTTGCCTTCAGAATTCGCACGATGTCATCGCGTTCGCCGGCCTCTCGGGTTCCATTGAGGGGAACCACTTTGGCACCATGGGTTAGCTCCTCCAACGGAACATGGAGCGCCGAGCCACGGCTCAAAATAACGGAGCGTTCGATAATGTTTTCCAGTTCGCGAATGTTTCCCGGCCAACTCCAGGCGGCCAGTTTCTTCATTGCCGGGGCGGGAATGGTCTGGATGTCCTTGTTCATCAGGCGGCCGTATTTCTGCGTGAAATAGCGCACCAGAAGGGGAATGTCGTCCGGACGTTCGCGCAAGGGTGGGATGCGGATGGGGAATACATTGAGCCGATAGTAAAGATCGCTGCGGAATTCCCGGTCTTCGATCATTTTTCCCAGGTCGCGGTTGGTAGCAGCTACCAGGCGCACGTCAACCTTCTTGGTCCGAGTGCTTCCCAGGCGTTCAAACTCCCGTTCCTGCAAAGCGCGGAGCAGCTTGGGCTGGATCTCGATGGGAATATCTCCAACCTCGTCGAGAAACAGTGTGCCCTGATCGGCGAGCTCAAGCCTTCCAATCTTCTGCGAAATCGCCCCGGTAAAAGCGCCCTTCTCGTGCCCGAAAAGTTCACTCTCCAGCAAGCCGGTCGGGATGGCGGCGCAATTCAGGCGCACAAGAGTGCGCTCCTTTCGGCGGCTGCGATCATGGATGGCGCGTGCAATTAATTCCTTGCCTGTTCCGGTCTCACCCAAAAGGAGAACCGTGGAATCGCTGGGAGCCACGGTTTCCACGAGATTCAAAACGTGCCGAAGCGCTGAACTCTGGCCGACAATTCCCTCAAAGTCCGATTCGCCTCGAATCTCATCTTCCAAATACAGCTTTTCCTGTGCGAGCTTGTCTTTGAGGTTGGCGATTTCCTTATACGCCATGGCGTTTTCGACCGCGATTGCAACCTGGTTCGCCACCTGCATCAGGAACTCAAGGTCCCCTTTACGAAAACCATCTTCCTGGCCCTTCCCCAAACCCAGAACCCCCAAGGCGCGACGACCCCGGCTGATAAGCGGCACGAAACAGATTGACTTGATTTCGCGAACTACAGCCTGTTGTTGTTCAGTATTTTCGAAGAACTCGGGCGGTAGTTCCGCAGGGTTTCCTACAACCGAGGTTCCGGTCTGAAATGCCTTGCCGACTAGCGATCCCTCGATGGGGAAGAGCTTGGTATCGTCATACTCCTTGAAGACGGAACCCTCCGAAAAGTCATTGGCAAATATCCGCAAGTTCTTACCCGTCCCATCGAGCAACATCAGGCCCACGCCATCACATTGCATGACCCGACGAACACTTGCGGGAAGGGCTCGTAGTACATCATGAAACTCGAGACTGGATACAACGCTATTCGTTAATTCGAGCAGGAGTTTCAGTCTGCTTTCGGCAATCTCTGATGACATGAAGTTGACGGCGGCGTCGATAGCGAGAGCGATCTGGTCCGCCACGACCGATAGAAATGCTACGTCGTCCTGGGTATATGCATTCGGACGAGAGCTGCCGAATTCGAGAACTCCAATACGGCGACCCGGTCTGGTCAGGGGCAAGGCACAAGTGGACGCAATGCTGAGTCCAGCGAGGAACTCCTGCATCATTGGAAAGCGTTGTTCTTGGGCCCAATCTGCAATTGTCAGCACCTGCTGCTTTTCGTGTGCCCATCGGGCAGGACTCTCCTGGAAGGGCATCCCGACTTCCGCAGGTTCAAATCTTCTTCCATTCGCCTCCAGCACACACTTCGCTTCGCGTGCATTTTCTGCACAATTGCCGACGAACAAATAGTCGAAGGCAACAACGGAGTGCAATTCCCGCGAGAAACTCTCCACACGATGGTTCCGCTCGCCAGTGCTGGAAATTGCCTGCGACGCCCGCAGCAGAGCACCAAGACGCTCGACCGGTGTCATTATCTCGGTTGTAGGCACGGCACTCATGAACTACGGCAGCTCTTCTTTTGAGTTTTGATGTCACAAAAACGGCTAAGGATTCGATTAGTGTCGTAATAATCGTCAACTGGCGAAAACCTGTCGGAATCGACGACATCGATCACGAACTCCGTATCCATCCTCATCCAGAACATTCTTCGACTCAATCACTTGGCGTGATTCTCCGCAGGGGCTGGTCGTGGCATGGATCCTGCATTAACGGCGGATATATCAGTCTATGTCTCGCAACCTCATGATCGCAGTTGTTGTAATTGGGGCGTTCACCCCGAGTGCGGCAAGCCAGGAGCGGCGGCCCGAGATTGTTACCGCGTCACAGCCAGCATTCACCGCAGTACGAAGTATGCTCCCCGACGACGAACCGCCGTATGTAGCGATGGCGGATGCCTCAGCGGATAATGCTAGTGTCTTGGCAGATCTGGTTGCGATCCCTCCCGTCATCCCCCGCGGCCCACGTGATCTCCTTCGGGATTACGAATTGGAAATGGCTTCGATTGCAGAGCGATTGTCGATGGATCTGCGAGTCATTTCGAATGCCGTGGAAACGGGACAAATCACCAAAGAGCAGGGGGAATACGTCAGCGGAGAGCGATACCAGGTTGCGATGATGCAGTTTCAACTCTTCAGCGCATTACACACAATGATTGAGGCGGATATCGCCCGAACGCCCGCTGTGCCAAAAGAACCTACCTCGTCCTTCGGTGGCGAGATGGTATTGGTCGCAATGCCATTTTCCTCCTTGCAACTAAATCCGTCATTGGTCGAGTATTTGGGATTGAACCCCACGCAGGTTAGATCTATCCAAAGTCTGATGGACCAGGAGCGCCCAAAAACAGAACTGTTGGTGCTTGAACTACGAACAGTTACCGCAGAGCTAGGCGTCGCTATTCGGCAGAGTCAGAACACTGGCCGCGAAGGCCCTGCCCAGAGCCTCACGGCTACGCAAGCACGACTTCTGAAGCAGTTGATGAGGGCCAACTCGCGTCTCCAGAGAAGGATCGACGAAGTGCTCGATCCACAACAGCGAAAGAAACTCGACACTTTCAAGCATTCGGGCGAAGTCACGGTCGGAGAAGGAAACTAGAGATCGTGCCTTCCGGTTCACGGTCGGTTTGCGTTGAATCCTCGGTCCTGCCAACGTGACGCAAGCGCGCTTGTCGGTACCGATTCGACGGACGAACCGATAACTACCGGGTTGCTCGTCAGATCGGCATAGGGGCGGCGGTTGCCCGCCGACCCCTGCCACACCACCGTGCGTACGGGTCCCGTGCGGGTATTTGGCACCTTCCCCGAAGATCTGGAGCGCTTAACCGATTGGCTCGAGCAGTGCGGGGTGACGACGGTGGCGCTAGAATCCACTGGAGTGTATTGGATTCCACTGTTCGAGATTCTCGAACAACGAGGCATACGCCCCTGTTTGGTGAATGCCCGCCACATGAAGAACGTACCTGGACGGCGCACCGACTGGCACGAATGCCAATGGTTACAGTTCCTGCACTCGGTGGGATTACTGCGAGCTGCATTTCGGCCTGGGCAGGACGTCTGCGCTGTGCGGACCATACTGCGGCGGACACTTCGGGAAACCAAAGTCATCTTTATTCAAGATTCAATTTAGGATTCAATTCAAGTGTGAATTCCTACGTCAGGATTCGGCCGGCTTCAGACGAGGAATCGAGTTGCCATGAATCCTTTTGATGTGTCCATCCTGTCTTTCCTCAACCAGTTCGCCCAACGGTCGCCCCGTTTTGACGAGTGTGTAGCCTTCCTCAGTGACAGTAATTTGCTGAAGGGCGGCGTGATTGTCGGGGTGATGTGGTGGGTATGGTTTGGGAACGAAGATGTCCGCCGGAAACGCACAGTACTTCTGGCGACGCTGATTGCGAGCGTACCCGCCCTGATTATTGCCAAGATCTTAACCGTCGTAACCTATCGAACCAGACCCCTCAATGAGGCGCAACTGGCGCTCCATGTCCCTCACACGGTGACCGCGACGGATTGGAAGCAGTTCAGTTCGTTTCCCAGCGACCATGCCGTGCTGTTCTTTGCCATGGCGTTTGGAATCCTGATTGCCTCAAGAAGAGCTGGTTGGTTCGCCCTTTTCTATGTCTCAACCTTCATTTGCCTGCCTCGGATGTATCTGGGGGAGCACTACGCAACCGATATTCTTGCCGGTGCGGCAATCGGCGTGATTCCGGTGTGCCTGGCGAATCTGCCGCGCATCCGAGAACCCTTGACCGGTTGGACATTAAGGTGGCTGGATGCAAGCCCATCGTCGTTTTATTTCCTGGCATTCCTTGTCCTATATCTAGTCGTGGAGTTATTCGATCCCCTGATCGAGATGGGGAAATTTATCCATCGCCTGGCGTGATTCCGAGCCCTTCGAGCGCGAAACCCACGTTTAAGGCTGTGCGAGGATTCATGCGCCTCCGCGGAGATGCAGGATCGATCCCCTACCCCGCGCGCAAATCCTCACACAAGGCAAGAGTCACTTCACACCAACAGTCGTCACTCACCGCGTGGAAATCGAATCGGGATTTATAAGCCCGGACAACTTCGACGAAAGCATGGGCGCGAGAGACCTCGAGAACGCTGCGTCCATGTGATCCTGGTCGCGATAGATTGGCTCCCCCTGCACTTCGACCTGGCAAGTGGAGGAATCGCAGAAGACATCGGAGAAATCCACTACCGAGACTGCCCTTAAGCCGGTTACCGCTTCCTGCTCCGCTCGCAACACGTCCGGATCGAGCGCGTCGGTACGAGAAGACGTGCACCATATCGCCGGATACCAGCGGTGCGCCATGGCCCGCGATAGGCATATGGGCACGTCCATCCTGGGGAGCGGCACATCGTGAAAAACGACGGTCCGGAGTCCTGCCCGATCGAAAGCGGCCAAGGTGCGGCGCGTACCCTCTTCCCATTCCGCCGCGGTTGAAGTGCCATACCCCTCGGGCCGGTTCGGAGTGTTCACATAGCTGCTCGAATTGCCGACTACGATCAGGTTGGGGTGGAGCGCGACGATTTGTTTCAAAGCGTCCGCCCGCCACTCCGCACATTCCGTTTCCACACGTCCGAGCCGGGGATTGTAAACAGGCACGTCAGCCGTCGGGCAAGCGAACTTCAGAAACGTGACCAACTTCCACTTACTTTCCTGCGCAATCTTTTCGACTGCGGGAAACCAGTGAGCCGCGTGTGAGTCCCCAAATAAAGCGACCGTAGTGTCGGATTGCTGGTCCCCGAAAACGCAGGAATGGGCCCGGGTCTCGCCGAAATTTGCTATGCATCCCGAATTCGACAGCGGACTAAATTCGTCTACCACCGCCTGCAACATGCGCTGGCCCGGAACCAGCTCCCTACTCTTGGCCAAGCGGTAGCTGCCCAGCGAAATACTGAGGCTCACCACCATAAGCACGCCGGCCAGGCCGAGGCACAACGCGGGTCGGCTCATCAAACCACGGTGAAAACGTACCGGATTCTCAATCGCATGCTGGGTGAGAAACGCCGCCAGCAGCGCCACCGTCACAGCCAGCAGACGCCCGTAGATCGAAATTCTTGGGAAGAGCACCGCGGCGTAGATCAACAATGGCCAATGCCACAGATACCAGGAATAGGAGAGTCGCCCGCACCACTGAAGAATAGGGTGAGCCAGCATCTTGCCCGCCCCGGCGGAAACCTCAGCCGCGCCCACGACCAGCATGATCGCCGTCGCCAGTGCTGGAATCAGGGCGCGCGATCCGGGAAACGCCTCCCCGGGCCGAAACCAAATGGCGGCGCCGAGCACCACCAACAGGCCTACCCAGCTGGCGATAAATTTTCCGTACTTATTGGTGAGCCGAGTGATGGGGACCATGCACGCAATGCCGCCCACGCCAAACTCCCAGGCTCGCGGCGGAGAACCGAAGAAGGCCCACGGCTGATTGGTTCGCGTCAGCCAGATGCACGCGACCAGCGACAAAACTGAAATGCCTCCCAGGATCTTGCACAGGCCGCTGCGCGACCGGGCCAGACGGAAACCTATCCACACCAGGACGGGCCACACAAAATAGAACTGTTCTTCCACCGCCAACGACCAGGTGTGGAGCAGAGGATTATTGGCGGTGTCGGCCGCGAAATAGTCCGAGCTCTGACGAATAAACCAAAGGTTGCTACCGTAGAGCGTGGTGGCCAGTGCCGTTTTCGAGTATCGAATCTGTTCAATGGGGGACAGCAGGAAAATTCCCACCACCACGACGAAAACCACGACCACGGCCGCGGCGGGAAGCAGCCGGCGGGCGCGCCTCGCGTAGAATCCCACCAGGCTCAGGGTTCCGCTGGTTTCGAGCTCCTGCAACAACAATGCTGTAATCAGATACCCGGAGAGAACGAAAAATATGTCGACTCCAAGGAATCCGCCCCGCCATGGCCAGACATGCGCGTGAAAAGCCACCACCAGCAACACGGCAATGCCACGCAGGCCTTCAATGTCAGGACGGAAAGCCACCGACTTCCTCGTCCCCGGTTCGTGTGCCTTGGGATTGCCCGCAATAGCAGGATTCATGGCCATGTACTCACATGTTTGCCCCCGGACCTTGACCGGGCAAGGTTACGGGGGTCACCTGTACCCGCAGTGGCACAGCGGGTATGAACCAGACTAGCATTTTCAACCTTAAGTCTCCCCTGTCGATTGGGGTGTTCAGCCTCAGTTGGGACGGCGGCCCGCACACCTATTTCGGATGAACTATTGTGGAATTCATGGACGGGAAATGCACGCGGTCATGCGCCGAGGTGGACCAGGCGAACTTCCACGCGGCGATTGTAGGCTCGTCCCGCAGCACTGGAATTAGGCTGCGCCGGAGCGGTCGCCCCCGAACCTACGGCGGTCAGCCGCGAGGCGGAGACGTGCAATTCGTCGACCAGGGCATTCCTCACTTCGATGGCGCGGCGGCTGGAGAGCTCCAGGTTGTAACTTTCCGGGCCGATGTTGTCGGTGTGTCCCTCGAGAATTACGCTGGTCCCCGGATGCTCGGCGAGAGCGTCGGCAACCCGGCGCAAGGAAACACCGTACTGCGAGCCGATCACGGTGCTGTCCTGATCGAAGAATATGGTTTCCATCTTTTGCGTGTTGCCCGAGCTGTCAGACGCGGCATCTGAGTCGGTGGGAAACTTCCGCACGGTGACGTCATCTGCCTCATTGGAGTCCGTGTTACGCGCACGCCGCGAGTCGGCAGGCGTATTTCTAGGTTGTGCGCTCCGCGTACCGCTTTCTGAGGCGGGACCCTCACTGGTTGTTCCTGAACTGCCTTGTACAAGGCCTGAACCACCCGCTCCGTTGGCCTCAACCTGCCCGGGACGCTGCGCCAAGAATTGTTCGCCGAGTAGGAAGGCGAGAATACCCGCACTCGCGGTCAGGGTCAGGGCCTTCGCCCACCAGATTCGACTTTCGGAGCGTTTCTCGGCAATCTGCTTTTTGCGCAGCGGCGCTGCCGCGACAGCGGTTTCTCGCTCCGGCCGGACCGGTACCTGCGCCTTCTTCGGCGGCAAGCTCTTCTCGTTCGCTTTTTCATTACTACTCCGAGATGCGGCGAGCGGGCTGATTTGCGTCGGTTTGGAGGCCGGGAGTTGCGGCGCTTTACCAGAGTTTGCCGGCGCTTGCACGGTGGATGCTGGTTTGTCCGCCGGCCGCGCCGCCACCGGAAGCGGCGGGGCGATCGGCCATACTTCAGCCAACGTGAGGGGCTTCGCCGGCGGCACGATCCTCTGCTCTTCCACGGGAGGGACGATGCTTGCGGGGGCCGCAGGCGGAATTCTTTCGGCTGCGCCAACCGCGTTTTGAGTGCTGGATTGCGCGATTGAAGCGATCGCTCCAGCGTCCATCAAAATTCCGCCCTGAGCGGCCGGCTGCGCACTTACTCGCTCGCCAGCAGTCGCGGCTTCAGACGGGTTCGTGTCCCTCATGGGGAGCACTTTGCGGTGGGTGATCGTCCTTGACGCATCCATCTGATACAGGTCGGCCAGTACGCTGTTCAGGTCTAGGTCGCGGGCAGCTTCCTCGATGATGCGGGTGTCAATCGATTTCGCGTGCTCGGCAAACGCTAACAGCATGGCATTGAAGCACAGCTTATTGATGTTGCGGGGAACTCCCCCGCTGTGGTCCCAGATCTTCCTGATCGCGCCCTGGGTGAAGAGGTGAGGCCCCTGATATCCGGCCGTCGCAAGACGGTGGTCGATGTAAGCCTGGGTCTCGGTGAGCGCCAGCGGGCTAAGCCGGCCGAACGCAGAGATGCGCTGCATCAACTGTTCCTGTTCGGGCAAGGCCAGCCTCTTCGCCAGTTGCGGTTGGCCGGCCAGAACAATCTGCATCAGCTTGGAGGATGCTGTCTCGAAATTCGAGAGTTGCCGCAAAGCTTCCAACACGGAGAAGTCGAGGTTTTGAGCTTCATCGAGCACAACGATGACGCGTTTAGGTTCTCCCGCGGCGCGGGTGAGCACCTGGTTGAGTTGCTCCGACAATTTGCGGAGAGAAGTTTCCTCCGAATTCGTTCCCAGCTCGAGCAGAATAGACTGGAGCAGTTCGACGGGGTTGGGCTGCGGCTGAAACAGGAACGCCGTATGCGCCGTGCCGCGAAATCTCTCCAGGAAGTTGAAGAGCAGGGTAGTCTTGCCCATCCCGGGCTGGGCTACCAGGATCTGGAATCCGAAGTCGCAGTCGATCCCGTTGACCAGTGAGGCCAGCGCTTCCCGGTGGGTCTGGCTAAGAAACAGGAAACGGGGATCGGGAGTGACTCCAAACGCGTTCTCCCGCAACCCGAAGTGGCCGACGAGTTGACCCTGTACCGAGTACTCCGCAGCATTGCTCCGCAATGGGCACATATCCACTAAACCTCTAGCAAGTCGAACGCCACCGCCCCAAAAGCCTTAATGGGCGCGGTGTTCATGGGATACACGGAATTGTAAGGGATGGTTTGTGAGAAAGACGAAAGAACTTGCAGTTAAAGAATACTGACGGGGCCGCAATTTGCCGGAGGATCGTTGCAAGATCCTGCAACTCGGGCCTATAGCTGCAAACGCTGCAACTGACTATTTTGGCGTAAAACGAGCCCACTCTGTCATCTGAGGAAGCGGGGCCCTTCGCTTCGCGAAGGGTTCCCGACGAAGGACCCAAGGATTCGGTATCACGGCGGCCCCCAAGACCCGCTAGATTTGCTTATGTGCTTCCGTCTTGGATTTGAGCAGACATTGTGTTGAGGGTGGCGCGGAATGCACAGATCCTTCGCTTGCTTTTTCCCGCTTCGCGGGACGAAAGACTGCGCTCAAGGATGACAGCCTTGTGGTGCCGGCGATGATGAGTGGGGCCCGTT
>Ga0137403_10006058_pt1 | contig 13892 bp, 10 predicted proteins | sample CZOMad2_1_16fung_FD_122057 | JGI IMG/M metagenome (GOLD analysis project Ga0137403, IMG submission 122057) | Vadose zone soil fungal communities from Angelo Coast Range Reserve, California, USA - CZOMad2_1_16fungal (Hybrid Assembly) | ecosystem: Environmental > Terrestrial > Soil > Vadose zone... | reverse complement strand
GGATCGCCTTCAATCAGGTTGCGGATGGTGTCCGTAACTTTGTTGTATTGTTCCCGCTGATAGGCGTCAGCATTCTCTTTTGCCTTCCAGAAGCTGATGGCGAGAATACGATTTGGGTCCTCGTCGGAGACGAGGGTGATTTCGTCCATGAATCCCGGCTGGTTTTTCAGGATGGAGAGTACTTTCTCACTCACCGTACGAGTGAGGTCTCTGGCTTTTCCGGCTTTGCTGGTAATTTCTACGACTCGCGTAAACATACAAGGTACTCCTTTCGTTAAGAGGTGAAAGTTGTACCGTCACTTGCGGGCGGCAGGATTCGAACTTGCTCCCAACCATACTCCCGTTTGCGTACGTATTTCAATGTGGAAAACTTATTTGCCGTCACATGCCATATGTGACTTCAACGTTCATTGCGGCGGGTAATAGACAATTTCCGGAGCGCGCCGGAGATCGCTGCTAAAACATTCCGCCAGTGTTCACTGTCAACGCGCTCAATGCGAGCTCTAGCCTGGAAATTGCTTCTTCCAGTTCCGGATATCTTTTTATTGCCCCGATTCTTTCATTTAATGACTTCAACAGTTGATGAGCGCCTGCAATATGCTGCACCGGTTCAGATAGAGGTTGTTCGCCACCTGGCGATCCATCGCTTTTCGGTTCCATTGTAAATACCTCCTCAACGAATGAGCGTTGCCAGATGAATATCGGTATCGCATTCATTATCCCACGCGCCTCGATTCAATGCCCCCTCGATTCACAGTTTGCTCCGATTCAATGTCTTAGCGAGAGGGACAAATCCTCGCCAGATGTGGATGGTTGCATAGCTGCGGTAAGGACTCCACTGACTGAATGCCTCTGCCAGATCGGCGTGGGCGATCATTTCTTTCTTCTTGCTTAAGGCTTTGCGCAAGATCAGATCGCCTTCAGGCCAGTGGTCATGGTCGTGTCCGGTGCGCATCAGAATGTAGCCGGCTGTCCACTTTCCGATTCCCTTGAGCGCCAGCAAACGGTCTTTGATCTTTTCTTGTGTGAGACACTCATCGCCGTTTTCCGCAAAGAACGCAGCCAGCGTCTTCACGGTTTCCAGGCGGCTTGCCGGAACGCCGAGGCCGTTCAGTCTTGCCTGCACAACTTGTTGCGGCGTGGGAAAAAGCCACGCCGTCTCGCTGAGTTGGGTTCCAGCAGCGCGCACCAGACGTCCCATCAGCGTGGTGGCGGCGGGCACAGAGATTTGTTGTCCGAGCACCGCTCGCACCGATATCTCAAAAGCAGACCAGCCGCCGGGCACTCGTAAACCAGCCTGTCGCATGACGAATCCGCCGAGCCATCGGTCGCGCGAAAGGAATGCTTCGATGGGCCTGGTGCTCACATCGGGCTTGAAGATCTGTTTCCCGCGGCTCTCGACCACGCTTCGCGCGGCCGCGTCCCCTGAATATGCGATTTGCAACGTGGCGCTAATGCAGTCGTAAGTCACGGCAAACGTCTGTGGTTCAGCGCCATCCGTGATGGTCCGCGAATAGCCGGAGCCCGTCACCGTTTCCACGCCAGGAGTGGCGCGCAGGCGCAGGAACGCAAGTAGAGAGTCCCAGTCAAACGGCGATTGGATTGGACTGGCAGGGCGAAGCTGTGCGGTAGCGGCATCCAAATCTTATATAAGCGCTCAAAACTGCATTTGCGACTTGTTTCCCGACCCGCGTTCATCCGTTTTTGATTTGTGTTGATTCGCGGTAAGGTTTGATTTTCTCTTTATTCAGTTATCCAATTTACCTATCTACAAATTCTCATAAGTTTATCTTCTAGTTAACCAACAACACCCTCTCTACTCCCTCCCTGTTTCCCAGATTGGCGTAGGGTTATTCCAATCCCTGCTCGGAGCCCATCTCAGCAGGCCACCTTCCCGCCTGATCACCATTATTACCATTTGATACATGGGTCGATGCAGCATCCTAGCGCATTTCATCGAATGACTCAATCGCGAAATCGGCCATCTTGACAGAGCAAGTCTGCGGAGACTTTCTTCTTTTTCGAGCGGGGGTTTGGCTGCAGTTGGTTGCCGGCTGCTAGCAGTTGCAGGACCTCGCGCCATGGCTTCCAAAGAGCCTACACTGAGCGAAGTGAAAAGAGGCACGTCCCATAGGACTCTTATGGCCACGCAACTTGTCATCCGAACTCCAAGCGTAGCGTAGTGAGTGGAATTTTCGTACCGGAAATAAATCAAAGCTCTTGCCAGAAGAATGTGGTATCTTCTCGACTTTCTTAACAATGCAAAAACGGCTTCACGCTATCCTTGACAGAAGTGTTACAAGGAATGAAACTCACTGCCAAGATTGAGCAACATACAAGCGATAACTAGGTTCTAGACTGATGGTCCTTATACAGAAAGTGTAAATTAAGACTGTGGCTACGCTTCGTGATCCAAATTTGTTCTCTTTCGCCAGCAACGACGAATTAAATTACATGCATTATGGCGATGCACTCGACCAGTGGAAAGAACTTAAGTTGTCCGAAGTAGGTATCGGATCGGTTGCAAAACTTTTGGAGAGGGTCCGTACAGCATTCGGCGCGGAATCGAACTTGGAGAGGGTGCTCCGCCCATATCTTCTCTTGCGTGAGAAGACGACATTCGACGAGCTACGGGCTTCCCTTGACAGCAGCCAGGTGTGGCGGGAGGAATTCCATAAGCTGAAATGCAGAGGATTTTCCTACATTTTGGATTCTACAATGGATTCCTATAACGAGAGGCCGGGTAGGAGGTGCAAGATTCATGAAGATGCAACTCTCCGCTTCGCACTGGTCCCCGGAAATGATCTTTACTACCCTTGTGCGGTGAGAGCGAGCTTGTATAATACGCGTCTCAACGGCAATCATTATTTCAAGAACAACTTGCCTTCCATTGCCTTCTGCTTCGGGAAGAAGAAAGCAAACGCCTGGTACATCCTAGTAATGCAATCAGACCTCGGGAGTGAAGGACCGAGTTGCGTGCGCGACCATTTTAGAGGATGGCGCCATGTTTTACTGGCGAATGTGTTGGCTCGTGCCCGTGGAGAAGCCGACCGTGTTTTCATGTGCCGGGCGCAGGATGTTGAACGCGGTTGTTTTTCCGTCCCCAAAAACCCGGCCAGAGTATCGCAACGATGGACCAGAATTTATGATCGCACAGCCGAGGAATGGGACATGCGATTGAGCAAACTGGAAGAGCCTGTAAACGTACAGGTCTATCGTGGACGGGACCCAGTCTGGTGCCAGCATTTCTATGAACTCCCGGTGAAACAGTACTTGCTTAGGAGTGGAGACTTATGTACCGCAATCCTGTAATTGTGCAGATCTCGGACCTCCATTTTGGAAGGAATACCAAGCCCTGGCGTTGGCGCAATCCCAGCATCAATAAGGATGCACAGGCAACGTTACGTCAAGCAATTGTGGAGATTGATCCAAGACCCGATTTCCTGATCGTCACCGGCGACATTGCCAACCGTGGAAGAGTGGACGAAATGAATGAAGGCCGCACCTTCCTCGAGTCAGTCCTGAACGCGTTGTGGGCTGACGGACATGCCACGCGATGCATTCTGATCCCCGGCAACCATGACGTATGGCGCACCACATGCGCTTCTCTTTCCGGGTACCGGTTTCGCTCACAACGGCTAACAGAGTGGAACCAAGTCTTTCCAGGCTGGAGCTTTCTTGCTCCAACGCTGCCCGAAAGCGCTGGAGAATACCATCGTCCTTTTTCTCTTTTCGAGCACTATAAAGCGCGTGGCGGAGAAGGCGGAAAACCGCTGGCCCCTCCCGCAGCGCAAGCGAAAGCGGATGAGGCGCTGCGGTTCTGTGAATATTTCCCGACATTTAATCTGGGTTTTTTGAAACTTGACAGCAATACCAAGGAAGGGCGCTGGCCCGGGCATATCGCGCGAGGTCTGGTAGGGATTCATCAGCGACAAACGATGGATTCCATCCTTCACACTTACGATGAGGCCACTCGTGAACTCACAAGTCCGTTTGCGGAAGCACGGCGAATCGGGCTTGTACACCATCATGTCACCCGCCTTCCAAATGTAAAGCTGGAACACTGGATGCTAATGGATGACGCCGGGGAAGTCGCGCGTTGGCTGGCGCGGAATGGGGTCCAACTGGTTTTGCACGGACATTTTCATTGGGCTGATCTGGTCGGATTGACATACTGGAATACCGAGTCCAACAATAGCAAGGTGGAGACGATCGTGGTTTCCGCCGGATCCGCTACGGCGGTCGACGTGGATGATCACCACAACAGTTGCAATTACATCAACCTGGGACAGTTTCGCACTTCGATCAAACGCCCCCATCTGGACCATGGGGAATACCAGAAACTTGCAGCCGCGGAGAGCTTCGAATTTGTCCACAAGCCGAAACTGTCATTTGAAGATGGGAACCTTCAGGATGTTCCAGTATTCCTGGACGTACTGGTGACCGGGCTTGCGGCCCAGGAAAAATATGCCGACCAAAAACATCTTTATGGCTCGGTGAAATCGACTGGCTTCATTGATGATGATCGAAACTATTTTGGCAGTGTTGAGCTTGAGGGAACCAATCCCACAAAGCAAGCAACTAACTATCTACCTTTTGTCTTTAGCGCGGTGGGAACGCAAAACTTTGTTGAATCCGACTGCCGGGCCATTGACCTGAAATCGGGAAAGGAGCTACAAGCTCCAGTGCTGGTTGAGGAACGGCCAATCTCCGTATTCCCCTGCCGCATTTTCTTTAACCAACCCCTTGTACCAAATGATTCATTTAAGATACGAGTGCACTTTCGGCTGCAAAAAGTGATGCTGGAACAAAAGGACTATGACATGCTTAGCCTGTTCCGTTTCCCGAGGGGACTCGCATGCGCGGAAATTGCCCTTATATCGAGCAAGACCTTGGTAGGCCCAGTTCTGTGGGAATTGCGTGGTGGAAAATTGAAGCCCAGTAACATAAGCCTGGACTTCATCCAGAAGGTGCCGGAGAATCCAGCTGGAAAAGCCGCAGTCGATGGATACTCGGCAGCGATCAATTCGCCTTCTGCATTGAGCTACTTGCTGCAATATGAGAAGCTAGCCTGAGAGAGTGGGTCCAGAGTGGAGCAACCCGTTACCACGACGATTGCGTCCTGGAGAGATTTCAGCAAAGATTACGAATCGAAGGTCCTTTCGGTGACCTCGTTTGCCGCAAAGCGTCAACAGATATTGGATGACGTTCTGCCTGGCGTGATTTTGGATCTGGGCTGCGGCCCGCTGGGACTCCTGCTGAGGGCGCTGAGCCGTCTCCCGAACACAAGTCCCATTGGCTTGGATTCGTCCCCGGAAATGCTCCGTGAGTCTTGCAGACACACACGGAAATCCAATGTTCACTATCTGCTTGGAGACGTTCGCTGGCTTCCGCTGAAGAGTTCCTCCGTGGATACGGTTGTGACCATAAATTCTTTCGTTCCAGAAATCAGACAAGATATTGATCGGAGCTTTGCGGAAGCCGCACGGGTATTGCGAAAAGGGGGACGACTCATTGCGGTGCTTCCATCGTTCGAAATGTCGATGATCGCGCGGGACCAATGGGGTATGAAACTGGACGTTGACCTCGAAAACCACCGCGAATGGGATACAGTTGGCTGGCAATGTTTTTATACCGAAAAAGACATCCGGGAGATCATGCAGAAACACCACTTTCAATACCGGCTACGAAGGATGGTCTTTGATGCTCCGGCAGAAATTGCTCATGTCCAACGTGTATACGCCCATGGCCTAGCCACAGTACCTCGCGAGCAAATGATAAAGCACCCATTGTTTGAGCACTTCCTCGTGGCGGAACGTCAAAATGGCGATGAGTTGAACATCTGAACTGAGGCTCTTACGCTTTCCCGCGCATCTTGGCCCACCACCAGCGCACGCCGACAAGAAGAAAACGCCAGTCCTGGAAGAACTCAGGCTGTTTGTGCTCAAAGGCGTGACCGATGAACTGCAAAAGCCAGCCAAAGACGAAGAGCCCGGCGGCGAGCATCCAGAGCGGATGATAAAAAATGGCGGCTAAGGCCACCGCCAGGGACACAACGATCAGCGGGATGCCAAGGCTATGGCAAAACCGGTTGACCGGATGGGTATGGCTGCTGGCGTATTGCGCGATCCATTGTTCGCTGGTGCGTCCACCTAACATGGGCGGATTATAACCGATGCCACCACTTTCTGAGGCATCAGGGCATCGAGTCGTCAGGGTACCTCGTGGTCAGTCTGCTGCGGCGTCAGCAGAAAAACCCGGGTTGGCCCGGCGTGGACGTGGCTATCGGCTGTCATTTCCTGGTGGCGGCTGACTTTGGGACTCTTCAGGCCGAAGGCGACGATCTGGCCTTTTTCGTTGATGGAAAAAGCGCCGGTCAGCACCACGTCTTCGGGAAGGTTGGCGACCGCTTCGTTCAGGTCGATGAGGCCCTCCTCGGTGGTCCAGAGAAAAGCCCGCGTGCCCAGAGCGGTGGCCACTTCGCCCACGACCTGGCCCGCATTGTTAACGTCAAAGGCTTCGCTGTAGATGCCGTCGGAAAGCGACCCGAGCTGCTGCATTCCGGCGGTGCTGGTCCAGACAAAAGCACGAACTCCCCCGCTGCCCTGGGAAGCGCCAACCACCATTCCGCTGTCATTGATATGGTCGGCGCGGCTGCTGGTATCGCCGGGAAGGAGCCCCAGGTCTTGCATAGCGCCGTCTCTCCACAGAAATGCGTGCGGACCGGAGCTGGCATCAGACAATCCGACGACCTGGCCGAGATTATTGACGCCGTGCGCTTCGCTGGTGGCGCCGCCGAGCGTGCCCAGATCCTGAATGTTACCGTCCGTCCAGAGAGCGGCATGAGCGCCGGAGCTGCCGGCAATCTGGCCCTGATTGTTGATGGCAAACGCCGAGCTTGCGTTGGCGCCCGGCAAAGTTCCAAGATCGCGCAGACCCTGGGCGGGAATCCAGGAAAAGGCGTGCGAGCTGGTTGAAGTGTTTGAAGTTCCCACAACGACGCCTGAGTCATTGATGGCAAAAGCGGAACTGTAATCGCCTCCGGGAAGGGTGCCCAGATCGCGAATACCGCCCTGCTTTTGCCAGAAAAAGGCATGCGTCTCTGCGCCGTGTGGATATCCCGAAGCGCCCACGGCCTGACCGGATTCGTTGACTCCGTGTACGCGAGCGCTGCCGGCGTGGAGAGTGCCCAGGTCGATAGCTGTATAGGTTTGCGCTGCCGCGACGCAAGTCAGGAATAAAACGATGATGGCGATCATCAGCAATTTTGAGGTTTGGCCGCTCTTCATGGTGTCTCTCCTAGAATCCGGTAAACGTGAGCGACGCCGTTGCACCGCTGGCAACGGAGGTGGTCTTGCTTTGCGTGGTAAAGCCGCTTTTGGCCACGGTCACGGTATAGGTGCCGACGGGAATCCAGTTGGTGGTAAAAAAGCCAGTGGAGCTGGTCAGTCCGGATACAGTAGTTGCAACGCTGCCCCCTTTGATCGTTACACTAGCGCCGCCAACCGCTGCGCCGCTTGACGTAACAACTTTCACCGAGATCTTTCCGCCCGTGGCGATTGGGATATTGAGGGTGCTGGTTGCGCCGCCTGTGACAGCCACAGCCAGAGTGTGCGGCAAGTAGCCGGTTTTAACGGCGGTGATGTTCTGCGTTCCGCCGGAAATATTCGTCAGGGTATAAATCCCGCTGGTGTTGCTGGTAGTCGATCCGCCGGTCCAACTTACCGTGGCCTCGGTGACGATCGCGCCACTGGAAGCATTTGTGATTTTGCCCGTCACCGTTCCGTTGGCAGGAGCCGCCGCGAGAGTGAAGTTTGCTGCGCTGGTTTTGCCGCCATAAACAGTAACGCTTTGCGTGGCGCTTTGAAATCCCTGAGCCGAGGCCACCAGTTGTACGGTTCCGACAGGGATTCCAGGGAGTGTGTAGTTGCCATTTGAATCGGTTGTGGTTGTGCCGCCGCCGTAGCCGACAGAAGCGCCGACAATCGGCGATCCGGCGGAATTTTTCACGGCGCCAGAGACCGTTCCGGCGGATGAAATAAGCGTGATTGTCGGAGCTGCGGTAGTGGCAGCGGCAACCACGCTGAGCGAGGCCGAGCCTGTTTGATAGCCAGTGAGAGAAGCCAAAATGGTGGTTTGTCCGGCGGGAAGATTATTGAGTGTGTAACTTCCCTCTTCACCGCTAGTCGTGCTCAGACCCGCGGCCGAAACTGTGGCTCCAGAAAGAGCGGAGCCGTTGCCGTCCGCCACTGTGCCACTTATGTTCCCAGGATTGTTGGGTTGAAGTTGCAGTGGATCGGCCTGCGTGCTGCCGCCCGATGTGACAGTAACGCTTTCCGAAGCATTCTGATATCCGGCGAGTGCCGCCGTTAGGGTTGAAGTTCCGCCGGGAACCTGCAAGGTGTAGCCGCCGTCGGCGCCTGTTATGGCGCCGTTGCCGCCGGAAGAAACGGATGCGCCTGAAATCGGCGCGCCGGCGGTGTTAGTGACTTTTCCGGTCACAGTACCGACGTTCGCGACGGTTGAAGAAATCTGGATGATGCTGCCAACGGACGGAACGCCGGAACCATTCAGGATAAACAGCATGTAATATCCCGGCGGCGCCAGGTTCGCGTTTGCCGGCATGGTGATGTTCAGTCCCGTGCTGGTCTTGGTAAAGCCCAAGGGCTGGAAACCCTGGCTCATGCTGTTGGTATGGGTCACGGACGCCTGGCGTAACAAAGTCACTTTGCTGATGGAAGTTACGTCTGGCGTGCCGACGAAAACGGTCTGCCCGTAACCGGCACTGACCGGAGCCGAAGCTATGCTGGGGCGCGCGCCGGCAAACAGATAAGGAGGTGAGAAAACCTGAGCGTTAGGGCCGCCGACGTTACCGCCTGCAGAGAGCACCCGTCCGTCGGCCAGCAGCAAGGCCGTCGAATGATACCCGCGATAAACAGCTATGCTGGCCATCACGGTAAATTGTCCGGTGGCGGGATCCCACATCTCGGTAGGCAGCACGGGCGAGGTAGAAGTATCGAATCCGCCCGCGCTGCTTCCACCAACGATAAAAACTTTTCCGTCCGGCAGGAGCACCGCATTATGCTGCCGCCGCGGATAATGCATGTTGCCGCTGTACTTCCATAGCGGCGTAGCAGCATTGAGGTCGATCACTTCCGATGTAGCTGTTGGTGGGTTCGCGCCGCCCATCACAGCTACTTTGCCTGGGGCATACATTACCGCCGGACCATAGTCACGGAAGCCTCCGAAGTTCAGCACGGCAACATTTGTCCATGCCCCCGTCCCGGAAGTGTTCAGATACCTGCTTTGGCGGCTGGGTCCGGCGCTGAACACCTTGCCATTCGGCGCCACCAGCATATTGGGATAAAGCGGTTGCGCCAGCTGGGCAGTCGTCAGATTTCGCCACGTATTGGTGGAAAACTGGAAAACCTGAGGCAGCACGTCAACGTTGGTATTCGAATTGATGTCGCCTGAAACCACCAGGACGTCGCCGTTCGGCAAAGTCGTGGTGGTCGGATACCAGCGGCCAGTGTTCATGTCCGGCAGTGATGTAAATCCATTCGTCACCGGATCAAAGATCACGGCATGCGCATAGCCCGTGTAATCGGCCATGTGGCCGCCAGCAAGAAAAATGCGTCCGTCAGCCAGCGTGGTATGACCGGCGCAGAAAAGCGCGTACGAGGACGACGCGGTCGCAGTGAACGTGTTACTCACTGGGTCCCAGATGTTGGGCTGCAACGATTCCGTGTAATACGAGATAAAGAAGACGCGTCCATCCGGCAACAAAGTCGCGTGAACAGCTCGAGTGGGCCAGTTGGTCACCGCCGACCATTGGCCCTGGGTGGAAGCTTGGGCGTTACTGCGTACAGCTACTGCAACAACGAACAGAAGTAGTATGACGAAGGCGGACGCCCCTCTCCGAACAAGGGAGCCTGAGTGGCGCACAGTAATGGATAGGATTCTTTAACTCTGGCCAGGGTTGTGCGATTTACCCGCATGAATGCTGGATTAAAACAAACTTATATTTCAGCCCACGATGGCCATAACGTCATTAAAATAATTGAGAAACCTCATTTCGCCGGCGGCTCCAGCCGCTCATGGAACTTTGAAGCCAGGCGCTCGGAAGCATCCACCAGGTTATTTTCTTTCCCCTTTTCCTTCATGGCGAACTTAACGCTCTCCGTGGCCGTCCACAGCCCGCGCTTGTTGCGCGAGTCAAAAACCGTCATCTTGACCTCTGTCGGCGAGATGTCTTTACGGGTCGTGTTGGATTTCTCCTCTTGCCCTGTCTCCGGCGAGACCTTAGACGAACTTGAAACCTGGACCCCCGAATCCCCGGTGGAAGAGATTTCAATAATCAGGTCGGCTTTCTCCGGTGTCTCGACGAAGGTGAACCGCCCCCAGCCTTCCAGAGTCGACTTGATCACATCCAGCGGAATCCGGCTCCCGTGCGTCCGGGTTATAAAAACGTTTTTGGCTGCCGCCAGCCTCATGGAGGGCGTTTCAATAAGCGGCTTCTTTTCTGGAGGTTGCTGCGCGTTAGAGAGAAATCCGCTCGCTATCACGACCAGAGCAGCCGCTCTCAAGAATGTTGGCCATTTTATGGTTCGCATTACTGCCTCCGGGCATCGAATGTAAGCGGAATTATTAACGAAGAGCAATCTGGCCGGGCGCTACCACTGCAGATCTGCCAGACTACTCGATTCCGCCTCTCAGATTACAATATTTGCGATTATGGCTGACCGTCTTTATCTAAGTATCTGGTTTCCCAGCTTTCAGGAGCCGGAAATGCTGCCTCGGCTGCTTTCCGTGCTGAAGCAGTTCCCTTTTTCCGCCGACCGCAGCGGCATTGGCTCTCTTACCATTCGCAGCATCTCCTGGGACCAGCCCGTCATCTTCCAGGAAACCTTTGACTACTGTGCCGATCCCGAGCGCGCTCTTCTGCTGGCAGGCGAGTTCCTGCATGAAGATAACGCCTACGAACTGGAAGTTCTGTGGGACCTTTGGGTGCCGACGAAAGAAGGCGATCTGGACGAGACTTGGGTTCTGAAACCGCAGACCGTGAAGGTCATCGCCTTCGGCACCCAGTTCGAAGAGGGAACTTTTCAGGAGAACGGCCACATACTGGTCGATTTCGGTCTGGACGCTCCTTTCCTCTTTGAGGAAGCCGATTACACCAATGTTTTGGAACAGCGGATCAAAGCCAATGTCCACAAACTGGTCGCCTTCACCAGCGCTGTAGAGAAGAACTGCGGCATCAGCGGTCGGGTTTTGTGGTCAGAATCAGAGGACAATCTCGCGCAAAAACTGATTGAGCGATTGCAAAGGGTGCAGTAAATCTTGGACATAGCGTGGGAATGTAAAGGACGCAAAGATCAACCGCTCTTTGCGTCCTTCGCGCCCTTTGCGGTGAATCACTTGGTGCGTCCACCTTCTGTCTTCAACTCTTCCGCCGCCGCTGCCTGTGCTGCCGCCAGCCGCGCGGTGAGGACGCGATATGGCGAGCACGAAACGTAGTTCAACCCGATCTTGTGGCAGAACTCCACTGACGCCGGATCGCCGCCATGTTCGCCGCAGATTCCGATCTTCAGGTTCGAGCGTGTCTTGCGTCCCTTTTTGACGGCGGTCTGCATTAGCTCGCCCACGCCTTCCTGGTCGATAGTCGCGAATGGATCGCTCTTCAGGATGCCGCGCTCAATGTAAGCCGGCAGGAACTTGCTGATATCGTCACGCGAGAACCCGTAAGCAGTCTGCGTGAGGTCGTTCGTGCCAAAGCTGAAGAACTCAGCGTCAGAGGCGATCTGATCGGCCACCGAACATGCGCGCGGGAGCTCAATCATCGTACCGACCATGTACTCAACCTTGGTTCCCTTTTCTTTGAATACCTGTTCGGCTACTTGGCGGATGATGGCGCTCTGGTTCTCCATTTCTTTCATCATGCCGACCAGCGGAATCATCACTTCAGGAAATACTTTTACGCCGGCCTTTTGCACGTTGACCGCGGCCTCAAAAATCGCCCGCGCCTGCATCTCTGAAATTTCCGGATAGGTAATTCCCAGACGGCAGCCGCGATGTCCCAGCATGGGATTCAGCTCATGCAGCTCTTCCACGCGACGCAACACCTCGCGCGCTTCTTTCAGTCGCGGCGAGTTCGCATCTTTAATCTCCAGTTGCGCGATCTCCACCATCAACTCTTCACGGCGCGGCAGAAACTCATGCAGAGGCGGGTCGAGCAAACGGATGGTTACGGGGAATCCATCCATGGCTTTGAAGACACCTTCGAAATCTTCACGCTGTACTGGCAGAAGTTTAGCCAGCGCTTTCTTGCGCTCGGCTTCCGTGCGGGCCAGAATCATGTCACGCATGTGCCCAATGCGGTCTTCGGCAAAGAACATATGCTCGGTGCGGCACAGGCCAATGCCTTCCGCGCCAAAGCTGCGGGCAGCAATCGCGTCACGCGGAATATCCGCATTCGCGCGAACACCCAGCTTGCGGAACGGCTCTGACCATTTCAGCAGCGTTTGCAGATCTGGATCGTCCGGCTTGGCCGGTACTGTGCCAAGCTGGCCTTTGATCACTCGTCCGGTGATGCCGTCGATGGAGATCCAGTCGCCTTCTTTGAGAATAAGATCGCCAATGCGCATCTGCTTCTTTTTCTCGTCCACTTCAATTTCGCCTGCGCCCACAATGCAGCACTTTCCCATGCCGCGAGTAACAACGGCAGCGTGGCTCGTCATACCGCCGCGCGAAGTCAGAATTCCAGCAGCCACTTCCATGCCGTGAATGTCTTCTGGCGTGGTCTCGCCGCGCACCAGAATCACCGGATTTCTATGTGCTCCTGTACCCGCAGCTGTCACAGCATCATTCGCCGTGAAAACAATCCGCCCTACAGCAGCTCCCGGCGACGCCGGCAGGCCTTTGGCGATTACTTCCACTGCCCCACCCTTTTCGTCGAGACTGGGGACCAGGAAGTCATACAGTTGATTCGGCTCGACGCGGAAAATGGCTTCTTCCGGTTTGATCAAACCTTCCTTCACCATATCCAGGGCCACGCGGACAGCGGCGCGTCCAGTGCGCTTGCCGTTGCGCGTCTGCAACATATACAGGCGGCCTTCCTGGATGGTGAATTCAAAATCCTGCATGTCGCGATAATGATTTTCCAGGCGCGTAGTAATATCGCGCAGCTGGTCATAAACCTGCGGCATCAGCTTGTGCAATTCGAGAATATGTACCGGCGTCCGCACGCCGGAAACCACGTCTTCACCCTGCGCGTTCATCAGGAACTCGCCGTAGAATTCTTTGTCGCCGTTGGCGGGATTGCGCGTAAAACCCACGCCGGTTCCGCTGGTCTCTCCCAGGTTACCGAACACCATGGCTTGAACGTTGACGGCCGTACCGAGATCGTCAGAAATGTTGTTGATGCGGCGATACACCTTGGCGCGGTCGTTATTCCATGACCGAAAAACGGCATTCCGTGCGCCGATAAGCTGCTCCACCGGGTTCTGCGGAAAATCCTGCTTGGTATGTTTGCGGACAACATCCTTATATTGCGCGATCACTTCTTTCAGATCGGCCGCGGTCAGGTCGGTATCCATCTTCACTCCGCGCTTGTGTTTTTGCCCGTCAAACACTTCCTCGAATTCGGCTTTGGGGATATCAAGTACCACGTTGCCGTACATCTGGATCAGCCGGCGATAAGAATCGTATGCGAAGCGCTCATTGCCGCTCTTGCGCGCCAGCGCTTGTACGCTTTCATCGTTCAAACCCAGGTTGAGGATCGTGTCCATCATGCCGGGCATGGAAAACTTCGCGCCCGAACGCACGCTGACCAGCAGCGGATTTTCGCCGGCACCCAGCTTCTGCTTCTGCAACTCTTCCAGCCGCGCCAGCGC
>Ga0137403_10006057_pt1 | contig 13893 bp, 14 predicted proteins | sample CZOMad2_1_16fung_FD_122057 | JGI IMG/M metagenome (GOLD analysis project Ga0137403, IMG submission 122057) | Vadose zone soil fungal communities from Angelo Coast Range Reserve, California, USA - CZOMad2_1_16fungal (Hybrid Assembly) | ecosystem: Environmental > Terrestrial > Soil > Vadose zone... | reverse complement strand
AAGCGCAGGAACTCGCGCGCCGTGAGCTTGTCGTAGAGGAAGGGATGGTCCGGAAGGTAGCCCGTGATGGCCTTCGCGGCCTCGGGCTCGCGGCCGATGTCGTGGCCGCCGAGGAGGACGCTGCCGGCCGTGGGCGCCAGCAACCCGGTCATCAGGCGGATGGTGGTCGTCTTGCCGGCTCCGTTCGGGCCGATGAAGCCGAAGACCGTACCTGCCTCGATCGCGAAGTCCAGGTCGGCGACGGCGACCGTCGGCCCGTACGCCTTGCGCAGGTGAAGGAAGCGGATCATCGCTGGCTCTCCTCGGCGGTGAAGCGGAGCTCGCCGACGATGCCGGCCAGCTCCATGTGCCGCTCGGGCCCGCCCTCGAGCAGCTTCACGTGGGTCGCGTCCGTGGGCAGCTGGCGGAAGACGGCGTCGGCGCTGACCCACGTCCCGAGCCAGAGCTCCGTCCAGGCGTGGTAGTAGAAGGCGCCGTCCAGGTACATCGCCCCGGCCACCACCCGGGCGGGGATGCCCGCCGCCCGGGCGAGCGCGGCGAGCAGCACGGCGTGCTCGTTGCAGTCGCCGCGGCGCGCGGCGAGCACCTCGCGGGCGCTCGGGACGGTCACGCTCGGCGCCTGCTCCAGGTGCTCGTTCACCCACGCGACCAGCGCGTGCGCGGCCGCCGTCGCATCGCGCCCGGAGCCGACGATCGAGCGGGCGGTCGCCACGATCGCGGCGTCGTCCGACTCGATGAAGGGGGCGGGCGCCAGGTACTGCGCCAGCGCGGCGTCCGCCGCGCCGAGCGGTGCGTGCTCGGGCAGCGGCTCGCGCTCGACGCGGAGCAGGTCACCGCGCACGCGCTGGCGGGGCGGGTCGAGCGGCACGCGCGCGGCTGCGGCGCCCTGCATGCGCAGCGTGAGCCGGCGCACGTGGCGGGGGTCATCGATCCGCCCGGCGACCGGGATGCGGCTCGCGGAAACCAGGTCGAGCGGTACCAGCGCGGCGTCGCCGGCGAGGGCCGCCTCGCGGGACTCGCGCACGAGGGTCAGGCCGAGCGAGCCCTCCTCGCGCAGCACGCTCCCGTCGGGTGTCAGCCAGACCCGCGCGCGGAGGTCGTGCTGCTCCTCGGTGAGGACGATCGCGTCCACCCCGTCGAGCGCGGCGCGGCCGTCCACTTTCACGGTGAGCGGCTCGTTGCGGAGCGCGAGCGGGTTGAAGACGGGGACCGTGTAGGTCGTCCCCGGGGTCGTATCGCCCGCCAGGACGCGCGCCCGGAGAGTGACGGGCAGGTAGATGGGCTCCGTCAGGAGGATGGTGGCCTGGCTGCTCCGGCCGTCGGCCCCGTAGGTCACGGTGAGGCGGCGGCCGTCGCTCGTCCCGGTCGCGGAGAACGCCGTGGCCGGCGAGGCGAGCGTGAAGCGAACGCGCCGGAGCGCGAAGCGGTCGTCGGTCTCGGCATCGAGCGAGGTGCGGACCGTCTGGGGCACGCCGAGCATGACCAGCGAGACGAGGAGATCCTCCGTGAAGCGGAGGCCGGTGGCGGTGCGCGCGCTCGCCCGGTGGGAGCGCCCGACCCGCTTGCCGTCCCGCTCGACGCCGAACCACTCGTCGCGCTCGGAGGTGGTGCCGGCGGCGAGCGGGGCCTGCGGGGCGCTCGGGGGCGGCGCCTGCTTGTGGACGAGCAAGCCCACCATGACGAGCCAGAAGAGGACGATCGCAGGGGTGAGGGCGCGCCGCATGGCAAGGGCCATCGTCCTCATCGTCCGACTGAGACGATTTCATGAATGACGTGATTCGACCAGCGCGAACGGGGTCTTCCTGGAGGCGATCAGGCGCGCATGGTCGCGATGATGATCCCGGTGCACCAGTCGAGCTTGGTGAGGACGAGGTTCCGCCGGGCCTCCAGGTCGGCCACCAGCCGCTCGACCTTGGGGGCGTGGTCGTCGGGCCAATTGTCCTGCTCCAGCATGTCGTCGACGACGTAGAGACCACCGGGCTTGAGGAGCCGCAGGGTTTCGTCGAGGTGGCTGAACTTGCCAACCCAGGCATCCGCGAAGATGAGATCGAGCTCCGCCGCCGGCAACCTGCCGATGAGGACGGCGGCGTCCTCGAGGTGGAACGCCACCCGCTCATCGCCGGACAGGTGCCGTCGGGCAACGTCCATCACGGCGGGGTCGTTGTCCACGGTGACGAGGCGGGCATCGGGCGTCATCCCGGCGAGCAGCCATGAGGTTCCAACTCCGGTCCCGGTTCCCAGCTCCAGCAGGAGGCCGCCCGGTTTGCTCGCGGCGAGAGCGCGGAGGAGCGAGCCGGTCATGGGCTCCGAGGCGAGCCGGAACCCCAGGGACCGAGACTCTTCCTGGATGGGGTGGAGGACCTCGGGCGGGTCGATGACCGTCCGGTCGTTCATCGCGCGCATGGCGACGAGGGCGACGCCGTTCCTTCCTTACAACTTCGCACCGCCCCACGGAACCGGCGCACACGTCTGCACGGTCGAGCGCCGGCAGTTTTCTAGCGACACAGTGGTCCGCAGAGCGTCTCCCGGGCTGCGCCTCCCTCCTTTGAGTGATGCGGAGAAGGAAAAGTCATGATCCGAGCGCGGGCGAACCGGGTCGGGGCGTCGTGGAACTCGGGTGAGGCTGTCTCCAAGTCCCGAGACCAGTACGGATTCCATTCGTCCAGGGCGCCCTCGGCGGCACCTGCGACCGGGCACGGAGGCTGCTCGGAGCCACACCGAATGTATCTACCGGGCGACTACGCATACCTTGCCGATCTTCCCACGCCGCTCCTCTGCCGCGTGCACGAGGCGGAAACCATGCTCGTCACGCAGGGACGATGCCAGCTCCTGAGGCTCGTGCCGCTTGCCGGCCCCTGGCCGGCGGGGACGATCCTGATTCGCCTCGACCACTGCGTGCGCCCCGTCGACGTCCGTAACCATCGGCCGGCGGGAACGCCCGAGGCCGAGAGTCGTGATGCGTTGCACTGGCTGCCCCACACCGCGGCACACGAGGTGGCGACGTAGCCGGCGCGTACGGAATCGAATCTAGGGGGACGATGACGATGATGTGGAGGAGAATCTCGCGCTCTGGCCCGCGTCGAACCCGGCTCCGCCAGCGCGGCATCGCGCTGGCGATGACGCTCTTCACCCTGGTGCTCCTCGCCCTCGCAGTCGCGACGAGCACACTCATCGCCAGCGCCGACATCCGCGCGACCCGCAACTACCGCGGCGCCTCCGAAGTGCACTTCGTGGCCGAGTCGGCCCTCTCGGAAGCCGTGCAACGGCTCAACGCCGTCGGGGTGGTCGATTTCCAGAATGACGTCGTCGGACAGTGGCCGTCCACCTGGGGCCCCGCCAAGCACGGCTTCGCCCCGCTCCCCGGCTTCACCTACACGGTGACACCCGTGCCGAGCGCCGCCGACCCCGCGGGGGCCGGCCAGCTCGTCGCGACCGCCGATGGGCCGGAGGGCGAGCACAACGTCACGGTGGCGAACGTAGTGCGCTCCAACATCCCCTCGGCTGCGCCCGGGGCCATCTACCTCGCCACCGATGCGACGACGAATACGGTCTTCCATGGCGGCATCCTCGCGGTGACGGGCAGCGATCACGACTGCGCCGGGGGGCCCGGTTCGGGCTCGCCGGTCCCCGGCATCTCGACCCGGAACGCCACCAACACGCAGAACGCGATCAACAGCCTCGACACGGATCAGAAGTACACCGTCCAGGGGCTTGGCTTCTCGTCGCTACCGCCCGTCACGCCGAGCGTATCGACATCGGCCGCCGCCCCCAGCATCGCGCAGGTGGGCCAGCTCGTCGACGATCTCCTGGGGCGGCCGGGGGTCGTCACGAACGGTATGAGCCAGATCGATGGCAATGCCACCTTCGGAACGACCTCGGCGCCCGTGATCACCCACTTCACCGACGCGGCGGGCGTCACGCTCAAGGGCTACGCGAGCGGCGCGGGCATCGCGATCGTGGACGGAGACCTCACGATCCAAGGGACCCTGAACTTCGTGGGCCTCGTGCTCACGCGCGGGCGCACGAACGTCAGGAACGCCCTTTCGCTCGCGGGCGTCATCGGCAATGGGACGATCTGCGGCTCGCTGTGGACGCAGGACGTGAGCCTGGACGTCGGCAGCAGCCTTCTCGTCGGCTACAGCACGCAGGCACTGGCGCTCGCGAACCAGGTCGGAGGCGGGGGGGCCCTGCCGGCACCGCTCCGGGTAACCACCCTCGCGGACTGCGCGGTACTGCCCGCGGCCACCGGCGGCTGTCCCTGAGCTTCACGGGTCCGGGCTAATCAGCCCCGCCTCCGTCGCCGGCCGCTCCCCGGACCCTCCGCTTGACGGCTCACGCGCGACACCTGGTCGCCGTCGAAGTATATCTCGAACGTGTCCCCCCGATTCGCCCAGTACTTCCAACTCGGGCCGTCGAGGGCCGGCGTGCGGTCCGCGGGTGGGTAACCAATGGCCATCAGCACCTGCTCGCGGGTCATCCCAACGCTCACCGTCCCCTCCTCGATCATCCTCCGCGTCTTGTCGACCTCGACCGCCTGCTTCCCGTCGGGCGGCAGCTTGGGGAGCCGCCCGTACGGATCGTCAACCAGGAAGATGCGGCCGAGGTACTGGTCCATGGTGAGGTTGCGCGCGCCGTACTTGAGGGCGAGCGTGATCGGCGGGTATCCCGCGGCCTCGAACTTGACGCTGTCCTTCCGCACCTCGAGGATCTGGACCCGTGTGCCCAACGGGATCAGCTTGCCGCGCAGGTAGTTCGCATCCGTGATCTCGGGCTTCTCGTAGTGCAGGTTGCAGCAGATGTAGCGGAACTGGGTCGCGAGGGGATGAGGAACCCTCGGCTCCTTGCAAGCGACGGCGAGGGCGAGAGCGGCGGCGGCCGCGACGTGTGCTCTGGGCATGGATCCTCTGCGGTGCGCGTCAGGTAGCAATTTCAGCCGCGCGCATCAACGAGGAGGCCACCGGGGTGGCGTGATCAACCACTGCGGCGCAGGCGAGACTTCGATTCACCGTCGCGGCGTGCCGCCGAGGCGCGCGGCGTGCCGCTGGGACCCCGCACGCGAGCGCGTGAATCCTGCGCCGGGAGAGACGAACCCCGTGCCAGGCCGAGATGCCCCACCAGCATGTGCGAAGGCCATTGGCGCCGTCGGGCGTCGCGGGGCCAAGCCCGGCACGCCGAACTGGCGTGCTGGGACCGCGACGGAGAACGGCGGCACGGCTGGAGATAGCCGGCCGAGTACGGGCTGCCCCAGACGATGCGTGCTCGGACCTGCGCTGCCGCGCGCGTCCAAGCCGGCGGCCGGTGACTCGAGCGCGAGCGGCGCCGTGGCGATCGCAGGCGGCGACACTTCCGGCTGGCGGAGGCCCGCGGAGCGGGGCTGGAGGCTCTCGCCCCGGCGGTCCCAGGGCGCCAGGGTCTGGTGCGGCTTACCCTCGAGCCGCACCGGATGGTGTGTCACCCGGGCGATGTGCCCGAGATCGGGCCGGCGGTGGCGCGCGCCCGGGTCGTCGATGACGGGCCTCGGCACGCGATTCCCGCCCAGGACCGCGTGCTTCAGATTGGGGTCGCAGAAGTTTGCTTCGTTGACGAAGACGAAGTTGCTGACGACGACCCCTCCAAACGGGGAAAGGGGAGCCCAGCCGACGAACCCGTCGCCCGAGAACCAATCCACCCACGCTGGCCCCCACACGTCCCCCGGAACCCAGACCCAGCCGAAGACGGGCGACAGGGCCCACCGCCCGTAGTGCAACGTCCAAGCCCAGGGCTCGTCCGACTCCCAGGTCCAGCCGTCGCCCGTCCACGACCAGGAGCCGTCGACGTACGGCTGCCAATCCTCGTCGACGGGGGGCTGCCACACGTGTCCGTAGCTACCGTCGTCCACCCACGCGCCGTAGGGCGCCAGGGCTTGCTGGTAGTCGCCGGGCGCCGCCTCTGCGGCTGCAGGGGCGCCGGATTCCCAGTCGTCCTCCTGGGCGAGCATCGGGGCACTCGCTCCGAGGACAAGAACGAAAACGAGGCCACAGCGTGAGGCGACCTTCGAGCCCACATTCTTCCTGACGGATGACCTGGCACGGCGGTTGACAGCCATCCGCCGCCGCGTGCTCCGCCTCCTCGCGCGAGTTCTCGCCGCGATACGACGGCCTCCACGAACGCGCTCATTCGACCGACGACGGTGTTGGTCGGGCACGCGAAGCCGAGGGGTATGTTGCCACCGCCCCCTGATCCCCTGCTGACGGATCGGCAGCGTGCGGGAAACGCGAACACGCCCGGCACCGTGGTCTGGTAGTCCGGCCCGGCCTTCACGTTGCCGCGCTCGGTCAGCGCGCAGCCGAGCTGTGCGATCACGGTGTCGGTCTCGGGCCGAGGGCAGCCGAGGGCGAGGAGCACGAGGTCGCAGTCCAGCTCGAACTCGCCCGCAGGCGGGCGTCGACCCGGAGCGGCTGAAGCGGACGCATCTCGACGGGCGTCTGGGAGGAGGTCCGCGACTGCGTCGTCTGGCACGGCCACACGATGACGATCGACAGCTTCACCGAGGTCGCCTTCCGGGAGCATCTGAAACAACTTCGCAAGCAGCACCAGCTCGGTGACCGGTTCCCGGGACGGGAACACGACCCGAAGCACGGTCGGCGGGTGTCCTGAGATCGGCCTCGTGATAGGCGAGGCCAGGGGAGAGCTTCTGACGAGGAGACCATGTGATGCGACTGACGGTGACCTCCCATCTGACCCTTGATGGGGTCATGCAAAGCAACGGGAAGCCCGAACCGGAGCTGAACGACGGCTTCGAGCAGGGCGGTTGGCAGGTGCCGTACTTCGACGAAGATGCGGCCCGGTTCGCAGCAGACTGGATTGCCGCGGCCGACGCGTTCCTACTGGGGCGCAGGACCTACGAGCTATTCGCGGAGCATTTGGTCGCAGGTCACTGACCCGAACGACCCCTTCGCAACCAGGTTGAACGGCCTGCCCAAGTACGTCGTGTCTGCCACCTTGGACCGAGTGGAATGGAACAACTCGATCCTGCTTCATGGTGATGTGTTCGAGGAGGTCGCCGAGCTGAAGCGTCAGCCCGGCAACGAGCTCCAGGTCCATGGCAGCGGGACACTCATCCGGACGCTCATGGAGCACGATCTTGTCGACGAATACCGCCTGCTCATCCACCCCGTCGTCTTAGGCAACGGCAAGCGTCTCTTCGCCGATGGGACCACCCCGACCGCTCTCACGCTCATCGACACCAAGACCACCAGCCGTGGGGTTGTCGTCCACGTCTACCAGCCGGCAGGCAAGCCGGAATACGGCTCGGTCGCGCTCGAGCGAGAGGGTGACATCGTTACGGACTCCCTGAGTCGGCAAGCCCGCCCATAGACGACCTCCGGCGTACTGCGCACGCTTGTCGGCCCGAGGGCGGAGGCGAGACCATCGACCAGACGTGGGGAAAGCAAAAAAAGGACACGTGATAAGCTGGTTCGACATCGAAGACCCTGATGGAAACGAGATGCGATGGTACCAAGTGCTGACTAGCGATACTCAAGTGACGGGCGAGCGACAACAACCATGAAGAAGAGGAAGAGCGGCTCGAAGGAAGGAAAAGGAGGAGACTCTCCCTCTCAGCTGATAGATGCGAGAATCAAGGAGCTGAGTGATTGGCGGGGCGAGACGCTCGCTCGGGTCCGAATTCTCATCAAGCAGGCCGACCCCGAAGTGGTCGAGGAGTGGAAGTGGAGAGGGGTTCCGGTGTGGTCGCACGCCGGAATGATCTGCACCGGTGAGACGTACAAGAATGTCGTGAAGATGACCTTCGCCAAGGGCGCCTCGTTGGAGGACCCTTCAGGCCTCTTCAACTCCAGCCTCGAAGGCAACACCAGGCGTGCCATCGATTTCCATGAGGGCGACAAGATTGATGAAAAGGCGTTGAAGGCGCTCATTCGCGCCGCCGTGGCACTGAACACGTCCTCAGCCGCCCAGCGGCCGGGGACGAGAGCATAGACGACCGAGAGGGATTTGAGGCGGAGTGGGGTGAGCCCAGGGGGCAGGGGCCGCCCACGTGAACGGAGCTCCGCGCAAGCCGGGGAGAACGGTGTGGCGAAGGCGTCGGGCCAGGGTCCGATAGTGGGGTGCTCGGTCAACCTTCCAGGGTTATCGTGCCTACGGCCCGTGCCTACGGCCCGACATCGACCGCGACGTGTGGATCCAGGGCAGCGTGGCGGCCGGCGTGCCCGCCGAGTACGGCGAGATGCTGCGGATGTTGACAGAGACCATCGCCTCCGGAATGGGCTCCCGGCCTAACGACAACGTCCAGAAGGTCACTGGAGCGCCACCGATCAAGTTCGCTGACTTCGCCCGGCGAACCGCGCAGGCGTGGACATAGACGGGGCCCATCATGACGACGACGATCACCGACCTCGACGACTTCAAAGCGCTCGACCCGTTCTTTCGCATCATCGAGAAGGGCCTCGATGGCATTGCCGATGGTGGGCACTTCTTCGACCTGCTGGCCGAAAAGGTCATCTTCGACTACATCATCACGACTCCCGGCTACCCAAGGCGCGTCGAGGGCCGCGAGGCCGTCGCCGAGCTCTACCGCCCTTACGGAACCATGATCGTCCTAGACCGATGTCACGACCTCGCGGTCCATCACGACATCAAGACCGGCGTCGTGGTGCTCGAGTACGCCTCCGAAGGCCGAGTCGTTTCGACCGGGACCCCGTACACCAACCGGTACATCTCGGTACTCACGATCACCGATCGCAAGGTCACTCACTGGCGCGACTACCTCGACCCCGTGGCGGTCTTCGACGCGCTCGGATGGCCGTCACGTTGATGGACGGCGCAAAGGACGCGATCGTCGTCGACCGGAACGTCCTCGAATGGCACCTCGATCCCGCGAGCCCGCACCGTCTCCCCGACGTCTCCGGCTACGACCAGACCGTGATCCTCGTCTGCGCGGAGGGCTATGCCTCGAGCCTCACGGCCGCGACCTTGCAGGACCTCGGCCTGCAGAACGCGACCGACCTCGCCGGCGGCTTCGCCGCCTGGGTCGCCGCGGGTCTGCCCGTGAGCGTCAGAGGAGTGCAGCGGCCAGCGCGCGCCACTGTTGCATCGGCAGCGCGGGCGGATCGGGGTCGAGCACCTGCAGGCAGACGTGGTCGGCGCCCGCGTCGTGGTGCGCGGCGACGCGGCGGGCGACGGCGTCGACGTCGCCCCAGGCGACGATCGCGTCGACGAGGCGGTCGCTTCCGGGCGGCGCCACGTCCGCCTCGGTGAAGCCGAGGCGGAAGAGGTTGTTCCGGTAGTTGTCGAGACCGAGGTAGATCGCCATGTGAGCGCGCGCGATGGCGCGTGCCGCCGTCGGATCCGTCTCGAGGACGACGGCCTGCTCGGGCGCGAGCAGGGGGCCCGCTCCGAGGATGGCGCGCGCGCGGGCCGTGTGCTCGGGCGGCACGAAGTACGGATGCGCGCCCCCCGCGCGCTCGGCGGCGAGGCGCAGCATGCCCGGCGCGAGCGCGCCGAGGACGCGCGGCGGCGGCTCGGCGGGGGCGGGCGCCACGAACGGCGCGGCGTCCATCGCGTCGAGATAGGCACGCATGGCGCTCAGCGGGCGCGCGTACGCGTGCCCGCGCATGCGGGCGAGTGGCGCATGGCTCACGCCGAGGCCGAGGAGGAAGCGGCCGGGATACGCCTCCGCCAGCGTCTTCTGCGCGCCGGCCATCGCCATCGGATCGCGCGCCCAGATGTTCGCGATGCCGGTGGCGATCGGGATCCGTCGCGTGGCGGCGAGGAGCACCGCGGCGTGTGTGAACACCTCGCGGCCGAGGGCCTCGGGGATCCAGATGGCGCCCCAGCCGAGCGCCTCGAGCTCCGCGGCGGCCTCGCGGGCACGGGTGGCGGGCTGCTGCTCGAGCTGAAACGTCCAGATGCCGATCCGGCCGATGTCCATGCCTCGCTGCTAGCACTCGCCGCACACCCGCGCTAGGAAGGCGGTCCGAGACTCTAGACGAGCTGCATGAACGAGCACGACGAACGGGTGCACGCCGTCGCGGAGCAGACGCGGGCGCTCGCCGCCTCGCGCCAGCCGGCCCACATCGACAAGGGCGGCGTCCACCACGTCGTCCCGCTCGCCGCCGGCGACGGGCGCTTCGCGGGCCGTCGCGTCGACGTCTCCGCGCTCCGCCACGTGCTCGAGGTGGACACGGAGCGCCGGCGCTGCGTCGCCGAGCCGGGGGTCACGTTCCGCGACCTCGTGAACGCGACGCTGCCGCACGGCCTCGCGCCGGCGATCGTCCCCGAGCTGGAAGGCATCACGGTGGGCGGCGCCGTCGCCGGGTGCTCGGTCGAGTCGGCGTCGTTCCGCTACGGCGGCTTCCACGATACCTGCCTCGCCTACGAGGTCGTGACCGGCACGGGCGAGGTCATCGCCTGCTCGCCGGAGCAGGAGCCGCTGCTCTTCGGCATGATCCACGGCTCGTACGGCACGCTCGCGGTCCTGACGCGCGTCAGCTTCGCGCTCGTGCCGGCCATGCCGTACGTGCACGTCGAGTACCGGCGCTTTCGTGACCCGGACTCGTTCCACGAGGCGCTTCTCGCGCGCTGCGCGGCGGCCGACGTCGATTTCATCGACGGGATCGTGCACGCCCCCGACCACTGGACGCTCTGCCTCGGCCGCTTCGTCGCCGAGGCGGCGCGCCCGAGCAGCTACCGCTGGCTCGACGTCTACTACAAGAGCACGCGCACGCTCCGCGAGGACGTCCTCACCACGCCCGACTACTTCTTCCGCTACGACACCGAGGCGCACTGGCTGAGCCGCACGGTCCCGCCGCTCGAATGGAAGCCGATCCGCTTCCTGCTCGGCGGGCTCTTCCTCGGCTCCACCAACATGATTCGCTGGTCCGGCCGCCTGGCGCCCGTCTTCCGCCTGAAGCGCCGGCCCGACGTCGTCTGCGACTACTTCATCCCGGCGGGGCGCGTGCCGGAGTTCTACTCCTGGTACCTGCGTGAGCTCGGCTACTTCCCGCTCTGGGTCGTGCCCTACCGCGTGCCGAAGCCGTACCCGTGGCTCACGGAAGCGCACCGGGCGCGGGCGGGAGACCTGTACGTCGATCTCGCCGTGTACGGGATGCCGAACGGCGACGAGCGCGTCGACCGGTCGGCCGAGCTCGAGGAGAAGACGTACGAGCTTGGCGGCATCAAGACCCTCATCTCCCGCAACCACTACACGGCCGAGCGCTTCTGGAGCATCTACGACGAGGCCAACTACCGCAAGGCGAAGACGCGCCTCGACCCGGCCGGCGTGTTCCGGGACGTGTACGAGAAGCTCCACCGCGTCGGCTGAACCTACCCCCCGGATCGCGTGAGCGGCCGCGACGCGTAGCCTCGCGGCGGGAGGATCCTGGCGATGATCGACCTCTACACGTGGACGACGCCGAACGGCCGGAAGATCTCGATCGCGCTCGAGGAGCTCGGTCTGCCCTACAAGGTGATCCCGGTGAACCTGCAGAAAGAGGAGCAGTTCTCGCCCGCCTTCACGGCGATCAACCCGAACCAGAAGATTCCGGCGATCGTCGACCACGATGTTCCGGGTGGACCTCTTTCGGTGTTCGAGTCGGGCGCCATCCTCGTCCACCTGGCCGAGAAGACGGGCCGCTTCCTGCCGAAGGACGCACGCGGCCGCGCCACGACGATGCAATGGCTCATGTACCAGATGAGCCACGTCGGTCCGATCATCGGGCAGACGGGGCACTTCGTGAACCAGGCGCCGGAGAAGATCCCCTACGCGATCCAGCGCTTCGTCGGCGAGTCGGTGCGCATCGTCGGCGTCCTCAACACGGGCCTCCAGGGCCGCGATCACCTCGCGGGTGACTACTCGATCGCCGACATCGCCACCTACCCGTGGATCGTCGCCGCCTGGGAGCCGTTCCGGAACATGATGCCGGAGAAGATCGGCGAGTTCGGGAACGTCCAGCGCTGGCTCGACCGGCTCGGTGCGCGCCCCGCGGTCCAGCGCGGGATGGCGATCCCGGCCGTCTCGTAGCGCGCCCCTGGCGGCGCGGCGCCGGCCGTGGCAACGATGGCGCCATTCCGGCCCCCACGACCAGCGCCACGATGCCGACCGTCGTCTTCGCCGACGGCGCCGCCAAGGGGAACCCGGGCCCGGGCGGATGGGGCGCGATCGTCGTCACGCCCGACGGTCGCGTGACCGAGCTCGGCGGCAGCGAGCCGCACACGACCAACAACCGCATGGAGCTGTCGGCGGCGATCGAGGCGCTCCGGCACGTCGGCCCGTCGCCCGGGCCGGTGGCGGTCCACACCGACTCGACTTACGTCATCCGCGGCATCCGGGACTGGATCCACGGCTGGCGGGGGCGCGGCTGGCGCACGAAGGAGGGCGGGGACGTCGTGAATCGCGACCTCTGGGAGACGCTCGCGGCGCTCGAGCGCCGCATCGGGGACGTGACGTGGCACTACGTACGCGGCCACCGGGGCATCCCGGGCAACGAGCGGGCCGATGAGATCGCGAACGCGTTCGCGGCCGGACGGCGACCGACCCTCTATCGGGGGCCGCTGATCCGCTACGGGGTCGCGGTGCTCGACATCCCCGACGACACGCGCGTCCCCGTGCGGAGCGCCGGTGCGCCGCCCGCTTCGCGCCGCAAGCAGCCGCACTCGTACGTGAGCGTCGTCGACGGGCGCGCGGCGCGCCACACGACGTGGGCCGAGTGCGAGCGCCGCGTGAAGGGTCGCCCCGGCGCGCGCTGCAAGAAGGCGATGACACCCGCCGAGGAAGAGGCGATCCTCCGCAGCTGGGGGTTCTCGCCCGACGACGTCGAATGATCGTCGTCGTGATGGGCGTCGCCGGCGTCGGCAAGACGACGGTCGGGAAACGTCTCGCCGCCGCGCTCGGCTGGGAGTTCCACGACGCCGACGACTTCCACCCGCCCGAGAACGTCGCGAAGATGCGTGCCGGTATCGCGCTGACGGACGACGATCGGGCGGCATGGCTCGAGCGGTTGCGGTCGCTGGTGGCGGACGTGAGCTCGCATATGGCTCCGGAGAGGGGCGGCAGGCCTGCGGTGGGGGGCTTGGGTGGCAGCGTCGGCGTCTGATAAGGGCTCTCTTAGGTCAACTTCGGGCCTTTGTGGGGACTACGCCCGGTGTCATGCGTTAGTTGAGATTCGTCGGCTCGGGGAAGGTCGAATCGCGTGAGGTTCCGGCGCCCGTAATCGACGGCGCGCGGCACGCGCCGCCCCCGTGGATTGGCGACCGTCACGATGATGACCCTGACGTCGCGAGGAGACGGAAAATGAGCGAAACGCGGCAGCGCGGCGGGGCGCCAATCGAGTTCTGGTTCGACTTTGCTTCGGGCTATGCTTATTTCGCCGCGCTCGAAATCGAGACGCTGGCCGAGCGCCACCGCCGGACGGTCGCGTGGCGGCCTTTCACGCTCGGCGCCGCGTTCAAAGTCACGGGCGCGCAAGGGCTGAGCCGCACGCCGCTCAAGCGCGACTATGCGCGCCGCGACTGGCAGCGCCTCGCAAGACTCAAGGGCGTGCCCTTCAACCTGCCGGAAAATCATCCAAGGACGGGATTGCCGGCGATCCGCGCCTTTTATCATCTCGAGCGAAAGGATGCGCATGCCGCCGCCGCCTTGGCAAAGCGCATCATCATCGGATACTTCCAGAATGGCCTCGATACCGACGATCCCAACGCCATCGCCGCCGCGGCGGTCCCCCTCGGGATCGACCGGGATATGATCCTGGCGGGTATCGCCGATCCCGAGGTGAAGATCATCGCGCGCCAGCAAGGCGAACAGGCGGTCGCACGCGGCGTGTTCGGCTCGCCTTGGATCTTCGTCGACGACGAGCCTTTTTGGGGCAGCGATCGGCTGCCGATGGTCGAGCGGTGGCT
>Ga0137403_10006056_pt1 | contig 13894 bp, 9 predicted proteins | sample CZOMad2_1_16fung_FD_122057 | JGI IMG/M metagenome (GOLD analysis project Ga0137403, IMG submission 122057) | Vadose zone soil fungal communities from Angelo Coast Range Reserve, California, USA - CZOMad2_1_16fungal (Hybrid Assembly) | ecosystem: Environmental > Terrestrial > Soil > Vadose zone... | reverse complement strand
TCCCCGCCCAGCAGGTGTGCCTGAAAAATCAGACCAATCACGTAATTGTGATTCAACGTGTAAACAATGTTTGGGAACAGGCTCCGGCGCTGCCTCATGGCTTCGCCGGGCGGCAGTTGTACCACTGCGTTGAACATCAATTCGTTGGCCCAAGCATGGTAGCGAGTGAGCATCCGGGCGGTACGAACCGTGGTCATGGCGATAATGAGCAATGAGTGCAGGAGGCCAATCAGAATATTGCAAATTGGGCGAACTGGGTACAAGTTGCGAGTTCAGCCCCGGACCACGGCATGCGTGTCCTTTCGTCTTTCGCGGCCTAGGCCGGCGTCCACGTCCGCAAAGAAGCTAGAATACGCTGGCTCAATCCCACAGGAGACAACCATGCCTATCCTGCGCGAGTGGCGCGCCGAAATCCGCAGAGCGCAAAGCAGCGAGTACGTCGAGTACATCCGCAATACAGGACTCGCCGACTATCGAAATACAGCGGGGAATCTTGGGGCGCTGATTGCCGTGCACGATATCGATCAGGAACGGACCGAAGTCGTTACGCTGAGCCTGTGGTCATCGTGGGACGCGATTCGTGCTTTCGCGGGAGAGCCGCCAGACCAGGCGCGCTATTACCCGCACGACGAGCAGTATCTCTTGACCCGGCCTGACAAGGTCAAGCATTACGAGGCTTTTGGAGAGTTGCCCGGGATCGAACGTTCGCCGCCGCGGCGGTGAGCTGACATCAGCCGCCCCAAGGAGAAGCCATGCAGATCCACCCGTCCGAATACACTCTGGCCGTTCCAGTGCGTGTGCGCACAGTCATCGCGCTGGCTCTCATGGCAGTTTTGTTGTCCGGGAAATCCTGGTCGGCCGATTCCGCCAGTGCGCCTTGCGACACTCCGCAACACCACCAGTTCGACTTCTGGGTGGGCGACTGGCAAGTGTTCGATGCCAGGACTAACCAGCTGGTTGCCTTCGATCGTGTGGAAAAGCACTCCGACGGGTGCATCGTGCAACAGAACCTGACCATGGTGACGGATCTGTACCGACGCCAGGGTGTGGGTTATCGCATGACGGGCATCGGGGTCAATCGCTTTGATGGCGAGAGTTGGCTGGAGCTCTGGGCCGACAACCAGTGGGGAGCCATCGTCCTGCGCGGGATGCCCGGTGCCGGCAAGGCGATGGTGCTCACGACTATCATTCCCTCGCGAAACCGCGACCTCAGGCTGGAGTGGGAAAAGCGTCCCGACGGCAGTGTACGTGCGCTCCAATATGTAGCCCCCGCCGGCAGTGGCAAATGGGTGCTGTACGGGGATTTGATTTACCGCCCGAATCGCTGAGCTACAAGTCCTTTACGAGGCGCAGCGCGTCATAAATTGCCGCATGGATGTTACGTGAAGACACGGCGTCCCCGATTCGAAACAGCTGATACGTGCCGCGAGGATTCGGCTGCGATTCCTGTGGCAGCCCGGCGATCAGGCGACTCTGATCGAGGATGCCGAGATTGCTGGAATTCGGCTTGAGAGCGAAGTAGAGCTCGTCATTGGGCAGCGTGCCATGATTTATTACGACGTGATCGACCCGCCGCTCCTTGCGCACCCCACCATAGTCGCTGTTGATGGTCGCCAACAGTTCATGGCCATCGCGCGTAACTTTGTGCACACGGAACGTCACGGTGAAGGTGACATCCAGATTTTGCAGACTGCGCATGTACGGCACGAGATTCATCGCCATGACCTCGGGCGCGAAGGTTCGATCCGGAGTCATGATTTCGAGGGTCGCTCCGGACGCGGCGATTACTTGAGCGGCCTGCAGCGCGGCGTGATCGCCGGCGTCATCGAATAGCAGCACCTTACCGCGCACGGGTGTTGAGCCTGAGATGACGTCCCAAGTGGAAACAACGAGCTCATTCCCGGCCTCGAGTACCTCTGTGTGAGGGATTCCACCGGTCGCCACGATGACGACGTCCGGGCGCTCTGCGAGCACGTCGCCCTCTTCAGCCCAGGTGTCGAACCGAAACTCGACTCCTCGCGCGGTGCATTGCTCCATACGCCAATCGATGACTCCGATCATCTCCTGCCGGCGCGCACTGCGCATGATCAGTCGAACTTGTCCGCCCGGTTTACCCAATGCCTCGAGTACCACGACGTCATGTCCGCGCTCTGCCGCGACTCGCGCTGCCTCCAGTCCCGCGGGACCTGCACCCACGACCACGACTTTGCGCTTGCGCTGCGCTCGAGCTATCTCATGCGGCATGAACAGTTCGCGGCCGGTAGCAGCATTGTGGATGCAGTACGCGGCGCCGCCCTGGTAGATGCGATCCAAGCAGTAGTTAGCGCCTACGCACGGCCGTATCTGAGCCTCCAGACCGGCTGCAATCTTGCGCACAATATGCGGATCGGCCATGTGTGCCCGAGTCATGCCAATCATGTCCACCTTGCCGGCGGTGATGGCGTAGCGCGCCGTCGCGACATCCGCAATGCGTGCGGCGTGAAATACCGGAAACTGGAGTGCCGATCGGATCTCACCCGCAAAATCCAGGTGCGGCGCGCTCGGCATGCCTTGAATCGGAATGAGATCGGTCAGACCGGCATCCGTGTCTATGTGGCCGCGCACCACATTGAGGAAATCGACCATGCCGCAATCTTTGAGCCGACGGGAAATGTACAGCCCATCGCTGCGAGTCAGTCCACCCTCCAGGAGCTCATCGCCCGTGTAACGGATGCCGACAATGAACTGCGACCCGACACGCTTGCGGATAGCCCGCAGAACATCGAAGGTGAACTTGAGTCGATTGTCCAGCGAGCCGCCGTACGGCTCATCCAATGTGTTGGTCAGCGGTGACCAGAACTGATCCATCAAGTGCCCGTAGGCCTGCAGCTCGATGCCATCGAGGCCCGCCGCATGCATGCGTTCCGCAGCATCTGCGTAGTCCTTGATGATGCGCTCGATGTCCCAGTCTTCAATCTTCTTCGGAAAAGCGCGGTGGGCGGCCTCCTTGTTGTGCGACGGCGAAACGACGGGAAGCCAATAGTTCTTGTCCCACCGGGTACGCCGTCCGAGGTGGGTGAGTTGGATCATGACCGCCGTGCCGTGCTCATGGCACGCATCGACGAGGTCCCGCATCCAGGGAACGACCTCGTCTTTGAATGCGAGGATGTTGTTGAATACGGGTGGGCTATCGAGGGAAACCGCCGCCGATCCGGCCGTCATCGTCAGTGCAATACCACCCTTCGCGCGCTCGACATGATAAGCACGGTACCGCTCCTTCGGCATGCCCTCCTCAGCATAGGCGGGTTCGTGCGAGGTCGTCATGATCCGATTTTTGAGGATGAGATGCTTGAGCCGATACGGCTCGAGCAGCGGATCGGTGGCCATGTTGGGTCGCTTACTCAAGTCCGTGTGACGCGTAATGGTTTGATGAACGGCATTGAAATGCCGGGCGTGCTCAGATTAACCGTGAGCGCGCCTGAAAACCTGCGTCCGCAGCTGCAATTGCTAGGATTTCCACCGCCAATCGTCAGCCGGGATTATCACGCGACTTGACCCGGCGCACCTCGATAGGGCGCATGCCGAAATGGCGACGAAATGCGGTCGTAAAGGACGTGGGATGAGCATAGCCTGCAGCTTCGCTCGCCTTCGCCACGGACCAGCACTGATCGCGCATGAGCGTCATCGCATGCCGCATTCGGCAACTCAAGCTGAAGTCGAGAATGGTCTCACCGAAGACGGCCTTGAAACCCTTGGTCAATGTCGATTTGGCCATCCCGACCGCACGCGCAAGCTGGGTGATTGTCGGGGGCGGCGCCAACTGCTTCATCAGTATATTGCGCGCCATATGCAGACACTTCAATTCACGCTCGGTGTACTCCTCCGTCGGAGCACCTGACAAGACGCCGAAGCTCTTCACGGCGCAACACAACAGCTCCAACGCCAACGCCTCCGTGTAAACCAGGCCGAGCGTTCCAGTAAACGGATTGTTGATCAGGCGGTTCGTTACATCGAACGTCTGGGAGGTCAGCGGCCGCTGCGTGTAGATGATCTGTTCGCGTTTGTTCGAAACAAATGCCTGCAACTGCTGCGGGGCGTCACCCGAAGCCAGGAAATGCTCCGCTAGAAACTCCGGGCGGATGCTGATGATGATGAATCGCTCGCGGGCACTTGGCGCGGTCCATTCGCTGATGTCTATTCCCCTTGGTTGGGCCCACACCAGCAGGGATGGCCTGTTCCAACGCAGCGGCTCCGTGCGGCTCACCGCGAGCGACATGTCTCCGGATAGCTTGAAATTGAACTGTATCAAGCCGTCGCCGGGCACGATCTCCACGCGTGGGTCTTTGTAGGTAAAGTTAGCCACCACGACATAGATATCATCGCGGATCCGGGTGAGATCCCAATAGCCCTCCCCTTCGTCCGGTGGCAACGTAACTCGGGCACCGAGCAACCCGCGCTTCGGATGCCGCGTCATGTGCTCTACTTCCGGAGCCTGCTCGAGCTTTGCGAACGCATCGACGAGCGTGTGACCTGAACCGGCCAGAATCGTCCGGAACAATCCGACATTGCGGACCCGGCCGTCCACTTTGGAGTCGGCCTCTCGACCTGCTGATGCTGCCATGTTGAGCCAAGCGTATCAGCAAGCCGCGGCTGCAGTGAAATCAGAAGCTGTATGCCAGGCGCAGTCCGATCTCCCGCGGCGGATTAACCACGTAGTCGTTGGCCAGCCCGCCCAGATTGTTCGCCGGGGTGCCCTGATTGGGGGGCACCAGGATCTCCTGCTTGTCCAGCAGATTCGTGACATAGGCCGTCGCGCGCCACGCCTGGTGACTGACCGCAGCGCTGGCGTTCAGGATCCCATAGGACGAGGATTGCAGCACCGTGGCGGAGCCTAAAGTGGGAGCGAGCTGCATTTTGACCGCGCTTCGGTAGACGCCGTTGAATGAAAGCGACAGGTCGTAACCCGGCGTGAGCGGTGTGTCGTACACCAGGCCGGCGCTCAGACTGTTCTTCGGACTGCCCGGCATCTGCTCGCCGCTGGTGCCTTTGAGAGCACCGGGCTTGATCACGCCGCCCACGTTCGCCGGTAAGGAGAAGTCGCTGGTCAGCCTTGCATCCACGTACGAGTAGCCTACGGAATAGGACAGTCCTTTCACCAGCAGGAGGCGCCCGCTGCTTTCGATCTCGACCCCCTTCGATACCGCCTTGTTCGCGTTGTACACAGCGAGATTTCCGGAGGGCAGACTGGAGCTGATCTGGGGCTTGTCCCAATCGATATAAAACACATCGACCGTATAGCTCAGCCCGTTCGCGAAGCGGCCCTTGAAGCCGCCCTCGTAGTTATTGGTCTTGTCGGGTTGATACGTGGACAGCTGCGGGCTCTCCTGGAAGGGACCGGAGAGCGGCACTGAGTTGGCTCCGCCGCGGCGGAAGCCCTCCGACCACAATGCGTACACGAAATGGCCGGGAGCGTATTCGTAGGAAGGGTCAACCTTGCCGACGGTCTTGGAGGCCGGCGATTCATGTGGCGTCGCTGGAAGATCGGTCGGAAAGGGATAATCCACATAGGACTGGGCATCAGTGAACTTCTGCGAGAAGTGCCGAATGCCGAACGTGATCTGTCCGTGCCGGAGGAAATGGTACGTCAGCTCCCCGAATACAGACTTGTCCTCGAAATCCTGGCTGTCGATCTGTTGGAAATTGACATCCCCTGGACCTACGAGGATGCCGCACGCCGGGGCGCAGGGCAGCAGCGCGGCGCGCTCGGAAGAGCCCGGGATCGCGATGGTCCACCCACCGACACGTGTCTGCTTTTCGTAAAACACGCCCAACACGTAGTCGAAGATGCGATCTGGATTCGTGTTGGAGACGAGCCGCAGCTCTTCGGTGAACGTGTGCGCGTGGTCGCTGAACTCCTGGGCGTAGACGAAGCGCGGGTTGGTCGGCGTTCCGGCGTAATAGGGGAGGAAAGCACCGGACTCTATCCCTGCCAGATCGTAAGTGTTGTCCTGCAGAGCGCCCCCGGAGGTGGTGTAGTAGGAACTGGTCGATGACAGCGTGGCGAAGCCCGCGTCATAGCTGACATCCAGACTGGTCAGGTTCGTGTTTCGCGACCAGGGCTGATCGATCTGCGAGAACTCCTGATAACGCCCTCCGGCCGGCAGCGTCACTTTGGGATCGAAGGCAGATACACCGCCCGGATAGTCAGGGTTGACCACGGGACCCCCATCGCCCCGGGCATTGGAGTGCAGGAAGGCCAGTTGCGCGCTGAATGCCTCGAAGGGCTTCCACAGCAGGCTCGCCCGTCCGGTGAAGGTCCGCTGGAAGTTCCAGTCCTGGCGGCTGGAGTAGATGCCGGAGCTGCCGATCGGATCGGCCGGATTGGCGAGAATGGGCAGGCCACTCAGACTGTTGTTGGTCCGCTGCAGAAGTCCGTAAGCATCGACAAAGCCCGGTTGATAGTTGTACTTGGCCGAGGCGCGAAACGCGAGGGTCTCGGCGAGCGGGACATTGAGCATGCCCCTGAGGCCATAACCGGTACCATTCGAGTGATCGCGGCGATCGCCAGAGGCCTCGATCGTGCCGGCGAACGCTTTGGTGTCGGGGTCATTGGGCATGAGCCGCAAGGCGCCGCCCAAGGCCCCCGCACCGTACAAAGTGCCCTGGGGCCCGCGCAACACCTCCACCTGTTTGAGATCATCCAGTTGGAAATAACCGTCGATCGGAGCGTTTCCGATGTAGGTGCCCACCGGGCTTTGTTCGAAGGTTCGAAAGCCGCGCGTCGCCTCCGCCGTCGCATTGATACCTCGAATGATGGGCGCGGCGGCCGCGCTGAAACGGGCGCCGTAGTCGAACATGCTCAGACCGGGGACAGTGGTCGAGAGGGACGCCAAGTCGGTCACGTTCGATTGCACGAGCTGATCGGCACTCACCACGGAGAGGTTATAAGGCACGGCCTCCAGAACCTGCTCACGACGGTTTGCCGTGACGGTTACTTCCTCGACCACGGGCCCGGAAGCCGTCGGCTGCGCAGACGCCGGTGCCTGCTGCGCGCGGGTGGCGTTAGAGAATCCGTAAATGGCCAGAAACACCGCAGCGCCGACAGTCATCCTTGTAGGTACATACCTCTTTCCAGTCGGATTGACGCGCGTCGAAGTGTGCTTCTGCATGAATGTACCCCAGGAGTTTCTTTTCTCGAAACGAGACTAATTCGTTGGGTCAGCGCCACAGCGGCGCGTACCGGCGTCGTATGGGGAACATACGCGCAGCCTTGGGCGCCAACCTTTGCGGGCAAATGGATTTTGTTAGTAGATTGGCCGCAATCGCGGCAGCGCGCGGTTGTGGCGCGTAGCAGGCTGCCGCGCACCGATTCCGTGCAACGACCTGACGGGTGGGCCTAACGGGGGGCGCTGGCGCTTGATCACGCCGCACCCGTCGCCGCTATCAAACATAAGATGGCAACGCGACACCGTAGCGGCGAAGCGCATCCATCAGGCTTTGCAGATGCGACTGGTAGTGTCGCCAGCGGCCGGAAGAAGTCCCGTAAATCGGCCGGCGTATCTGTGAGGCGCTCGCCGTCAGTGATACAGCGGCATTCCTCTGAATATCGATCGCCGCATCGGACCATCTCAAGCCGCAATGGCCCGCCATGTCCGCACCTACGCGTTGCGGCTCCTGAACGAGCTCTTCATAAACAATCTCGTGAAGCTGCTCCCCAAGGATCGCTCGCCAGTGCCGCATCAGGCGCTCAAATGCTGCGTAGTAACGCGCCAGTTCCTCAAAATCGTAAGTGAACGGATACGCCTCGCGGAACAGCGTGCGATACATTGCGAAACAACTATCAAGCGGTGAACGCCGCAGAAGCAGTATCTTCGCTTCCGGAAGCGTGCGTCGAATCGCGCCCAGGTAGAGATAGTTCATGGGCAATTTTTCGACGATCTTACAGCTCGAGACGGGTCCGTCGGCGCGGCGCGCGTAGCCTGCTGCAACGGCAGCCGACGCGGCACCCGCCGCCCGCTCGAACACGTCGGCCGATCCCGGCGCAGTGGCATCCAGAAGGCTTCTTGAGAAGTTCTCAGTCTCGCCGTTCGAAGCGACATCGGGCAGGCCGGTCAGAATTCGCTCCACCAACGTGGTTCCAGAGCGAGGCAGGCCGACGATAAAAATGTATCGAGACGAATCGACGCCATCCGCGCCAATACCACGGAGGGGTGCTGAACGCTCTCCCCCGCTACTGTGATCCGCGGAGTATACCTCCGCTATGCGCCTCAGCTTCATCTCGTCGGCGGCTACGTCGTACTGTAGGCGCGAGCGGCGTGCGCGGGCCGCCTCCGAAAACCAACGAAAGGCCTCATCGAACCTGTTGAGATCATCGAGCTCCTTGGCCAACGCGTAGCCGAGAAACAGCTTGCCCTGATACTCAAGATCCGGACGGGCAAGCAGTGTCTGCAATTCACTCACATGGTTCGCATCCGATGCTTGGACGCGCAACTCTGAGCGCAACAGGTAACTCGGGTACTGTGCCGGATCCAGCGCGATGGCGCGGTCACAGGCCGCCTCAGCTTCCACGAGCCGCCCGAGACTGCGCTCGCTGCACGCGAGGTTGTACCAAAATCGCGGAGTCCGAGGCGCCAGTTCGGTGGCGCGCCGATAGAAGCGGTTGGCGCGTTCGTGTGCCCGCAAGGCCAACGACACAAACGCGAGCCCATCGTAAGCATCCGCGACGCCTGTTTCGAGCTTCTCAACTTGGGAAACGAGGCTTTCCGCTTCTACCGCCCGTCCGAGCTGCAGGAGTATCGTTGCAAGCATGCCGTGCGCCGGTACACACGTGCGTTTGCCGCTGACGGCGCGCTCAGCAAATGGGAGCGCTGCGCGGAAATTCCCGGCGCGCATCAATCGGTATGCTTCAAGGTCAGCCGTGTCGGACGAAATGGGCATGGTAGTCTGCTGGCGAGCGCCACTGTATACCGAACCCTCGCCCGGGTCGGCAAACTCGGTACCACCATACCCTTCGAAATGGCGAAATTGCTAGGAATTCTCAGCTGCAACCAAAGGCTTTCACGGGTTGGCGCTGCTACGCTCGGCGAGTCCTTGGGCTACCCTCCCGCACGTCTTCGCCCCCCGTCGATCGAGATCGAGAGCCATGTCCCGCAATAAATCCCCCCGGCCGCAGCCGGTGAAAGAAGTCGAAAACGTCTGGATCACGCTGTCAGATGGCTGCCGGCTGGCCGCACGTCTATGGCTGCCCGCGGACGCTGAGACCAACCCCGTCCCCGCGATTCTCGAATACCTGCCCTACCGAAAACGAGATTTCACTCGTCGCCGCGATGAGAGCATGCATGCGTATTTCGCGGCGCATGGTTATGTCGGCGTGCGCGTGGATATGCGGGGGTCCGGCGATTCCGACGGGATCATGCACGATGAGTATCTGCTCCAGGAGCAGGACGATGCACTGGAAGTCATTGCCTGGATTGCGCGCCAACCGTGGTGCTCCGGTTCAGTCGGGATGATGGGCAAGTCATGGGGCGCCTACAACTCGCTCCAGATCGCGGCGCGTCGGCCACCCGAGCTCAAGGCGGTCATCTCCGTAATGGGCACCGACGATCGCTACGCCGAATGTATCCATTATTCCGGCGGCGCCTTGCTGAATGACAATTTCTGGTGGGGTTGCATCATGCAGCTCTTCAACGCCCGGCCACCAGACCCGCAGATCGTCGGCGACCGTTGGCGCTCCCTGTGGCTCGAGCGGCTGCAGGCGGAAGGATTCTGGCCGAACATCTGGCTTCAACATCAACACCTCGACGGCTATTGGAAACACGCCTCCGTCTGTTTTGACTACGCGGCGATCGAATGCCCTGTCTGGTTCTGGGGTGGTTGGGCCGATCTGTATCGCGACAGCCCGCTACGGCTGTCGCAGCATCTGAAGGTTCCCCACAAGGTGACTGTCGGGCCCTGGGCGCACCTGTATCCACACGAAGCCATCCCGGGACCTGCCGTCGGCTATCTGCAGGAAGCGTTGCGCTGGTGGGATCGCTGGCTCAAAGGCAAACAGGATGACTCCATCCTTTCCGAACCCCCGCTTCAGTTTTACATGATGGAAAGCGTGCCGCCCGTCCCCCACCTGGAGCACCGTGCCGGCCGCTGGGTTGCGGAGGAGTCATGGCCCAGTCCGAGTGTTGAAGTCACCCGGTTCGCGCTCAATCCCGGTCGCCTCGAACGAGCGCCCGGCCCCGAGAGCGCTCTCGAGGTTTCCTCGCCGCAGTCGACCGGGCTCGCATCCGGCGACTGGGCGAGCTTCGGCGTGCCGGGCGACTTGCCGGGCGACCAGACGCTCGACTCGTTCGGATCGCTGGAGTTTGATAGCGAGCCCTTAGGTCTTCGCCTCGAGATACTCGGCAATGCGAGCGTGAGCCTGGAGATCGCTTCCGATCGGCCGGTCGCGGTTGTTACTGCCCGACTGATCGATGTTGCGACCGATGGCCGTGCAACACTCGTCGCTCGGGGTTTTCTCAACCTGACCCAACGCGAGAGCCGCGAGAACCCCCAACCCCTCGTGCCCGGGCAGCGCTTTTCCGTCCAGGTCCAGCTCACCGGAACGGCCTATGCGTTTCCGGCAGGCCACAAGTTACGGGTCGCATTGTCCAGCGCTTATTGGCCCATTATCTGGCCCTCGCCCGAGCCGGTGAAGTTAACGATATTCACGGGCGCTTCGCAGCTCCTGTTGCCGGTAAGGCAACCCCAATCTGAAGACAGCCGCCTGGATTCACTGCCGGAGCCCGCCTCTTCCACCCCCTCACCGCTGACCGTCGTGCGCGGCGGCCGGCTCGAGCGCTCGGTGAGCATCGATCAGATCACGGGCCGCGTGAATCACCGGCTGTACGTGGACGGCGGAACCTTCGGTCCCACCGGAAAAATAAGATTGGAGACTCCCGGTGTCGAAATCAGTCATGTTTCCGAGCGGAATTACAGCATCCACCCGAACGATCCAAACTCCGGTCATGCGAGTATGACGCAAACCTGTGAGGTTGGTCGCGGCACCTGGCAAACCCGAATAGAGACTTACGCGCAAATGACCTCGACACCTGCAACCTTCGAGGTCTTCGCATGGGTTGAAGCTTTTGAGGCGGATACATCCGTTTGCCGGCGCGAGTGGAAAACCAGCATCCCGCGACAGCTTCTCTAGCGATGAGCAGCCTCCCGCCTCTGCCGGCAAGCGCCCCCTCTTTAACCGCGCCGCAAGCTACATTCCTGCGGCAACCGCGTGGGCTCGCAACACTGTTCTTTACGGAGATGTGGGAGCGGTTCACCTACTACGGCATGCGCTCGGTCCTGATCCTGTTCCTCGTGGGAGCGTCGAGCAGCGGTGGGCTGGGATTTGACGATCAGACCGCGAGCTCCATCTACGGACTGTACATCTGCGCCACCTACATATTCGCTCTGTTGGGCGGCTGGATCGCCGACCGACTGATCGGCCCTCAACGCGCCGTCATCGCCGGGAGTGTCCTCATATTCGCCGGCAACACTTTGCTGACCCTCGGTCAGACAGTTCCGTTCTTCACGGGCCTGCTCGTCATCGTACTGGGTGTCGGACTTCTCAAACCCAACATCAGCGCCATGGTGGCACAGCTGTACCCGGAAGGGGGCTCGCGCCGCGATGCCGGATTCTCGATTTTCTACATGGGAATCAGCGTGGGCGCGGTGTTGGGCTCGTTCCTCGTGCCGCTGTGCGCCGCGCGCTATGGATGGCGGGCCGGATTCGGTCTGCCGGCGATTGGCATGATCCTGGGACTGGGTTATTTCCTGTTGACCCGAAGTCGCCTTGCCGAACCGGACATTCCCATGCGCGTCAGCGTCCGTGCGTGGCTTCCCGTCATCGTCTTCTTGCTCGCCGTGGCAGGCGTTGCCGGACTTGCAGCGACCGGCCGCTTCAAGATCGAACCTGCGGCCATCTCCGCTGCAGCGTCCTGGTTGCTCGGGCTGCTGGCGGCCGGCTATTTCCTCTATCTGTTGGTCTTCGCGGGGCTGGCGCCCGATGAGCGCAGGCGCGTCGGCGTGATGATGGTGCTCTTCGCCGCGTACGCTGCTTTTTACGCTGGATTTGAACAAGGTGGCGCGTCGATGAACTTGTTCGCCGAGCGCTACACCGATCGCCACCTGTTTGGATGGTCCTTCCCCGCGGGGATTCTGCAGGGCGCTACTGCCCTGTACACCATCCTGCTCGCGCCAGTGTTCGCGGCTCTATGGCTAGCCCTGGGCAGACGCGGCAAGGACCTGTCACCGCCGGCCAAGTTCGCCGCCGGTCTGGGTTTGCTGAGTTCAGGTGTACTCGTGATGATCGTCGCCTCGCAGCTGGTCGTCTCGGGCCACAAAGTCTCGCCCGCCTGGTTGTTATTCACCTACCTCCTGCAGGAATGCGGTGATCTGTGCCTGTCGCCGGTGGGGTTGTCATCCATGACCAAGCTGGCTCCGCCCCGGTACGTCAGCCAGGTAATGGGGGTGTGGTTTCTGGCGCTCGCGCTCGGCAACAATCTGGCCGGTCAGTTGTCCCGTCAATACGATGCGGCCAACCTGGAATCGCTCCCCGCCTTGTTTCTCAAGATCTTCTGGTGGACTCTGGGCGCCGCGATCCTCATGTACTGCCTGTCCCCTCGACTGGAGCGTCTGATCAAAGGCCCCGGACAGATTCCCGCGCCTTAGCGCAATACCAGTCTATGAGGCGCAACACGAGCTCTTCTGCGACCTGCGAGTAGGGTCCCGGCACATAGGCTACCGAGCTGACACCGCGCTGGTTGTTTTCAGCGAGCAACCGATCCTGCTCGTCGGTCGCCTCCCAAACCTCGGTCAGACGCGTGAGATCATAATCGACCCCCGCGACAGCATCCTTGTGAACGATCCACTTACCCGTGATGCGGGTCTCCTGCGGCCCTATCGGCATGGCCTGAAAGAAAAAGCCGTAATCGCCGGTGACGTGGTTGAAGCAGTGCGGATTGACACCCCACCACATGGCGCCGACATCACCGTGGCCGACCCTACCCAGCTTTCTGCCAACTGCGGGCTTACCGTCCATGGTGTACGACAGGACGCCATCACCCAGAGGATAGCGGCCCACCTGATACCAAGGTCCGATAATTTCTCCACATTTCAGGCCAATCGCCTCGCAACGCTCGCGGAACTCGATCTCCCATTTCGCCGGGCTGTTCGACTGGTCTTTCACAGTGAAATCGCGGAACGATCGCATGAGCTGTGGGTGCGAGGCGCGGCAGTGGTAACACTCCCGAGCGTTTTCCATCACCAACTTCCAGTTGGCAGTGGCGGTCAAGGTAGCCGTGTGCACGACCTTCGCGTTGCGAAGCTCGTGAGGCTCGAGCATCGGTTCCAGCGCCGCACGGAACGGAGCGAAGTCAGGGGGATTGTCGCTCAGACAGATGAAGATCACCCCGGCAACCGTCTGGACCCGAACGGGCCTGAGTCGATAGCCGCTGACGTCGAAACCTTCATGCATGCGAGGCGCCTGCACGAGTCTGCCGCTCAAATCATAGGACCAGTGATGGTACGGGCATACCAGACGAACCACGTGACCCGACGCGTCGCTGCAGATCTGCGCACCGCGGTGCCGGCACGTGTTGAAAAAGGCATTGATCCCGCCGCGTTGGTCTCTGAGAACCACGATCGAGTTCTTACCGACTGAGTAAGTGAGGTAATCGCCCGGATTCGGGATCTCACCTTCAATGCCCACCTGGAGCCAGCTTTGCTGGAAGATTGCCTCGAGGTCAAACTCATAGGCTGCGGGCGAGACGTAAAGCGCCTGGGGTAAGGCGAAGCCTTCACGCCGTGCGTCAATCAGCGCACCTATCTCATCTTTGCTGTACATGCCGCAACGATACCGGCCAATGAGATGCCGCGGCTAGGACCAATC
>Ga0137403_10006055_pt1 | contig 13895 bp, 9 predicted proteins | sample CZOMad2_1_16fung_FD_122057 | JGI IMG/M metagenome (GOLD analysis project Ga0137403, IMG submission 122057) | Vadose zone soil fungal communities from Angelo Coast Range Reserve, California, USA - CZOMad2_1_16fungal (Hybrid Assembly) | ecosystem: Environmental > Terrestrial > Soil > Vadose zone... | reverse complement strand
AGATTGGCGGCAAAAAATCCACCTTCGCCGCGCGCCATATGGCAGCTCGCGCAGCTGCCCTTGTTGAAGAAAATATCGCGGCCGTGTTGTGCGTTGCCCGTCAGCTTTGCGACGGCGGTTGCCCCTTGCAGCGTTCGAAGGTGGGCGACAACCGCGTTCCGCGTTTTCGTGTCCAAAAAACCGAACGAGGGCATCGACGTGTTCGGAACACCCTTTTGCAAAATCTGCAGCACCGCGGCATTGGACAGCTGGCGCACTTCCGGCCGCGCCACGATGTCCGGCGCACGCTCGCCGCCTTTGCCGTCGAGCCCGTGGCATCCGGCGCAGTTCGCGGAATAGGCCTTGGCGCCTGCCGCCGAAAAGGCGGATTTGTCTTTCGAAGGAGAAGAAGGAGAGGCCTTGCTTTGGCCTGACGCATCGATGCCGTATATCAGCAGCAGAGCAACACCTAATATGAGCAAAGCGAGCAGTTTGCGCGGCCTCGCCACCGCAAGCCGATTTCGTGCAATTCTGAACAACCATTTTCGGCCAATGAAAGTCGTCAAAAACGGTCTCCACGCGTCCACGCGAATGCCACCTCGTCTATACACCAGGTCACCGGAACCGTGTCAAATCATTTCATGCATAATGCGAAAGAAATGCCGGCTGCACCATGACCGGATTCGATTCTAACGTGAATCGCACGCGAGTTTTCGTTTGCCTCCCCGTTACGCGCCCTCGTGCCGAAATCTCCTCTTTCAATCGATTTAAGAGTAGTGATAAAGTGCGCCATCCAAACCTCTTCTGGGGGAGCCATGATTCATCGCCCGCGCATCGCCCATCCTTTTCTGGCCGGCACTGTCTCTCTTGCTCTTGTCGCCATGCTGGCGGCAATTGTATCGACCCAGGGTTCCCGCGTTGCCGCCCAGGGTACCGCCGCGTCCGCGCCTTTAGCGCCAGAACAGCTGCTCAATGGTTTTCGCCATGTGGAAGTTGCTTCCGTTTCGGATGCCGCGGAACAGATCCTCGGCAAGAAGATCTACATGTCTCACCGCATGCAGGCAATTTTTCCCACGAAATTTGCCGGCTACGCCGTGACCGTTCTCCTCAAGAAAGACGAAGGTAACAAAGATCCGAACGCGTTGGCAGGCATGATGGCGGCCATCGACGGCGGCGCAAAAGACTCCGTCTATGTGATGACCGTCGAAGACGGGGCGGACATTGCGGGCATGGGCGGCCTGATGGGCACGACGATGTACTCGCGCGGGTATGTCGGAGCCATCGTGGATGGCGGTGTGCGGGACGTCGCGCAACTCAAGCGCATTGGATTTCCGGTTTATGCCCTGGGGCCGGTGCCATCGACCTCAGTGGGCCACTACAAATTCGGCGGCGCAAATGTTCCGCTGCTGTGCGACGGCGTTCAGGTGCAGCCCGGCGACATCGTGGCGGCCGACGCGGATGGCGTAGTCGTGGTGCCTCGCGCCAGGGCGGAAGAAATCCTGGCCCTCGCGCAGCAAATGGATTTCAAAGAGCACTCGATGTATCCCTTTATTGAAAAATTCAGATCGCTTCAGGAAGCCGTGAAGAAATTCGGAAGAATTTGAGTTGGATTGAGGAGGCGCGCCATGCCAGTTTCTCCAAAGCGAACGTACAACATCACGTCGGTGCAGCGTTGCCTGCGCCTGCTGAGCCTGTTCTCCGAGGCGCCGGCCGGTTTGTCTGCCACCGAAGTGACGAAACTTTCCGGCCTGCCGGTCAGCACGGTTCACAGGTTCCTCGTCAACCTGCAAGACGCGGGCTTTCTGGATTGGAGCGCCAAAGGAAAATACCATCTTGGTATCGCATGCTTTTCGATTGGCCACGCCGCGTTGGGCCAGTTGGACATTCGACGGCTGAGCCTTCCGTACTTGCAGGCCCTCAATCAGCACACGCGCGAAACAATCCACCTGACCGTGCGGCAAGGACAGACCGCTGTCTACGTCGAAAAACTCGACTCGCCGGAACATCTTCGAATTTTTTCGCGGATTGGCGCTCTCGTTCCGCTCTATTGCACCGCGGTAGGAAAGGTCCTGCTCGCCTACATGCCGCAAGCGGAACTCGAAACAACTCTCTCGCAAATTGAACCGCGGCGTTTGACTGCCAACACGATTGCCAGCCGCCAGGAGTTGGAGCAGCATTTGCACCGCGTGCGCAAGGCCGGCCATGCGTTTGATTTGGAAGAGCACGAACCGCACATTCGCTGCATCGCTGCGCCCATTTGGGATCATACCGGAGCCGTGAACGCGAGCCTGAGCCTGACCGCGCCCGCCGTGCGAATGGCCGTGCCGCGCTTGCGGCAACTCGCTCCGCTGATTCAGGAAGCGGGCCTCCGAATTTCGCGCGAATTGGGCTATCAGGGTCCCGAAGTCGCTTCAGCGCGGACCGCTCCGGAACGCTCCGCGAATCGGCTTCCCGGGCCGATTCAGCGGGCAGCGATGGCGGCGACATTTCGATAAGTGAATTCTCCTGGAGCAAAATGAAGACACGTCGGCGTATTTTTTGAACGGAGAGCATCGAGTGAGCGTTTGCTCGCACAAATTGACCGTATTTGCCCTGCTCACAAGCGCGATTTCAGCGCACTCCGCTGGCGCGCAGGCGTCCGCGGATGCTCCCGTGTCTGCAGTCATCGATATAACCCACGCCGACTTGGCCGCTGCCCCTGTGGCCGCGAATTGGCCTTCCTACAATGGCGACTACACCGGCCGTCGCTTCACGAGCTTGAATCAGATTTCCCCATCCAACGTGGACCAACTGCGTGGGCAATGGGTTTTTCACGCCGCCAAGTCGGACGCGCTCGAAGTCACGCCGGTCGTAGTCAGCGGCGTAATGTTCATCACCGTTGCGAATGATGCCTATGCCGTCGACGCGCGAACTGGCCGCACAATCTGGCACTACTCACGGCCGATTACGGAAGGCCTGATTGACGACGCTTCGAGTCACCACAATCGCGGAGTCGGCGTTTGGGGCACTCGCGTTTTTATGAATACGGACAACGCGCACTTGCTATGTCTCGACGCGCGCTCCGGAAATCTTTTGTGGGATGTGGCCTACGCGGACTGGAACAAGAATTACGGCGCGACCAGCGCTCCTTTGGTCGTTAATGGCAAAGTTTTGGTGGGGACTTCGGGCGGCGATGATGGCGTCCGCGGATTTGTCGCGGCCTATGACGCCGCGACAGGAAAACTGTTGTGGCGCTTTTGGACGATTCCCGGCCCGGGCGAGCCTGGTTCAGAGAGTTGGCCCGGCGACATGTACCTGCATGGCGGCGGCACCACCTGGATGCCGGGCACCTACGACCCCGAACTGAACACCGTCTATTGGGGAACGAGCAATCCCTCGCCGGATTTCAACGGCGAGCCGCGTCCTGGCGACGACATCTACACCTGTAGTGTGGTGGCGCTCGACGCCGGCACCGGCAAACTAAAATGGTATTTCCAATTCACTCCGCACGATCTCTACGATTACGACGCCACCGAAACCGCGGTTTTAGTCGACGCGGAGTTTAAGGGGAAACCGCGCAAGCTCCTCGTTGAAGCCAACCGCAACGGATTCGTCTATGTATTGGACCGCGTGACCGGCGAATTTCTTTCCGCCACTCGATTTGCGGAGAAGTTGAATTGGGCCAAAGGCATCGACGAAAAGGGCCGCCCAATTATTGATAAAGACAGCGCCCGGCCTACGCCGGAAGGCTCCAAGGTCTGTCCGGGATTTTCCGGCGCAACCAATTGGTTCTCGCCTTCCTACTCTCCGGAGACGCGCACTTTATTTTTCATGTCGCAGGAAGAGTGCACCATTTTTCTCTCCGGTCCGCAAACGTTCAAGGAGGGCGAAACATATTACGGCACCGGTTCCCGCCATCCGCCCGGTGAGCACGGTCAAAAAACTCTTCTGGCGTACGATTTGGACACCGCTACGATTCGTTGGCGCTATCCGCAAGCAAGCGGCCGCTGGTCCGCCGCCGGCACGATGGCAACCGCAAGCGGCCTCGTATTCTTTGGCGACAACAGTGAATCCTTCGAAGCCGTCGACGCAAAAAGCGGAAAACCGCTGTGGCATTTCAATACTGGCCAGCCGATACATGCTTCGCCCATGAGTTACGCGGTGAACGGCAAGCAGTACGTTGCCATCGCCGCGGGAAGTGACGTTTTTAGTTTCGCCTTGCCCTAAGGAAATCAAATCTTGCTGAATCTTATTTCAAAGGAGGATCGCACATGTTTTCCAATCTAACGAATCGTCGTGGTTTCGCAGCAAAGCTGGCCGCTCTTCTGCCAGGCCTTGGGCTCGCCGGAGCCGCCGCTGCTTCTCCGGCTCCCGGAGAGCAAGCGCCAGGGGGCGTACAAAAACTGAACGGCGACGGAAAGCCGTCCGACGGAAAGGGTTTCATCACGCCGCTGATTATTCACAACGGCCTCATCTACATCGCCGGACAAGGCGCGCACTCGCGCGGCGATAAGTCCGACGCCGGAAAAACTCCCACCATCGAAATGCACACCAAGATGGTCATGGACGGCGTCAAAGGAACCATCGAAGCAGGCGGCGGCACGATGGACAGTATCCTTCAACTCACCGTATTTCTCGCAAAGCTCGACTATTACGACGGCATGAATTCCGTTTTCAAAACGTATTTCCCGAACGGCGGCCCTGCGCGTACAACCGTCGCCGTCGCCGGACTTCCCGGCGAGTCGCTCGTCGAAATTAATTGCATCGCTGCGGTCGTCAAGAAGGGGGCATAGCTCCATGGTGTTCAAAGATCAATCGAATCGCAGAACATTTCTCGGCATGCTCAGCGCGCTTTCCGCCGCCGTGCTGAGCCCAATCAAAACATTCGCTGCACCCGCCGGCTCGACTCCTGCCGCCAGCAAGAAACTCACTGGCTTCGGGTCCACCGGAAATGTTTTCGAAGAACTCGGCGTCACGACGGTCATCAACGGGCAGGGAACCATGACCGTTCTTGGCGGTTCGCTCCCGCGGCCTGAAGTTGAAGAAGTCATGGCCCTCGGCGGGAAACATTTCTGCAGCATTCCGGATCTCGAAGTCGCCGCCGGCAAGCGCATCGCTGAAATGTTGAAGCTGCCTGAAGGCTACGCCGCGCTCGTCACCAGCGGTGCCGCGGCCGCCATGCAGTCCGGGCTGGCCGGTATCCTCACTGGAAATAATCCGAAGTTCATCGAGCAAATTCCAGACCTCACCGGCATGAAAACGGAAGTCATCATTCAGAAGTCGCATCGCAATCCATTCGATCATCAACTGCGCAGCACCGGCGTCAAGCTCATCGTTGTGGAAACCGCCGACGACGTGAAGAAAGCCGTCAATCCGCAAACGGCAATGATGCATTTCTCCAACTTCGCCAATAACGAAGGCCAAATAAAAGTCGAAGAGTGGGTCAAGCTCGCTCACGAAAACAATATCCCGGCCTTCATCGACGCCGCTGCCGACACCCCTCCCGTTTCGCATCTTTGGGACTACGCCAACATGGGCTACGACCTGATCGCATTCAGCGGCGGCAAAGCAATGCGCGGTCCGCAGTGCGCGGGCTTGCTCATCGGTAAAAAAGATCTCGTCGCCAACGCGCTGCTCAACAATAGCCCGCACGAAGACACCATCGGCCGCAGCCAGAAAGTCGGCAAAGAAGAAATCGTCGGCATGGTCAAGGCCGTGGAAATGTTCTTGAAAGACGATCACGAAGCCTTAAACAAGGAATGGCAGCGCCGCCTCGAATATATTTCGTCCCAAATTACAAAAATCCCGACGGTGACGACGTCCTATCCGCCCATGGAAATCGCCAATCACGTTCCCCACATGCGCATCAAATGGGACTCGAAAAAAATTCCCATGACCCCGCATGAAGTCGGAAAGGCTCTCCGCGACGGCGAGCCGTCCATCGTGCTCTCCACCGGCGAACACGGCGAAGCACTTTCCCTGAACTCGTTCATGCTCCAGCCCGGCGAGGAAAAAATCATCGCCGCGGAGCTGGTTAAGTTTCTCAAGGCGCATCTGGCCTAGCCCCATATTTGATTTCGCAACGAATCGCATTCGAATGCAGGAGCGCGCTTGACCGTCGAAAGAACGAGCCGGATCCGTTGGTTGTTGATCTTCTGGTTGTTCGTCCTCAGCGCGGTCGCTTACCTCGATCGCGTGAACATTTCCATTGCCGGAACTCTGCTGGCGAGCGAGTTTCACCTTTCCAAAATTCAGCTCGGCTGGATTTTCAGCGCCTTCCTCGCCGGCTACGCCTTGTTCCAAACGCCGGGCGGCAGGCTCGCCGACAAATTGGGCGCGCGGCGCGTTCTAGCTCTCGCCGTTCTTTGGTGGGGCATTTTTTCCGCGCTCATTGTTGTCGTCCCCAGCGGATTTCGTTTTGCATTATTCGCGTTCATGTCCCTGCGGTTCACATTGGGCGCGGGCGAAGCCGTCATGTACCCTGCATCGAATCAATTCGTCGCTCGCTGGATTCCCAGCTCCGAACGCGGCCTCGCCAACGGCCTGATTTTTGCCGGGGTAGGCGTTGGCGCCGCATTCACGCCGCCTCTAATCACCTACATCATGTTGCGTTACGGTTGGCGCATCCCTTTCGTTGTCTGCGCCGCGCTCGGCTTGGTCGTCGGCCTGGTCTGGTACCTGATCGCGCGCAACACTCCCGAAGAACACTCTCTCGTTTCTCCAAATGAGCTCGCCAAAATCAAAGCCGGCCTTCCCATTTCATCTCTCACAGAAAGACCAAAACTCATTTCCTGGGGACGCATGCTCCAAAGCAAGGAAGTCCTTGCCGTCACGATCAGCTACTTCACCTACGGTTACGTCGCTTGGATTTTCTTCAGTTGGTTTTACATTTACCTCGCCGAGGTGCGCGGCCTTAACCCGAAGGCTAGCGCGATCTACTCCACGCTACCTTTCGCCGCCATGGCAGCTTGCTCGCTGCTCGGTGGATTGGTGAATGACGCTTTGGCGAAGAAATGGGGCCCACGCGTGGGTCGCTGTAGCATTGCGGTGCTAGCGCTTACTCTCGCGGCGATTTTTCTCATCGTCGGTTCCCGAGCTGCAAACACGCAACTTGCTGTATTCGTTCTCGCTGGCGGTGCTGGTGCGCTCTACCTCTCCCAGAGCTCGTTCTGGTCAGTGACGGCGGACATTGGCGGTACCTCTGCCGGAAGCGTTTCCGGCTTCATGAACATGGGCAATCAAATCGGTGGAATGATTACAGCCGTCTCGACCCCATGGATTGCAGCGCGCCTCGGTTGGACAGCTGCATTTCTTGTCGCAGCAGGTTTAAGCCTGTGCGGCGCGTTGGCTTGGCTGTTTGTCGATCCGCGCAAGCAGCTGGATGTTGTAGATCCCTGAACGCGAAGCGCCGGAAGTCCCGCGAACGTAAAGACTTCAGTAGGAACTTATGCGTGAACAGAGGCGGCGATTGTTACATGGCGTTAACATTTCCCAACCTCGTTAACAATCCCTCGACTCGTTGTAAACAAACCACTTACAGTTTCTATTCGCCCGGCTCCTAAAGCAGTCTGTCATTTTTAACATTCCTGAAACATCTCCGTAAGTCGTTGTTCACGTCCGGTTTGCTACTTTTCCCACGTTAAGTCTTGCATTACTCTGAATACGTCTTTGGTTCCATCCGGGGTGTAGCTATTTGCGAAAGTCATATGGAGGATCGAATGGGTAGGATGTTGTCAGCAGTGCTCATCTGCGCGCTCTTGGCCTGCGGGCCGCTGCGCGCCGACGATTCAAACACAGGGGACGCGGCAGCCAGGAATTCTCCCGCGGCTGCCACGGACAAGAAGGCCAATACGCCAGCCGCAAAATCCGAAACCGCCAAAGCCGACGCCGCCAAGCCGGCGCCGGACTATCGTGAAGAGATCGAAGAATTGCGCCAGTTGATGCGCGAACAATCGCAGCAACTCGCCGAGCAGCAAAAGCAGCTCGAACTTCTCCGCGAGCAGCTCAGTTCCACTCACACAGCTGAAGTCTCTGCTCCGTCCGCAGCGGCACCGGCTATGCCTGCTACCGTTCACGTCGCCGCCGGAGACATGGCCTCCGCCATACGACCGCAAGCGGGCGCATCGGTTCCGGCCGCGCAGGACAAGCCGAAGGGTGAAGAAACGCCAACGTCTATCCACATCAAGGGCATCACGCTCACTCCCGGTGGCTACTTCGCCGCGGAATCGGTTTACCGCACTCGCGCCGCCAGCGCCGACATCAACACGCCGTTTACGGGCATCCCTTTCCCGGGAAACTCGTTGAGCAAAGTGTCTGAATTCAACGCGTCCGCCCGCCAGTCGCGCATTTCGATGCTCGCCGAAGGCAAGCTCGATCACGCGAAATTCACCGGCTATTACGAGACGGACTTCCTCTCCGCTGGCGCAACTTCGAACAACCGCCAAAGCAACAGCTACACCATGCGGCAGCGCCAGTTCTGGGGACAGGCTTCGCTCGACAACGGCTTGTCCTTCACCGGCGGCCAGATGTGGAGCCTCGTCACCGAAACCAAGAAGGGCGTTCAGAATCGTACGGAAGCCCCGCCGCCAACGATCGATCCCCAATATAGCGTTGGCTTCTCTTGGGCGCGCCAGTACGGCTTCCGCGTGGCCAAGAGTTTCGCTGAAGACAAATTCATCCTCGCCTTCGCTGTGGAAGGTCCACAGACGACCTTCGGCGGACGTGGCGTTCCCAACGGCAAGTTCTTCTTCAATGCTCCGGGTGCGGGCGGCGGCCTTTTCAACGCCACCGACGGCACCGGCTACACCGTCAATCAGTCGCCTGACTTCATCCTCAAGGCGGCTCTCGATCCAGGCTGGGGCCACTACGAAGTCTTCGGCGTGATCAGCCGTTTCCGTGATCGCGTTTTCCCCTGCGGCGTTGGCATCAGCGCCGCGAATCCTTGCCCCATTGACAGTTCGATTACGAACACCGTCGTCGGTGCGTTCAACGATTCGCGCTCCGGCGGTGGAATCGGCGCAAACCTCCGTGCGCCCGTCCTCGGCAAGTACGGCGACTTCGGTATTCACTTCCTCGGTGGCGACGGCATTGGCCGGTACGGCTCGGCTCAGCTGGCCGACGTTACCGCTCGGCCAGACGGCACGCTTGCACCCATCCGCGGTGGCCAGTTCCTCGGCACGCTTGAACTGCACCCGAATCCCAAGTTGGACGTTTACCTCAACTACGGCGTCGAGTATGCCTTCCGCGCCTGGTACAACACGAGCACGGATCCCGTCCTCGGCCCGTTCAGCAGCGTTGGCTACGGTTCGCCTTTCTTCAACAACTCCGGTTGCGGCACGGAAACGCTTCCGGTAAACGGCATCGGAGCCCCGGGCGCCGGCGGCACTTGCAACGGCGACCTGCGCAACGTTCAGGAAGGTACCATCGGCTTCTGGCATCGCTTCTACAAGGGGAATCGCGGCACGCTCCAGTGGGGTGCCCAGTATTCCTACCTCGTGAAGAATACCTGGAGCGGCAACGCCAACACGCCGGCAAACGTGGGCGCGCAGCCCAAGGCGATCGACAACATGATTTTCACGTCGTTCCGCTATGTTCTTCCCTAACCCTTAACCGGAACGCCGCTTAACGCGGCTTCCCGTTTAGACAACGAAACCCTGGACCGCCTCACCCCGCGGTCCAGGGTTTTTCTTTTCTCCGGTGATCGTCTCTTAAACTATTTAATAGATTGAATCTCCTGCGCCTCCGCCACACCCACAAATTTGTCCGCAGCTCCGTAATAAAGCAGCCACCGATCTCTGTGCCGGACCATTCCTTCCACAAACACAACGTTCGGAACCTGCCCCGTCTTCTCCCATTCCAGCTCCGGCGCAAACACCGGCGTTTCGCTGCGATACAGCAATTTGCTCGGATCTTCGCGGTCGAACACCGCAATTCCCGTCCGGTAAACCAGCTTGTCGTCCGCGCCGTTATAAATCAGCACGATCCCCGCGTCCGTCAAAATCGGCGGCGGCCCCGGCTCCACCACGCGCGAATCGAATTTCCCCGCCCGCCGTGGCAACACCGGCGTCTGCGTAACCTCCGTCCAGTGAATCAAATCCTTCGATCGCGAAAGCCCCATCTGGTCCGTTTTGTCCGCCGCCGTCCCCAGCCAGTACATCCAATACTCCCCGCGAATCTTCGTCGTCAGAATCGCCCCCGATTTCGTCCACGCCTTGTTCCAATTCCCCCGGTAAGCCGGCAAAATCACGCCCTTCCGCTCCCAATGCGCCAAATCGCGCGAAGTCGCCAGGCACAGTTGCGCATCCTTCTTGTTGTAGCCCGTGTACGTCAGGTAGTACGTCGCGCCGATTTTCACAATCCGCGGGTCTTCCACTCCGCCGTCTTTTTCATACGGAGCTTCCGGCGTCAAAACCGGCTCCGCGCGCCGCGTAAAATGAATCCCGTCCCCGCTCTCCGCGTATCCCAGCCGCGATGTCCCGCTCCCATCCTGCGCGCGATAGAGCATCACAAACTTCCCATCGCGCATCACCACCGCCGGGTTGAACGTCCCCGCGCTCTCCCATCCGCTCCCTCGCGGCACAAGAATCGGCGCATCCGAAGCTCGCTTCCATTCGAAATTGCCGCTCGCCTGCTGCGCATGCGCCACAAAAACAAAAATCCCCGCCGCGCAACCCAGCGCAACCCATCTCCGCATAATCCCCGCCGCAGGCATATCTCTATCTATCACGATTCGCGACTTCCCATTCCGCCCCGCACGAATCCCCGCTCAGGCGTTGTAGATTCTCTCTTCGTTTTCCAGCAATTTCTAGGCGCCAGTAGGGGCACGATAAATCGTGCCCTCTTCGCGAGATCACCACGCGTACTTGCCGCCCATCGCGCCACTCGGCAAAATCGGTCGTTGTAGATTCTCTCTTCGGAATCAAGCGTCGCGTACTCTCGCTTTGTGTAGCTTAGGGGCTTTCAGCCCCGTTGAGCTTGGCAAGGTCTATTGGCCACCGTCGTGTAGGCGCCATCTTCTGAGATGGCCCTCTTGGAGTGCGGTGGCATCTTCTTTTTCTTCCTCGTGTAGGGGCACGATAAATCGTGCCCTCTTCGCGAGATCACCACGCGTACTTGCCGCCAATCGCGCCACTCGGCAAAATCGGTTGTTGTAGGGTCGGCTTTTTTATCCCGAGCGAAGCCGAGGGACTGAAGCCGGCCTTCTTGACTCTCCTGTCGCTTTTCCATGTAGGGGCCATCTTCTGAGATGGCCCTCTTCGATGTTGACCGCACCGCCGCACTCCCCGCCAGAGCTACTGGCTGCACTCCTGCAGTCAAGTCTCTCTCCGCAGCCAACACACAAGGCGCGACACACGCTGGCGTTTATCATTTATGATTTCAGGAAGCCTTTTAAATCTACGCCGTTGTGCTAGCCTGCCGGAGTAGTTCGAGCAAATTTAGAGAAGACAGCCATGAAGAAAATAATCGACCATCCCCGAGACCCCGTTTTTGTCACATCAAAAATCGGCAGAACAATTGTGCTGCGCATCGGTGAGCGGAGACGCGGAGAAACGAGATTAGCCGAACTTACGACTGCTCAGGCGCGAATAGTCGCTTACGCGCTGTTATCAGAAGCAGTCCGAAGAGACGACTCTCTCGACCAAAGCAGATAGGTTTCAGTTGTGGGGCCGGCTTTCTGCCTGCCCGCCGTGGCGGGAAGCCGGCCTCTTTCTTTTTCTTTGCTCGTGTAGGGCCGGCTTTCTGAAGCCGGCCTCTTCGATGTCGCCCGCACCTCATTCCACCGTCCACCCAACCCACCACCTGCCATCCCGACCGAAGCGGCCCCGTTTTTTCTTCAGCCCGAATTTGGCGCGCGGGGCCGCGCAGTGGAGAGCCTGCCCTGAGCGGAGTCGAACGGGGATCTCTCTTCGATCGTGGCATAATCGATAGCTCACGCAGCGCCGTCCCTTTCGCGTTTTTTGCGTCCCGGTTATTCCTACCGGGACAGGCAATCGCGGGCGAAAATCGGGGACGCGTGGCACGTTACATAAATCCTTGCACTCCTTCTGATTCCGGCCGCCACTGAAGACTGCTAACTCGAAATCTGTTTCGCACGCTCTTGCCGCTCTCATGTAACCCAGCACCGTAGGTGCGCCATACGTTAGCCCAGCCCGCAAGGGCTGGGAGCCCTGTCACACCGCGCGAGCGCCGTAGGCGCGACACACGCCGGCGACCGGGGACTCTCTCTGAAGAGTCCGGTCATCATTAGCCAAGCGAGGCTTGTGAAGCAAATATCAGAAAACGTCCCGTCTGTCCCCGACTTCCCTTCCACTTACCCCGCCACGGGTCGGAGTGGCAGGCTTGTATGGGTCGGTTGCGATAGTTTGCTACTTTATTTCTTTAATCTTGCTCTGGACAAAATGTCCTTTAGGAAGATTTTTCCCGCAGCGGTCGCAGACCAAACCAGCTAGAGCTAAATCTCTAGCATCCACCGCGCTATCGGCAGTCACGGTAATCCTGTGTGCGGTTGGTTCCAAACATTCAGGCACCGGGCACTTGAAAGCATATTGAACTTCGAAGATTGCCATGATGCTCCCTTTTGGACCTTTGAGGTTTCCCGTAACCTTCTCAGCTATCGTAACTCTGGTAAGATGCGATTACCATGCCAGCCCGAAAATATAGACGCATTAAAAGATGGTGGATGACGAAGTTTTTTGATGTCCGTTTTATGGACGTGCCCGATTCCGTGCGCGACATATGCGACAGGTACGGCCCGCAAGTGATCGGCACGATGCTGGCGGGAGGATACAATCCATCAACACCTGACCTCCAAGCAGTCTACGCGACGAACCAAACCAAATTACACGCACGAGATTGGATATTCAGGAGTACCGAGAGCGTTGGATTCCATTGCGAGACTTTGTTTTGGAAATCGCGGTTCTTGGTCTGATCGGGTGGGAGATTTCCCTCAGCTACTCAGGCGAGAAGCTACAAGCAGACAATTTTGCCACTGAAAAGAAATTGCTGACAGACCTGTCCACTAACACGTCCACGACGGCAACGAATCTTGCTACGCTGCAAACGACGACCGATCTAATGAAACAGAGCGCAGAAAAACAGTTGGAGGCAACAAAAGCAATTGTTGCGGCCTCTACAAAAAGTGCGAAGGCAGCCGAGGCAAGTTCAAAAACTGCGGTCGAGGCTTTGCACATATCTGAGCGCCCTTACTTAAATGTTGACGCTACTTTATCCACTCCTCTGAAAGCTGGAGAGAAATTGAAATTTACGGCGATAGTTACTAACACGGGTAAATCTACGGCGATGGACATGGTTTGTATGATGAGAAGTTCGGTTGCGCCTTCACAAATGTCCTTAGAAACGATTCACGAACAAGCCTTCTCAGCACCTGTATCTGGCCGTCTTAGCCAAGGGTCACTGGCAGCTAACGGGGGACACGCAGAGACAATCTGGGAATCGAGCATACCGGTTACGGATGACGTGATTTCGTCCATTAAGAATAAAGACATCACCATATATGTTTTCGGACAAGTCGTGTACAGCGACTTAGTTGGGCCAGTTCACCAACACCATACTCATATATGTGCATACTACGACCCGGACCGTAACGGTTTGATGCTTTGTGAATCGTTCCAAAAGATTGATTGAAAAACTGTAATTAGTCGCACTAGCAATCGCCGTTCTGATCGGCGTGGTTGTCGCGCTGGTAGACTGGATTATCCGATGAAACTGCTTCGCATCGTGGGAGATGTTTTTCTTGCAGTCGCCTTCCTCCGGGCAGGAGCGTCAGCAATTGCGATTTTCTACAGCACTTGGTCGGAGGGATTGGACCATAGATTTCCCATGTTTTGGTATTTCGTCCTCCCGCTCGTTGTTGGCACAACGTTGGAGTTCTTAGGACGGCAAAAGAAAGACGGCTCTCGATGACTTCCACACCAGCG
>Ga0137403_10006054_pt1 | contig 13896 bp, 13 predicted proteins | sample CZOMad2_1_16fung_FD_122057 | JGI IMG/M metagenome (GOLD analysis project Ga0137403, IMG submission 122057) | Vadose zone soil fungal communities from Angelo Coast Range Reserve, California, USA - CZOMad2_1_16fungal (Hybrid Assembly) | ecosystem: Environmental > Terrestrial > Soil > Vadose zone... | reverse complement strand
AGCCGCTCGGGTCTCAGGCCTATCGCCTGGGCCCAAGCTTCTCGCATACCCCCCGTGGGCCGTCAAGCGCGCGCGAGCGCGCGCTCGTCGCCCACGCGGCGCCATACGCTCACGCCTCGCGATAGAAGGTGAGGATCAGCCCGAAGAGACAGAGGGCCGGGCCCCAGACGTGTCCGGGCCCAGCGCCGTTGACGGAAGGCAGACGTAGCTCGAGCCAGCGGGCCCAGCCCGCCACCAGGCTGACCAGGCCGAGGGGGAGGTGCGTGACCTCCATGAGGAACAGCGACCTGGTGTTGCTCACTTCGTGGATGTGGGAGATGAGCAGGATGCCGCTCACGATGGCCACCAGGGGGAACAGATAACGCGAGCCGGATTCCGGGCGCCGGCCGCTGCGCACCCGCCACTCGGCGATCCCGAACACGGCGGTCAGTGCCAGGAAGATCCGGTGCTGCACGACCTCCGGGCTCCGCATCTGGTCCCAGAAGCCGACGGCGCCGGTCTGCCAGCCCTCCGGGTCTATGCTCCAGGCGATGAAGCCGGCCAGCGCGATGAGGAGCAACGGCCAGTGGCGCGCCCACCGTGCGCGGCCGGTCCGTTCGAGTGTGGCGAGCACGCCCATCGCGAGGATGAACAGGCCCGACACGTTGTGACCGAACTCGGACCACGCGATCTCCTCGGCTGTGCGCGGCACGTCGGGATTGCCCAGGCCGGAGGTCGCCACCAGCTCGGCCGGAGTCGGCGTCTCCAGACGAGGCCAGCCGGGCGTGAAGAGCCGACGGACTTCTTCGGGCGTGGCGCGGTCGACACCGGCGTCCACGCCGGGCGAGGCGGAAGCGATGGAGGCCGCGAGGAAGACCGTCACGAGTGCCAGTCCGGCTTCCACTTCGAGGCGCCGACGGACGACGATCGCGTTGACGGGCGCCGACGCCCGCTGGCCGCGCAGCGCCAGATAGTTGAGCGCGCCCATCGTGAGCAGCGCCACGAAGAGCGTGATCTTCGCGAGGACCATCGCGCCGTAGGCGGTGCCGATGGCCACGCGCGGCGTGGCGACGTACTCGAGTGCGAGCATGATTCCGGTCAGGCCGGTCGTGCCCGCCGCCGCCGCGGCGAGCGCCGAGAACGGGCGGAGCCAGCCGATGCTGGCCTGCGCGTCGTGCCGTACGGTGAGCGCGGCCGCGCAGACCAAGCCGCCGACCCAGACCCCGGCGGCCGCCTGGTGAAGGGCGCCGACCGCGACGAGCCAGCCGGAATCCTCACGACCCGTCGCGTGGCCGACCAGGGCGCCCGAGACGGCAAGCAAGGTGCCCCCGACGACGAGCAGTGCCGACCACGCGCGCGCGCTCGGGGCCCGGCGCAGCGCGAACGCCGCCCCGGCGACGCCGAGGGCGATCACGAGGCGCGCCACGCCTACCAGGCCGACCGTCGAGCCGAGCAAGGCGCCGATCGGCCAGCCCGCGTCGTCGGCGAAGGCTCGAGCGATCGTGGCGAGCATGCCGGCCTGTGCGGCGGCGGCGAGCCCGGCCCCGGCCGCGGCCATCGCCAGCGTCGAGCGGAGCCGGTGGGGAGCGTCCGGCGCGCCCGCACGGGCGAGAACGACGAGCGCGAAGGCCGCGCCACCGAGCGCCAGCGCTTGGCCGGCGAGCCCCGCCGCGCGCAGCCACACCAGGACGAGGGAGACCACGACGCTGCCACCCTAACACTCTGTAGAAGCCGGCGCTCGAAAGCGGAGCGACGGGGATTCCGCCCTCCGGCGTCGAACTAATGCGCGGAGGGCGATTTCCCGGCGCGCCAGGCGATCATGCCCTGGATGTTCAGCGGCAGGAACTCGTCGAAGCGCCGCCAGCTTCCGTACTTCGGGTGCAGGATGCTCCCCACCAGCGCCGTCATCTCGGGCGAAGCGTCGGCGAGCCCGGCAGCCCGTGCCGTCGCGATCGCGTCCGAGAGGTCGCGATAGTACGCGCGCTGCTCGACGACGTCCTGCTTGGTGCCGGTCATCTGCGGCGTCGCGTGCCCGGACACGACGACGTCGAAGTCCAGCTTGTCCTCGAGCCACTGCAGGCGCTCGACGATCCGTTCGGGGTGACCGAGGAGCGTGCGGAACGGGACGTTACGCGGCTGGACGAGATCGACGAACATGGCCAGTCGGTTCACCGGGTCGTGGACGACGATGTAGTCGTCGGTCGGCGAGAGGTCGGCCGGATAGAGGTCGACGCGATGCCCGCCCAGGTCGAGCGACATCTTCTTGTCGAAGACGAGATCCGGCGCCGGCGTCGTCGGGTCCTTGGCGGCCTTGATCCGCTCCATGGCGTTCTTGTGCCCGACGAAGCTCGCCGTGTCGGCGAAGACGGCGCCGCCGGTGCTGTGGTCGAAGGCGGAGTGGCTGTAGACGAGATACTTCACCGGCTGCGCGGTCACCGAGCGGATCGCTTCCTTGATCAGGCTCGGCGTGCGCGGGTTGACCTGGCCGTTCGCGTCGACGAGGATGACGCCCGCGTCCGTGACGATGAACATCGCGACGTGGTTCATCCAGCGAAAGCCGTAGGCGCCGGGCGCGAAGCGAACGAGCTCGGCGAGCGACTCGGTCGTCATGGTCTGGCTCCTCCTGGGAAGAGGTCAGTCCTTCACGGCCTGTGCGGCGAAGCGCGACAGCGCCTCGGCCAGGCCGGTCGGGTTCTCCATCTGCAGCGCGTAGTCGCCGGCCACGTCGATCACGACCGCGTTCTTCCAGCAGCCGGCGATCTCCTTCGCCTGCTCGATCGTGAGCTCCGAGCTGTGACTGCCTCGCAAGATCGCGACCGGACACGTGGCCCTGGCGGCGTACTTCCTCAGATCGTCCGCCATGTGGGCCAGGCCCAGCGCCACGCGTACCTTGTCGTACTTGACGGCGACGCCGCCGGCCGCGGGAGCGAAGTTGTGCTCCAGCCGATGGCGCAGCGACGGCTCCTGGTCGCGGGGACGGGCGGATCGCAGGTACGCCAGCGCGGCGTCCAGCGACGGGAACTCGGTCGGCGACTCGAGCATCCGGTGCGATGATCCGAGCACTTTGACGACTTCCGCTTGGGTCGGGAAGAAGTTGCTGGTGTGCGGTCCGCCCACGAGTCCCAGGCCCTGGATCCGCGCCGGGTACACCGCCGCGAAGACCTGTCCCACTCGGCCGCCGAGCGACTGGCCGGCGATGATCGCCTTGTCCAGACCGACCTGCTGGAAGAACAGGTGCAGGTCGTCGGCGTACTCCTCCGCCGAGTAGTCGCCGTCCGGTCGTCCGCTGTCGCCGTGGCCCCGCTGATCGAGGGCGTAGACGTGGAATCGCGACCCCAGGGCGTTCGCGGTCCACTCCCACATGCGTCCATAACCGGAGGACGGATGCAGCAATACCAGGTTCGGCCCCGAGCCTGGCCACTCGTAGTAGTGGACCTTCAGGCCATTCCGCAGAGTGACGTTCTTTCCCTGGAAGTCGCGCTGCTGTTCGGCCATCGCATTTCCCTCCAGCCGGGCAATTCTAGAGTTGAGAGACCCTGAGCGCCTCCCGGTGTCACGGGAGCCTACCATGTATCGGCGGGCTCTCGGGTTTGCGCTGGCGAAGGAGGTGCGACGGGCGTCTAATCGACACAGCAAGGAGGCCAGCCATGGTGATCCGTATTACCTGGGGCAAACTTCGGGCGGGCGCGTGGGGCGAGTTCGAGCGCACGTATCGGGAGAACGTCCTCACCAAGGGCAAGAAGCTCAAGGGGCTGCGCGGGCGCTGGCTGGCGCAGGACGAGGCGGACAAAGACACGGGATTTGCGGTGAGCCTGTGGGAGAGCCTCGCGGACATGCAGAGCTACGAGCAGAGCGCGCTCTACCGCGAGATCATGACTCCGCTCCAGCCGTTCTTCGTGGGCGAATACAAGACCTATCGCTGCGACGTGAAGTACAGCGACGTCAAATAGTCGCCTCCCCGGCGAGGACGGCGACCCGACCCTGGGATTCGAGCAACAACATCCTGACCTGAGGAGGCCTGCGATGGCGCCCGTGTGGGAAAGCGTGAGAGTCGCTGGCGAGGAGATGAGGCTCTACGTGAGCGTGCCGGACGGCAAGGGCCCGGTGCCCGCGATCGTCGTCATCCAGCACCAGGGGGGCGTCGACGAGTTCATCGAGGAGATGACGGAGCGCGTCGCCAGCGCGGGATACGTCGGCATCGCGCCCGACCTGTACCATCGCGACGGCCCCGACTGCCGCGACGACGGTCCTACGCGCCGGGCCCGGCTGCGCGACGTCAACGTCATCGACGACGTGAACGCCACCGTGGCCTTTCTCAAGCGCCACCGCGCGGTGGACGGCAACCGGCTGGGGATCGTGGGGTTCTGCATGGGCGGCCGTGTGGCCTATCTCATGGCGGCGGCGCAGCCCGCGTTCAGGGCCGCGGTCGACTACTACGGTGGCAACATCATGGTCCCCTGGGGCGACGGCCGGGCACCCTTCGAGCGGACCGCCGAGATCCAGTGTCCGCTGCTCGGGTTCTTCGGGGAGGAGGACGGCAACCCGTCGCCGGCGGACATGCGCAAGCTCGACGCGGAGCTCGGCCGGCACGGCAAGGCGCACGAGTTCTACGCGTACCCGGGCGCGAACCACGCGTTCATGAATCGCCGTGGTGCCCGATATCACGCGCAGGCCGACCGCGACTCCTGGCCGAAGGCGCTCGCGTTCTTCGAAAAGCAGCTGGGCCGATAGATGCCGAGGGTGGCGCTGGACCTGAACAAGCCGGAGGATCGGCGGCACGTCAAGGCCGAGTGGCGAGTCGCGCCCGGACTGGTGCCCGGCGCGCCCAACGAGGGGCTCACGGCCCAGCTCCTCGCGAGCCCCGCGCGACTCGCAGATCACGACGATTCCGGCTGGGAGATCTGCCGCAATATCCGCGAGAGCCGCTCGGTGGGCTTCACCTTCGCGTGGTACCGGATCGCCGTCGAGGTACCCGCGACGATCGGGGGCGTCGCGCTGGCGGGCGCCCGCGTGTGGTTCGAGACGAACATCGACAACTACGGCGAGATCTGGATCGACGGCAAGATCGACCGGAGCACCGGCGTCATCGTCGGCCTCAACGCCCAGCATCGAGTGGAGGTGAGCGGGAGCGCGGCGGCGGGAGCGCGGCACGTCATCGCGTGCCTGGTGTTGAACGGCCCGCTGGCCGAGCCCCGCGGCGGCATCTTCATGCGCTACGCGACCCTCGCGTTCGAGTCGCCCGGCTAAGCCCATCCCCGCGCGCGATCGACCATCGCCGGGGACGGCGCTGAGCGGGTCGAACCGGCTTCGCGGCGCGGCCTGACCCCTGACCGGACCGACCCGATGCTCCGATTCATGAAGCGGCTCGCGCGATGGACGGTGGCGCTCGCGTTGATCGTGCTCGGGCTCGTGCTCTCGATTCCCGGCATCCCCGGTCCGGGGCTGCTGATCGTCCTCGTCGGGGTGTTCGTGCTGTTGCCCGAGAGTCGCTGGCTCCGGAAGAAGTTCGTCGCGCTCAAACAGCGGTACCCAAAGCTCTTCCACCCGATCGAATCGCGCCGCGCGCGCGCGCGGCAGGCTCGGCAGCGCTCCACACGCCGCGAGCCGTGACGACGACGGCGCAGGCGGCGCTATCATTCGTGGCGCGGGTGCTGAGCGTGCGCGCGTCCGCGATTCGACGCCAGGGAGGCGGGACATGGCATTGCAGGTGATCGACGCCAAGCCGGTCGAGGCGGGCGGCAAGGTCCTGAACGCAGTCGGGTAGGACGGCGCGGGGCGGCTCCCGACATGGCGTCGCCCCGGCGAGACATCGCCACGAGGAATGAGACCAAGGTCGTATTGCTCCTCGGTGTGCCGGCATGGTCTGTTGCGAGGTGAGCGAGGCGAGGACGTCTACGTCTACCGGCTCGACGCGCCCCCCGCCGACGCCAGTCACGATCCCGGCCAATTGACGTGCAAGCCATAGGACCGAACCGGCTCGCGCTTCTCGGCGCGCTTTGCCTGACCCTGGCGGCGTGCGCGGGGCCGGTGGGAACGGTCCGGAGCGATCCCAAGGTCGTCCTCCACGACCTCAGCCGCAGCGCCACCACGACGGGCGAGCCGAGCTTGCGGACGCGCAACGTGCTCTTCGAGCATGGCCTCTTCGACGCCTTCGACGAGCGCCCCGAGGCCGTCATTGCCGAGCTGCACCGGGCGATGGTCGCAACGCAAGGGGATCCACGCCACCTCTTTGCCCTGGCGGAGCTGTCCTACCTCCACGGGCAGGCAGCCGCGAGTCGCGACTACCGCCTGGCCGCAGCCGTCTACGCTTACGCGTTCCTCTTCCCCGAAGGCCTCGGGGAGACCGCGGGGCGATTCGACCCCCGTATACGGATCGCGGCGGACCTCTATAACTGGGCGTTGACGGCGGCCTTCGCCTCGGAAGACGGGTCAGAGGTGATCCTGAGAAGCGGCACGTTCGAGCTGCCCTTCGGGCGGATCGCGGTGGCCTTCGATCCCGCCGCCATGCGCGCCGGGGACCGAGAGCTGTATCGGTTCATCCCGATCGCGGAGCTGGAGGTGCACGGTCTGGCGATGCGGTATCGGTGGCCGGGCCTCGGCGCGCCGCTTGCCGCCTCCACCCGGCTCATCGACTCCTCGAAACCCGGTCGGGACCTGGTGGGGCCGCGGGTCCAGGTGCCGGTGACCGCCCTGCTCCGGATCTCCGACGCCCGGCGCGCCCTCGTGCGAGGTGAGCCGCTGGCGAGCACGCTGGAGCTCCACCTGGCCTGGGACGCGGAATCGGTCTCGATCGCCGGCGAGCAGGTGCCGCTCGAGAACGAGCCGACCGCAGCGCTGGCGCTCACGTTCACGGGCGTGCCGATCATGACCCTCGAGACGTTCGGGTTCCTGGGCCGACTCACCGGGATCATGAAAGAGCGGCCACCGCTCGCTTCCACCACGCCGTACCGGCCCGGGCTGATCCCCGTCGTTTTCGTCCACGGCACGGCGTCGAGCGTGGTCCGCTGGGCGGAGATGTACAATCGCCTCCTGGCCGATCCCGAGATCCGCAGCCGGTTCCAGTTCTGGTTTTTCCAGTACGACTCCGGCAACCCCGTCGCGCTGTCCTCGCTGCTCTTGCGCGAGTCCCTGGCCGCGGCGGTCGCGCGGCTCGACCCCGACGGCAAGGACCCCGCCCTGCGCCGGATGGTGCTGGTCGGGCACAGCCAGGGGGGCCTCCTGGTCAAGATGCAGAGCATCGACAGCGGCGATCGACTCTGGAACGCGGCCAGCCGAAAACCGCTCGATCAATTACTACTATCCGACCAGACTCGCGACCTGCTCCGGCGCGGGATGTTCGTAAAACCCGTGCCGGAAGTTTCTCGCGTGGTGTTCATCTGCACGCCGCATCGTGGCAGCTTCGTGGCGGGGCGCAATATCATCGCCAACCTGGTCCGGCGGCTCCTGACCCTGCCTTTCGCGCTCACCGGGCTGGCGACGGACATCGCCCGGAACCCCGACGCGTTTGTCGGCACCGCCGCGTTCGTCCCGTCGGCTGTCGACAACATGTCGCCACGGAATCACTTCATCCAGACCCTCCAGGAGATCCCTGTCGCCGCGTCCATCAAAGCCCACTCCATCGTCGCGGTCGAGGGGAACGGCTCGGTCGAAGAGGGTGACGATGGCGTGGTGAAATACTCGAGCGCCCACATCGATGGGGTCGAGTCCGAGCTGGTCGTGCGGTCGAGTCATTCCACCCAGGGGCGCCCCGAGACCATCGAGGAGGTGCGCCGTATTCTGCGGCTGCACGTGGGTCTGAAGCCTGGTCAAAGCGCGGCCGAGGGTCGCTGAATGAGTCTGCTCACCGCGGTGCGCACGAGGAGCCTGTCAAAAAAGGCCGTGGGATGCGGAGCTGAGCTGGCTACGGAAGCGTGCAGACACCGAAGACGGCGAACAAGCCGTCATCCTCGACGATCGAGCCGCCCCACCGTCCGGTCTCCGAGCCGATCACCATGGTCCATCCCTTACCGTTCTCGCCACCCTGGAGCATGAGCTGTCCGTCCACGACGCTCGAGGTCTTGATCTCTGTCTTCCGCCCGCTGCCATCGTTGTCGGTCAGGAGCCGTCCCTTCAGGTCCACCCGCAGAAACGCCGGGAGGTTGTTGCCCTCGTGCGGCGCGCTGCGCTCGCACTTGCCGTCCGCCGTGCATTCGCTGACGGCGGTGACGGCGCACAGCATGGGCCTCGAGCCATCGTACTTGCCCGCCGCGGACACGGGAGAAACCAGGGCAAGGCACGCCAACGTGACGCTCAAACCCGCGGCCTGAAGTCTCTTCATCGCCAGTCTCCTCACGGCTAGTTCACCGTATAGCCCTTCGCGCCAAGGCACGTGGACAGGGCGCGCTTGTAGGTGTCGACCTGGGCCGACTGGGCCTGCTGCGCCTGGGCCTGCTGGGCCTGCTGCTGCTGCATCTGATCGCGTCTGCGCATTCCGCCGATCATGGCGCCGCTCGCGGCACCGATGGCAGCTCCTTTGCCCGCATCCCCACCGATCGCGCCTCCGACGGCGCCGACCGCGGCCCCACGCGCGGCGCCCTTGAGCGGGCTGCTCTGGGGCGGCGCCGACGCCATACCCTGAGACGGCGGAGGGGCCATGGGATTGACGCCGGTCTGCTGCGTCGCCCACGCCTGGCACTCCCCTTGATCCTGCGCCTGCTGCTGAGGGCTCTGGCCCTTTTGGGGGTATACGAACTGCTGACCCCATGCGCTGCCGATCGCGAACAGTAGCGCCCCCACCACGACCCATCCCTTCACCCATCCAAGTCTTGCAACTCGCACCTTGAACATCGTCCTCTCTCCTCCGATCACGCGCTGTGGTTCACGGGGGTGGATCCCCGGTGTACTCGGTCAGCACGGCGCCGACCTTCGCCCGACGCTGCGACGTCGAGGCCGACGGCAGAGTGGCAGGCCCGGGACCGGGACGCCATCAGACCTTGGTCTTACAAAGGACTACGCGGCGACCCGACCGCAGGCGTCAGAACCGGCCACGGCTTTCTCGCATGACGCCACGCGAGGCGATGGGACCAAGGTCCAATTGTCGCGACCGGCACGCGGGCGCGACACTGCGCCCCGCCCGCCTCATACCGAAGGCAACCCTTAACCGCTCGTGGAACGACGTCGCGCGTGACGGGTCCACGCGGGAGGAGTCGAGCGACATGTCACTGCGGCGAATGCTCGGGCTGCTGGTGTCGACCGTGCTGCTTGCGGCCGCCGGGGCGGAGACGGCGGAGTACGAGACGCCGACCGTCCGGCCGCTGGGCGTGGTGCTTCCGGCCGGCCTGGCCAAGGGCGCGTTCCACACGGTCCGGGATCCGGTGGTGGCCGACGGCTACATGTACCACTACCAGCTCGACTCGAGCTTCGGCCCGTTCGACGTCACCGGCACCGGCGACCTGCGCAAGCTCGTGCACGAGCTCTGGGCCATCAGCGAGCTGAAGAAGATCAGCGGTAGCGAGGCGTTCGTCAAGGCGCTGGGGGCCCAGGCGCTCAAGCCGGTCGCATTCGCCAAGAACGTGCTGACCACGCCCGGAGAGACCCTCACGGGGGTCCCCAAGGGTATCGGGCGGCTGTTCAGCAACAGCTCCACGGCCGTCAGCAACACGCTCGACCCGAGCCAGGACAGCCGGAGCAAGGAGCTGCTGCAGGTGGGCTCGTTCAAGCGCGACTACGCCGCCCGCTTCTCCGTCGATCCCTACTCGAGCAACAAGGTGCTGCAGGAAGAGCTGGACAAGCTCGCCAAGGCCTCCGCCTACGGGCTCTGGACGGCGACGGTCGGCACCATGCCGATCTCGGGGCCGGCGGGCGCGGTCATGAGCGTCACCAGCCTCGGTCAGTCGTTCAACAACATCGTCAAGAACGAGCCGCCGTCCCGGATCCGAGTGATCAACGAGGAGAAGCTCACCGAGATGGGGATTGGCGCTGACCTGGCCAAGCGCTACCTGGACCATCCGAACTACACACCGCGGGACGACCTGATCTTCGTCGAGGCGCTCCACAAGCTCACCGGGGTAACGGGACGCGACCGCTACCTGGAGAACGCGCTCAAGGCCGACGACGAGGTCGAGGCGCACTTCTTCGTCAACACTGCCCAGATCCTGCGCGGCTACCACGAGAAGCGTGGCCGCATCACGGGCATCACCATGTTTGAGGCCCTCGCGGTGGCCCAGTCGGAAAGCGGCGCCGCCATCATCCCCTTCGCCCTCGACTACGGCGTCTGGACACGGAACGCCGACGTGCTCAGCCAGCACCTCAAGACGGCCTACCGCGCCCCGAGGTTCAACGGCCGCTTCGAGCTCTGGGTGACGGGAGCGCTCTCGCCCGCCGCGAAGCAGAATTTGGAGGCACGCGGCTTCACGGTCGTGGAGCAGGCCGGCAGCCAGGTCGAAATCCTCGACTGAGTTCGATACGCTCTGGCGGCACACGCCGAATCAATCCTCGACCAGCTTCCGCAACTTCTTGATCGTGTCCACGAGGCTCTCCCGCTCGGCCCCGAGGGTGACAAAGCCCGGCAGGATGGTACGCACGGCGATCGCGTAGGTGACCAGGCTGCCTCCCTCGGCCGGGTCCACTTGCCAGTAGCCAGTATTCTCCCTGAAGAAATTGTTGGCGTGGTTGGCGTCGAGATGCCATTCGATCCGACGCCGAACCGGATCCGGGTACTTGATCATGTGGAAGGCGAAGGAGAAAGGACCGACACCCACCTCGTACCGGACAAGCGCGTGTTGCGCATCGGCCTCCACCAGCTCGGCGCTGACCACCCGCGGGTAGTACCGGGGATGGCCACGATAGTCGACGAGCACGGGCCACACGCGCTCCGGGGCGGCCCGCACGAGGCCGACGGCCGTTCCGCCCCCGGCAGATTTGCTAGCGCCGGGCGGCAGTGCGTCGAGCACGACCACCTCGCCGGCGGCGAGGCGGCGCTGCTGATCCGCGGACAGGCCGAGGGATGCCGCGCCCGATGCGGCGGCGGCGAGGCCGAAGGCCATGGAGAGCAGCGCGAGGGTGGCCCGATACTTCACCCCTGGGAGCGGATCTCTTCCACCATCTTGTGGGCGATGTACCGACCCAGCGTGTAGACGGTATAGCAGGGATTCACGCCCAGGGATGTCGGGAGGATGGAGGAGTCGGCGACGTAGAGACCTTCCACGTCCCAGGAACGGCCTCGCGAATCCACCACGTCACGCCTGGCGTCACCGCCCAGCGCGCACCCGCCCATGGGGTGGCCGCTCGTGATCTGGATGCGCTGCTGGCTCACCAGGTCAGGGGTCAAGACGGCGTCGATCTCTTCGGGCCCGTTCAGGATCAGGGGCCGATGGCTGTTGAAGAAGACGCGGCGGCCCCCGGCGGCGAACATGATGCGGGCGCCCGTCCGAAGCGAGTCGAGCCACCCCGCGTGGTCCTCCTCGGCCAGGGCATACTCGAACCCGTTGGGCGTGACGCGCCCGACGGGCCGATCGCGGAACATCACCGCCAGCGTCATGGTCTGGTTGAAGCGCTTCATGAAGGCCTGGTGGCTCTCCGCTGACTCGTACGGCACGAGCTGAGCGTGGGCCAGCGGGTGGTTCAGCATGCCTTCCAGCGCGTAGCGCACGTGGTCCTTGGCGGGATCCGCGGCCGCCTGATCATCGACATCGTACTTCTTCACGAAGTAGCCCATGGGCGGCGTGGCGGCGGATGGATAGAGGGCCTCGTCGAAGTCGGCGCAGAAGGTGATGGTGGCATGGGTCGAGAAGCGTTCCCCCACCGCACGCTCGGACCCCTTGAAGGACCGCAGGCGCGGCACGCCGCTCTGCATGAGAATGCGCGGTGACGAGAACGGCCCGGCCGCCAGCACCACGCGTCGAGCCCGGATCTCGACGCGCTCCCGGTTGCTGCCGCGCGAGTCCGTCAGCTCCGCGACGATTCCGGTCACCCGGTGCGTGCGCCCCCCGCGGCCATCGTCGGGAAGCGGCTCGAGGAGCAGCTCGTCCACCCGGCAGTTGGCGAGCACCTGGGCGCCGCGCCGCGCCGCCAGGGGCAGGATCATGTTCAGCGGGGTGAGCTTGCGATTGTAGCGACACCCCAGATCGCAGTAGCCACAGCCGATGCACTGATGGGCGTTGCGCTGGGTCGGGCCGTGGTGGGGCAGACGCAGAGTCTGCGCGCCCCGGCGCAGGGCGAGGTTGCTGCCCGAGATCTGCGACTCCGGCACGGGGCCGATCCGCAGCAGCGTTCGGATCGCCTCCAGGTGGGGTACCAGGTCGTCGTAGCCGAACTCCGCGCCCAGGAGATCGTGCCAGTCTCGGATCACGGGCCGGGGCGGCTCGAAGGCCAGCGCATGGTTGATCGTGGCGGAGCCACCCACCAGCTTGCCGGTCACGACGGCGGTGGAGATGGTCGGGATCTCCTGGCCGAAGATCTGGATCACCGAGAATTCCGTGTCGAAGATGCGCGGCATCATGAGCCGCTCGCGCTGGAGGAACGCGGCGGGCTCGACGAAGTCGCCCTTCTCGAGGATGAGGATCCGCTGGTCGGTCTTCGCCGCGAGCTCCGCGGCCACGAACGATCCTCCCGCCCCGGAGCCCACCACGACCACGTCGGTCTCCAGGACGAGGCGGTCGGACCCGCTCACGATCCGCGCGGCCTCGAGGCCCTCGCGCAGGGCGCCGTGGGCCACGACGCGGCGCCGCAGGACGGCCACGTTCTCGTCGGTTTCCCGGGCCATGTCGAACGAGGTGGAGTGCGCGAGATCCGCGTCGGGCTTCGCTGGGTCCAGCAGCCACGGACCCGGATAGCGCATGAACTTCCAGGCCACCTTCTCGTTGGTGTAGATGGGGGCCGTCCCGATGAACTTCGCCCCGGTGAAGACGATGCGGAGCGCCCGGATGCTGCTGTCGCGCAGGAAGAGGAAGTAGCGGTTCGCATCGTCGGGGTGGAAGCGTCTGAGCTGCAGGCGCGCGGGAAGGCCGTAGCGGTTGGAGAAGGTGCGGGTGAGCGTGGGCAAAACGTTGAGGAAGTCGATCAGGAACTTCATGTTGGCCAGGAACTCGTCGCCGCTGGCCCAGGCGAACTCCGCGTAGGCGGCGACCGGGTCGTAGTCCGGATCCTCCTCCTCGAGCCGCCGCCGGATCTCCGTGTCGGGCGGATTGAAGCCGTCGATGATCTTGGCGACGACTTCCTCCTGGACGGAGTTGAGGATCGGAGCCGCGTCGCCGAGACGCAGGCGCTCGATCCCTCCCCGCACCGTCCCGCAGCCCAGGGGCGAAGACACCAGGATCGCCGCGCTCGATGCCCGGGCCAGACGGGCCAGGAACTGCCGCCGGCTCATGGCCCGGCCCAGGTCGGCGTCGAAGGACTCTTGCGCGCTCACCGTCCGGCGCTCGCCGCCCCCGGCCGGGCGAATCGATGCGTGTTGACGACCTGCCCGCTGACGGTCTGGCTCACGCGAACGTGGCACTGCACGCAGCGATTCGTCAGGCCGGGCGTCGGGATGAGGAAGTGCCCTTCGCGCTCCGCGTGGCAGCCGGTGCAGAAGTCCGCCCGCTGCACGGCGCCGAGGCCGAGGCGATGTTCGTCGTAGTGACACGCCGCGCACAGACGACCGCCGAGCTCGCCCGAGGACGAATCACCCACGAAGCGCCGCCCCCCCGCCGTGGCGGCGGTGAAGCCCTCCCGGCGGAGCGCCGTCCGCGCGGCGCGGTCGTCGTCCAGCGCGCGCTGATCGCGAGTGGCGAAATGCTTGCTGGCCAGGGTCTCCTGGTACTGCGGCTGGTGGCAGCCGCCGCACTTGCCGTCCCGGATGGGCTGCGTGAAGTTCGGATGGTCGCCTGGCGTGTGGCATTGCCCACAGCGGATGCCCTTGGCCGTGTGGAGACTCTGGGCGTAGTGCGCGCCCACCGG
>Ga0137403_10006053_pt1 | contig 13897 bp, 10 predicted proteins | sample CZOMad2_1_16fung_FD_122057 | JGI IMG/M metagenome (GOLD analysis project Ga0137403, IMG submission 122057) | Vadose zone soil fungal communities from Angelo Coast Range Reserve, California, USA - CZOMad2_1_16fungal (Hybrid Assembly) | ecosystem: Environmental > Terrestrial > Soil > Vadose zone... | reverse complement strand
CGTTTGGGCAGACGCAATCAATCCGGCGCTGGCCAGAATCGTAAAGACCCGATATTACGGCGAGATCAGTTATCTGGATCACTGTGTGGGCCGGATCCTCGACACGGTCGAAGCGCGCCCGAACCCGGAGAATGTTCTGATCTGTTTTTTTTCGGACCATGGCGATCTGATGGGTGATCACCACGGCTGGCAGAAACAAAACTTCTTTGAGGCCGCCTGCCGGGTTCCTTTATTGCTCAGTTGGCCGGCGGTGCTGCCCAAGGGGACGATCCGGAATGAGCTAATCAGCCTTGCTGACTTATTCGGAATTGCGACCGCAGCTGCCGGCGAATGCGACGCCCGGGAGGGGACGAATGTTCTGAAAATGCTGCGAGGCGAATGTCCGCGGCGTGAATATCTTGTCGGTATGGTGGAACCTCCGGGCTCACACGATTTCAAACTCATGGTCGTGACGAACGAGTGGAAATATATTTTCATGGCAAACGGTGGCCGGGAACAACTCTTCAATCGGAAGCAAGACCCCAACGAACTGTCGAACTGCGTCGCATCAGCTCCGCAGGTCAGAAAAGATCTGTGTGCCCTCGCCGTGCAGGTGTGTCGGGCGCCGGGCGCGATGGACGCCCTCGCTGGCGACGAGCTTCGCACTTTTCCTTTTCGCGAACGGCCACGAACGCGCATCTATCAATTCGACCGTTCACGCGGCGTCACTGGATTTCCGGAGCAGCCACAGGACGCGCTGAAGGGGTTCGATCGCGCCACGTTGAAGCGCATGACCTGATATGGAGTCGCCTGGGGAAAGTCTGGGCGTCGGTCTCAAGCCCGGGGACGCGCATTACCGCGCGTATGTCGGTCCTCCGGAAGATTATGATTTGATCGCAGCGATGACGTTCAATCTGTTGACGACGCTGGGGTTGCGACAGCATCATTCATTGCTGGACATCGGATGCGGTTCCCTTCGGATTGGACGTTTGCTAATTCCTTACTTGAATCGCGGAAAGTATTTTGGCGTTGAGCCGAATGAGTGGTTGGTAAAGGAGGGAATCAAACGCGAGCTCGGCGAAGCATTGTTGGAGATCAAACGCCCGACGTTTTTCTTTTCCGATTCACCCAAGACAATTGCTCAGGCAAAAATCTCCTTCGACTTCGCGGTGGCCCAATCAATCTTTAGTCATTGCGGACTGGATCTGATCACGAATTGGCTGTCCGCCATTTCGCGTTCACTTGCACAGAATGGCGCTTTGATCGCCACATTCCTGCCCGCTGAAGAGGACTCACCACGGATGGGCTGGATTTATCCGGAGTGTGTCAATTATCAACCGGCAACACTGCAATGCGCAGCAGCAGACGTGAATTTAAGATTCGAAATTCTAGACTGGAAACATCCGAGGCAGACATGGGCCCTTTTCGCGGCGTCCGAATTTGATGTGGCATGGTTGAAAGATCAGCCTCTCACCTGGAACGCGGGTCTCGAGAAAACTCTCAGAGAAAAGACAGCACAAGGTGCCCGTCGCATCGCTCGAAGCGAATGAAAGTCATGAACAACAATAATATTTTTGCCCCTTTCGCTGAAGGTATAGGGTATGGCGCGACTGTTAGTTCTACCACACCATTGAGCTCCCGCTCATGGAGTCATAAAGGAACGGGATTGGGATTTGCGGCGCGGAGTAGACGAATACCTACGGAACATTTCGGTCGCGGGTCAACGCATTCTGGAAATTGGGCACGCCAGTGGATTTCTCTCCTTTGAAATGGAAAAGCGGTGCGCCGAGGTAGTCTTGATCGAAGTAACGACCGAGCACGGCTGGAACTTTGTTTCGTATCCTCCTAAAAGATTGGAAGAAGTGTTCGGTCCACGCGGAATCGTAATACAATGCCGCTTGGGGCCGACGCCACAGAATTTTTTTGGCACACGTGGTGGCATTTCAGCACAGAATTTTTACTCAATTTTAGCGGTGATGGGATTTGGCTTTTCGGAAGTTTTGCGAGATTAACAAAATCGCCGCTGAAGGCCCTACACGCTTTTTACTATCGTGGGGGAAGGGAGTGAAAGGCTTCGCTGGCAGCGGCGGTCCTACGAGACCAAGCGCGGATAGCTTAACACGCGTCGCATTCCGTCCTAGACCTAAATCTCCGGTTGAGTCTTGCCTGGTAGCATCAAGACCAACCCGCCCGCTTCCAAAACGCGATGCCAGCCGGGGGCTATCGATTTGAGCGTTGTCAAAACTCTCTCGCTTTCGGAGTCCGGAACGGCAACGGCATTTGCCCGACCAGTTTCGATGATCTGGCGAAAATCCGGTTCCAACAATTGAAGTCGTTGGAGATTTCCGGACTTGTCTCCCTGCACGAAAGCCTGCGCCTTGGTGCGGAGCATGCCTTCATTCGGATTTCCGGCGTTGGCGAAATAATGCAGGACGAGCCGCGGAGCTACAACTTTCATATCCGGGAACAGAAGCGGTAGCTCGCAACTAGCTGTCCAGCCTGCCAGCAGTTTGGCACGCGCGATGTATCTGCCGGCAGCTCTAGCAAAATCAGTGTTCGCGGGAAGCAGCTGATATTCCCCGGGCGATTTCCAGCCGATGCCGAGCTTTGGATCTCGCGGCATTATTGACAGTCCGCGACAGGTATAAGAAAAACTCCCAAGCACCAGCAAAAGCGCTAACAGAGTCAACGATCGGCTTTTTGAAGGCTTGACCAGCTGCGAAAGCGCCGCCCCCAGCATAGCAAATAGCAGCGGCAACTGCAGAAGAAACACAAGTCGACAATAACAGTAAGCAGTTAGATTCTTCATCCACCAGTGCGCCAACAGTGGATTCAAGCAAAGCAGCCACACAGCGCATAGGTAAAGGAAGAGGAAAAGTCCATTCCTTCCTTTAACAACTAGCAGCGGCACAGCGATCATCAATACCGCGTCGCGAACGTAATCGGCAGGCCCTCCGATAACAAAGCCTAAGGCTTTACCCCACGGCATGTAAGTCGGTCCAAACATTCGAACATCTATTGGCTTGGGAATTACATTCAAGCTCAGTAAAGCCAATATCCCGATTGGATAGGCCATTGGAACTATCAGAGAAAGCCCCTGGCGAATTTGTTTCCAGTAATCTTCCCTTGTTTTGCGCTCGAATCGCTCAAGGGTGAAAAAAGCTAACCAGGAGCATCCAACAATGGCTGGAATCAAATAAAGCGCTGAGTTATTCAAACCTACACCAGCAATCCCTAACAAAGTAAGCCACGCCAGATCGCTTGCATTGCCGTGATTAAGGAATCGGTATGTCAGCGCAAGACCGATCGGTAGCAATAAAATCCAGACGATCGGCTTTCCCTGCCACAGGTACCCAAAAACGGTCGCAAAGCCCCCAACTCCAGCAGTATTGATTGAATTAATGGGCTGGCCAGCAAGACTCGACGCTATAGCTCCAAGCAGCGCGCCGAGCGGAGATGGGTCGGAGACGAGCAAAAATGCTATTCCCAGCAATACGCCGATCACCGCTGCCCAGCGATTCAATCCGAACTTTCGAGTGCACCAATAAAGCACAAACGGGAGCAAAAAGGCTGCAAACACGTGACCAACCACCTGGTAGAAGTAAAGAGGATCGATTCGAAGCCAGTGACCTAAAAAAGCCATCAGCATTTCATAGCTCGTTGCTAAATGGACAGGCGAGAACGCTGCGGCGCGCATGTCGACGCTGGTCTGACCAAGACAGATCGGCTGGTCGAGCATTGACAGCTGAGTGAGAGCGCGATGGAAATAGACGACATCATCTTGATTCGGACGGCGCACGAAGAGAGCGGTGGTTCCGCAGGCTATGCCCAGAACTAAAGGAAAGATTTGGGACAAATGAAACCGATATCCATTGCCAGGCACTGCATTCGTTTTTTTAAACAATCGCCACAGTAAAAAGAAACCGGGAATAGCAATGGCTAAGAAGCACCACGTAATCGTCTTCGCTGGCCATCTGACAAGAAGAACAAACTGATACGCGAGCGTCCAAAATGCGATCCCGGCTATCGGCAGCAGCAGAACATCGCCGGCGCGCGATTCGGTTAAGCTCGTGCCCAAAGCTTTTGAGCGAACGCCGTAAAATACTCGCATTTCCTTGTTCCGCAGGCCATGAAACTTCTAGAAACCGACATTGCCGGTCTCGAGGAGATAGGGCCATTCATAAGTTGCACTACCTATGGAATCAGTTCTCTCACCAGCGACTTCTCTTCTTTTAACTCCGCTACCGATGCATCGATTTTCGTGCGGCTGAAATCATTGATCGGTAATCCTTGCACGATTTCCCATTTTCCGCCGCGCACGCGAACCGGGAAGGACGAGATCAATCCCTTCTCGACATCATAACTTCCATCGGAACAAACGGCCACGCTGTGCCAGTTTTTGTCCGGTGTATCGTTGGTGAGCGAAAACACGGTGTCGATGACTGCATTTGCGGCGGAACCGGCGGACGATAGTCCCCGCGCTTTGATCACCGCAGCGCCGCGTTGTTGCACAATGGCGATGAATTCTTCCTTCAGCCATTTTTCGTCTCCGATCACCTCGTTCGCCGGACGATTGTCGATCCTGGCATTGTAGAAATCCGGATATTGCGTCGAAGAGTGATTTCCCCAGATGGTCATGTTCGTCACCAGGCCAATGCCCACACCCGCCTTATGTGCGAGCTGCGCGCGCGCACGATTTTCATCCAGTCGGGTCATAGCAAACCAGCGATCGCTTGGAATTTCTTTGGCGTTATTCATCGCAATCAGACAATTCGTATTGCACGGATTTCCGACAACGAGCACGCGCACATCGGAGGCAGCATTTTTTTCGATCGCCTGACCTTGCCCGATGAAAATCTTGCCGTTAATCCCGAGCAGATCCTTCCGTTCCATACCGGCCTTGCGCGGCACACTTCCCACCAGCAGCGCCCAGGTAATATCGCGGAAGCCTTCGTTGAGATCAGCGGTCGGGACAACCGATTCGAGCAGGGGAAATGCGCAATCGTGCAGTTCCATTACCACGCCATCCAACGCGCCAAGCGCATCCGGAATTTCGATCAAATGAAGTGCGAGCGGTTGGTCCGTCCCGAACATCTGTCCTGAGGCAATGCGGAACAGAAGCGCGTAACCAATTTGCCCAGCAGCACCTGTTACAGCGACTTTAATCGGAGTCTTCATAACGCAATTAGCCATAAACGCCTTGCTGAGCAAAGCGCGAAGCCATGATAGATTATCAGATCGTCCATGTATCCCGCCAAATTAAACAAGATCATCAACCTCTTCGAGGCGCTCCCCGAAGATGAGCGGCGCGAGACACTTGTTTCCTACGCAGACAGCACGAAGAAACAGGAGCCGCGCGAAGGTGAAAAATTTGATCTCGTCGATGTTCGGAAAGACGAGGAATGCACAGATACGGTCGGCGTTTATCTGCATGTGGATGAAAACGGGGGAGCACACATTCGCATGACACTGGGTCCGGAAGTGCAGACGCTTACCCGATCCATGGCGGCGATCCTTTGCAAAGGACTCGAAGACTCGACACCGCAGGAAATTCTCGATCTCCCGAGCGATTTCGTCACCCGCATCGTCGGGACGGAGCTGGTACGCATCCGCAGCCAGACTGTCTATTACGTGCTCACGCGCATCAAAAGCATCTGTAAGGTGTGGCTGGATCGGCAGCGCATGGCACAGGTGGCTTAATCAGCGTGCGGTCATTCCGAGCCGCGTAGACGGCAAGGAACCCCACAGTCGAAGCTTTGATCCCGCAATTTTCGATGCGTGAATTTCTCGGTCTCTGCGAGGTCCGTGTTTGATAGCCGCCACCGCGCGCGAAATTTTCCGGGTCACAAATGTTTCGCCGCGACGCGGGCTTTCGTGATTGAACAGGATGCCATTGCTTGCGTGCAGGCCGTAACTCTCGCGATAATTCACCGTGGCCCAATACGAGAACACCTTGGCGACCCGTAGGGGCTACGCGGCCAGAACGGTGTCGCTTCATTTTGAGGCACGGCTTGCACTTTGCCGAACATCTCGCTGCTTGAGGCCTGATAGAATCGGGACCGCACTCCCGTTTCAGCGATTGCCTCCAGAATTCGGATCGTGCCGACGCCGGTCACGTTTGAGGTGTACTCGGGAATCTCGAAGCAGTCTTCCGCGCACTTATACGGCCGTACGTCCCGATCAGTCGAGGCCTTTGCTTCTTGCAGTCCGTTCCGACTTTGGGCAGCTTCGATCACGAGTTAGTTTGCAACTGGCCAGGGGTGTGTTTCCTTTCTAAGTTGCATTTGTGCTGGCGCAGCCTGCGGACGGTTGTTAAGCTGCGTACCTACGAAAGGCTGCATGATCATCGCTCAACAAGAGGGCTGGATGTGCGGTGCTTTTCGTTTCGTTGAAAATGCCGTGCGTCAGTCCGAGAATTGCTGAACCGGCCATTAATCCCGCGCTATGAGATCGCCTGCTAAACAGAAAACGAGCGCCTCACGATGATAGTGCGATCCGCTTCGCGTGATCGTCCGCTCGCTTCCGAACGACGAGAGCCCGCGATTCGCCGTTATTTCTACGACGCTCTCGCTTCCTATCTCTCACTCTATGTTCGGCCCGATGACGTGGTTGTTGAGATCAATCCACTGAGTAAAGGTTTGGGCGAAAGATTCGCAAATTATCGTGCCATTCCCGGGGTGGAGGCTCTAAAGACAAGCGCAGAGCCAACGCCTGATTATATCCTGTTGAATGGTGCACTTCACTACGAGCGCGATGTGCAGGAAATGTTGAACGTGTTGCACGAATCGCTCGACGGATCGAAGCGAGTTCTCTTTGTCTATTACAGTATGCTCTGGAAGCCGTTAGTGTGGTTGGCTTCAAAAATGGGCGTTCGCACACGCACGCCGGAGCAGAACTGGATCGCTCACGAAGATCTTAAAAATTTCTGCTACCTAGGCGGGTTCGAGATCATCCGCCATGATTTGAAGCTGCTTTGCCCGATCCCGATTCCGTTGCTGGCTGATTTCGTTAATCGTTATCTCGCGCCGCTGCCCTTTTTTCGCCTTTTCACCATGTTGAACATCGTGGTGGCGCGCCCACTGAAACCCGGCCATGGAACACGTCGATCGGTTTCAATCGTTGTGCCGGCGCGCAACGAATCCGGCACCATCGACGATATCCTGGCTCGCTGCCCGGTAATGGCGCCGCAGAGTGAGATCATCTTCATCGAGGGAAATTCCACGGACGACACTTGGAAAAAAATTCAGGAGGCCGCGCGCACGTATGATGGCCCGCACCGACTGGTGATCGCGCAGCAGAAAGGTAAAGGCAAAGGGGACGCCGTCCGGCTGGGGTTCGATCTGGCCGGCAACGATGTTCTCATGATCCTGGATGCCGACTTGACCACCCCGCCTGAAGAACTGCCGAAGTTTTATGAGGCGATTATCGGGAACAAAGGAGAGTTTGTTAATGGCAGTCGCCTGATTTACCCAATGGAGAAGGAGGCGATGCGCTTCTTCAACATCCTGGGAAACAAATTTTTTGCGGCCGCGTTTTCTTTCGTTCTGGGACAGCGCTTCAAAGACACGCTATGTGGCACCAAGGTGCTCTTGCGAGCCCATTACAAGAGGCTTGCGGCAGCGCGGCAATTTTTTGGTGAATTCGATCCGTTTGGTGATTTCGATCTGCTTTTTGGCGCCGCCCGCCTCGGGCTAAGGATTGTCGAAGTCCCTGTCCACTATCGCGAGAGAACATATGGCACCACAAATATCCAGCGGTGGCGCCATGGAGTGATCCTTCTTCAGATGTTAATTTTCGCTGCCCGCAGGATGAAATTTCTAGGTCGAGAAACGGTCCACGCGCATTCCTCTTCGGTGCAACATCAACCCGCTGGAACGTGTCGTGAATCGCCTCGATAACGAAATCGCGCACGGCCGTTTCGTTGCCGCTCATGGCGCAGGCGAAGTTTGGAATTGGGAAGGTCCCGCCGGCAGACTGCGCTGGGAGCGACGCGTGCAAATGCTCGGCGTTCACCTGAGACCGGGAATGACCATTCTCGAACTTGGTTGCGCCACTGGCTACTTCACTGGCGAACTGGCACGCTCCGGGGCGGAAATCGTTGCGATTGATGTCTCACCCGAGCTGCTGGAAATCGCGAGGGCAAATTATTCTGCGCCAAACGATCCATTCGATTTTCTGCATCCAAAAACACCGGTTGCTCTGATCGATCGCGCGAACGCGTTGGGCCGGTTACTCGAGAACGTGCCCTTGATCTCGGAATTTGCGGGCTCGCTTTATATCCGTGCGATCAAATGAACAGTGCGTCGACGGTCTCCCAGAGCCAGGAGGCGAAAGACCGAGCCGCAACAGTGCGTAACCGCGAGCGGCTCGGCGCCAACAAGAATCTTCTTTTTTGGTATCGCGAGCTTTACCGTGAACAGTTCAAGGACTTTCCCGACCCGGCGACGCTCTCGATACTCGAGATAGGAAGCGGCACATCGCCCTTGAAACAATTTCAGCAAAACATCGTCACGAGTGACATCCTTGACCTTGACTATCTCGACCTTGTGTTTGACTGCCACGAAATCGACAAGTTAAGCGCAATCAAAGACAACAGCCTTGACGTGATTACGCTGACGAATGTGTTGCATCATCTGAAAAGTCCCATTGTGTTCCTTAACTCTGCGGCCGCGAAATTAAAATCCGGCGGCAAAATGGTCGCGACGGAACCCTTTTTTTCTGCGCTGTCGAGTCTGATTTTCAAGTATCTGCACCACGAAGCAGTCAATTGCCAGATTTCTGAACCGGCCCTGAAAAAAGTCAGTGGGCCCTTAGCATCGGCAAACCAGGCGCTGCCTTGGTTGATATTTTTCCGCCGACGCGATTGGCTCCAGCGCTTGAATGAGAACTACGACATCGCAAGCCTTTCACTTCGCCCCTTCAGCGCACTATCTTACATGGTCACTGGGGGGATATCCCATAAGCTTCCGATTCCGCACTTTCTTTACCGTGCGGTATTCCCAATTGATCTCGCTCTCAGCCGCCAGTTTCCGCGCTTCTGCGCGGCTTTTTTCACAGTAACTCTGACCCGACGATAGGAGCTGATGCTGGCAGCCTCCCTTCTTCGCAGCATTGCCAACAGAGTCTACGAACACGCCTTTCCAATCTACCGGCCACTATATCGCGCTTTCAAAGCCTGCACTGATCGCGCGGAGCGACAGCTCTTGAGAAGGATTTTGTTTGCGGGTGCTGTGGTCGTGGACGCAGGAGCGAATATTGGTATTTATTCGCAATTTCTCTCCCGCTGCGTCGGTCGGACCGGCGTTGTTCATTCATTCGAGCCGTCGCCAGAAAATTTTGAGCGATTGCAATTCGCCACGCGCAAGCTCGAGAATGTGCGCCTACTCCGAGCTGCAGTGGGAGAGAGCGGTGGCAGATCTAAACTCTATCTTTCGGATAAGCTAAACGTCGATCACCGGACCTACATAACGGAGGGAGATTCGCGCGATACCGTGCCCATCGATATCGTAGCGCTGGATGACTACTTCAAACCCGGCCAACGCGTCGATTTGATCAAGATGGATATTCAAGGATACGAGCTTCATGCGTTACGCGGCGCACAGCGCGTGCTCAGGGAAAACCGAAGCATCAACCTTTTGCTTGAGTTTTGGCCTGCTGGCTTGGAGCAGGCGGGCGTTCACTGGGAAGAACTTGTCCAGATGCTTGACCGCTTAAATATGAATCTGACCCTGGTGAACCCCGGTGGTTTAGTTCCCTTCGATCGGCATCATGTCCGAAAGGATATCTCCTGGTATGTGAACGTTTTCGCCCATCGTACGCCCGGTTAGACGCGAAACGGCGATAGTAATGTGACCGGGATTTCCAGGCAAAATCGTGTTATCGATTATCGGGGCGCAGGCATTCTGACGGGAAATGTCGAACCTATTAGTTAAACACGGTCACACGTTTTCTCCAGCAAAATTGCGTTATTTGAGTGAATTACTTATCGGATTCACTCGCGCAGCATTTCGCGCTCTGGCGGGCCGGACAAAAATTTTATGTGAGATCAATCGACTGACGGCACGCCCGGGGAACGAAAACATCAGCTGGCCCGCCAGCTATGACTATATCCCCGGGGGATGGTGTTCGCGGGACGTCATCAGCCTCTACGATGTCGTTGGTCGCAGCGCGGAAGTCACAATTGTTGACGCGCCGCTTTACACAATGGTCCGTCTATGATGCAGGCCGATTCAAAAGCTCAGCCGCATTAAGTCGCGTTCGTTCATCGATAGAGTGCGGCAGAGGCGCACCTTCTGGTGGCCCGCGATTCGGTCACGGCAGCTTGCCGAGATGTTTTCGCGGCGTTTCGCGCGAGAGCAATTCCATATCGGCATCAACCATAATGCGGATCAGCTCCTTGAAGCGCACTTTCGGTTCCCAGCCGAGGAACTCTTTCGCTTTGGAAGCGTCCCCGATCAATAAGTCCACCTCGGCCGGCCGCTCATAGCGCGGGTCGTGCTTTGCATATTCTTTCCAATCAAGATCGACATGGGCGAATGCTTCCTCCACAAACTCGCGTACACTATGAGTCTCGCCGGTGGCCAGCACGAAATCGTTGCTTTCATCCTGCTGAAGAATTCGCCCACATGCCCTCGACGTATTCCGGCGCGCAACCCCAGTCGCGTTTCGAGCGTAGATTTCCCAGAAACAATTCGCTTTGCAGTCCCTCGCTTCGCTCGGGATGACGGTATGGGAGTTCTCGCGTGAACTTCTCGCGATTTCGTTTACTGTCCGCGCTGGCGCAGATGCCGCGAAATAACGAACTCAAAAAAATTCTGCTGATCGGCTCCGGTCCAATCGTCATCGGGCAGGGCTGCGAATTTGATTATTCCGGAGTGCAAGCGTGCAAGGCACTCCGCGAGGAAGGCTATGAGGTTGTGCTGGTGAACTCCAACCCGGCAACCATCATGACTGATCCAGAATTCGCCGATCGCACTTATATCGAACCGATCACGCCCGAGGTGATCGAGGCGATTATGGAACGCGAAAAACCCGACGCGATCCTGCCAACTTTGGGCGGACAAACCGCCCTGAACGCAGCGATGGAATTGAATCGCAACGGCGCTCTGGCGCGGCACGGTGTGAAACTAATCGGTGCAAACGCTCAAGCCATCGCAAAAGGCGAAGATCGGCAATTGTTCAAGGAAGCGATGTTGCGCATCGGGTTGGAGGTGCCGCGTTCCGGCGTGGCGCGTTCGCTCGCGGATATCAATCGCATTGTTGGTGAGATCGGAACATTCCCGCTCATCATTCGGCCAGCATTCACTCTGGGCGGTGCAGGTGGCGGCATCGCTTATAATCGCGACGAGCTCGATGCGATCGTTGCAAACGGTCTCGATCTCTCGCCGGTCCACGAAGTGCTTGTCGAAGAATCGCTGGTTGGCTGGAAGGAATTTGAGATGGAAGTGATGCGCGACCGAATGGATAACTGCGTGGTTGTCTGTTCCATCGAGAATTTTGACCCGATGGGCGTGCATACTGGCGATTCCATCACTGTTGCGCCGGTGCAGACGCTCACGGACAAGGAATACCAGTTGATGCGCAACGCGTCGTTTGCGGTCATTCGCGAGATCGGCGTGGAGACCGGCGGGTCGAACATTCAGTTTGCGGTGCACCCCGACAACGGCCGGATGGTCGTAATCGAAATGAATCCACGGGTCTCGCGTTCCAGTGCGCTGGCATCGAAGGCAACGGGTTTTCCAATTGCAAAGATCGCGGCAAAACTGGCAGTCGGTTACACGCTTGATGAAATCAAAAACGATATCACGCGCGAAACCCCGGCATGCTTTGAGCCGACCATCGATTACTGCGTGGTCAAAGTACCGCGGTTTACTTTCGAAAAGTTTCCACAGGCGGAAGCGACGCTTACCACACGAATGAAAAGTGTTGGCGAAGCGATGGCGATCGGCCGCACGTTTAAAGAAGCATTGCAAAAGGCGCTGCGCAGCCTGGAGATCAAACGCTTCGGCCTATGCGGCGATGGCGCAAATAAAGATGTCGATGCCGAGACGCTGCGCTTAAAGCTGGCCATCCCGAACGCGGAACGGGTTTTTTATCTAGCCCAGGCATTTCAAGATGGAATGTCAATCGACGAAGTTTTCGAACTGACGAAGATCGACAGGTGGTTTTTGAGAAATCTTGCGGAGATCGTCACCGGAACACAATGTTTGAAGACTAAAGATTTGCTCCGTGCCAAGAAACTCGGTTTTTCGGATCGCCAACTGGCTGTGGCGAATGGAGTCAGCGCAACTGAAATCCGTTCGAAGCGGCAGTCGTCAGGCGTAATTCCGACTTATCGCCTCGTCGATACCTGCGCTGCGGAATTTGAAGCATATACGCCGTACTACTACTCGACCTATGGGGATGAGAACGAGCGGCGTGAAAGTGGTAAGCGAAAGATCATGATCCTGGGTGGCGGGCCAAACCGGATCGGACAAGGAATCGAATTCGATTATTGCTGCGTGCACGCCGCCTTCGCTCTGCGCGAACTAGGATTTGAAACGATCATGGTCAACTCGAACCCGGAGACCGTCTCCACGGATTACGATACGAGCGATAAACTTTACTTCGAGCCGCTCACACTCGAAGACGTCCTCAATATTTATGATCAGGAGAAACCAGAGGGCGTGTTCGTCCAGTTTGGCGGTCAGACCCCGCTGAATCTGGCGAGCGGATTGAAGGCGGCAGGCGTGCCAATTCTTGGCACACAACCCGAAAGCATCGAGACGGCTGAAGATCGACGCTTGTTCGCGGCTATGCTCGACAAGCTTGGTCTTCGCCAAACCCCGAACGGTTCGGCGACGAACACGGAACAATCTGTCGCCATCGCGAGCAAAATCGGCTATCCGGTGCTCGTTAGGCCGAGCTTCGTCCTCGGTGGGCGCGCGATGGAGCTCGTCTATAACGAAGAGGATCTTCGGCGTTACATGGCGAGCGCAATCGAAGTGACGCCGGATCGTCCCGTGCTGATCGATCGTTTCCTCGAAGACGCTATTGAGGTCGATGTCGATTGCATCTCAGATGGTGAAACGACCGTGATCGGTGCAATCATGGAACACATCGAGGAAGCAGGGATTCACAGCGGCGACAGCGCGTGCGTGATCCCGACGTTCTCATTATCGCAGAAAGTGCTCGATGAAATTTCCGCGGCAACGAAGGCGATGGCTCGGGAGTTGAACGTGCGTGGTCTCATGAATGTGCAGTTCGCCGTGAAGGGCGAGAACGTTCATGTCCTGGAGGTAAATCCGCGTGCGTCGCGCACGGTTCCATTCGTCAGCAAGGCAATCGGTGTTCCGCTGGCAAAGCTCGCTGCCAAAGTGATGACCGGAAAATCGTTGCGGCAGCTCGATTTCACCGAGGAAATCGTACCGAGACATTTTTCCGTGAAGGAAGCGGTGTTCCCGTTTCTCCGCTATGAAGGCTTGGACATTTCGCTTGGTCCGGAGATGAAATCGACCGGCGAGGTGATGGGCATGGATGTCGATCTCGGCCTGGCCTATGCAAAATCGCAAATGGCTGCGCCGCCACCGCTTCCGAAAAAGGGAAAAGTGTTTATCAGCGTTAAGGACGCAGACAAGGAAGCAGTGATCCCGGTGGCACGGGAGTTTGTGAAACTCGGCTTCGAAATCATCTCTACAAGCGGCACTGCGGATGCCCTGACAAAAGCGAAAATCAAGGTCACCAAGGTCTTCAAAATTCACGAAGGACGCCCAAACGTCCTGGACCGCATCAAGAACGGTGACATCAACTTCATTATCAACACCCCGAGCGGGAAAATTCCGCGGGAGCACGAGGTGGTCATTCGCAATACGGCGCTGGCCGCGAAGATTCCCATCATGACGACGGTGCGGGCTGCGCTGGCGAGCGCAAACGGAATCCG
>Ga0137403_10006051_pt1 | contig 13900 bp, 14 predicted proteins | sample CZOMad2_1_16fung_FD_122057 | JGI IMG/M metagenome (GOLD analysis project Ga0137403, IMG submission 122057) | Vadose zone soil fungal communities from Angelo Coast Range Reserve, California, USA - CZOMad2_1_16fungal (Hybrid Assembly) | ecosystem: Environmental > Terrestrial > Soil > Vadose zone... | reverse complement strand
CGCTGCCCCCAGGTGGCGGTGACCTCGGAGACCGCGCTGTCGTTCCTGGAGTTCGTGGCCGGCGGCGAGCGGGCGGCCTTCCGGCGGATCCCGGCCTCGGTGCTGGCCTCCCCCCGCGACGTGGTGCTGGCCTACCTCCAGGGCCTGCTGGCCGGGGCCGGCGTGACCCGCACGGCCGGGGCGGCCACGGTCACGATCGGGCTCACGTCGGCTCCGCTGCTCGACGACCTCCAGTCGGTCCTCACCAACCTGGGCATCGTCCACCGGCGGGTCGACACTGAAGTCGTGGTGACCGACGACGCCGCCCGCGACCTGTTCGACCTCGTGCCGCCGGGCGACCCCCACACCCTGGCCCAGGCGGCCGAGGTGTTCGGCACCCGCGACCTGCCGGGCTCGGCCGGCGACTTCGTGCCCGGCCTGTCCCCCCGGGAGCTGTACCTGCTGGTGCCGACGGAGCAGCGGGAGGGGTTCGCCTTCCTGCGCGACGCCAAGTTCCGCCACGTGACCCGGGCGACGCTCGACGCCGTGGCGGCCCTCCCGGGGGTCGGGCTGCCCGACTGGCTGGCCACGGTCGTGGCCGACGGGCTGCACTTCAGCCCTGTCGAGCGGGTGGCCTCGGCCGGCGATCGGGAGGTCTACGACCTGTCGGTGCCGGTGACCCACGCCTTTGTGGGCAACGGGATCGTGAACCACAACACGATCAACATGCCCGAAGAAGCGACCGTCGAAGACGTGGAGGACCTCCACGTCGAGGCGTGGCGCATGGGCCTCAAGGCCATCGCCATCTACCGTGACAACTGCAAGGTCGGCCAGCCGCTGTCGGTCCAGACGAAGGCCGGCGAGGCCGCGCCGGTGACGCAGATCGAGCGGGTGGTGGAGACGATCGTGCTCCAGGAGCCCGTCCGCCAGAAGCTGCCCCGGCGGCGGAACTCCAAGACGTTCTCGTTCCGGGTGGCCGACTGCCACGGGTACGCGACCGTCGGTGAGTTCCAGGACGGTGGTCCCGGCGAGGTGTTCCTCAAGGTCGCCAAGCAGGGTTCGACGCTGGCCGGGATCATGGACGCGTTCGCGATCTCGCTGAGCCTGGGCCTGCTCACGCATATGCGGACCCTGTTCTACGGCAGCCTGGTCAATTTCTGGGGCAGGCTGATCGTGCTGCTGATCATCTTCTCGATCTGGATCAACGATACGATGGCCTATATCGTAGGGTCGCTCATCGGCAGAACGCCTTTTTCAAAGATCTCTCCTAAAAAGACCTGGGAAGGCACCCTGGGCGGCATCTTGTTATCGGTGCTGGTCATGGGGGTCGCAGGCTATTATTTCGGCCGTTACCTGAATGATTGGACGGATTGGAACTGGATCTGGCAATGGGTCCTGATCGCCGCCATCGCCTCTGTGGCCGGCACGTTCGGCGATCTGCTGGAAAGCAAGCTCAAGCGCATGGCCGGAGTAAAAGACAGCGGCCACCTCATGCCAGGACACGGGGGCTTCCTCGATCGTTTTGACTCCCTGCTGATCGCCACCCCCTTCGTCTGGCTTTATGTAATGTGGATCATACGATGATCTTTTTGCTTAATTTTGACTTTCAGTCAAGATGGACCAAAGGTCCATGGAGGAGCGAGGAACGAAGCTCTGACGAAGTTCCCATCATTAGCCCTTATGCGTCCCAGGGTTAGTTTTGGATAGAACCCTGGGACGCATATAAATGTAATGACAATTCACAAAGAAGGTTATAAGACGATCGCTATCGGTATGCTTGCTTTTGCCTTGATCAACCTTCCTTCCTTTTACTTTATCAGTTCACACCTGTTCTGGCTGAGCCTCGCTATTTTTATTCTCAGCCTGGGCCTTTTATTATTCCTTATTTCATTTTTTCGGGTGCCCAACCGTAAACTGACCACCGGTGACAACCTGGTGGTATGCCCCGCCGATGGCAAAGTAGTGGTCATCGAAGAAGTCTTCGATGAAGAATATTTTAAAAGCAAACGACTGCAGATCTCCGTTTTCATGAGCCCGGCCAATGTGCACCAGAACCGCAACCCGGTATCCGGGGAAGTGGTCTACAATCAATACCATAAAGGCAAGTACCTGGTGGCCTGGCACCCTAAATCCTCAACGGATAATGAGCGGCATAGCGTCGTCATGCGGAACAGCCATGGGGAGATCCTGGTCAAGCAGATTGCCGGGGCGCTGGCCAGGCGGATCGTGAATTACCTGTCGGTCGGTCAGAGAACAGAGCAAAGCGCCGAAATGGGGTTCATTAAATTCGGGTCCAGGGTGGATATCCTCCTTCCTGCAGGCACAAAGGTAAATGTGGAGCTGAACCAGGTAGTGCAGGGCGGCGTCACGGTATTGGCGACCTGGTAAATCCGGTTTTTTTACTTATCTTCAAGCAACGATAAAAGATGTATATGAAAAAAATATTAGTTCTGGCAACAGCCGCCTTCCTGGTATCCGGCGTTAGTTTTGCTTATAATGGCGGCGACAAGGGTAAAGAGAAAGGAAAAAAATCCTGCACGAAGTCCTGTCCCGGCAAACAGTGCGGTAAGCAATGCGGCAAGAAGACAACCGCAAAGGCCTGATCGGCGACCTGGCCATCACCTGTTGCACAGATCCCTGCACCTCGGCCGATCTTAAAAAAGATCCTCCAGTTCCTTTAGTGAATAAACGGTATAGGTAGGCTGGATCGATGGCTCCAGGTGAAGATGGTTCACATATACCTGGTCGATACCGGCATTGATGCCTCCCTGGATGTCCGCCTCCAGGCTATCCCCGATCATGATACTTTCTTTTTTCTCCGCGTCGGTAATGCGGAAGGCATATTCGAAGATCTCCTTATGGGGTTTCAGGCTGTTCGAGCCCTCCGAAGTGATCACTTCCGTAAAGTAGCCGGCAAGTCCCGCATGCTCCAGTTTGCTGTGCTGGGTCTTTTCAAAGCCATTCGTGATCAGGTGCAGGATATATCCTTTCCCGGCGAGGTAGTCCAGGATCTCCAGGGTATAAGGGAATAATAACCGGCGGGTAGGGAGTGAATCCAGGAACAGCACATCCATTTTTCTCGCCAGCGGCTCATCCCCGATCTTAAAGTCGAGCAAGGTAAGCCACATCCTTTTCCAGCGCAGCTCATCTACTTTAATATATCCATTGCGGTAGCGCTCCCAGAGCTTGTCGTTGTGGGCGAGGTAGGTCCTGTGAAAAAGATCGAAGTCGGATATGCCTCTTTCACGGAGCTGGAGCGAGTGATACAATTCCTCCAGGGTTTGCCGGCTATTGGCCTCAAAATCCCATAAGGTATGGTCCAGGTCGAAGAAAAGGTGTTTATATTGCATAATATGCGCTTCCGGCGTTTTAAATGGCAAAATACGAATTATGAATATTATCATTACCGGGGCGTCGAGGGGATTGGGGAAGGCCATCGCTGAAAAGTTTGCCGGGCAAGGGGACGATTTATACCTGTGCTCCCGCAATGAGGAAGCCTTATTGAAGACGATGGAAGAGCTGAAGATGAAATATCCCGGGGTGAAGATCGAAGGAAGGGCCTTTGACCTCGCGAAAAAAGAGCAGGCCCGGCAGCTGGGAAAATGGATCCTGGATGCGGGCATCTTCATGGATGTGCTGGTGAATAATGCCGGCCAGTTCATTCCCGGAAATGTGTCCGATGAGCAGGACGGGGTACTGGAAAAAATGATCGGGGTAAATCTTTACAGCGCATATCACCTGACCCGGGCCCTCCTCCCCGGGATGATGGAGCAGCGGAAAGGCCATATTTTCAATATCTGTTCCATCGCCTCTCTGCAGGCTTACCCGAACGGCGGCTCTTATGGCATCAGTAAATTTGCCCTTGCGGGATTTTCCAAGAATTTACGGGAGGAAATGAAGCCGTATGGAATAAAAGTGACCGCTCTGTACCCTGGCGCAGCCTATACCGATTCATGGGCCAGCAGCGGAGTCGACCCCCATCGGATCATGGAGGCGGAAGATATTGCCGCCATGGTCTATGCCGCCACTCAATTGTCCCCTCAGGCGACGGTGGAAGACATCCTGCTCAGGCCCCAGTTGGGAGATCTCTGATGGAGCTTGCTCCATATGCAGATGGGCTGGTGCGGAATGCTGGCGGACAGCGGTCGGGCGGCGTTTTAACTGAGTTTTAACCCTGGGCGGGCAATGGCCCCTGGGAATCAAATTTTATATTTGCAGGTGATCAAAATTATACCTTCCTCATTTATTGTACTGATCGCCCTGCTTCCCGGCCTGCTGGCTTCGGGGCAGGTGAAATTCACTACGGTCGTAAGCAGCCCCGAGATCGGCCGGGGCGAATACCTGCAGATAGAGTTCGTCGTCGAAAATGCCAAGCAGATCGACCAGCTCAATCCCCCGGACTTTCCAGGATTCCGGGTCGTACAGGGTCCCATCCAATCCAGCGGGATGAGCGTTGTAAATGGCAATATGTCCCAGTATAAAGCACTTTCTTTTGTATTGCAGCCGACTAAGACCGGGAAATTCACCATCGGCGGTGCGGCCGCGGTAGTGGACGGCAAGCCGATGCGATCCAATTCCATTACGGTGATCGTCAATGCCTCTGCAGGCAACGGCGCTGCTGGCAGTAACGGTAGCGGCAATAATCCATCCCATGGCGGTGGTAGTCCCAATGTTTTCCCCCAGCTCAACTGGCCCGATCCATCGGGTGGTGAGCCCGCGGATATCGACAGAGAATATATTCTGAGGCCGGGTGAGAATATAAAAGAAAAGATCCGGAAGAACCTGTTTGTAAAAGTGCAGGTGGACAAGACCAACTGCTATGTAGGAGAGCCGATAGTCGCGACCTATAAACTATACTCCCGTCTCAGTTCCGAATCCAGGGTGACCAAACGACCGTCGCTCAATGGCTTCAGCGTGTACGATATGATCGACCCTTCCTCAGACGCCACATCCATCGAAAAAGTGAACGGCAGGCCTTTTACGGTACATATTATCCGTAAAACGCAGCTCATTCCCCTTCAAGCCGGGACCATCGACCTGGATCCGGTGGAAGTGGAGAATACCGTTCATTTTGTCAAGGGCAACAGGCAGGAGCGGGTCGGCAGCGGCAACTCGCTGAGAGATCTGTTCGACCGGTTGTCCGATGATAACGCCTCAGGCCCCGAGCTCGAAGAGAATGTAGTATTGGATACCAAGCCCCTGGCCATTACGATCAAGCCCCTGCCGGAGGAGAACAAGCCCGCCGACTATAACGGGGCTGTCGGAAATTTTTCCATTCAGGCCTCCTTGAATAATAATAAGAACATCAGCGCCCAGGATGAGGCCACCCTGAAGGTGGTGGTCAAAGGCGGGGGTAATCTGCCTGTTATCAACGCTCCTTCCGTGTCCTGGCCTGCTGGTATCGAAGCTTATGAACCCACTGCCAAAGAAGAGCTCAATAAGGCTACCGTTCCCATGAGCGGATCGAAAAGCTTCGAATATGTGTTTAGCCCCCGGAGCCCTGGACAATATACGATCCCCTCCATACCTTTTTCCTATTTCGATCCCGCCTCTCATTCCTATAAAAAGGTCCAGAGCGCGCCCATCGATTTCCAGGTGAACGCGGCCGCAAAGAAGGCCCCATCCTCCGTAAAGCTATCTTCGGCCCCATCCGATGGATCGGGAACTAGCGGTGTGAAAAACTTTATCCAGCAGCACCTGGAATCCCTGTTCGTCGTACTGATCCTTTCCTGCCTGGCTTTCTACTTGTTGCGACAGAATCTTCGCATGAAGGCGGCGGAAAAACAGCAGCAGGCGGACTTGTCCAGACAGGCAGCGACGAAGCAGGCGGCCATGAACCAGGCAGCGTCTGAAAAAGTCTGGTCTTCCCGACCTGCGATCATCGCAGATCCCTTGCAGGATGTAAGAGAGCTACTGGAGAACGGTGATTACAAGGGCTTTTACCGGGAGCTCAACCGGGCGGTATGGAAGGCAGTCTCCGCAAAGCTCGAGCTTCCTGCCAGCGAACTGAACAAAAACAATATCGCAATACAGCTCCAGTCAAGAGGATGGGATGCGGATACGACCCGGTCGCTGCAAAACCTTTTGAACGAATGTGAAATGAACCTATACACGCCTGCATATGATCCCTATAATATGCAGCAACTGCTGAGACAGGCGGAGACTTTATTCAGTGTACTTGTAGCCAACTCCTCTTACTGAGTGAAAGTATTTCGGATTCCGGCTGTCCTCTTCAAAATATTTCCGGAAGCTCAGCACGAAATTATCGATAGTGCGTGTGGTCGGATAGACATTATAGCCCCATACTGCCTGTAATATTTTTTCCCGGGTGACCACGTCATTCCTGTTCTCGATCAGCAGTTTCAGCAACATGGCTTCTTTCTTGCTCAATTGAATGCGCTCTCCTGTTTTGGTGGTGGCTTCCTGTGCCTTGAAGTCGATCTTGTTCTTGCCAAAAGAATAAATATCGCCGGCGAAATCCTTCTCCTGCATTTTTTTATTCTTTTCGATCAGCTTCTGGATCCGCAGCAGCAGCTCTTCCAGGTTAAAGGGCTTGGTAAGATAGTCATCGGCGCCTTTCTTCAGGCCCAGCACCCGATCTGCGCTGGCGTTCCTGGCGCTGAGGATCAGGATGGGGACATCGTTGTTCTGCACACGGATAGTTTCGGTGACGCTGATCCCGTCCACTCCAGGCAACATCACGTCGAGAATGATGAGGTCGAAATATTCCGACTGGATGGCCTTTAAGGCTTGGCTGCCATCAAAGGCGGACGTGATCTCATAGCCTTCCAGCTCGAGATTCAGCTTCAGGGCTTCATGAAGATTTTCCTCATCTTCGACCAGGAGTATGGAAATTTTTTTGTTCATGCTTTCAGAATGCGTTCATGGTTACCGGAATACTACCCTAAAAATACTTCCGGCCGGTGAATTATCCGATACGCTGATGGATGCTTTATGATCATTGGCGATCTTCCGGCACAGGTATAATCCCAATCCCGTTCCCTGCGTGTTCCGGGTCTTTTCATTGCCGATACGGTAAAATTTAGAAAACACCTTTTTCTTTTCTTCGTCCTGTACCCCCGGCCCTTCATCCTTTACCGACAGGATGGTATGGCTGCCTTCTCTTTTTAAAGTTACAGCGATCGGAGCTTCTTTTGGAGAATACTTGATCGCATTCTCCACCAGGTTGTTGATCAACATCCGAAGGAGGAAGGGGTCTCCCAGGATAACCAGCCCCGGCCCGATGCCGACCTGCCATTTTCTTTCCGGCAAACGACGGGTGAAATCTTCCATCGCGCTCCCTACCAGGGCCGAGAGATCCAATTTTTCCTTGGCCTGGATATATGCGCCTCCTTCCATCTGCGAGGCAACCAGGATATTATTGGCCAGGGTATCGAGCCGGTCGGTTTCCTGCAAGGCCGCCCGGATGATCTTCTGTTGCTTCTGCTCGTCCAGCCGGTGCTTTTGCAGGGTCTCCAGGTTCAGCTTGGTGACGGCGATGGGAGTCTTCAGCTCATGGGTGACGGCCATCATGAAATTCTGCTGCTGTACCTGCAGCCTGATCTGCCTTCTAACTTCCCGGTACACAAAAATGGCTCCTACCAGGATCAGCAGCAGGAAGGTGCTGCCTTCACCGATATACTGGGCGGTCTTGCGATCTTCTTCGGCATGGATGGCGTTCAGCCGGACCTCATAGTGAGGGTCATCCATCTTCAGCTCCTGCAGCCGGTAATTCGACATTTGCCGGCTCTGGCTCTGTAGGGCGATAAACCACCAGAACAGCAGGGAAATGATATAGATCAGCAGCACCCAGTATACGGTAGTGGCAATGATCAGTCTTTTTCTTTTGAAGAGGCTCATTATTACATTCAGGTTCTCGGTTTGCGGCGGGCCGGTCCTACTGCGCTTTTTCTACGCGGACCCCGACATTCAGCACGTGCTTCAGCGGATCTTCGCGCATGATCTGCTCGATCATGAAGGAATAGGTTCCGGGTTTCCTGAACTTCGTCCCGGGTTGCACCAGGACGCGGTGTTCATAGATATCATCCATTCCGCTGCCTAGCCATCCTTTGTCATTGGTAGCCAGGACAAGATCATAGCGTTGGCTTCTGACGGCGGTATCCCCGGGCTCCTGTACAGTACCCTTTACCCATATATTATTATAATTGTAAGCGTCGGAATGCCTCAGCACCAGGTAAATATTATACAGATAAGAAGTATCCTGCTCTTTGATGGTAAACTCGATACGGGGCTTGAAGCTGCTTTCCCATTGCTGCCCGGGAACGACCACGTCCTTTTCAAATACATCGGAGGGAAGTGAGCAGGCTGCAAGCTGCAGGCTACAGGCTGCAAGCAGGGGCAAAAGCTTTTTCAATATAGTATGTTTTTGCAAAAATAGGGTCAAAATAAGAAGTTTCAATTATCACAGCACATTCAGCACCTGTTCCTTCGCTTTTTCCAGCTCATCCTTCATCAGAACCACGCATTTCTGGATGGAGGAATCGTAGGCCTTCGAACCGGTGGTATTGATCTCCCTTCCGATCTCCTGGAGGATGAAAGAGAGCTTTTTACCCTTTCCATCCCCCGGTTCCTGCAATATCGACTTGAAATAATCGCAATGGTTCTTCAGGCGCACCTGTTCCTCGGTGATGTCTATCTTTTCTATATAATAGATCAGTTCCTGTTCCAGCCGGTTGGCGTCATAATTCTCCTTGCCGACATTTTCTTCCAGCAATTTCTTAAGCCCGTCCCTGATCTTCTGCTGCCGCAGGGGCTCAAGCTTGATCACCTCATCCTGCTGAAGGAGAATATTGCCGATGCGCAGCAGCAGGTCCGCTTCCAGGGAGGCCCCTTCATTCAGCCGGTGCTTGTCAAGTTCTTCAATGGCCGATAAGATGACCTTTTCAAATTGCTGCCATTCCTCGTCCGTAAGCGTATCGCCCGTAGGCGTGATCACTTCGGGTAATTTCACGAGGGTGCTGAGGATATTGGAAGGATCCAGGTGGAGATCGGCGGACAATTCGGCCAGGGCCTTATGGTACGCTTTCGCCAGATCGGTATTGATGCTTACAGGCTTTGCATTGCCCGTTTGCTTGAGGTTGATGCTGCAATCCAGTGAGCCGCGGCCGAGTTTTTCAGAGAGTAATTTCCGGATCTGGAACTCAAAAGGTTTCAGGAAGCCTGGTAATTTCAGCTGTAGCTCGAATTGCTTGCCATTGAGAGATTTTATATCGACCAGGAAAGTCTTGTCACCAACCGTTTGTTCTGTCCGTCCGAAGCCGGTCATGGATTTCAGCATAATATCAATATTTTATGCGGCAAGGTAAGCATAGTTTTGGTAACAAGTCCCCGCGGGCTACAGCCCAAGTAACGCATAAGCTTCCTGCTTTTTCATTTCCCGCATTTCACCAGGCTGCAATCCATCCAATGATATCTTTTCAATGCGGTAGCGGATGAGCCGCAATGTGGGAAACCCCGATCTTGCGGTCATTTTACGTACCTGCCGGTTCTTTCCTTCCCGCAGCACCATGCTGATCCAGCTCGTTGGAATATTAGCCCGGTAACGGATCGGGGGATTTCTTTCCGGCATTCCCGGCTCCTTGGTAAATATGCTTACAAGGCATGGCCTGGTCTTATATGGCTTGCCATCGACGGAGATCAGGACGCCATTCTGTAATTGATCGATAGCGGCCTGGCCGATAGCTCCTTCCACCTGCACCCAGTATTCCCTGTCATGCGCAAACTGCGGATCGAGTAGCAGGTGATTGAGCTTTTTGTCATTGGTAAGGATCAGCAACCCTTCGCTGTCATAGTCCAGACGGCCCACGGGGTAAAGGTCCGCGGCTACGGAACAAATATCTTTTAAAGTTCTTTTCCCTTCCTGGGAAGTGAATTGAGAGAGTACCTGGAAGGGTTTGTATAGAGCGAAATATTGGTGCACGATCGGTGAATTGGGGAACAAAAGTACGCCACCGGCAGAACTTCGTCGGAGCTTCGTTCCTCGCTCCTCCTCGTCCGCAACCTTCGCCCGCTCGGTTGGTCGAAGGCTCATCATAAGACGAAAAAAATCCCGCCAGTAAAGCGGGACTCTCAATATATGGATGGGTTAGTAAGTACCGGGAAATTCAATTCCCTACACAATATTAAAAATAATTTTCTCTAACTTAAAAAATTTTCCAAGAAATTTTATTAACATTTTTTTTTCGACTGTGGAAAAGGGAGCCGGAGGGCTAACTTTGCGTAAACTGTTTATCATGAAATTCCCGTCTCCTGTATCTGTTAAATGGCTAGCTGAATTCCTGGGCGCAGAGTTGGTGGGCGATAAGAATGGCCATGCCAGCGGGATCAACGAGATCCATAAAGTGGAGCAAGGCGATCTCGTCTTTGTAGATCATCCTAAGTATTACGATACCTGTATCCGATCGGCGGCCGATTTTATCATCATTAACAAGGCAGTGGACGTCCCGGCAGGGAAGGCGCTGCTCGTGGTCGATCAGCCATTTGAGGCCTACCTGAAGGTCGTTCGTCATTTCCACCCCTTTGAGCCGGCCACGAAGATGATCAGCGACTCGGCTACCATCGGCAAGGGCACGACCATCTATCCCAATGCATTCATAGGTCACCATGTGAGCATCGGGGACAACTGCGTCATCCACCCCAATGTCAGCATCCTCGATCACTGTATTATCGGGAATAATGTCATTATCCAGGCCGGCACCGTGATCGGGTCGGATGCTTTTTATTACAATTCAAAAAAGGACCGCGAGGTATGGTATAGGAAAATGGAAAGCTGCGGGCGCGTGGTCCTCGAAGATGACGTGGAAATAGGGGCTGGCTGCACGATCGACCGGGGAGTAAGCCATGATACCCTGATCGGCCGGGGCACTAAGCTGGATAATCTCATCCATATCGGGCACGATACGGTAACAGGCAGGAATTGTTTGTTTGCAGGGCAGGTAGGCATTGCGGGCGCCGTAGAGATCGGCAATGGAGTAATATTATGGGGCCAGGTCGGCATCAGCAAGACCCTGAAGATTGGCGACAATGCCATCGTACTGGCCCAGAGCGGTGTACCTGCTTCCCTGGAAGGAGGGAAAATCTATTTTGGATCACCGGCAGAGGATGCCTCGCTTAAAAAAAGGGAGCTTGTCTGGATCAAGCGCATTCCCGAGCTCTGGAAGAAGGTAATGAGCAATGGGGCATAAGGATCTATTGAATGAGATCCGCCGGCGGCAAATAATCATAAGGCAGCACTTCCGCCAACTTTTTCCATGCCCAGTACCCGATATTTATTACGTCCGACTGATCATAGAAATACCCGTTCTCTTCAATGACGAATCCGCCCGCTATATCGATGGCCGAGATCTGCGCCCGCATGCTCAGCGGAAACTTACGTTCCTGCAGGTATTTTTTATCCGGCGCCTGGTTGGTATAGCTCACGCGCAGCCTTCCATTTAGACTGACCTCCACATCCCCGCTGTCGACATTATAAAGCTTGCTTCCATAAGGATCCTTTACGGGGGTCATTTTGTCCCTGGAGCTGCTGTCCGCCGCTTCAAGCACAAAACCTTCCTCTTTCAGGGTGCTGTCGTACCAGCTGCGCATAAAATGCAACCGGGAGCCCATATAGGCATTCAGCCGGTGCTGTTTCCAGTCCTCCATTTGCTGTTGCGTTCCCTGGAGCTCCTCGAAGAGCGGATATCCGGTGTAGCTGCTGACACTACTGCTGTAATCATATACAAAGGAATCTAGCTGGTACCTGATCTTATAACCCAGGGCATTATTGGTAATGACCAATTCATCCTTGGCCTTTATTTTGAGCTTATTTCTTTTCTTGTAGAAATAGAACTTTACGGCATCCTTGTTCTCCAGGGTGCATTGCGCCGCATTCGGGGTGGTACCGACGAAATTATCGAGGAAGAACTGCCCGTATTTGTTCCATCCGTCCGCTACCTCCGCACTGCCGGCCACCACTACTTCGCTCATGCTTTTATCCTGTTCCTTCAATTCGATGGTCAGGGAATCATTCTCTTTGCTGCCCTTACTGATGCGTACCGACCTGGTTTCGTAACCGGTATAAGACACGATCATATCATAGCCTCCGTTATTCAGGCGCAGGGAGAACCGGCCATCGTTCTTGGAAATGGTGCCCACGGTAGTATTCTCGCAGAACACGGATGCCCCCGCCAGCGGCTGCTGGGTTTTTCCGTCGAGGACCTTACCGCTGACTATAAAAAATTTATCCTGTGACTGAACGGCTGACGAAAGAAGGAGGGCGGTCAGGCTGAAGAAAAAGGGTCTTATGAGTCCTGCATTCATGGATATTGTTTTGGATCGTTAAGTTATGAACGGAAATCGGGATGATGAAGTATACGGGCAAGTATTTTGCCAGTTATGGCGAGCAGGGAGTATTTAACCTTTACCCGTTGGTTGAACTCGTTCCAGGTAAGCTTTGCAGGCCTGCCGGATCGTCTGGCGGAGGGGGGTGAAGGCGAAGCCAGGCAGCCTGAGGAGGATCCTGCTGTTATCGAATCTCGTCCTGGTCCGGGCGATCCGGGCGCTTTCCCGGGTCAGGAGGGATGACCTGCCGAAGAAAAACGATCTTAGTTTTTCCATCCTCCAGGCGATGCCGGATAAAAAAGGCGTCGCTTCCCGGGTGGGTTGTTTTTTGCCGAATTCATTGGCAATGGTATTGAATAATTGCCGGAACGACCAGTTCTCCCCGCTGAGGATAAAACGTTCGCCGGAGATCCCACTTTCCAGCAGCGATACGATTGCGCGCGCCACGTCGGCAACATCCACGAATCCATTCATGCCATTGGAATACCAGGGGAACTCCCGGAAGACATTCTTGAAAATAGCGCAACTCGACTCATTCCAGTCCCCATACCCCAGTATCGTGCTGGGGTTAACGATGATAGCATTCAATCCCTCCCCCATGCCCCGCCATACTTCCATTTCAGCATGATATTTACTGATGGCATAGGAAGTATTCAGCTTATTGTCTTCCCATTTTTTTTCTTCTGTTATGGTCTCATCTTTTGCCGTCCTGCCCAGTGCGGCAACGGAGCTGACATGAATGAACCGGGGCACATTCTTCAGCAATGCCGCATTTACCACATTCGCCGTCCCTTCGATATTCGTGCTGAAAAGCTGATGCCGGCCACCGCTCGCAAAAGAGACCTTTGCCGCGGCATGGATAACGGCGTCGATCCCTTCCATCGCCTCCTCCAGGCCGACTACGTCCAGTACGTCCCCGTTCAGCCATTCCACCAGGCCGAAGTAATGGGCGGGTATATAAAAAGGCAATTTATTGCTCCGGCGGATAGCCCTTACGGCATAGCCACGCTCCACGAGCTCCCTGATGATATAGGACCCGAGAAAGCCTGTGCCACCGGTGATCAGTACTTTAGTTGCCAAATTGATGGATTGATCATTTAATAAAGATAATATCCCCGGCCGGTTTTCCTTCCCAGCTCTCCATTCTTCACTTTTTGCTCCTGGATCGAAGAGGGCTGAAGGCGTATGGGCCGTCCCAGCTCCTCGTACACCGAACAGCTCACGGCATAGTTCACATCGTTGCCGATAAGGTCCATGAGCCGGAAAGGCCCCATTTTGAAGCCGGCCGCTTCCACGGTGACCTGGTAGGTCCCTGGACTCAGGTAGGGAACGTAGTAGTTACCCTCCGGTCCGGTCTGCGTCTCCGAACGGAAAGCGGTTTCGATATTCACGACCGTCACGCGGGCTGCCGGCGCGACGGCTCCAGTGGCGTCTGTAACCGTGCCCACCAGGGTGGCGGCGCCGGTCGTCTGCGCGACGGCGCCCGTCGCATTCAGAAAGAGCAGAACTACGAGGGAAAGACGTAGATTCGAAGTAATCATGGTTCCACCATTTAGGTAGCGACGCTAACACAAGGGGTGCT
>Ga0137403_10006050_pt1 | contig 13900 bp, 12 predicted proteins | sample CZOMad2_1_16fung_FD_122057 | JGI IMG/M metagenome (GOLD analysis project Ga0137403, IMG submission 122057) | Vadose zone soil fungal communities from Angelo Coast Range Reserve, California, USA - CZOMad2_1_16fungal (Hybrid Assembly) | ecosystem: Environmental > Terrestrial > Soil > Vadose zone... | reverse complement strand
TGGCTTCGCGGCAGCGCTTGCGGAAGAACGCCTCATCGCCAATGAGCACGTACGCCGGCCGTAGCTTGCGCTCGGCGATTTCGCTCTCGAACCGCTGTGATGTTTTGAATCCTGACATCAGTACGCTTCCAGTACGTTGCTCACCAGCGTGCGCGCAAAGTCGAGTGACAGTCGCTCCAGCGCAGGATCAGACTCCTCGAAGAACGACGATACCTCGCGCGAGATCTGGTACTGCTCGCGGAAGGTGTAGTTCTGGTTCTGCCACAAAACTTTTCCGTTGCGGTCGGTGAGCGAGACCCGCATGCCCACCGTGACCACCGCGCTCGAAGCGCGGCCGGTCTGGGAATCGTACGTGACGGGATTGAGCGATGCCGAGATCACCGTGCCGCTCAGCGTTGCGTCCGCATCAGGGCCGGTCTCATTGGCGATGTGATAGTTGGTGCGGCTCACGAACTCTCGTACCACCGCCTGTGTAAGTAACTGTTCCACTTTGTATTGCGGCGTCTTGTTGATGAATGCGGGAATGGCGATGGTATGAACGTCGGATGGGAGCTTGGTCGCCGAGCTGCCGGTGGTGTGATAACCGCAACCGGCCAGGAGCACGAGAATGCCCGCGAGTGCCAGCGCCTTGGCCTTCCGCACTATTGCACCCTGCCCTGCACCCGGTTGGCCACGAGAGACGCCGCGCAATCCACTGCTGTAAGCGAATGGATGCGCAGATTGTCGGCGGCGCCCCAGATCCAGAATCCGTTCTCGTGCGCGGGATCACGCTTCACAGTAACAACGATCTCATCGCGCCCGGCAGCGGTCACGTTGCTGGGCGTCTCTTCCACTTCGGGGGTGCGCACCACCGTCACGTGATCTCCCTGTATGGACTTCACGAAATCTCCCTCAGCCGTCGTCCGCTCCATCTCAATGTAGATGGAAAACACGTGCGCGTGGAAGGTAGGTGCTTGCACCAGCATCAGCGAAGGCACGGGGAGCGCCTCGCCCGCCAACCGGCGGAAATGCGTGAGCAGACGCTTCTCTATCGATTCCAACGACTGCTTCGCCTCCGCACCCAGCCTTCCCTGAATGTTGAACGCGACCTGCGCATCGAAGACGACCTTCGGCAGGTTCTGGAACGAAAGCAGGCTGACGGTCTGCTGATGCAGTTCGTCCATGCCCGCTTTGCCGCGCTCCGATGCGGGCTCGAATACCACCGTGGTCGCGCGATGCACCGCATGATCGCGCTTGGCTCGCGCCAGCAGCAACGCCAGCGTCACCGCCGCGGGATGCGCAGACACCGCCGCGCTGGCCTGCAGATCGTGGGCGCTGTTCGCGCCCAGCTCTCGTTCCACCCACGGTGCACGCACCGGGACCTTTTCTTCCATCGCATACGAAAGGTCGACCGCGGTACAACCGGCGCGGATCGCGTCCGGCCAATACTTCAAAGTCGAGGCCGGATCCGTCGCGAAAAATGCCACATCGGCTTCCTGAAAATGTTCGGGCCGCACGTTCTGCACGAAGGTGGCTTCGTCGCCGATGGAATCCAGCTGGCCCTCGGCCTCGTCGTCGAGCAGCTTGATCTCCGCCGCGGGAAAATTCCTCGACTCCAGCACTTCCTTCAGCTCCTTGCCCTTGAGCGTGGAGGCTCCGACGATGGCGACGCGGTAGAGATCGCTGCTCATGCTAATCCTGAAGACTGCGTCTCCTGCGCATCCGTGGACGCAGTGGGTGGATTCGAGCGGCGCAGCGCGAAGAACAGCCGCGCCAGCACTCCCGAGAGCATGTAGGTAAGCGCCAGGAACAACAGCGTTGGCCCGGAGAAGACTTTGATCATCGCAATGATGGCGGCGATCAGGATGATCGTGCGGAAGGTGTGTGGGCTATGCAGGTCGATACCCTTGAAGCTGGCGAAGCGCCAGGTGCTGACCATCAGGAACGCGGTCGCAACGATCAGTGCTCCCCAGATCAGCGATGTCCACCACTGCGTGACCGGCTCCCCCCCGGCAAAGTGCACCACCGCCGCGATCACGCCTGCGCCGCCAGGGATCGGCATGCCCACAAAATACTTCTTGCCTGGCTTTCCCGGGTTCGAGGGCTGCGGATTCTTGGCGATGTTGAAGCGCGCCAGCCGGCTCGCTCCCGCCGTCAGGAAAATAAAGCTAACGACCAGCCCAATCTGCGCAATCTTTCTGGCCGGATCCTCATTGTCGTTCGCCAGCCAATGCGGAACATTCACGTGCATCAACGACGGCAGGTAGCGGAAGCCCCACATCCACGCCAGCACCGCCGGCGCGACTCCAAAGGTGATCACGTCAGCCAGGGAATCGAACTCGCGACCGAAGTCGCTGGTGGTGTTGGTCATGCGCGCGATGCGCCCGTCGAGACCGTCAAACAAGATCGCGAATCCGATCGCGATGGCGGCATGGTCGAAGTGCCAATACTCGCTCGGCGAGCCCTGCATCGCCTGCACGATCGCATAATATCCCGCGGCGATGTTGCCGGCGGTGAACAGCGACGGCAGCAGGAACAATCCCTTGCGCAGCTTGCGGCGCGGAGCATCTTGCTCACGGCGTAATGGGACGCGCGGCTCCTTCATCGTTTTCCTTCCGGCATGGTGGCGATCAAGCTGGCGCCTCCGCGCACGCGCTCCCCGACCTTTACTTTGATGTCGGCGCTGGCGGGTAATATTACATCGGTCCGCGATCCAAATTTGATCAATCCCACGCGTTCGCCTAATCCCACTGCGTCTCCCACCTTTTTCTTGAAGACGATGCGCCGCGCGATCAGCCCCGCTATCTGCTTGAAGATGACCGTGTGTCCTTTCCCCTCGACCGTGACCACATTCTGCTCGTTGCAATCAGCCGAGAGTGGGTCCATGGCGTTACAGAATTTACCCGTCTGATAGACGACCTCTTTGATCGTCCCCGCAATGGGCGAGCGGTTCACGTGCACGTCGAAGACGTTGAGGAAGATGCTGACTCGCGTCTTCGGCTCGCCGTTGATCTGCGTCGGCGAGATATCGGTCACCTTGCCGTCAGCCGGCGAGACCACGGCGCCGGGAACGCTGGGCACCTGCCGCTCCGGATCGCGAAAGAACCACAGGAAAAAACACGCCAGCAGCAGCGGCGGGATCGCTAGCCACGGGGTCGCCAAATAGGAGATCACCCCCGCGATCAGCAGCATGCCAAGCGCATAAAAGATGCCATCACGAACCATGAGAGGTTGATTATATCGCCCTGCGAGCCGAACAAATGTAGGCGCGCACGTCCTCGTGCGCGCAAGTGGACCACGCTGCTTGAGGTGAGATTGTCCTGGCTGGTCGGTTCAGAGACGCCCTTTAGGGGCGTCTCCACCGTGAGTTTTTACGCGACCTGGTGCGTCCCGTGCTGTTGCACGATCTGCTCCATCTGGTCTTTCAGGCGCAGTTTTAATTTCTTTAACCGGGTTTCTTCGAGTTGCTCTTCTTCAGAAAGGAACCGCTTGGTGACGAGAGATTCGAGGCGTTGTGCGTACTGCGTATGTTCTTGCGCCAGACGACGGAAATTTTCGTCGCTGGCCATGAGCTCATCCTTGACCTGAGTGGCCATCCAGCTCTACCTCCTTGCAGGAGAATCAGGTTGGTAAACGGTAGCACACCGTTAACATGGCTTCAACAATTATTCCGGCTATTCAGGAAAAGAAAATTTCAGCACCAGGGCATCCTCTTCCGGGTCCTTGTAATACGACTTCCGCCTGCCCTCTTCCGTGAACGACCACTTCTCATAAAGTGCTCTGGCGGCGTGATTTGACTCTCTGACTTCCAGGAATATCGCCTTCGCGCCTATTACCTTCGCCAGGTTAATGAACTCGCCGACCAGGTGGGAGCCTAAACCGCGCCGCCTTGCGTCGGGCTTGATGGCGAGATTCTCGATCTCCCACTCCTCGCCGATCTTGGTACCGACCACGAAGCCGCCTACCTCGCCATCCTCCTCGATCACCAGCGCGTGCCGGCGGTCGTTCTGGCGTTTCGTGATGACCAGATAATGTGCATGCGTCCAAGGCGAGGCCGTGACCGAGTGCTGCTGTATCGCCATCACCGCGTCGATATCGCCTGCGCGAAAATCTCGTACTCGTATGGTCATGGCTTGGCAAAGATTTCGGCGTCAGAGCGGCGAATGTAGTTGGCGTCCAGCTCTTCCACCGAAACCGTCTCCCCGCGCGCGACTTTCTGCAAGCCGATGCGGGCAATGTCGGCGCTATTGGGCCGCTCGATTTGCATCACGACGGCGCTGCGCGCGACTTTCGCAAGTTCCTCATCGGGTGTGACCGCGACTTTTCCCTGCACTCGCTTTGCGAACTCCTCCCGCGTGACCAGCAGTTCGTCGATGCAGCTCGCTCGTCCTTTGTTCAGCATGTACTCGCCCAGGTATACCTCACTGCGCTGTGCATCCAGCGCCGCGAAGACACGCGCATCGTCATACTTGATCCCCGATTTCTGCACGCAGGCTTCCAGAACCGACACCGCCGCGATCGGCTTCTGGAGAATCTCCGCCAGCCCCTTCACCGCCGTGAGCCCGATGCGTAACCCGGTGAACGACCCCGGCCCCGTCGCGGCAACGAAGGCATCAATGTCACTTTTCTTTAGATTATTTTCGGAGAGCAATCGCGCAATCAGCGGGATGAGCTGCGCGGAAAATGTTCCACCCTCGACCGGACTGGCGCCGATCAACTGGAAATGCTCGGCATCTCCGCGCGCCAGCGCCACGCTGCCATTCTTGCCGGAAGTATCTATGGAGAGAATAAGCATGGTTTCTAGAAACATCCCGAACCGAGCCGCGAAGCGGCGATGTGTAAGGGAGCCCTACCCAGGCATGGATGCCACCATAGGGAACCTCGCTCCGCTCGGGATTAAAAGTTACACCCCGCTAGGCGGATCCATCACCAACTCGAGCAACACGCCCCCCGCACTCGATGGATGAATGAACACATAAAGATGCCCGCCCGCGCCCACTTTGATCTCGTCGGAAATGAACCGCGTGCCCGTCTTCTTCAGCGCCTCGATTGTGGCCTGCAGGTCTTCCACGCTAATGGCCACATGATGCAGCCCCTCTCCGCGCTTGGCGATAAAGCGCGCCACCGCGGAGTCGTCGCTGGTCGCTTCCAGTAGTTCGATGCGGCTGTCGCCCGCCGGCACCATCGCCACTCGCACCATCTCATGCTCCACCACTTCCTCGTGGCCGATCTGAAAACCCATGGCGCGATAAAACTTCTTCGCCTCGGTCAGCGACTTCACCGCAATGCCCAGATGGTCGATTGTGTTCATAGCCCTTTCACGATCTCTTCGACGAGAGTGTAGGGATCGCGCTTGTGCTCGGCGATCTCCTGCGCGTAGTGCGTCACCTGTTCGTCGGTCAGCCGCTCGCGCGTGCGTGCGACGAGAGCGTCGCGCAGCATCTCGATCAGCCGTTCACGCCAGTTGCTGATCTTGTGTTTCATCGCCAGGTCGTTTTTCGCGAGATACGCCTGATAATCCGCGATCGCCTTCACCAGCTCCGGAAGGCCGGTGCCCTCTGTCGCAACCGTCTTCACGATGGGCGGCGTCCACTGGTCGCTGCGGACGGCGAGCGTTTGCATCATGCGTATCTCGCGCTCTACCCGCTCCGCGCCTTCATGGTCGCTCTTGTTGATCACGAAGACGTCGGCAATCTCCATGATCCCCGCCTTGATTGTCTGCACGTCGTCGCCCATGCCAGGAACGAGAATGACGATCGTCACATCCGCCAGGCGGACGATGTCGATCTCATCCTGCCCCACGCCTACCGTCTCTATTAGGACGATATCTTTCCCGCTGGCGTCGAGCACGGTCGCAACATCGGCGGTGGCGCGCGCCAAGCCGCCCAGCGCGCCGCGGGTCGCCATGCTGCGGATAAAGATTCCCGGATCGGCGTGGTGCGCCTGCATGCGTATGCGGTCACCCAAGATCGCACCGCCGGTGTAGGGACTGGTGGGATCGACCGCGACGATCCCGACAGTCTTGTTTAGTTTGCGATACTCGCGCGCCAGTTGGTCGACCAACGTGCTCTTTCCCGAGCCGGGCGAGCCGGTCAGTCCGATCACCTGCGCGCGTCCGCTGTGGGGGAATAATTCGCGAAGCAGCGATGTCGAATCGGCGGTGTTGTTCTCGATGGCGCTGATGGCACGCGCCAGCGCACGCACCTCTCCCGCACGCACCTGCTCGACCACGTTGCTGTGGTTGCTTGCCAAACAGAACAGTCTAAATCAGGAGGTAGGACGCAGGATTTTGATTGTGTAGGCACGGGCGTCCCCGCCCGTGCACATTCGGAACGCAAACGGCTCTTTACGGAGGTCATCCCGAGCGGAGCGAGCCACGGCGAGCGCAGTCGAGGGACCTGCATTCAGCCGCGCGTACCCCAATTCTCACAATGCGCGAGGCCGACGACCGAAGGCCGACAGCCGACGGCGATTTCTTACCGCGTCGCCACCACCGGCTTCAGCGTCGGCACGAACTGGTCCATTACTGCCTTGCGCAGCAGGTCAGGCGGCAGCAGCCCTTGTGCCAGGATGAAGTCATGGAATTTGTGCTGGTCGAAGCGTGGCCCTAGCAACCGTTCCACTTCGCCGCGCAGATCAAGCAGCCGCGAGTACCCGTAGAAATACGATGTCGCCTGCCCGGGCGCGCGGAAGGTGTAGCGTTCCACCTCCTGTGTCGCCATTGCATCCGACAAGACCACGTCTTTCATCAGGATCTCTTTCGCCTGCTCCGGCGTCACCACTCCCGCCTGCAACTCGGGATCAAGGTACGCGCGCGCTGAGCGCAGCAAGCGATGCTGCAATGAGATCAACTGCCCGTCGGGCGGCATGAAGGGTTTGGTGATCCACTCCGAATAAAGTCCCCAGCCTTCGACGTTGGTCGAGTTGAAGGCATACAGCGCGCGCGCTTGCGAGACGCCGTGCTCTACCATCGAGTCGAATTGCAACTCGTGCCCGGGACGCGCCTCATGCGCGGTCAGCGTCCACGAAGCGGCGGCGAAGGTGAAGTCGTCATATTTTTTTTCTTTCGAGCCGGGCGCGGTCGGAATATTCAGCGGCAGCACAAATGCACCCTGCTCGCCGGTGTTTCCGATCAGCCGCGGAGGCTCCATGTGCGGCGCTGGCTGGATGGCGGCCTCCGCGTCAGTGGAGATGCGTATCCGCGCCGGACGCGCCGGCAAGCTGAGCAGATCTTTTTCCTGGATGATCTTCTCGATATCCGCCAGCCGCTGCTTGTAGTGCGGCAGGATGGCGTCGCCGACTAGCTGCTCTTTCTTCAACTCCCGGATCACGTCGCGATAATCGGTAGCGGTAAGGCCGTGCTGCTTCGCCACCGCGGGCGCGATCTCCTGCATCTGTTTTTGAATGTCGTTGAAGGCGGCGTGCGCCATTGCGCGCAGCTTCTCCGCTGGAATATCGACACCGAAGTTCTCCAGGCGGTATGCATATAGCTCCGGAGGCAGCTTGAAGTCATCATTCGCTTTGCTGAGGATATCCTTGCGCAGGAAGTCGTCATAGGTCACCAGCTGCTCATGCAACTTCGCCAGCGGTTCCTTGTAGCCTTCGATGTTGTACTTCTCGAACAGCTCGCCGATCCCCTTCTCCAGGAAGGCGGTGTTCGCCAGATCGCGATCCAACTGTGATTTCGCCGGGTACTGTCTTCCCGCCGCGATGCCTTCACGCGTGCGTGCCATCGCCAACTCGGTCAGCGGCTTTGTGCCCTTCTCCATGCCCGCATATTTTTTCAGGCGCACCAGCGCTGCCGCATGCCTCTCCGGCTTCACCTGCTCGTCCAGCAGTCCATGGATGCCGTTGAAAACCTGCCGCGCCACATTGATGTAGGGCACGCGATATTTCTCGTTCAGCTCCGAGCCGCGCAGACTTTCCTCTTCCGCCTTGATCAGGATCTCGAGGTCCTGCTGCACCACCGCATCCTTCTCGCTTGCCAAGCTTTTCTTCAGCCACGCGATGGTCTCGCGTGTCGCCTTGCGCGAACGCTCGAGGTATCCGGGGTTCAGGTCGATGACCTTGTCGTCGAGCCCCTCGACGCCCTGCTGGCCGTAGCTTTCAGGCGTGAACTGCGCCTCAGCTCGGTTGACCCGTTCGGTGTAGGCATCGCTGCGCTTCACCCAGGCCGGGCCGCTTTCCTGCGCAAGGGCAAGAGTCGAGATGAATAGGCAGAAGAAAACTGTTCGTTTCATTGTGGTGATTTCCTCTAGAGATAAGCGATTAGACGTGTGCCGAAGGATAACGTACACGCGAGGCTTGCGGCTACTCGAAGGCCCCTTTCGTCACAGTCCATGTGAGTGACCCGGCACATCAGGCAATCCCTGATTTTCAAACCAGCATCCCTGTTTATTAAGTAGTAACCGGCCTTGAGCGGCCCGCCCCGAAGGGAGCTCCTTGCATGCGTCGCAGCGTCCTAGTTCTCTTGCTTACCCTGTTCACCTTCACCACTCCACGATTTTCGGCTGCCGCAACTGACTCTTCCCAGGACGCCTCCTCTACCGTCGAGGCATCTGGCACTCTGGACGTGATCGTTCTCGACGACTTCGTCAAGCATCGCTCCGATATGCGGTATCGCCTTCACGACAGCAAGACCAAAAAACAATTTGACCTGAGATTTCAGGATGGTCAGACGCCTAAAGACCTGAAGACCGGGATGCGGATCAAAGTAAAAGGAAAACAGTCCGGCTCCGATATCTTTTTGAAGCGTTCAGATCTGCAGATCGAATCGGCTGAAACCGCGGCAGCTCCGGTAGCAAAGACCATGGCTGTGATCCTGGTGAACTTTCAGGATTCCACCGTAACGTGCGGCGACTCCGCCAGCTGCAATGCTGCCATGTTCGCTGCCACCAATTCGGTGAACGACGTTGATCGGGAAACTTCCTACAACAACATTAACGTCACCGGTAACACCTTTGGGCCTTACACCATCTCCGCCCACGCTGCGGACGGATGTGCCTTCGACCAGTGGGGGACTCTCGCCGAGACGGAAGCGCAAAATGCCGGGGTGGATCTGACCGCCTACACCTATCATCAATTCATCATGCCGCAGTCGAGCACCGGCCAGTGCGGATACGCCGGGCTCGCTTACGTGGGCGGCACTCGCTCCTGGATCTTCAATTATTGCCAATGCACCGACGTTATGGCTCACGAGTTCGGGCACAACCTGGGAATGTTGCACGCCAGCACAGAGACCGGTGAATATGAGGACATCTCCGATTACATGGGCTACTCGTGCGTAGGTCTGCGCGGAGTGAATGGCCCGCATCGTGAGGAGATGCAGTGGTTGCCGGCTTCGAATATTCAAACCCTTACAAGCTCCGGCACTTATACCATTGCTGCCCTGCCAACTGACCCGGCCGCGACCGCGAACCCGCAGCTGTTGAAGTTCCATAAACCCGACATTGGCGATCACTATTATTTGTCGTATCGCACTGCGGTCGGCTATGACACTCTGCTGAACAACATGGCTGCTGGGTATGCGCACGGAGTGAATATCCATCATTGGCCCGGCTACGGAAACACAAAATTCGTCCAGGTGCTTGCCGATGGGGGGACCTTCACCGACTCCAGCAATGGAATCACTATTCATCAGGTAAGCCACGACAGCAGCGGTGCGATCGTGAACGTGAGCATCAAGCCGGCGACGGCGACGATCTCGCCGGCCAGCATTGATTTCGGAACCGTAGCCATCAATTCCACAAGCTCCGACCGGACCGCGACCCTCACCAACACGGGGACGACGGTGGTGAGCTTCAGCGACACAACCATCACGGGTACCAATCAGAGCGATTTTCGCCAGCGTCTTAATTCATGTGTACCCAACCTGCCCGCTGGTGGCAGTTGCACGGTCACCCTTGCATTCTCGCCATCCGCTACGGGGCCGCGCAGCGCGACCCTGAGCATCTATAGCAACGCCACCACCAGCCCGCATCAGGTAAGCCTGACTGGGACTGGATCGAACACGACGCCGCCTGCAGTTTCGTTTAATCCCACCAGCTTGAGCTTTGGAGCGCAGATCATCAACACCACGTCGGCCAGCAAGCCGGTGAGCCTCAAAAACACGGGCGGGACCACGCTGAACATCTCGAGCATCGTTGCCAGCTCGAAATTTGCCATCTCATCGAAGACTTGCGGCACTACCCTTGCGCCCAACATCGCCTGCATCATCAACCTGACGTTCCGGCCGACGGCGACCGGCGCCGTGACTGGAAGCCTCACCATCTCCGACAATGCCGGCGGCAGCCCGCACAAGGTTGCGCTAAGCGGAAGCGGCACGAAGCTCAAGCTCTCGCCCACTTCCCTGGCGTACGCGACGCAGGTGATCAACTCCGCCAGCGCGGCTAAGAAGGTGACTCTGACCAATGTTGATTCGACTTCATTGAGCATCACCAGCACCAGCGTGAGCACCCATTTCGTGATTACCAGCAAGACCTGCGGAGCATCGCTGGCGGCAGGCGCGAGTTGCAGCATCAATGTCGGCTTCCGCCCGACCTCGATCGGTAGCAAGACGGGCAATTTGAGCATTTACAACAATGGGGGAGTGACTCCGAGGACGATTCCGTTGAGCGGAGCCGGAACGCAGGTCAAGCTCTCAGCCTCCGGCCTCACTTTTGCCCCGCGCGCGGTGGGAACCACCAGCGGAACGCAGTCGGTCACAGTGACGAATGTGGGCTCCACCAACGTGAGCATCAGCAGCATCGCCATCAGCGGAGACTTTGCCATTGCCAGCAAGAATTGCGGCAGCAGCTTGGCGCACGGCGCAAGTTGCGCCATTGCGATCAGGTTCCATCCAACTGCGAAGGGAACGAGGACTGGAACGCTCAATATCTACAACAGCGGAGGGGGCAGCCCGCGCAACGTCGCGCTCACCGGCACTGGCACCTAGTCCCGGCCGGCATTCCTACGCCGGCACTTCCTGGTCCTTATATTGCAGCTGGTAGAGCTTCCAGTAGATGCCGCGCTGCGTGAGCAGTTGCTGGTGACTGCCCATCTCGCGGACGCGTCCTTTGTGCATCACGATGATCTTGTCCGACCGCTGGATGGTCGAAAGGCGATGCGCCACGATGATCGAGGTGCGACCCTCGGCGCCGATCATGCGCGAAAGCGCATCGCGCACCCGGAACTCGGTCTCGGTATCGACGCTCGATGTGGCTTCATCGAGGATCAGGATCTTGGGCTCGTGCGCTAGTGCGCGCGCGAATGAGATCAACTGCTTCTGCCCCGTTGAGAGTGTGCTGCCGCGTTCGCGGACCTCTTCCTTGAACTGATTGGGCAGAGTGCGGATGAAGTCAGCGACGTTGACCTCAGTCGCTGCCTTTTCGATGGTCGCATCGTCGATTCCAGCCGTGCCAAGCCGTATGTTCTGCTCGATGGTTCCAGAGAACAAGAATGGATCCTGCAAAACCATGCCGAAGCGGCGGCGTAGCGCCGTCAGTTCCATCTCGCGAATATCGACGCCGTCGATGCGGATCGCGCCCTGTTGCACGTCATAGAAGCGCATCAACAGCGAGAGGATGGTGGTTTTGCCCGCGCCCGTGTGGCCTACGACGGCGACCGTTTCCCCCGGTTCGATGGTGAAGGAAACATCGCACAGCACCCAGTCCGGCTCGCCAGGCTTGGAGTCGTGAATGTGGACCGCATTCCCGTTCTTTGATTCGGGTTGATTCGGGTCGGGCTGCGGAACGTTGCGATATGCGAACCACACGTGGTCGAACTCGATGCGCCCCAGACCTTCCGCGAGCTTTGGCTGCGTCGGCGCGACGATCTCAGCCTCGGTGTCGAGCAGCTTGAAGATGCGCTCGGCGCTGGCCATCGCCGATTGCAGGATGTTGTATTTTTCGCTGAGGTCCTGGATGGGACGGAAGAAGCGCTGCGCAAACTGGATGAACGCGGTGAGCATGCCAAGAGTCGTCATGCCGACCGCCGCAGTCGGACCGCCGTACCAGCGCGCACCGAACCAGATGACGCACGCGATCGCCGTCGCAGAAAGGATTTCGACGACCGGGTAGTAAATAGCGTGCGCCATGATGGCGTCCTTGTAGGCGTCCATGTGCTGCCGGTTCACGCGTTCAAACTTTTGGTAGGCCGCCTTCTCACGGTTGAAGAGTTGCAGGACCACCATTCCGCTCACGTGCTCTTGCAAGTAACTGTTGATGCGCGCGATCGCAGTGCGCAGGCGGCGATAGCTATCGCGCGCGAACTTGCGGAAGATCATCGTCGCCCAGAAGATCAGCGGCAACACCAGCAAAGTGATCAACGCCAGGCGTGCATTCATCCAAAGCAGTGCGCCGGCGATACCAAACAACACGACAAAATCTTCAAAGATCGAAACAACGCCAGCGGTGAACATTTCATTGAGCGCGTCTACATCTGTCGTGACGCGAGTCACTAGCCGGCCTACCGGGTTCTTGTCGAAGAAGCCGATGTGCATATGCTGCAGGTGGCGGAAGATCTGGCGGCGCAGATCGAACATTACCTTCTGCCCGGTCCACTGCATGAAGTAGGTCTGCGCAAACTCGAGGACAAAACTGATGAGGATTGTCGCGACGTAAAGCGAAGCAATTTGCGCGATGCCGGTAAGCGCGGTAGAGCTAAGATAGCGGTCGAGAATCCCGGCAGACTTGCCGGGCTGGACGAGGTATTTATCGACGGCGATCTTAGTGAGATAAGGACCGACGACATCAGCCAGCGCTTTGAGAATAATCGCGACGAGCGCGATGCCGGTCTGAATTTTGTAGGGACGCAGGTACGTTAGCAGCCGGCGCATGAGGCGGCTGTCGTAAGCTTTTCCGAGGATTTCTTCTTCGGCGGACATGGAACTGTTTAGATGATTTTACAGTGCAGGAAGGTGAAAAAGGTTTAGTGATGGACGGCCAAGGGCGGTCGTCTCTTACGCGGATTTAATCTTGCGAAGTACTAAGGCCGAGTTTTTAGAGCCAAAGCCCACGCAATTGCAAATCGCATTGTCAATCTCCGCTTTGCGGCCCGGCTTCGGAACATAATCCAGATCGCAGTCCGGATCCGGAACTTCAAGATTGATATTCGGTGGGAGCTGGCCCTGCTCCATGGCGATGAGCGTGGCTGCAACTCCGGCGGCGCCGCAGGCGCCCTGCGCATGGCCGATCTGCGATTTCAAAGACGACATGGGCACTTTATAGGCATGGTCACCAAGGGCAATCTTGAGCGCCCGCGTTTCCACGCGGTCGTTCATGGGCGTGGCGGTGCCGTGAAGGTTGACGTAGTGAATATCTGTCGCGGTAACGCCTGCTTCTTCCATGGCTAATTTAATGGCGCGTGCCGGTTCTTGCGGGTCTTCGCTCATACGAACGCGGTGAAAGGCTTCGCAATTGGAAGCATATCCGGCAATTTCGGCGTAGATGTGAGCGTTCCGGGCTTTTGCGTGTTCATACTCTTCCAGCAGGAACATCCAGGAGCCTTCCGCCAAAACGAACCCGTCGCGATCTGCGGAAAACGGCCGTGATGCGCGCTCGGGGGCATGGTTCCAGGATTGGGTCAAAGCGCGCAGCAGCGTATAGCCTTTGATAATTCCAGGAGTAATGGTGGAGTCTGACCCTCCCGCCAGAAACATGGGCTGAATGCCGGCCTGAATATGCTGCATGGCGTAGCCCATGGCGTCCGTCGAAGACGTGCACCCAGTGGTGATGACGTGGCTCAGACCACGGAAGCCGAAGCGCATCTGAATTTCGCTGGACATGGTGCCCATGGTTCCGCTGGGGATGCAGAAAAGGCTGACCTGCTTGATGTTGCCGGAGTGCCAAAGGCGGTATTGCTCTTCGGAAAATTCCTGGGCGCCGCCACCGGAGCCGATGACGATGCCGATTTCGCGTTTTTCCTCCATCGACATGGTGGCTGG
>Ga0137403_10006048_pt1 | contig 13902 bp, 13 predicted proteins | sample CZOMad2_1_16fung_FD_122057 | JGI IMG/M metagenome (GOLD analysis project Ga0137403, IMG submission 122057) | Vadose zone soil fungal communities from Angelo Coast Range Reserve, California, USA - CZOMad2_1_16fungal (Hybrid Assembly) | ecosystem: Environmental > Terrestrial > Soil > Vadose zone... | reverse complement strand
CGCCCATCCCCAGAGAATCCCTCGCCCCGGCGGCGATAGCTTCGTTCATCTCGCGGCCGGTCTCTTCGGCCGATCCGAAGCGTCCATCGGGCAGCACGGCTTCCACGTCCTCGCTGGTCTGCCCGGCGATGGCAATTTCGAAATCGTGAATAGCGGCGGCGCCGTTCATAGTAAACGCGGTGGCGAAGCCGCGCTGCATCAGGTCGGATAGAACTGGGGCCAGGCCGCACTTGATCACGTGGCCGCCCATCCCCCAGAGAATCGGCTTGCCGGCTTGCCGCGCGTGAACCAAAGCCTGCACGGCGGAGCGGAACGAATCGCCCGCCAGAATCTTCGGCAGCGAGTCCAGCCACCCGGCGACACCGGAGCCTTTGGCATAAGGCGCGGCGAAATCGGCAGTCCGCACTTTGCCGCCGCGCGAGGCGATGGGAATCGTCTTCAACCCCGACAAATCGAGCGGCTGCGCGCGATACCGGCTCAAGCGATCAGCTCTCCCTTGACCGTGGCGAGCTTCAGTGGATTAACAGTGTATCATTCAACGCCAATAGCCCCAACTAATCTAAGGGCAACGGCAGTGTCCCGCGGACAGGTGAACTTGTCTTGGACCGATAACTCAAACAATGAAGGGGGATTCAAAATTGGGCGCTCAATCAATGGAGTAGACTTTACGTCGCTGCCACTGGTCGGCGCGAACGTGACAAGCTACAAGGATTTGACTGTGGACGGGTCAACTAAGTACTACTACCGCGTCAGGGCGTACAATAATTTTGGTTACTCCGCTGTGTCGAACGTAGCGAGTCTTACGACGCCGCCTTGACGGTGAATGAAAGCATTCCTCAAGATTAGTTGTGTTCTCCGCTGTGCACAGAGATTGTATGCTGGGCTCATCAAAGCGAAAGTCACTTCAAAACCAGTTGCGGGAAGGTGCAGAGGGCGGGACGCAGTCTCTTCGATAAGACTCATGCCCTTTTCCCCGCGAGTAATAAGGACAGCGCCACAACCAAAATGCGCAAGCAGGGCGCGACCGGCCTCTTCCACAGATTTATCGTCTGCCAGGGAGCGAGTAACGAAAAAGCCGGCTTCCTTGGCATTGCAAACAATTACGCGAGCTCCGCGATAAGCATACAGGCGCGAAGTTTTTGGCTTTACGAAAACCGGTATGCGCAACTGGTGACAGGCGCTGAGAACGCGTTCGGCAAAATTGTCGGTGACGAGCCCTTTGTCATAGTCAGAGAGCACGAGCGCGTCAAGGCGCTTCAATGCGATGAACAGGCTGCGCAGGAGGCGCTCTTCGGTTTCGGGCCGCAGAGGCTCGCGGCGCTCGCGGTCCACGCGCACAACTTGCTGATGGCGCGCGATGATGCGCGTTTTCACTGCGGTCATGCGGCTTCGGTCGGAAAGCACGCCTTTTTCGGTAATTTTTGAGGCGCGCAGGCAATTGCGCAGCGCCGTGCCGGCTTCGTCATTGCCAACCATCCCAAAGCATTCGACACGCGCTCCGAGCGCCGCAAGATTGGCGGCCACGTTGCCGGCGCCACCGAGTCCTTCGCTCTGCTCGACAAAATCCACGACGGGGACGGCGGCTTCCGGCGAAAGACGCGATGCGGTACCCCACAGATAGCGGTCCAGCATCAGGTCGCCGAGAACAGCGATGCGTTTTCCGCGAAGGCGGGGAATCAAACTTTTGAGACGGCGAGTATCACTTTTCGGAGTGCTGGGCATAGGAAAAAATAAGTCGTAGGGATCGGCCTGCACTATTCAGCAGCTACCGTAGCTTCTTCCAGCAGCATGACGGGAATTTCGTCTCGAATAGGATAAACACGTCGACAGGTGCCGCACTTGAGCCCACTGCCATCTGAGGTCAAAGTGACGGGAGTTTTGCACTCAGGACAAGCGAGAATATTGAGCAAATCTTGCGAGATAGCCAACTGCATCCTCCTCTTACGCCTTCACGCGCGATATTGGGACTGTATCAAATGCGGTGGAGGCCGGGCAATTGCCGCTTGTTTCGCTTCTTGGTGCCAAGGCCGTGCTTGTGCTACATACAAGGCCACAAAGACGGGGGATCATGCGGTCGGCGGTGGTGCTTCGGGTGTGGAAGCGTTCCTAGATCCAAGTGTGACACCGCGATAGCGGGAGCGGTTCGGGCTCAGCTTACAAGCTTAAGGAGGAATGCGATGCGCGCTTCTTTGATGGGCGTCGTGATGGTTTTCCTGTGCGTGGTTCTGCTCAGCGCACAAGATTCATCCAAACGCGATGCGCAGGAAGGCCGCTTGCTGGCGTTGGAGAGCGCGTGGAACCATGCAGAACAGAGTAAAGACGCCGTCGCACTGAATCAGTTGCTGGGCGAATCGCTGGTTTATGTCGACTACGACGGCACGCTGCTGAATAAAAAAGAATTCCTTGAAACTACGCTCCATAACAATGTGCAGCAAGAGCAGATCAACAATGATGGAATGACGGTTCATTTGTACGGAAATGCAGCGGTGGTTACAGGAGTGTATCGGGACAAAGGCGTTGAAAAGGGTAAGGCCTTCCAACGGCACGGTCGATTCACAGACACATGGGTAAATCAAAACGGCGCATGGCAGTGCGTCGCCAGCCAATCCACATTGATAACGCGCTAACGGTAAATTCCGCACGTTCCGTGGTCTTCCAGCCCGAACCGGGTGACTTTGAATGCGCGAGCGAATTTGAATTTTCGGGTCGTCATGACGTTCACACGACTTTGCAAGTTTGCGCGGAACAAACGCCAGCCTACAGGAAAATACGGTCCGAACCTTACCAAAACAAGGCAGTGCTACCGCATATTCGTCTGCACTGTACGACGATTCCCTGATGTGCTTGGACGCCAGAAGAAGGCACCATCCCATATCGAAGACGAATTATTTCGTCTAGGAGGTTCTGTGTTGGCGTTAATCGGCTTAGTATTGTTAGTGATGTGGCTGCTTGGATTCGTGGCATTTCATGTTACCAGCGGGGTCATTCACGTTCTGCTTGTACTCGCACTCATCTCTATCATTGTGCATTTCCTGCGTGGACGAACGGTGGCGTGACACGCAAGACCTCCCAGACACAGTTAGAGTTCGAGAAGGCAAGCTCGAAGTTGGGCTTGCCTTTTGTTTTGCACGCACCAATGAACTCAAACTTGGGCGTCCTTCCTCATCGCCAAGCGCAAGTCCAAATTGCGAATAAGTCGATGCAGGTAGTTTGAATTTAGTCCGAGCAACTTGGCCGTTTCTGTAATGCTGCCGCCACTTTGCTCAAAAGCACCCAGGATTAGTTGCTTTTTCAGGTTGCGGACAGCATCGTGATAGCGCGCAGACGAGGCTGGTGACGTTGGCGAGGTTTCTAGCAGCGTTTCCGGCAAATCCTCCGGAAGGATGAAAGTGGAAGAGCCGACCACCACGGCGCGCTCCATGGCATTTTCCAATTCACGGATGTTGCCTGGCCAATCGTATTGGGTCAGGCAAGCGCGTGCTTCGGCTGAAATCCCTTGCACATCGCGGTTGCATCGTTTGGCATAACGCGCAGCGAAGTATTCCGCAAGCAACGGAATATCTTGTGCATGGTCGCGCAGGGGCGGGAGTGTGAACGAGATGACATTCAGCCTATGAAAGAGATCCGCGCGAAAGCTGCCTTCTGAAACTGCCTTCTGCAAATCTTTGTTAGTGGCGGCCAGAAAGCGAACATTAAGCTTGATAGACCGGGTTCCGCCGACGCGCACGAATTCGCGCTCCTGAAGCACCCGAAGCAACTTGGCCTGCAGAGTTACCGAGAGCTCGCCTATTTCGTCAAGGAAAACGCTTCCGCCTTCGGCAACTTCAAGCAGGCCTTTCTTTTGGCAAATGGCGCTGGTGAACGCGCCTTTTTCGTGCCCGAACAGTTCGCTTTCGAGAAGTGTCTCGGTTAGCGCCGCGCAATTCAGCGCCACAAACGGTTGATCCTTACGCAAGCTATTCTTGTGAATCGCGCGTGCGGCTAATTCCTTGCCGGTACCGCTTTCACCGCGAATCAGGACCGTGGAATCACTCGGAGCGACCTTCTCAATGAATTGGTAGACCTGACGCATGCGTGGGCTTTGGCCCACCATGTCGTGCTGCAGACTGATCTCAGCGCGCAGGCGCTGGTTTTCTGTGCCTAAGCGTTCCACCAAACAGGCGTTCTCAATGGCGATGGCGGCGAGCCCAGCGATGGCCGCGAGAAGCTGCAGATCATCCTCCGAAAAAGCTGCGTCGCGAATTGTAGAGTCGAGGTAGATGATGCCGCGGGCGCGACCGGCGACGCAAAGAGGCACGCAGAGAACCGAATGCGCCGATGGCGCGCGCGATTCGATCTCGCGACATTCGTTATCCATGATGGCGACGCCTTCTTTAATCACGCGGTGGACCAGGGTGCGACTGACGTGGACCGGATGATCGGGGCCGGAGACGCGATCCCATGCGACGGACGAGGAGACCTCCATTGTTTTCTCGTGCACCAGGAGGATTGCGCCGCGCTCCGCCGGTATGACGTCGAAAATCATCCCGATTAGCTGCCACTGTAGCGACTCAACATCGCGGATCGTGCCGATTGCCCTGCTGATCTTAAGGAGTGTACTGAGCGCGCGGTCGAGTCGCGCGGATTGCGGCAGCGCTGCTAGGGATTCAGGATGCAAATAGACCAACTCATCATGGCGAAGTTGCTGCTCCAAGCCGCTTGTGGAGGATGTTTCGTCGAACTGCACTGGATTGGTCGGGCCCGGTGCGGAGTCTTCCATCTGAAAGAGAAACAGCGAGTTGCCAATCGCGATCTGGTCGCCAGGAGTGAGAAGGCGCTCCTTCACCGGAATGCCATTGACGAACGTGCCGGTGGCTGAATCCAGGTCGGTGAGCAAGACTTGTTCGGCTTGCCGGACTATCCGGCAGTGAACAGAGGATACCGCGGCATCTTCGACACAAATTGAATTCGAGGTGTCGCGGCCTATGGACAGCGGTGCGACGAGGCGAAATTCGGATTTGCCGAGAGGGCCACTGAGAGCTAGAAGCTTAGGTTGCACAGGTAAGCCTTGCCGCCTAGGGAATAACCGCGAACCGCTGCGTATTCTAGCGCCAAATTCTAAAGTGTCACACTGTCCGCACGCTATCCGAACGGATAGGGCTATATCCGATGAGAGAGCGAGGGCAAGCGTAATCGGCAGGCGCCATGGAACGCCTGCGTGCCCGACTACCTCTAAGTTCTGTGTCGTCAGCGATTTGACATTCCGCCTGCGTCATCTCGTTGTTCCCAGGTCTTGGCAGAGCAGTTGCAATCTTAAAAGTATCTGACGAACTTCAGAGGCGAAGTGGAGGCCAACATGAAAATTCAAAAGAGACTTCGGCTACAGATACTGATTGGACTAGGCGCCGCGTTGCTCACGGCGGGTTCAGTTCGCGCCCAGCAGGACATAGATCCCACCTTTTTTGACGTGAACCCTGGAGGGCCAACGGTCAATGAAGAGGCAGTGATGCGCGCGGCTCTTCACGAGCAAACGAAAATAGAGAATGCCGCAGCACAGGATAGTGCCGTCGTTGTTAGTGGAGATTCGACGCTGGAATCCGCGATGACGCGGATGGCGATTGTTGACGCGGGCGTTGCGCTGGTTCTGTTCGGCGGGATCATTTCTATAGTTCTGTACGCCATGGCGGCGACCCGGCGCGAACACTTTCTTCAAGTGCAGCGAGGAAATGCCCCCTACACCCCCGTTTCTGCCGCGACGGCTCAATGAAGGGAGGCGGCGCCAGGCAGACCTCCGGGAATCGCGATACACCCCACCCGCGATTCCCGGAGATTTTTTGTCTGAAGCGAAACTCAGAAGCCTGGAGCGCCGGAAGAGGCAGGCCGCATTTCTGGCGCATTCACGTCAAAACGGAGATGCGCGAAGTAGGTTTGTCCCAGGGACATAAAGCCGGTGTAGAGGTAACCCCAAACGAAAAGAAGCAGAAACGGCACGGTCGCGTAGTTTTCGTTCAAAACCGCATATAGCACCGTGAAAGAAAAGTAGATCCCCAGTACTAATTCCGCGTAGGGCATCCAGCCAGCCTTGTTTCTATACTTTTTCGTGGCGAAGGAGTCCTGCTTGCCTTCAATCTTGTATTTTGGCGTGCGGGCGAATTCGCTTTTCTTGCCGATAATGGCTTCAATCACGGCCTGAGCGTTGCGAACGGAAATTCCGATGCCAATGGCCATCACGAAAGGCATGTATAGAAAAGTGCGCCACCAATTTTTGGGACGCAGCTCTTTTTGCGCCACGAGATAGAAACTGGAAATCGAACAGGTGGAAGCCAGGAAAAGCGGCAGGTCTATCACCAGCATCTGGATCCAGCCCTGGTAGAACCGCACGATCATGGCGGGCAGCAACATCGTGGAGAGCAACACCATCAGGGGATAGCTGATATTGGCGGTGAGATGGAAGAAGGCTTCCGCCTTGACGTGCCAGGGCGCATCGGACTTCATCACCCGCGGCAGAATTTTCTTTGCCGTTTGCATCAGGCCCTTGGCCCACCGGGCCTGTTGCGTCTTGAAGCCGTTCATGTCCACCGGTAGTTCGGAAGCGCATTCGATGTCGGGTAGATATAGAAACTTCCATCCGAACAGCTGTGCGCGATAGGAAAGGTCAGTGTCTTCCGTGAGGGTGTCGTGCTCCCAGCCACCGGCATCTTCGATGGCCTGACGGCGCCAGACGCCCGCCGTTCCGTTGAAATTGAAAAAAGTACCACGACGCGAGCGTGCGCCATGTTCAACGACGAAATGGCCGTCCAGCAAAATTGTTTCCACTTGGGTGAGCAGCGAATAATCGCGATTCAGATAAGTCCAGCGTGTTTGCACCATCCCGATCTTTTCATTCTCGAAGTAAGGGATGCTGCGCCGAAGAAAATCGGGAGCGGGAATAAAATCGGCATCGAAGATCGCCACAAACTCGCCTTGCGCTGTTTTCAGGCCGTTTTCGAGCGCACCGGCCTTGTAGCCCTCGCGGTTGGCGCGGTAAATGTACGTGATTGGAAGACCTTGCGCGGCGAAGCGGGCGACACACGCGCTAGCCACCTGCTGCGTTTCGTCGGTGGAATCGTCCAGAACTTGAATATCGAGAAGCTCGCGCGGGTAATCGAAGCGGGAAACAGCTTCGACGAGGCGCTCGATCACGTAGCGCTCATTGAAAATCGGAAGCTGCACGGTTACGCGCGGCCAGCGTGTGGCTTGCGGTGTGGGACCGGGAATATTGCGACGGTATTTGTAGTAGTCGTAGACGAGCCAGTAGCGATGCAGGCCGTACGTCGCCAGAACAAACAGCACCAGGAAGTAGGGAATCATCATCGCCAGGTCGAAGGCGTTGACATGATAGATGCCCCGGAAAGTCGGATCGGAAAGCTTGTGCCAATACTGGCTGATGCTGGCGGTATGCAGGGCGAGCAGCGCCGAAGTGGGAGGATGTGTGTGCACGACGACGGTTCGATCCGAGCTGGTGAGTGGCTGCGGAGCTATGATTATACGGAAAAAATCCGCTTAGGCAATGCGGCGCGAACATTAGTCCGGCACCGGTTTTTTCTGCTCAGGCGCGCTACGGGTATCAAGGGACCAGGATGATTTGGCCGCTGGCGCCGGGCTCCAGGATTGCTTGGTGCGCGCGAGCCGCCTCCGCCAAAGGAAATTGCTTGCCCACCACCGGGCGAAGCGTACCATTTTCCAGGCCGGCGTAGAGCCCCGCGTGAATTTCCGCGGTTTCGCCGGGCTGCGCTGCCCACAACGTGAACGCCCGCACCGATGCGCGGCGGCTCATCAGGTCGCGCGGTGTGATAGTTGCATCCCCGCGGCTGCCGATGACCACGACCCGACCCTGCTGAGCCAACATTTTGAGGTCGCCGCCCAAGTTTACGTTCGCCAGCATTTCGAGTATCACGTCCATCCCTTTGTCCCTGCTGGCTTTCATGATTTCTTGCTGGTACTCGGCATTTCGGTGATTGAACGCTTGATGCGCGCCCTCACGCTTCACCAACTCCAGCCCTTTGTCTGTGCCGGCGGTGCCGAACACGGTCATGCCCATCGCTCGAGCCATTTGTACGGACGCTGTGCCCACTCCACCGCTCGCGCCGTGCACCAGCACGGTTTCCGCAGACCGCGCTTTGGCGAAATGATGAATCGCGTGAAATGCGGTGCCGTACGGAACCCAAACGCCGGCCCCCTGCTCGAATGAAACGTTGTCAGGCAAGCGGTGTACCTGTTCTTCGAGCGCCAATGCATATTCGGCATACGCTCCACTCACGGTCTTCGCGGTGTACACGCGGTCGCCCGGCTTCACCTTGGTCACGCCGCTTGCGACAGCCTCGACAGTGCCGGCGGCATCGGAGCCGGGCGTATAAGGCAATGGCGGCTTGATGGCGTAGGTGCCGGCACGCATGTATGTGTCGTAGGGATTGACGCCGACCGCGCGAACGCGCAGAAGAACCTGACCGGCCTCGGGCTTAGGTGTGGGGATTTCTTCGAGTTTCAGGACTTCCGGGCCGCCGAATTGGTGTACGCGAATCGCCTTCATCTGATTTCTCCATGGAGCATGAATTGAAATCTTGAGCGGGAAAGCCGACTTTAACCAGGCGAAATACAGATCGCATCAGAAGTGATCGTCGACGCCGACGGTATGGGGTTTCTTTTCCACCAGGCCCGCCGATTCGCCCCAGGCGGTGGTCTGCCAATTATCCTTTCCCTTCTTCTGCGGAATCCAAGGAGGGAGAGCCTGATTTAGATATGTTGCCAGCGCGAAGATGTAGGGCTCATACATGCCCCGCAAAGCCCTGAGTTGATGATCCGCTTCCTCTCCGTCTTTCAGTTTCAGCCCATATTGCGCCAGCGTGTCTCGGATGCGGCTGAGTTCCGCGGGTGGCAGGCGATCATGCGGAAGCGGTTTCGGTTCGGTGCCAAAGACTTGCGAGAGATCGACGACCGCATGGCGGGCGATTGCGAAAGTGAGTTCTGCCTGGCGCTCACACGCGTCGTCGATGCCGACTTTGAGAAGCGCACAGGTATCGAGAATCGCGGTTAGCGAAGCCATCCAAGACTGGTTGTCGTGTTGCGAGCGGAAATACGCCAAAACCGGATAGGAGAGGTGGCTCTCCATTAATTCAGCGCACCACAATTCCCAGTCTTTCAGAAGCTCGCGTAAAGCATCCTGTCCGCCGTCATAGCTGTGGCGCCGCAGCAATTCTCCCGCGGTTGGCGGAGTGCCCGCACGCGAATCGAGGAGCGAAATATTTACTTCGCGCCGCGCGAAAGAGCCGTAGATGAACGGCAAATAGCCGATGATTGCCGCCAGGAACCCGAAGCCGAAGCCGCCTTCGGCGACGACTAGCGCGCGCGAGAGACCCGAGCGTGGAAGTACGTCACCGAGCCCCAGCGTGAAGAATGTGGTGCCGCTCAAATAAAGATCGGTCCAGAAGCCTGGTTGCGCGCCCGCGGCATTGACGGCCGACCCTGTCCCGTATTGCATCAGGCCAAAACCGAAAACAAGGCCGATGGCCCAGACACCGATTAACAAAATCAGCGACATGGGGCCGTAAAAGCCGAGAAGAGCTTCGCGGGTTTTGCGAGCAGGAAGGAGATTTGTGAAAAACTTCCAGGTTCTCCAGGTAGACCGAAAAAACAAACGCGTCAGGCGAAATTTTCGCGTGACGCGCCGGGGCAGAATGATAGCTTCGAACGCGTCCCACACCACTACTAAAAAGACCGCAACGCCTGCGGCGAACTCACCCGGATATGGAATCACGCTAGTCATTCACCTTGTCGGGGCAGCGACCGAAACCGCGCGGTCAGGATTCCAGGCGCGCGTTAACGGAAATTTCCGCTTTGAAGAGCTTCGAGACCGGGCAGCCCGTCTCCGCGGCTTTCACTGCGGCGTCAAACTTGGCTTTATCCGCGCCCGGTACGCGCGCGACCAAGTCGAGGTGGCTCTTCGTGATGCTAAAGCCGTCGCCGACTTTCTCCAGGCTTACGGTAGCAGTAGTTTCCAGCTTTTGTGCCGTCAAACCCGCGCCACCGAGCTGCGCCGAAAGCGCCATGGTGAAACATCCGGCGTGCGCCGCGGCGAGAAGTTCTTCCGGGTTGGTGCCCACACCGTTCTCGAAACGCGTGCTGAAAGAATATTGTGTTTGCTTCAGGACGCCGCTATCCGTGGATATGGCGCCTTTGCCGGTCTTGAGATCGCCCTGCCAGACGGCGCTTGCTTTACGCTGCATAAGATTTCTCCTGGTATTTCGTAGCTTCGGAACGTTCTGTAATTCAGAAGATTCGATTCTATGACGCTCCCAAAAGATATATGGCCTACGGAGCGTATGTCGCCCTCGCAGGGTATATTGAATGCGCAAGCTCTGTCGAGTGCCTGCGTTTCGTTCAATGTCCGCGCTATTCAATCACACTAAACATCGCCCCTGGCCGCTTCCTTCCGCCCCCTGGATCATGGCGCAGTCATGGCACGATCTTCTTTTTGCTCATTGGCCGGTGGATGCCGCAATGCTCCGCTCGCACATTCCTGCAGATTTGGCGATTGACACATTCGACGGGCAAGCATGGCTCGGTATCGTCCCATTTTCGATGACCGGTGTGCGGCTGCGATGGACACCGCCAGTCCCCGGCCTATCGGCATTTCCAGAATTAAATGTTCGAACCTATGTCACCGCGCAAGACAAGCCGGGAGTGTGGTTCTTTAGTCTCGATGCGGCCAGCGCTTTAGCAGTAGCCGCCGCGCGATTATCGTTTCATCTGCCTTATTTCCGTGCACGAATGCAATGCACTCAAGCGGACGGCTGGATAAAGTATGAAAGCCATCGCACGCATCGAGGAGCACCGAGCGCCATTCTTGAAGGAAAATACCGGCCAATGGACGAACGTTTCGAAGCACCACGAGGATCGCTGGAGCACTTTCTCACCGAACGCTATTGCCTATATTCCGCGGCCTCCGGGCGAATCTATCGAGGCGAAATCCATCACCCACCATGGCAACTCCAAACAGCCGAAGCCCAGCTCACGCGAAACTCAATGGCCGAAGCTGCGGGCCTGGCCCTTCCCCCCGAGCCTCCGCTTTTGCATTTCGCGCGACGGCAAGACATGGTGGCCTGGGCGCCCTATCGCATCACGTAAACGCGCTCACCATTTGTGGAATACAAAGAATACCGCCAGAGCGATGCAGCCGAACCCTGCCGCATAGTTCCACTTCAGCTTCTCGCCAAGGTACAACACGGAGAAAACAGAAAACACCGCCAGCGTAATCACTTCCTGAATAGTTTTGAGCTGCGCCGTCGTGAATTCGTACGAGCCGATGCGGTTCGCAGGAACCTGGAAACAATACTCGAAGAAAGCGATGCCCCAACTCGCGAAGACGACCTTCCACAGCGCCTCGCTACGGTATTTGAGGTGGCCATACCACGCAAACGTCATGAAGATGTTCGAGAGTATGAGCAAAAGGATAGTCCGCACAATTGTCTCCAGGACATCACATTGTTTCGTAAGTTAGCGGCGCAGCGGCGAAGCTGGATCGCGCTGTGAAACCTCAAGCGCAACCTTGCGCATTTCTTCGTGAATGGTTCCGTTGGTTGCCAGGATATTCGGACCTCCGAGCCGATACGGCTGCCCGGAAAAATCGCTGACCGTTCCGCCGGCCTCCTCCACCAGCAACAACCCCGCCGCCGTATCCCATTTCTGCAAGCCGAATTCCCAGAAGCCGTCGAAGCGTCCTGCGGCGACACATGCCAGATCGAGTGCCGCCGACCCATCGCGACGAACGCCGTGCGAGCGCAACGTGAAATCCCAGTAGTAATGGATGTTGGGATTCGCCAGCCGTTTGTGCACCGGGAAGCCAGTGCACAGCAAGCTCGTCGCAAGCGTCGCTACCTTCGACACTTGGATCCTCTTGCCATTCAAGGTCGCGCCCTGTCCGCGGGCGGCCGCGAAAAGTTCATTGTAGAACGGGTTGTAAACCACGCCCGCGATTACCGTGTCGCGCTGCGCCAATCCTAGCGAAACGCAAAAACAAGGATAGCCATGCGCAAAATTTGTAGTCCCGTCCAGTGGATCGACATGCCAGCGATACTCCGATTGCGACGCGCTTTCGTGGCCGGTGCCTTCTTCCGCGGCGATCCCATGTTCCGGAAAAAATTCCGTCAACAGCTTGACAATGGCTGCTTCCGAGCGCTTGTCCGCCTGGGTCACCAGGTCCGCATCGCCCTTGTAGGTGATTTGCAGCGGCCGGTCAAACTCCTCGCGCAAAATCGCGCCGGCCTCTCGTGCTATTTCCACCGCTGCCTTTAGATAGTCCTCGCTCATTAAGCTCATTAGGAATGTCGCTCGCCCCTTTTCTTAGCCGGCGCCTTCCACTTTACCATCCGTCGCCGCTGTGAACCGTATCCGCAGCCCTGCGCGTCAGAACGTCACACTGTGCTCGCAGCATCTACGGGCAAATTACAACGTCAACTACATGCCACTACAGCGTTCAGGGGATAGCGAACCCCTTATATGCACCTAGACTTGAAATGCCAGTTCGGCAGACCAGCCTCTTGATGTCTCGAACCTGTTGCATTGTCCGGCCGTGAAGCAATCAGGCTTTGCACGGAAGCGAAGTGGCTGCGTACGAATCTCGCCGCGTACCGCCAAGCCGCAAGAGATCGACTTGCGCCGTTCCCTGGGATGAGGTCTGAGGGGGCCTCTGCATGCTCAAATGCTGTGCTCCGCTTGCTGCCAGCTCAAGAAAACGAATATCTCCTGGTATAGCAAGGTTCCTCATTCTCCCCCTGGTGATAAGTGCATTCGCTCTTGCTGTAGCCGCTCAGGAAAATCAGCCCAGCACCTATGAAGGTTTTGAGGGTCGCAACGTTTCGCAAGTAGATATCGCCAAAAGTCCGGTCATGAACGTGGAAGTGTTTCGTCCGCTGATCAAGCTGCAGCCCGGCAAGCCTTTTTCTATGGCCGGAATACGCGATAGTGTTGCCGCCCTGCAAAAGACCGCGCTGTTTTCCCAAGTGCAGGTAAAGGTCGAGCCCGAACAGTCTGGCGTTCACGTCACCTTTCTTCTGCAACCTTCTTTTTACGTTGGAATGGTTTATTTCCCGGGCGCCAAGGCGTTCTCCTACACGCGCATGCTGCAAGCCGTAAATATCCCGGAGCAGACCCCGTTCGTAGACGAGCTGGTAACCAAAGGCAAGGACGCGCTCCTCCAGCTTTTTCAGAACGATGGATATTTTGAAGCCAAGATCAACCCGGAAACGCAGCGCGACGAAAAACACTTGATCGTCAATTTGATTTATCACTGCACATTGGGAAAGCGCGCCAAGATCGGGGAACTCACCTTTCAGGGCGCCACACCCAAGGAAGAAACCGACTTGCGCGCCGCATTGAACTCGCTTTGGGCAAAACTGAAAGGTGGCTCGCTACGCCGCGGTCAACCTTACACGCAAGCGCGGCTCACAAAATCGCTGGATTACCTGCGCCGCCGTTTGCAGAAATCCGGCCATCTGACGCCCATCGTCCGGCTGGCGTCCTCCTCCTATGAGCCGGCCACCAGAAGTGCCCGCGTTACTTTCGAAGTGCAGCCCGGGCCGCTAGTTTCCATCCGCGTAAACGGCGCACATGTATGGAAGCGCACGCTCAAAAGATTGATTCCGATATATGACGAAAATCTTGTCGACAAGGAGTTGGTGCAGGAAGGCGGCCGCAATCTCGTCTCGTACTTCCAATCGAAAAGCTATTTCGACGTCAAAGTAGACTCCAAATTCGACCAAAACCCGGACGCAATTCATGTCGTATATGACGTTCACAAAGGGAGCAAGCATAAGGTTGACGAAGTGCATTTCGAAGGCAATCACTATTTCTCCGATAAGGAATTGCAAGATCATATTCCCATCAAGA
>Ga0137403_10006046_pt1 | contig 13905 bp, 14 predicted proteins | sample CZOMad2_1_16fung_FD_122057 | JGI IMG/M metagenome (GOLD analysis project Ga0137403, IMG submission 122057) | Vadose zone soil fungal communities from Angelo Coast Range Reserve, California, USA - CZOMad2_1_16fungal (Hybrid Assembly) | ecosystem: Environmental > Terrestrial > Soil > Vadose zone... | reverse complement strand
GACGCGGCGGGCGAGGTCAGATGCGCCGACGCCTCGGCTTTTGCGGACCTGGGCGAGACGGTTGGCGACGCGGGTTTTCACGTTCGTTATTCTCTCACTTGCGCAAGCTGGGCTGAGAGCTTTTTGGGAGGGGGGCCGCTCCCTGAAGGTTGCGGCTCTGAAGGTCGCGCCGGAGAAAGAGCGGCGGAGAAGGCCCAGTCGAAGAAGGCGCAGTCGGCGAGGTGACATGATACCCTAATAATGTTTCGCACAGACGAATGTTCGGTTGAAGGCGGCGCGCGGGCGTACGCCTATGTGGGGTTTTACACGCATGTCAGGACGCTTTGGATCGCCGCTCAGAGTACTCGCAAGCCTGGCCCTCGGAGCAGCCGCCGTCAGCGCTCAGAACTCCATTCTCACTTGTCAGGCGACCGTCAATCCTATCCTTGTCCGCGGGGAAGGGCTCACCGAACGCATGGGAGACATCCTGCTCCAATGCACCGGCGGCATCCCCAACTCAGGCGTCAGCGGCAACCTCACGATTTTTCTGTCGGTACCGATGACCAACCGCATCGACTCGAATGGTTACTCCGATCTGATGCTTTCGGTCGACAACGGTCAGGGCCCGCTTACCGCCAATGTGCAAGCGACGTATCTGAACGCCGCCTCTCTTTCATTTTCCGGACTGGCATTCAATTTGTCGCCCGCCGGCGGCGTCGGGATTAACCTCGCCATTCAGGATGCAGTCGCCACGGCCAATCTACTCGCGGAGAAACTGCGGAGTGGTCCAGTTTCCGTAGACGATTTGCGCAAGGTGCAAACGCGGCGCGAATGGCCGACCCGCCTGATTCAGGGAATGCAGGTTTTTATCCATCGCCGAGTCGTTACTGGCAGAGCTTCTGGTCGCAGAAATTCTTTGCCGTTCGTGGTACGCCTGCTGAAATGGTTTCCGGTTCTACGGCAGCTTCCCGCTCGTTTCATTGGCCTCGGCCCCCGGCCAGAGCACTTTCGCAGTCCGACGGTTACCTAGACGCCGGTAAGACTTCGAATTCTTGAATCTGTTTCACGCCTCAGCGCATCCGATGTGAAAAACAGATCTGATCATCATTAATGGTGTCTGCGACAAAAATCCCCTTTCCGTGTGCCAATCCTTTGGCTTCCCGCGCTCTAAGCGCACTCGAATTCTTCATCGGCGCTTTCATTGTTATTGGGCACAACGTGCTTCACGTCGTGCCGAACGAGGTCATTGTCCTTTGTTTGCTTGGCCTGGCGTCAATTCGGCTACGCGATGCCGATTGGTCAGCGATGGGATTTAAACGACCAGTATCGTGGCGGCGCATCGTTGTGATTGCGCTGGCAGCGGCCGCTTTGAGAATTCTCCTGGGGCAGTTCGTGATCGAACCGGTTACCGGATTTTTCTGGCCAGCCCCGGTCGCGCCAGAATTGGCTAATGAGATTACTGGAAATGTAAAGATCGCGCTGTTTGCTTTACTAATTGTGTGGACGTTTGCCGCATTTGGCCAAGAGGTCGCGTATCGAGGATATCTTCTAACCCGTGCAGCCGACGTCGGAAACAGATCAGCACCGGCCTACTGGATTGGCATCCTGTCGTCTCCATTTTGTTTGGCTACGGCCATTATTACAAAGGGCCGTCGGGAATCATTGATGCCGGAATTGCGGGACTGATCTTGGGAACAGCCTATATGGTGGCAGGCCGGAACCTTTGGGCCAGCATCCTAACGCACGGAATGATTGACACGTTCGGAGTTATCGACGCCTTTTTCGGATGGTCGAAGTAACTAAGCAACTCGATCTTGCTGCGATTCGTGCCGGGCATGAGCGGATTCGGCCGCATATTCACCGCACGCCAGTGTTGACGAGCGAGCGCTTCGACGAAGCAAGCCGCGCGTCGCTATTTTTTAAGTGCGAAAATTTTCAGAAGATCGGTGCGTTTAAGGCTCGCGGCGCTACTAACGCAGTCTTTTCGCTGGACGAATCCGTCGCGCGGCGCGGAGTGGCAACGCATTCATCGGGCAATCACGGAGCTGCTGTAGCGCGGGCAGCCAAATTGCGAAGTATTCCCGCGCATATCGTGATGCCGTCGAATTCTGCGAAGGTGAAGATCCATGCAGTCGAAACCTATGGAGCGCAGATCGTCTTTTGCGAACCAACGGAAGAGGCGCGGGAAAAGACTTGTTTAGAAGTGATTAAGAAAACCGGCGCCACGCTGATCCATTCGTTCGAAAACGAGTACGTCATAGCGGGGCAGGGGACAGCAGCGTTGGAATTGCTCGAAGACATTTGCGATCTCGATGTTGTTATGTGCCCGGTTGGTGGTGGCGGGTTGCTCTGCGGTACGGCGATCGCCGCGAAATCGATGCAGCCCAAAATCAAAGTGATTGCAGTCGAGCCGGCTAACGCGGACGATGCCGCGCAATCGTTTCGCGCAGGGCGACGGCTTGTGACCGAAAAGAAATTCACAATCGCCGATGGACTTCGGACAAACGTCGGCGAACCGAATTTTGCAATCATTCAACGCTACGTCGACGACATCGTGACCGTCAGCGAAGAAGCAATTGTCTCGGCTATGCGCACAATTTGGGAGACGATGAAAATCGTCATCGAGCCGTCCGCAGCTGTCCCATATGCAGCGGTTCTCGAACGCGCAATGGACGTCAATGGAAAACGCGTTGGAATTATTCTTACTGGCGGCAACGTCGATCTGGACGCGTTGCCGTGGAATCTCTAGCCGGGATCGGCGATCCCGGCCACCACTGCAATCCCCTCCGGCATCAACGATACCGGCTACAGAAGAGGGTTTTTTGCAGGTCAGGGAACCAACGCCTGAGTCAGAACCGAAACCTCTATTCTAGGAGGAGGAATCAAGTATGAAAGGGTTAAGCGGAATCATAGCGGCATTCATTGTGGTGTTTGGTGCGGTTGCTTCGCGCGGAGCGAATCTGGACAGAATTTCGGCGGAGACCGGAATTCCGGTCGCCACGCTTCAGGCGGAGAGAACATCGACCGGGCTTGGTTGGGGTGGACTGGAGAAAGCGCACCTGCTGGCGAATTCATCCGGGGAGAGCTTCGACACCATCGTAGGCAAGTTCCATAACGGCGAAGGCTGGGGCAAAATCGCGCACGATTATGGGCTGAATCTCGGCCACGTTGTGAGCAACGCGCACCGCTCAAGCCACGCGACCATGCATGCGCAGAACGCAAAGACAATGCATGGCAGGAACGCCATGTCCGGCCATGGTAAGAGCGCCACAAACACTGCCAGAGGCCATACCAATAGATTTACAAGTAGACATGGTTTTGGCCACAACTCGAACTTTAGATCCGGGTTCAGCGGATCTCATGGCACGAGCATGAGCCATCTCGGTTCATCCCACGGTATGGGTTCGATGGGGCACGGTGGCGGACATCACGGCCGATAAATAAAACGTATTCCAGCGTTGGCGGATTAAAGCGCTAAAGCGCAGAGGAGGGATCTAGTTGTGCCTATCCCAAGCGAAGCGACGTTTCATCTATACCTCAGTCATAGCCCAGAATTTCCTGAAGGCTCTTGGCCAACTCCGGTCGATGACGCTGTTTCTAGCCGATTCGCCCATGCGGCCCCGCAGAGCAGGATTCGTTACCAACACTCGAATTGCGCGCGCAAAGTCGTCTACATCGTGTGATTTGGTGATCAGACCGTTGGCCTTGTCTTCCACTAATTCCTTCGGCCCTCCGGAGTCGGAAACGACGACAGGTACGCCACACGCTTGGGCTTCTAGGATCACGTTGCCGAACGTGTCCGTTGTGCTGGGAAAGACAAAAATATCTGCGGATGCATATGCGGTGGCCAATTCATTTCCGCTGAGATAGCCGGTGAAAAACGCTTCGGGTAAAGATTTTGCGAACGCTTCGGAATAAGGGCCATGGCCGACGATAAAAAGTTGCACTGGCAAACCCTCATCGCGCAACCGGCGATAAGCAGCTGCGAGAAGGTCGAGGTCTTTCTCCCGTGAGATGCGGCCGACATAGAGGAGCCGTACGTCACCGTTGAGTGCTCCGAATTTTTCAAAGAATGCCGGTTCGCGTCGAGTAGGGTGAAACAGCTCGGTGTCGAGTCCACGCGGTAAAATTTTCAGTTTTACGGGATCAAGCCCGTGTCTGATCCAGCTTTGCCGATATTCTTCAGAGTTGACGAATACGGTCTCGAGCTGGCCATAGAACCAATGCATGTAACGCCACGCCATGCTTTCAAGAAAGCTGTCCTCGGTAAGAATGCGGATGTACTGAGGAAAATCAGTGTGATAGATGCCGCTCGTTTGGAGGTTGAGCATCTTGGCCGCTAGCAGGGCAGTTAATCCAACCGGCCCGGGAGTGCTGATGATGATCTCAGTGAATCTCTCTCGTTGTATGTAGTCAAGCATCTGCAGAATCGGCGGGAAACTCAGTTTTTGCAGTTCGTACTCTGGCAATTCAAATTCGCCGATAGGCGGGAAGTTTTTGATTGGAATATCGCAAATTTGCTGGTTGCTCAGGGAAGTTACGACGACGAGGTCCTTGCCCGCGGCCGCTCCGGCGGCAGTCATTTTGCGAATGGTAGTCGCTACACCATTAACGTCTTCGAGCGTATCGGTGAACCAGGCGCGTTTGCGATTTTGTAACGCGATCGGAATTTCGCCGCTCAATTCTTTAAAAATCTCTCGCAACCATCTCCGGGACGGCGCCTGGCTGTGAAAGCCGTAGATATACGGCGTAAGAATTACGAGGATCGGTACGATTGCGCTGAGAGCCTGCATGCTCTCGACCATGTTGCCGCTGCCGATTTGCTGAACGAACTTTTTGAAGAAGCGAAACGCCAGCTGCTCGGCGACCATATTCGCCATAAGGAATGTGCGGCGCTCAGGTTCGCTGACCTTGTCCAAATGCGCCGCGAGCTTCGCCTTTACCTCCGGTCGCGCAAAATAACCTGAAAGCTCGTTCCAGAGCGACATGTTGGCAGGCTTGACGAATTCGAAAATTTTTCCTGAGAGAACGCCCTGGACGATAAAGTCCGTTTTTTCTCTGAGAGTGAACTCAGTGGGGGCCTTGCCCTCCATAAAGCGCGAAAACATTTTCTCCAGCAGGGCTGCTCCCGGCCCTAGTTTTTCTTGGAAGCGCTCCTGAATGAAACAGGCAACGATGTTATAAAAGCCGTGCGACAGAATTAACGGAGTTCCCCCCTGGCCTCGAGCGTTGCAATCGCCATTGCGAACAAATTCGAGAAATTTTTTCGGAGAATCCGCAGTGGGCGTTTCCGTGAACGCCGAAGCGGCAAACTGCCCGCCGTGATCATCCGAGCCGCCAACGAAAACCTTTTTCCACGGCTCCGCGTGTGTGGGCGCAAGATTGTGCCTGTTAGCGAGGTCGTTGACTTTGCCGGGCGTCAACTGCTCAAAAAGAGTCTGGGCCAGGTCGCTAAGAAGCGCATCGCGCAAACCATTGATCCCCTCGAAATGTTTAAAAAGCAGGATGACCTGCTCGAGATGGCGCGCCTCCAGTTTTCCGTTCACGCTGTAAAGAGGATGTGCAACTGCGTGCGTGATCTGCGCGGTTTGCAGGTAGCGTTGCAGTTCGAAGATGTTGTCCCGGACAGCTTCGATATCGCGATGTTGCTGCTCTGAAATCCCCCAAACAAGGATGTGCAGCTTGCACGCGTCATACGGGAAATACGTCGTAACCTGTTCGCTGATAAAAGTGTAAGGCAGGTCCGCAATCTGCAGGCACCCATCAATCGTATCATGGTCGGTGAGGGTGGCGTAATCCATGCCGCGCTTCAGCAATTGCGCGTATAGTTCCTTTGGATTCGAATAGCTGTCGGGAAAATCGAAACGACGAAAGAGCCATTCTTCCGAGCGGGCACTGTAGCGCGAATGAATATGCAGGTCGCACCTGCTCACATTTCCCTCCCGCGTTTCAATCTTTGTTCGGCAATCCATTCTTGATACGTCGTTGGCGTGCGCGATCCAACCGATCCCTCGATAAACTCGGTAATCTGTTTCCAGATTCGAGGATGCGAATGATCAGGCGGATGAATGCTTATGCGCAAGAGCGAACGGCCCTTTAGGAATCGGAAGAGCGTTGCGTTCCAAAGGCGGCTCACGCCTCGGCGCCAGCTATTCCGAACGCTATAGACCAATGTTCTTGCAGGAAAAACGTTTCCCGAGCGCAGATCGCACACGGTGCGCAGGCGTGTCGTGTATTCCATCTGCGCATCGTGCGCAGCGCGCTCGGCTTCTTCACTGAGCAACCATGCAGGCGCCACAAAGCCTCGCGGCTTGAGGCCATGCGCAAGCAATTCATCTCGTGCCGTCACGATGCGGCGCAGCGCTTCGTTATAGGCTATGTCGTAAAATTCTCCCTCATTTTGCGCGTAGAATCTTGTCAGGAATTGATCGCGCAAACTTTCTTTGGCACGCCGAGGACGCTCATGGAAATAGCCGTGGATGACAATTTCGTGACCGTCCGCTTCCAGGCCTCGGAGCCACGCGACAAATTGCCGGTCTTTTGTGAAGAGGCCCTGATGATGATAGTCGGGGACTACGAGCAGCGAACAGACGCGCACACCACGATGGGTGAGTTCTGAAAGGATTGTCGTTGCAACTTGCTGACTGGAAGGAGCGACGTCGTGCAACGAGACCACGACAAAATCCTTCGCCGCTTCGGCCGGTACAACCAATGGAAGAAACTCGGTCGCCGCGATGGTGTTCACTCGGGAATTTTCGGCTCCTCGGCAGCTTTGAACAAGACAAAAGGTGGAACGCGTTGTCCTCAACGCGTTGACTAAGCAAATGCGGCTTCGCCGCCTAATATTTGCCCATTGGAGTGGTTTGGCGTCGTCTTCGGAGAAGCCGATCCACCTATGTCGCAGCCATCTTGATAATTTCGCGAAACGCCGGCTCATCCAGAGGCATAACCGATAAACGTGATTGCCGGACCAGGGGAATTCTCTTTAACTGCAGATTGCTCTTGATGTCGCGGAGCGCAACTGGCCGCCGCAGCGGTTTGATCGGTGCAAGATCGAGAGTAGACCAATCGCCTTCCTTCGCGGTCGGATCTGGATAAGCAGTCCGCATGACTTTAGCGATACCGACTACAGCTTTTTCCTCTCCGCTGTGGTAGAAGAGGACTTCATCGCCCACGCGCATTTTGCGCAGATTATTTCGCGCCGTGTAATTGCGCACACCCGTCCAACTCGTCTGGCCTTCCGCGACAAAGTCCGACCACGAATACGAGGATGGTTCCTGTTTCACGAGCCAGAAGGATTTCATAAATTCCAAGCTCACAACCATCCAGAGAAACCTCAAGCTCCAATATTGCGTCGGTTGCCGAAGGTTTGTTGAAAGTTGCAGATTCTTTGGAACTTGGTTGTTGGGATTTGGAGCTTTGAAAAACGTCTTTACAAGCGCAATGCCTGCGCACAAGTGACATCATGCCGCGACTGCCATTCATTACGTTTGAAGGTTCTGAAGGATGTGGCAAATCAACGCAGGTACAGCGGCTCGCGGCGCGACTCCAAAAATTGCAGATTCCATTTCTGGTTACGCGCGAGCCCGGCGGGACGCCGATCGGTGAAACAATTCGCGAGCTGCTTCAGTTTGCGCCGCACAATTCTGCGATGGTGCCGGAAACCGAATTGCTCCTGTTCGAAGCGAGCCGGAGCCAGCTTGTGCGCGAGACGATCAAGCCGGCACTCGAGCACGGCGTTTGCGTCATCGCCGATCGTTTCTTTGATTCGACCACGGTTTATCAAGGCGCGGCGCGTAGATTGGATCGGGAAATGGTCGAGCGCTTGAACGCATTTGCGGTCGGTGATTGCGTCCCGAACATCACGTTTGTGCTCGACGTCGATGCTGCGACGGCCGAGACGCGAATGCAAAAGCCGCGCAGAGCAGATCGAATGGAACAACAGCCCGCGGAATTTTACGAGCGTGTTCGCCGAGGATATCGAGACCTGGCAGCGCACGAACCGAATCGTATTGTGTTGATCGACGGCTCGCACAACGCGGACGAGATCGACCACGAAATTTGGAATATCCTGTCCTCGCGGTTTCCCGCGCTGTCGGCAAATCGGCAATCCGCAAAAATCCCCAGTCCGGCCCGCGTACCCGATCCGAAAATTTGAAATGCCTTTTTCACGCACTACGGCTCTTGAGTATTTGCAACGCGCGCACGAACAGAACCGGCTGGCGCATGCTTATTTGATCACAGGACCGCCCGGTAGCGGCAAACAACGACTGGCGGCGGATCTCGCCAGTCTGGTTAATGGCACGCCAGTTGAAGACGTGTTTTCAGCCAAGGCGCGTGAGATTTTCGTTGCCCGCCCCGAATCGAAATCGCGACGCATTGTTATCGAACAAATTCGCGATCTCGAGCACGCGCTGCAGATGCGCGCCGTGAATGCGCGGCGCAAAGTGGCGATCATTCCCGATGCCGATCGGCTTCAATCACAGGCAGCGAATGCGTTTCTCAAGACTTTGGAAGAACCGCCAAAGGATTCCTTACTGCTTCTACTAAGCTCTTTGCCGGAGGCGTTACCGGAAACAATTCTGTCCCGTTGCATTGCGATTCCAATCGCAACGAACGGGGAGCGCGAAAATAAGGATGAAGAAGAGAAGTTGGTGCAATTGCTGCAACAAATGTCCGGTCAACAGAGCTGGACCATTCAGTTTGCCTATGGCCTTGCTCAGGAATTTCAAGGCTTGCTTCGCGCAGTGCGCGAGCAGGTGAAGTCCGAAACAGACGAAGCAATGAAACGGGAAACGACGCGCTACAAGGATGCAACTGATGGCGCGTGGCTGGAAGACCGCGAGGAACATTACAAGGCGCTCAGCGAAAGTCTTTACCTGCAACGACGTGCCGGACTAATCGAGATACTATTCGCCTGGTGGACTGATGTTCTCCGGGCGAACAACAGCGTGGCTCAACGTGATCTTCCCTACGCCAGGAAAGAAACCGCCGCACTCGCAACGCGCTTCAATAACGCTGAAATCTTAAAACGGATCCGCTCTCTTGAAGAATTGCGTGATCATCTTGGTCGCAATATTCACGAAGCGCTCGCAATCGAAGTCGCTTTCCTGACCATCTTTACATGTTGAGGGCCATGTCCGTAGCCGTTGGCCGCGATGGTAGTACCAGCCAAGGCGGTTGACAAAAGGCTGTCCGATCTTATCCAGTATCTCCGTATGCGACATATTTACCGATTATTTTTGCTGTGTGCTGGGCCTTTACTCCTGCTGCTTACTGGTTGTGCGACGGGAGTGCGGGTGAGTGCCGGTGGCCCTTATCACGTAACCGCGTATAAGCCGCACGATCCATCTGCCGTGCGAGTGAAAGTCTCGCTTTCCCAGGAAAACGTTTATGTAATGGAAGGCGATCGCTCTTTAATGGCTGCCGCTATTTCGGTTGGAATGCCGGCGAAACCGACACCGAAAGGCAATTTCACAATCTATTCCAAGCAAGAGCACAAGCGTTCGGGATCGTACGGATTCAGCGTGCAAGGCGATCGCATCGTTCCTTCGACCGGCGGGGGGCCGGGCCGTTATGTCGGTTATCCAATGGGCTACTGGTGCGAGTTTGCTCCGGCATACGGTTTTCATCAGGGATTTGTGCACCCCACTCCGCGTACGCACGGTTGCATTCGGTTGAAAGGCGAGGCTGCGGCGAAATTCTTTGCACTGGTGCGAATCGGCACGCCAGTGAACATTGCGACGACCCAGCCGGAGGATGCCACGCTTGGCCCGAAGGTGCAGCGAGTAGACGATTCACGCACGCCTGATCCGCCAGGCTCTGTGATGATCTCTGACGCGGCGTTCGAAAAACCGAGCGGACCGCTGCTCGAGTAGTGTGGCTGCGGCGTTGCCGCCGTGGCTGGGCTATGTCATGTTGAGCGGAGCGAAACATCTTTGGCTGCCGCCCTGGAGCCGTCTTCCAGAAATCATCCGAGATTCTTCGCTTCGCTCAGAATGACAATCATGATATGAGCACAAACCTGATTTCCAGCGGGACAACCGCGCGCGAGAAAGTGAATCTGCGCACGCCGGATGTCATGGCTGCGGTGCAACAACAGGTCGAATCGCACTATCGTAGTGATATCGTCGAGAAAGTTCGTCGTGCCGGTGGAATGATTTCTGTGGGGGACAGCACGGTGCGCCTGGCGAAGCAATTTGGCTTTTGTTATGGTGTCGAGCGCGCAATCGATCTCGCTTATGCTGCCCGCAAAGTTTTCAAAGATCGCCGGCTTTTCATCGTCGGCGAAATCATTCATAACCCTGAGGTCAACCATCAGATCGCGTCGTTGGGCATTAAGAATCTCACGGGTAAAAACAAGCAAGCCGACATTGCTGATCTCGGACCCGAAGACGTGGTGATCGTCCCGGCGTTTGGAACTGAATTATCGATCCAGCAACAAATCAAAGACCGCGGCTGCCAGATTGTGGATACGACTTGCGGTGACGTGATGAGCGTCTGGAAGCGAGTGCGCAAATACGCCAGCGAATCGGCTACTTCCATCATTCACGGCAAAGCCGAGCACGAAGAGACGAAAGCCACCAGTTCGCGCGCTCTCGGTGACGGCACTGGACATTATCTGGTGGTGCTAACGCTTGCGGAGACCGATTACGTTTGCGATTACATCCGCCACGGCGGCGACAAGGATGCGTTCCTGGAAAAGTTTAAAGGCGCGTATTCTCCGGGGTTTGATCCGGACGTGCATCTGCAAACGGTGGGTGTAGCAAATCAAACGACCATGCTCCGCGGCGAAACGGAAGAAGTGCAGCGGCGTGTTCGAAAGGCCATTCTCGATCGAGACGGACCCGAGCTTGCGGAGAACAATTTCCGATTCTTCGATACGATTTGCGGCGCGACCCAGGAACGGCAGGATGCGTTGCGCGAGCTGCTCAACGTTCCCATGGACTTGCTATTGGTGGTCGGCGGTTACAACAGCTCGAACACATCGCATCTAGCCGAGATGGGCGAGGAAAAATTGCCCACGTACTTCGTGCTGAACGCCTCCCGTCTGGTTTCTGCCACTGAGATCAAGCATTATGATCTGCATGAGAAACGCGAAATCGTTTCGCACTTTTGGTTGCCGAATGGGCCAGCCGTCATCGGTATCACCGCTGGTGCGTCGTGTCCGAATAATTTGATCGAAGAAACGTTGATTCGCCTTTTTGAGTTGCGCGGCATCTCGCGGCAGCAACTCGAGCTGGCTGCGTAACGATCGCTGGTCAGCGAATCCGGTGGTTGTCATTCCGAGCGGAGCGCAGCGGAGTGGAGGAATCTCTGGATACCTCTGCGCTTGCGTCGACTGAATCTAGAGATGTCTCGACTTCGCTCGACATGACGATCTGAGCACGCAATTCCCGTGCGCCGTGCGAAATACCTGTATGGCACGTGCGATTTGGAAAGGCAGCATCAGCTTCGGTCTGGTTAACATTCCCATTGCTCTTTATCCCGCTACGCGCCGGGAAGAGCTAAAGTTTCGGCTGTTGCGCAAGAGTGATTTGAGCCCCGTGAACTACAGGCGTGTCGCTGAAAAGGATGGCAAGGAAGTTCCCTGGGACCAGATCGTGAAGGGTTACGAGTACGAGAAAGGCAGATACGTCGTGCTCAAAGACGAAGATTTCGAGCGTGTTGATCTAGAGGCCACTCAGACGGTGGATATTCAAGACTTCGTCGATCAGGAAGAGATCGATCCGATGTTTTTCTACAAGCCCTATTACCTTGAGCCGCAGAAAGGCGGCGACAAAGCTTATGCGCTGCTGCGGGATGCATTAAAAGACAGCAACAAAGTCGGCATCGCCAAGGTAGTGATCAAAACCCGTCAGTACCTTGCCGGCGTCAAACCGGAGGACGGCGCGCTCGTTCTTGAGCTGATGCACTTCGCCGATGAGCTCGCAGACCCACAGAAATTGCATGTTCCAAAAAAACTGGAGATCGGAAAACGTGAGATGACGATGGCCAAGTCACTGATCGATAGCATGAGTTCAAAATGGGAACCTCAGAAGTACAAGGACGATTACCGGGAAGCGCTGATGGAAGTAATTGAGGAAAAAGTCGAAGCAGGTGGAAAGGAAATCGAAGAGAAACCAAAGAAAGCGCTCAAGCCAACGAAAGTCATCGATCTCGTTTCGGTACTGAAAAAGAGTCTCGAACAAACCGGTAGTGCAAAGAAAAAAACGGCAGCAGGATCTCGCGGCAAGAAAGCGCATTCCACGAAGAAAGCGGCGTAGCTGTAGCCACCGGCCTATGGCCGGTTCTTCGTAGGCAAAATAGTGGACGGCCCACAGGGCCGTGGCTACAAAGTGGCTACAGGAGAGCCGAAATTCTTGACACGCGTGCTCGAATTCATTCAGCCTGAGCGGCCATGAACTCTCTCAATAGATTTGCGGATCCCGTTTACTGTATTGCGCGGCTGGTTGTCGGGCTGATGTTCGCCTGCCACGGAGGACAAAAGATTCTCGGTTTTCCACCGGGCGGCCATGGTAGCGCGGAGGGTCTGATGTTGATTGGCGGAATCATCGAGCTGGTTTGCGGTTTTCTGATTGCGTTTGGATTTCTCACACGCATTGCCGCATTCTTTGCTGCAGGCGAAATGGCTGTCGCATATTTCATGGTGCACGCGAAGACCGGCTTCTTTCCGATCGTCAACAAAGGCGAGTTAGCTGTGGCTTACTGCTGGTTCTTTCTGTTTGTCCTGTTTTATGGTCCCGGCCGATGGAGCATCGACGCGTTGATCGCGAAAAACAAAGCGGCACCTGCAACCGCAGCCGTCACTTAGTTTCTGTCATTCCGACCCCGAAAGCATTCGGGGTTGCCGCGCCGTAACTTTATGTGAAGGCTTGGAGGAATCTCTAATTAATTCTTTCGCTATGAAACGATCCATGTTCGTCTGTTTTTGTGCGCTGCTTCTGCAATCGCTGCCTGCTGAGGAGTACAAGGATTTTGGCCGGGATCGCTTGAACAGTTCGCCACGCCACGCGGAGTGGGTGGACATTAAATCGGGCGATCGCACGATCAAAGCGTTCGTCGTTTACCCCGAGCGCAAAGACAAACCGCCGGTCATGCTGGTTATTCAGGAAATATTTGGACTAACCGATTGGTTACGGAGTTTATGCGACGAGCTTGCCGAAAATGGTGTCATTGCAATTGCGCCCGATTTTCTCAACGGCCAAAAGTATGAAGACGCTGACGGAGCAAGCAAGGCGACCTCGGCTTTAACACCCGAACAAATCAAAACAGTTCTCGATGCTACTTCCGATTACGTCCTCACAAAAATTCCCTCCGCTAACGGCACGCTCGCTGTCTGCGGATTCTGCCGGGGCGGGGAATGGGCGTTTACGTACGCGAATGAAAATCCAAAATTGAAGGCGGCCTATTCGTTTTACGGGAACGCTCCTGATTCTCCAGACAAGGTGAAAAATATCCCGTGTCCAGTTTATGGATTCTACGGCGAGAACGATGAGCGCGTAAACGCGACGATTCCAAATGCGGAAGAGTTAATGAAAGCTTCAGGCAAGAAGTATGAGCCGGTGATCTACAAGGGCGCTGGTCACGGTTTCATGCGCTCTGGTGAACCGAATAATCCGGCCGTCCGCGAAGCTGACCGCAAAGCTCGCGACGAAGCGTGGGTGCGGTGGAAAACACTGCTCAAGCAACTGCCTTAGGCCTTTCCTGTCATTCCGGGCGAAGTCGAGGAATCTCTAATTTCTCCGGCGACCGCGCGGTTGATCAATATCGAGATGTCTCGACTTCGCTCAACATGACAAACGTACTACTTCGCGCTCGTCAATTCATCCACCAGCGGCTGGGCGTCGTAAACTTTTCGCAGCGCTTCGGTGATGGCAGCTGAATCGACCGAGACAGCGCGTGCTTGTGTGTCGGTGTAAATGC
>Ga0137403_10006045_pt1 | contig 13905 bp, 16 predicted proteins | sample CZOMad2_1_16fung_FD_122057 | JGI IMG/M metagenome (GOLD analysis project Ga0137403, IMG submission 122057) | Vadose zone soil fungal communities from Angelo Coast Range Reserve, California, USA - CZOMad2_1_16fungal (Hybrid Assembly) | ecosystem: Environmental > Terrestrial > Soil > Vadose zone... | reverse complement strand
TCGCCGGTTTAGCTCAGCGGTAGAGCAGCGGTTTTGTAAACCGAAGGTCGGGAGTTCAATCCTCTCAACCGGCACCAGTGTTTACAATGGGTTAGCTCAATTTTCCTATTTCGCGTTGCGCGCCAGGGGCAATTTGGGGGCAACAAAGAGCGCGCCCCGCCCGAGAGGCTATGCTGAAGGCGCGGGAAGATAGCGGCCTCACCAGCTCTCCTCGGGAAACTCACGCCTAAGCATTTCCGCAAGATCGATCGGTTCGACGCTAAAGGCCTTGCAGGCGGTTGGTAGTTTTCTGTTTGGCCGCTTCGCTGCCGACTCTGCGCAAACCACAACACATTTTGTCGGGTTTTCGGTCTTATTCCGATATGCGCTGTAGGCAACCAAATATGGATCGGCCCTATTTCGCTTACCGCGCGCTCCAGACATGCCGGCAAACTGGAACGTCACCTGTCCAAGTAGCGCAAGAAACTCCACCTTACTCCGCAAGGAGTGAGAGATCTGTTTTCTGCGCGCCTTAATCCATCCGGCCATATACGCATTGCGCACTTCGTTCAACGCCTGAGGCGGGCACTTAATCCGTCCTCTTTCGATAAGTTTGTCGAGGTGCGAAAGTATGCGGTTCGCGTCCGGATTTCCATCGATGGATATCCAGCTTGAGGCATCTACCACGTAGATTACTTCCTCAGCGGACTCCGCCATATGTTTGCTGACGCTCCGAAATCTCTTTCCTCAAGTCATCGAACCACTTCGGGTCAACGTCGGTAAGTTCGAATGCTTCCAAGGGATTAAGGTCGCCGTGATCGACTGCGTCCAAAACTGTCCCCACGTGGCGCACGCCGAGGCGGTGCACTTGCCGCTCTGGGTATGGCATTGGCTTTCCGCCCTTTGACTTCTTCTTCTCCCGCTTCTGCCATTCGGATATTTTTTGATCGTAGAGACCTGGCTTGGCCAGACCGACCTCCTCTAGGTGCAGCGCTACTGCGCTCATGCTTACTCTATACAGATCGGCAATCTTACGAATTGCCGAATCCGACCACGTCCCACTTGGATCAATCGCGGAAGCGTCGGCCTTAAATCGGTCGGCGGGCATCATTAGGTGCGCGGCAAACTGGTTGCACCAACGCTCAACGCTGTTCTTGCGATTCTGATCGCTAACGCCGGGCTTCCTAATTAGTATGTGTGCGTGCTCATGAAGAAGCGTGAATGTGCGTGCGGGACCATCCGTTTCGTCTCCATTGATCACGATCGTTGGGATTGCCCGTTCGTCATAGATCGAGAATCCTCGACAAAGGTTCTCAGGTCCTAAGTTCATTATTTGGACGAACACCCCCGCGCGTTCAATGATGTGCCTCCAATAACGAAACGCTTGCGCACTTGTTGGCCATGAGAACTGCGTCTCAAGCGTCAGGCCGAACAGTTTCCGTTCCTCAGCAGCGACGTCCTTCGGCACGCGACGGTCGTCGTAATTCCTGGGCGCTACGTCAGTAAAAAGCCCTGCATTGTGGTCCCGCAATTCAACGAAAAAATCGACCTGCGCGTTGACAACCTCTAAGGCGAGCAACAAATCTTCGTCCCACTCTGGCTCCCTGCCCTCGTACGTTCGGAAATCGGCCGGCCGCTCAATAAGCGGCAAAGCTTCAGGCATCATTAGGCTGGCAAAGGCGATTTGATACTTGGTCGCCATGCGATCAAGTATCGCCATAGAGGGAAGCTTTGCTCCGCTCTCAAAGGCCGACAACTCATCAGAGGTCAGCTTTAGGCGTTTTGCAGCCTCTTGCTCCGACAGGCCGCGGAGCTTTCTCGCCCAAACCAAGACGTCTTTATTGACGGGGATATCTACCATTTCTAGGAGTCCCGCTAGCAAAACGTTCTTGGACAATACCACACAGCAGTTTCAACCAGTATAGGTATTTAACCGGCCATGTCTGACACCGCGTGTGTAGCCCTGCGATACTTTCGTCTGCAATTCGTACTCCAAGAATTCGTTGGCCAAGATCAGCGCGCGGATCGTTGACCGCAAATCTCCATCGCATGCCGCGATGGCCTGATAAGCGGCCGTGTCCAGTCGTTCCGACTCCGACTGAGAGTCGGCCGGGGATGCTCCAGCCATGGCAGAATTTTCCGAATTGAACGAGAATAAATGAACATGTCAGAGTGAAAACATTGTGCCTTGGCAGACGGGCCGCACTTCGGCAAGCTGCTAACTAATATTTACATCCCCAATGGTTGACTGCTGCTGTTCAATCCCTTTGTACTTCCCTTCCTTGATTGCCCTTTCGCGGATCTCAATCTGAGCCCGCGCCTCTTCCAGTGCGTCCTGTTTGAGCCAATCAAACGCTATTTTCATGCCGAATAGTCCAAGCACTGCCGTTATGCCGCTGCTGCCAAGGGTGGCAAATCCCTTTTGTAGTCCTGAATCAACAGCTTTCTTAGAGTTCTTCCCGTCTTGCGTCGCTAGAGAAAAAAGACTCTCTCTCGTGAATTTCGCAAACGGCACATGATCCCTGAGTGCAATCAATTCCGAGCTAACGCCAGTGCCAACGTCGTCGACTGACACGCCAAACTGTTCCGGTACCCTCAGCAATTCAGGAAATCCAAAATTTACAAACTTCGCAAATTGAGGTTCATTAACAGAAGCTAACTTAACTACGGAACTGTCTTTAAGAAGCGGAGCTATCTCAAACGCCCTAAAAAAATTAATGATCTTAGGAAGCGCTCTCCGAGCGTCCGCAGTTGTCATGGCCGCGTCTCCTGCCAATTTTCCAGACGCTATACGGAAGACCGTGTAGGCAACTCGCGCGCGACTAAGCGCCAGTATGGATAAATAGTTGCGCTGTTGGTCAAGTTGTCGCCAACCAATCAATGCCTCTGACGAATGTGGCGGCAATGACTCGACATTTTGCGAAGCCCTAAACGTCTTTCCGTGCAAATGAATTAATGTCGATAAATATTGCATATGCGGGGCCTTGACGTTCGTGGCAAACTCGATTGCGGTCTCGTAAGGTTTCAGTACTTTGTCCGTTGCGCCGCGATACTTTAGTGATGCGCGCGCGTTCAAAAGAAATTCGGTGCATAATGTTGCCGACGACCCGAACCTTTCGTTGTCGCGAGCCTCTTGCAGAATTTTCTGAATCTGAACGACTATGCTTGGCTCAACACAGAAATATCGGAGTGAGTCGTAATTCGGGGCTACCGATGTCATTAAGTTCTGAAGAACGATTTCCCGAACTTCTCTTCGAGGATCCTGCAAACCCTGTAGAACTTTTTTTGACAACGTATGGCGCCACTCTTTGTCTATCGTCTTTTGCAGTAGATGCGCTGCGGCGGCAGACGGGAGTGCATCCAATCGATGGTGGTCCTTCGCGTAATCCTTCTGTTTGTCAGCGGCAACCTCAAGAAGAGCTACGGAATCGGTGCCGTGTAGACAGAGAAATTCCGGAAAAAACACCGCGTACGAGGCCATTAAAAACGCGGAGTCTGCGTGTACAAACTCCTTTGCAACTTCATCGGCAGACCGGAAATCGCGGTTCAGCCGGATGAACGTCGAGCGTGGATCATAATCATCGCGATCTGCGCGGTAACCCAGACAACCCGAGGTAAAGGGTACGCCACCATAGAGCGCGAATGCCGCAGCCGCCATTCCGAAGCCTCTGCGTGAATATAGCCTGGGCTCATTCGCCATGATCAGTCCTCTATGAAAAAATATTTTAAAATCCGAGACTATTTAGACATCAACTATAACTGCGGCAGGTAATAGCGGGCGCGTAACGCCTAGCGCTGGGTGAAATGCTTGCGGGCCATGCAGATCGTCACAGCTCAGACGCCCCCTGAACGCGCGCGGCGTTCTTGCTGGTTTAAATCAAGCCTCGTCCTCTTTGTCAGCCTACGAGAAAGTCGTAGCCATGGCAATCTACAGTTGATGACTTTTATTGGCCGTCCGACTGACGTAGAGTCTCAACCACGGTGTCGGCTACGCTAACTGCGCCAGCACCGCGTTGTGCGCCGCATAGGCCGCGTCACCTCCGCTGGACGAACGACCGGCTAGCCCTTCTGCGCCGTCGGCGCGGGCCGCAGGAACTGATCGCTCGGCACATCGCCACCACCATCGCTCGCGTCCTCGACCGGAGCGGTCGAAGCGCAGGGTGCCGCGGCCTTCAATTTGGTAGGCTTCTGCCGCTTTCCCATCGGGCCGCTGCCGAAGTACGTCATCCTGCATTCTCCTTTTCAATTACTGGGACCGCACCGTCATCGCGTTTCGCTCGATCTCGGCCTTCCGCTCGAAGATTGCCTGGATGAAGGAGGCCGCCACGTCCTCAGTTAGTTCGTCCTCGAGGTTCATGCGGACGAGGGCTAACGAGAGCCGCACTTTTTCGTCAGTTTCGCCTGCGTACAGCAGCGCCAGTTCAGCAACCTCGGCGGCGTACACGTCAACGGACGCGTGGCTCGTCTTGTGCGCAAGTGTTGCAGGCATCGAAGGCACCCAGCGCCGCCTGTCTTGATTATGTCTGCGCGCAGGCCGATGGTACTGGTCCCGCGACACCTCGCCACCGGCAGGTGTCGTCTTGATGCCACCGGAGTTGTGCGTCACGGGCGGAGCGGTCGGGGGTATGCTTTACCCCGATCAACCGACATCGTCAGCTTGACCGCTCGCGTCCAAAAATGCCAAGCGGACGTCTGTCGGTGGAGGGGTATCTGCCATCGGCAGAAGAGAAGTGTGATCCTTTACGGGTAGATCACCCACCGGAGGAAGAGAACGCACGCGGCCCGCCGGCTGGCGTTACCTTGGGCGTTCGCCTTTTCAACTACCTTTTTTCAGGACGAGGTTACCAAGGACGCGCGCCTCTTCATGCATCCAACTAAAGTGTGCTCGTGCAGAGCACTTCATATAATCCATAACCACATTTGTTGCCGCCCACGTCGTTGAGTTGTTGGACTTTGTACCGGTCGCAACGGGCTTTTGCCCATGCGTTGACGTCCACGCCACAATACAGATAGGCGTCGTGCGGCTGGCAGGCCCTTTCATACTCCCCCGTGCAGACGCGAAGCTGCCGCGTGACTTCCTGTTTAGCTGAAGGCGTTGGCGTTGGCGTTGGTGTTGGTGTTGGTGTTGGTGTTGGTGTCGATGCTGGTGTTGGTGTAGATGTGGGTGCTGGTGTAGATGTGGGTGCCTGAGACAGCACAGGATTCGATCGATCCAACGCCCCGGATCCAAGGCCTATAGTGGCTGCCAGAACGGCCAACAGCAAAACCGCTAAAACGTACACATTATGCTGCGGAAGCGGAGTTCCGGAGGGCAGGCTCGCGAAAATCAACCAGGCCACGATACCTCCGCCTGCGACCCCAAAAGTAAGCACCATCAGTGCCATCAGCACATGGTAAGCTTGTACTGAATCTAAGCCAGTGCCTGGTAAGAACTTCTGTTGCAGCACCCCTTGGAACAGCAGTAGCACAACGCCTAAGGCGATCCCAGCCAAACCGGCGATGCCGCCTAGAGTCCTAAATAGCTTGTTGGGATCCACGGTTGCCCCCCTAATCCCTTTAATGCGGCAAGATTGAAGGGAACACTCTCCAGTTGCAAGAGCAAATTTTGTTTCAGTCACATCTTGGTTGTGACAAGCCCCGTTGCGCGGCAATGAATTCGGCGGCGCGATCTCAGCGGCACTACCTTGGGCGTTTGCCTTTTACTTTTTTTTTCCAGGAGAGGTCTTGGACGGTCGTCACCACGCGGCTGCGGCTTAGCATTACAGTTGCCCTTTCCGAAGATTTCTGAATCCATGGGCAACCATGATTCGAAGATCGTGGACGCAGGCAGCGTCGATTGAAGAGACGCTTGCGTTGTGGGCTGCGTCGCTTCAGGAGCTTAAGAAGCGGATACGTCCATTGTTCGGGCAGGAACGGGTTGCGAGGAACGCAGGCCTGTTTCTGGAAGGTCTGCTCGGTGATGAGCAACGCAAGACCGGCTGGATGCGGGCGGAGGCAGCTGGCGATCCTGGTCCATGGCGGCAACAGGCTATCCTTGGTCGCAGGGATTGGGATGCCGATGCCTTGCGCGATATCGTGCGCGACTATGTCATCGAGCATTTGGCAGATGACGATGCCGTCCTCGTCATCGACGAGACCGGCTTTCTCAAGCAGGGCAACGCGTCGTGCGGTGTGGCGCGGCAATACACCGGTTCGGCAGGCAAGATTACGAACTGCCAGATCGGCGTCTTCGCGACCTACGTTTCCCGTCATGGCCATGCGTTCATCGATCGCGCGTTGTATCTTCCAAAGGAATGGACCGACGATCCAGATCGTCTGCAAGCCACATACGTGCCTGCCGGCACGGGCTTTGCGACCAAACCAAAGCTTGCGACGAGAATGATCGCACGCGCGATAGCCGCGGCTGTGCCATTCAAGTGGGTAGCTGCCGATACGGTCTACGGTGTCGGAGATATCGAGCAGCAACTACGCCAGGCAGGCAAAGGCTATGTGCTCGGGGTCAGCAGCGCTCATGTGTTCCGATCCTGGGGCAAGCGGCGATCAGTCTCCGGCACCGCCGCGGACATCGCATCGACGCGGCGTCCATCCGACTGGAAACGCCTGTCCGCAGGGGACGGAACCAAAGGACCGAGGCTGCATGATTGGTGCTATCTCGAACTGGCCGATCTCGATGCCAGCCAGTTCAACAACGCAAATGACGGTTTGTGGACACGCGGTCTGCTGATCCGTCGTCGCATCGCAGATGGTGACCTCGCCTTCTTCACCACCTGGTGCCCAGCAGGAACAACCATCGAAACGCTGGTCGCGGTCGAAGGCCATCGCTGGGCGATCGAGGACAGTTTCGAGACCGCCAAAAACGAGTTCGGGCTCGATCACAACGAGAGCCGATCCTGGCACGGCTGGCATCGCCACGTATCTATGGTGATGCTCGCCTTCGCCATGATGGCGGTGATCCGCCATCATGCCAATCCGCCGCAGCCAAAAAAAAAGCAACGCCGAACCACGGCAAAAACAAAACCATCGGCGCCTCGTCATTGATCCGATGGTCAATCCAGGAAGTTCGCCGCATCGCCATTAGGCTCGCTCGAAAGCGGATCCAACCCGCCCACATCATCGCATGGTCACTCTGGCGCAGAGCTCACCAGGCGATCGCTCGGCGCGCGCACCTCAAAGCAAAACGGCAACTGTAATGCTAAGGGTGGAAAACAGCTTTTGCATCATGTGTAATTTCAAAGAGTTACGTGTGGCAAAAATAGCCCACATTTCAACTTCTGCGTTATGTGCCGGATTGCAAGCTCTGTACCGCATAGGGCGAACCGACATTTCCAAGTTATTGACGCCATCCGGCGAAAATTGTTTCCGCTTTCGTCTTAATACATCACTGGCGGTCACTGCCGCATCTCCGATCGCACCGGTTCGGTTCTTTAAAACCGATCGTTCGTGATGCAAATGTCGGCTCGCAACGCCTTCGGCGCGCGCTATGTCTTTGATGGTAGATCGCACGACAGACTTGCCCAACGTTCGTCAGGCTTGCGGATGCTCCTTGGTCCGTCGCCTCCAGATAACATGAGATGCTCTATCGCTCCATCCGTTGTTGGCACGCCCGCGCCCCACGCCGCAGCGCCCTACCGCGCGAGCGGTTTCGTTCTTTGGCACTTTTGAGACATGCCGAGTGTGTTGAGAGCGATGTCCGCTTTTAGGGGTAACTCGGAAGACATTTGCTCACACTGAGTTCTTCTCAGTTTGACCCACAAGAGACATTCGCAAGCTGAAATGCTATACCGTTCCCTCAAGTCCAAGGAGGTTTAGCTTGCCTCTGACGATCCGAGCACCAACTATTGATGAGCTATCCAGCCTTTCCGATCTGTGTTTCGGGTCTAAAGCCGTCTGGGGCTACGACGAGGAATTCATGGAAGCGTGTCGCGGCGAGTTGTCGTTTGAACCGCGCGACTTGGCGTTGACGCCCATCGCAGTTGCCGAACATAACGGCAAGCCAATCGGTGTTGCACAGGTAAAAGTCGTCGATGGTGAGGCTGATTTGCTGAAACTATTCGTCGAGCCCAGCGCGCTTCGCAGTGGCACCGGTAAGGCGCTGCTCGTTTGGGTTACCGACGTCGCGAAAAAACTGGGTGCCACGCGACTAACAATCGATGCGGATCCCGGTGTGGCTCCGTTTTACCGCAGGATGGGAGCTTACGATGTCGGCGAAGCGCCGTCTGGCTCGGTGCCGGGAAGGATGTTAGCGATGAACCTTTGCCCTGCGGACTAACCTGAAGGTCCGAAACTGGGTAAGACCGGAAGTGACCGGCGTGCTAGGGGCGGCACTCCCTCAACCGGCGCAGCGCCGGCGCTGGGCGATCGATGCCTGCTGCCTGCAACATCGGACCAAAGGGAAAATCACATGATAAGCCCAAAGCAGGTTTGCGTGATCGGCGCCGGAGTGTCGGGCTTGGCAGCGGCGAAAGCGTTTGCCGCGCACGGGCACAAGGTCACCATCATCGAGAAGAGCGGAGATCTCGGCGGCGTCTGGGATCCCGCGCGTTCCTATCCTGACGTGCAGACGCAAAGCCCCAAGGACCTCTATCGCTACACCGACCAAGCGATGCCGGATACCTATCCGGAATGGCCCAAGGGTCCGCAGGTCCACGCCTATCTCTCCGACTATGCGCGCGGTCATGGGCTCGATCGCCCGATGCGCCTCAAGACCAGTGTGGTCGCGATGAATCGCCGGACCGATGGCAAGCCCGGCTGGACGCTGGAACTTGAAACTCCGAACGGCAAGGCCAGCGAGGATTTCGACTTCGTCGCGATCTGCACCGGACAGTTCAGCGAGCCGCAGGCACTGAGCCTTCCGGGCGAAGACGCCTTCAAGGCGCAAGGCGGGCAAATCCTGCACTCGTCGAGCTATAACGACGCCTCGCTCGCCAAGGGGCGCAAAGTGGTGGTGCTCGGCGGAGCGAAATCGGCGACCGACATCGCCGTCAACGCCGTCGATTCCGGCGCCAGCGAGGTGACGATCGTCTACCGCGAGCCGGTGTGGCGCATCCCCTACTTCATCGGCGGCTTGGTCAACTTCAAGCGCATCCTCTACATCCGCGCGCAGGAACAGATGTTTGCAAGCTGGGGCATTGGAGCGCCGGCGCGGCTCGCGCATCTGATCGCCAAGCCGTTTGTCTGGGCGAACTGGCGCGGGCTCGAGAGCTTGCTGAAGGCGCAGTTCAAGCTCGGCAAATGCAAAATGGTGCCGGAGACGCGGATCGAAGACGGCGTCAATTGTTCGGTGCCGATCGCAACGCCCGGCTTTTTCCCGATGGTCGCGGACGGCCGCATCAAGGCGATCCGCGGCAGCTTTGACCATTACGAGGCCGACACCATCGTCATGAGCAACGGCGAGCGCGTGAAAGCCGACATCGCGGTGCTCGCGATCGGCTACAAGCTCGGCGTTCCCTTCCTGCCCGAGGTCTATCGCAACAAGCTCGTCGATCCCGATGGGCAATATCGCCTGTACCGCCTGATCGCCAATCCGGACCTGCCGGATTTGGGCTTTGTCGGATTCAACTCCAGCTTCTGCACCGTGCTATGCGCCGACATGGCCGCGCACTGGCTGGTGCGCTATGCCGACAGCCAGCTCGCGCATCAGCCGAGCGAGCGCGAGATGCGCGACAACATCGAGTTGATGCTGCATTTCAAGCGCGTGGAGCGGCCGGCGGCGAGCGTCTATGGCGGGTTGTGCGTCGCACCCTATCACTACAAGCATTTTGATGAATTGCTGGCGGATATCGGCGCCACCAAACGTCGCCGCAGTGCATTGGCGGAAATGTTCACCCCGCCCGACGCGGACGCTTACGCGCAGTTCTTGGCGTCGGCTCCGAACTATCACGCCGCGGCTTGACTTCCGAGTTTGGCACCAAACGGACATGCCGCAGTGATGTCGCAATGTCTGCTATTAGAGGATGAACGAACCTAGCTCTGACGTGAACGCGAAGTCCGTTGATGACCCACTTCGCGGACATCGCTGCTGGTGATTGTCTCTTGTGGAGCCTCTGCTCGGCATAGCAAACGCCTTATTTTTTCGTAAAGGAACATCATATGAATCCGCACAAATGAATTTGTTGTTAGGCGATGCGGAACAGTAATGGCGAAGTCGTCAAAACTCGTTGCGGCAAAGCGCGGGCGGATTTTGTTGGTTAGAAGAAGGCGCGACCGGTTATGGATGTTTCCGGGGGGCAGCAGGCGTGGCCGGGAAACGGAAAAAGGTTGCCTGCGCAGGGAAATCCGGGAGGAGCTTCCGAAGCTCAAACTGGGGCGCTTGAAGCTCTGGAAAGAGGTCAAGGCCAAGAACCCCAGATCAGGACGGAAGATGAGCGATGCTATATTCATCGCTAATAAAGCCTCCGGTCGTCTCGCCATCGGTGACAAGAGGGAAATAGACAAGGCGACGTGGAGTAAACCGCGCGGCATCCGGTTAACACCGACCTCTCGTTACATCCGCGACAAGCTGTTCCCGAAGCGAGGCTAACACTTCCGCGTTTGGCACGTTTGAGAATGCCGCCGGACTCGGAGAATGTCTGTTTATCGGGGTAAGACCGGAAGTGATCGGGGCACGCTCAGAAAGACGCGGTTGACCCGGAACGGAAGTCGCAGCGGTAGCAGCATACATGAGGGCCCGCGCTCAGCCGACGCATCCTTCTAGCAAGGAAGCCGTTCGACGCGGAGATGTCGGGGAGGCGCTGCCTAGATTGCTTCTTCGCCGCCAGAGACAGGATCGCGGAGAAGGCGGACTCGTATCGGCAGGAGTTCGGCTCGATCCCGCTCTTCCGTGCAGGGTTGCATGCCGGCCCAGTGGTGATCAGCGAATGCGGAAACTCGAGTCGCCAAATCGCTTATTTCGGCGACACGGTCAACGTCGCGGCCCGACTTCAGGTGCGTTGCAAGGAGGTTGGCCATAGTCTGCTTGTCTCGGCCGATCTCCTGCGCCACATACGCCCCGGTCCCGACTTCGTTGTTAAAGCGCTGGGTGAGGCACGTTTGCGCGGGCGATCGGCGACGGTGGAGGTGTTCGCGGTGGAGCGTGGCGAAGGAGCCGCAGCTTGAAGCAGCCCCTTGGAGCAAACCGAGAGTCGCCGCCTTCAAATTCATGATGGCGCCCAATGGCGGACATTCGTCGGATCAGGTGGTCTGAGCCATTCGGACACGGATGCATACGACCAACAATCTGATCAAGAATTTGGATCGTCTGTCGGATTGCGCGCCAGCTATCCGTCCTCTGATCGGGGGCCAACCGGCACCTACTTGGCCGCCGCCGACTTCAACCCTAAGCGCTGGGAGGAGGACCTCATGACCAGCCAAGCGACTTTCACCTTCCCGAACGAATCCAAGGCCTACCGGGCCGCCCGTGATCGGCTGCTTGCCCAGGAGGTCGAGCTGCGCCGCACGATGGAGGCGTTGGCCGCGGCGCGCCGTGCGTTGCCGCCCGGCAGTGAGGTTCCGGAGGACTATATTTTCCACGGGCTGCGGCCTGACGGCGCGCTCGGCGACGTGCGGCTGTCAGAGCTGTTCGCGCCCGGCAGGGATTCACTCGTGGTCTACAACATGATGTTCCCGCGCTACCCGACGGACGATCGTCCCGGGCCCACGAAAGGCCTGACAGCTCGACTGCCTCTCTCCGAAGGGCCGTGCCCGTCCTGTGTGGCGCTGGTGGATCAGCTTGACGGCACAGCGCCGCATGTGGAGCCGCGGGTGAACATGGTCATTGTCGCCAAGGCGCCGCTACCGCGGCTTCTGGCCTTCGCTGAGGAGCGAAGCTGGCGCTATCTTCGCTTGCTTTCCTCGGCAGAAAACAGCTTCAACCGCGACTATGGTGGCGAGACCGAAGCGGGTTACCAGCAGCCGATGCTGAACGTGTTTCATCGCGAAGGCGCCGTCATCCGGCACTTCTGGGGCTCGGAAATGCTCTACGCGCCCACAGACGCGGGCCAGGATCCACGTCACGTCGGCACCATCGAACCGCTCTGGAACATCTTCGATTTGGTTCCCGAGGGGCGTGGCGGGGATTGGCAGGAACAGCTCACCTATCCCTGCTGCAAGCGCGAACCTTAGTTTTCTCTGCCGCCAAGGCGCACAATTGGCGCCTGCGGGCGGCCGCGCCAACACAATCGTAGCCGCGCTGATCCTCGGCACACTGGGTGCTTTCCTCAGCTTCAATGATTATCTGCAGCGTGCCTAACGGCCCCGGATGCGGGCCATCTCATTAACAAGCGCCCTCCGAAACGGACCACGCTCGAACGTGCGCTTGTGGCACTTTTCGGACCTGACAGGTCTGGCTGACGATGCCCGTTGTTGAGGGCAAAGCGGACTTCCCAGTTGCGCACTCAGACTTCTGAGTTTGACCCTGCGCAGACATCGTGACGCTGCCCAAGAAGTTCAGGAAAGGTTCTAAGTTGCCGATCTGTTCCTATGCGCGTGGGGCACTGTCCGGCCCCCGTCCTAAGTTGAAATCATCAGTGTCCCAATTCGTTCGCTGGTTAATAATCAGTTCCATGCGTCAACGCAATTCTGGAATGCTGCCACGGGAACGAGCGGGTCATTTTTGTAACTTATGAATTTGTAGAACTCAGCGCAGCAATCCGCGATTTTGTAATGCGTTCGCGTCGAGGCGGCCATGGACTCTTTCGGCTCTGATAAGATGGCTAGACAAGAGGCCAAGGAAGGAGACCGCCGTTGCGTTCGTTGCGGTGCTGAGCCCAACCTCATTCGCAAAATATTGGACACTCGGAAGGGAAGAACTGTCCGTATGTTCGAATGCCGATGCGGCAAGGTTAGTTGGGACGATTAAGGCCGCCTCAGTTGCCGGACTCTTTCATTTCGGCTTCTCAGTGCGAGGCAAATCGACAAACGGCAAAAGCGGATTTGCGTCGTTTAATTTCGGATAAAGCCACCTCCATTTTTTCCAAGCTCTGGCGATGCCGCCCGCGCGGACAACGTTTGTTCGAGTTCTTTGCGCGATGATGCGTGATCGGCGGTGCCGGTCTCAGGCGACAGCTGGGCCCAACTACCGAAGTATCCACCGGACATACCGCGTGTCTGAATTTGGATCCCGAGTTCGGCGACCACAGATTTGCTTGGCAAGCCGTCCGCTCATCGCAGGATCGCGGCGCACCGCTCAGATTAGCGACCGCGCAACAGCACCACCGGCTCGATCGGCCGGCCTCTCACACCTGCACGCCGCAAGCGCTCTCCCCAAAGTTCGAGCGCTAATTTTTAGGGCGATGAACTGGAGTTCCAGATGACTAGTGTCGCGCGTTCGACGGAGGAGGCGAAAGTGGGATTCGAAAAATCTTGAAACCTGCGATTTCGGGGAACCCGTCCGCCGCCTCTGAAGACACCAAAGCCAAAACTGCTGCCGGAACATCTCCACTCATCACTCGATCGGTCGCCTTCGTTTCACCGTCGCTCAGTTGAGCTTCATTCGCCCCCGCAGCCACGATCGCGGTACGAATCTTATCGTTAGATGCAGCGTACTTGTTGTCCACGGCAATGGTTTTACTGGTTAGGTCGGATACCAACTTGATTTCCGGGCGAGTTATGAGAAGCGCAACCAGCAGATCAGTATTGTTTGACGACGTAGGTGCCGTCCCTTCGGAATCGGTAGGTTTCGAATTATTCGCCTTCTGTTCCGGCACTGGGTCCGTCGTGGCGGTCGTTAGGAGCTCCGCCACCGCGGTGGCGGCCATTACGTGTTCCTGCGTGGTTCTTGTACTGGAACCGACAGCAACTGTATCGATGGGACGTGGGTCCGCAATGCTCGCTCGTGTAGTATCGGGATCGGCAGCGGGTTTAGCAGCGGGTTGAACGTCCGCGATCTCTGCTTGTGGCGCTTTGTTCGGCTTTGGTGCCGCATGTTTCGCGACATGGGCGTGCCTTGCT
>Ga0137403_10006044_pt1 | contig 13907 bp, 18 predicted proteins | sample CZOMad2_1_16fung_FD_122057 | JGI IMG/M metagenome (GOLD analysis project Ga0137403, IMG submission 122057) | Vadose zone soil fungal communities from Angelo Coast Range Reserve, California, USA - CZOMad2_1_16fungal (Hybrid Assembly) | ecosystem: Environmental > Terrestrial > Soil > Vadose zone... | reverse complement strand
TAGCAAGGATACCGAGTAGGAGTCGGGCCCCGGTTCCGAAATTACCAACATCGAGCAAATCGTCCGGCTCGGCGAGCCCGCCGATCCCGACGCCGTCCACCGTCCACCGCCCGTCGCCAGCTCGTGCAGCGTGAGCGCCGAGCGTGTTGAGTGCGGCAGCGGTCGCCAGTACGTCCTCGCCCTCCAGCAGACCCGAGATTTCGGTTCGCCCGACGGCAAGCGCCCCCAGCATCAGCGCGCGATGGGAAATCGACTTATCGCCCGGGACTCGAATGGTGCCGGAAAGGGGATTATGCGGCTGTGAAGCGGTCAGCGGTGCGGGCGAATAAGGCGACAGGTCGTTGGCCATGACGAACGCTCAGACATCAGCGGGTGGTTGCGGTGGCCTCGCCGCTTGGCCATATGCCGGGCCTCGGCAGGCGACCTCTCGGCGATTACTTTGTGTTTGGTTTTGACAGGGTGGCGCCTCTGTGGCAATGGCGCGCCTTGCCGATCTTGCGAAATCTCGATGGAGAGAAGTGTGGCGAAAGCCGAATGGGGCACCAAGCGGATCTGCCCGAGCTGTGGGACGCGCTACTACGATCTGTTGCGCGAGCCCGTGATCTGTCCGAAATGCGACACTCCCTACGACCCGGAGGCTTTTTTGCGATCGCGCCGGGCACGCCCCGCGGCACCGGTCGAGAAGGAGCTCGAGCCTGTGGGAGCCGAAGAGCTCGATGCTGATATCGAGACCGAGGAGGCCGATGTCGCAGAGGAGGAAGAAGAGGCGGTCCCCCTTGAAGAGGCGGAAGAGGAAGACGAGGAGCTGCTCGAGGATGCATCCGAGCTCGGCGAGGACGAGGACGACATGGCCGAGGTGATCGAGAACGTCGAGGAAGAGGAGCGCTGAGACGCGCAGCGCCCCGCGGGGCACGAGGCTACGATTTTTCGCTTGCCGTGGTCGCTCGGCCTTTCTACGTTCGCAACGCGTATCAGCTGCGGGGCCATAGCTCAGCTGGGAGAGCGCTACAATGGCATTGTAGAGGTCACCGGTTCGATCCCGGTTGGCTCCACCAATCAAGTCAAGGGGTTAGCGGGCGGCTGCTAACCCCTTGCAAGTTTCTGGCTACCCTATGGCTACCAACCAAAATCGCATGGCAGCGTAGCGCCGGTGGCAAGTCACACGCGCACCCGCAACCAGGAGGGTTGGCATCGCCGCCTAGGCGTCCGATTCGAGCCCAAATTCGGAGAAGGGCAGGATTGGGACCTGTAGTCGGGGTCTAGTCCGATGGTTTGAATGATGGCCAGTCACCGCCGTCAAAGGTGCTCCGTTTTGGGCGAGACTCTCCCTGCATTGCTTCCCCAGAGCTTCCCCGGGGAACGCAAAACGGTCGGGAAGCAGCCCGACCCTCGTGACATCTTTATGCAAGCCGCTCCGAGCTCGATCAGTAATACGGTTCGGGGATTCTTTCGGCATCGGGCTCCTCCGCAGCACAGTTTCTTCGAAAGCGGCTTCGATATCAGAGGCATTAAGCAACGGCCGCGGTTCGGATCAGGGAGCGATCGGCCTGGCTATCAGCGCCTCCTTACTGGGAAAAACGGCAGGAGTAGTGACGGCACTGGTCATGTTCGTTTCCAACGACCTTGCTGATAGAGTGGAGGAAGGAAAGCAGGAGGCGACTCATACCGATTTAGGCGCTTCAGGGCGAAGCCCGACAAACAAATTGTCGATCGTCAAGCAGCGAGTCCGAGTTCATGGAAGACGCCTTTCATGGCTGCTTGGATGGCATCGTAGTGTAGATCGATCGGTTTTGGGTTGTGTGCTCCGCGCTTCGGCCGGAGTGGCTGAGCGGCGGCGAGCAGGGGTTTGATGGCTTTGTCGCGGAGAACGAGGAGGGCAGTCATCGCCCTGAGACCGGTCAGCAGCGGCTCGTAGCGGCGGGTGTGGCCGATCCGGCGGATGATGTGTTTGCCGCGGAGTTTTTTCAGATCATAAGCAGCGTGGCGGGGACCGTACTGTGATGGGCTTTGCTTGCTGAGTGCGCGCACCCGAGCCGCCACCTCGGAGGCGGTGAAGCCGTTGGGTGAGGAGGACAAAGCGAGCAGCGCTTCGATGACGCGGCGCATGCGCGCCTTGTTGAGATCGATGCCCCCGACGATGGTTTTGCCGACGCGCGACGCCGCCGGCAGCTGCTCGAGCATTTCATCGGCGATGAAGCACTGATCGATGCAGCTTAGGGCATCGGCAAACCTTTCCAGGACACTTTTCAATCGGGAGACCACCTCAGGAAACTTGTCGAGCGACCGGCCGCAGTTGAGCTCTCGCGTGTTATGGGCAACGACCTCGATGCGAAGGACGCGTTCGCCCTTGGTATAGATCTTCAGAGTCAGCTTGCCGCAGTGCAGCTTGAAGATCGTCAGATCATACGTAGGTCTCTCAACCGCGACTTCCCATTCGGCCGAGCGCTTTGTTCGCCGGCGATTTTTCGGACGATGCTTGTATCCGAGGATGGTTTTGATGGTCTTGAGATCGAGTGGGGCACGGCTGCGGTCGATGAGCGCCTGAAACACTTGTTCCATGTGCCCGCCCACCTCAAAGACCAGGTTGCGACTGTATTCGATCTGATAGTTGGAGTACTGATAATGGAACCCGCTACGCTTCTGCTCGTCGAAGTCGAGGGCGAAGCACACACAGCTGTAAATCCAACGCTCGCAGACCTGGCTCAGTCGCCCTATAGCCCGTTGTTCGGACAAGGTCTCTGCGATCTTCGCCAAGCCGGCGGCGTCAGAGATAGCAGTAAAACAGTTTCCCTCCTTGGTGAAGGTGATAGCCGCCTTGCGTGCCTGGCAGGCAACGTACTCATGGCCGTTCAAGATCACCTGGGCAGGAAAGGGGGGATGACCGCTGATCTTGATGGTCAGATGGCCCCAGTCGGGGTCGAGGATGTGAAACGAGTAGTGGTTGACATAGGGCATCGGCTTCTTGCGTTCAATGTGGTGCTTCGCGCTGATATCCCACACCGGCGCCTGCGCCCGACCGACCAGGACCAGAAACAAGCCCTGGGTGACCCTCGTCTTGGCAAGATATTCTTCGGCAAGGTCGTGCTTGCGCTGCCCTGCCGGGCAGTCGATCACGGGAATGTCGTGGGCTTTGGCATAACCGCGAATGCGACGGCTGAACCGGCCGGCCAGCCGCATCAGGTAGGCGTTTTCGAGCGTCTCATCCGATCCGGTCAGCGCCCGCCACCACACCCGGAACCCGCCCGGATGATGGCCCATGCGGAAGTACGCGTTTAGAACGATGCGATCGACGCAATCGTAGCTACCGTCCAGCAAATCCCGATAGAGAGTGCTCAGCCCGTCCGTCATGGAGGGCAGGTTACAAGCGCTCTACCCCAGCTTCAAACTGCCCCGCAGGGGCCACTTTTTCGCAGCCCGGTCTGCAAAAAAGCGTAGATCGTTAGCCCGCAACAGGGTTGACGACGACCGCTGAGAGGACATTGCCGAGGCTTTTCAGGGCTGCAAAGACTCAAGCTGCGGCGTGCTCGCAAGGAACAACAGTGCGTGCCCTGGGTCTTACGGATGCGAACCGTCTTTTAACTACGATTCTGAGCGTCTTAACTATCTTCTGGTCTAGCAATTTTTGATAAATTCGAGCTAATTGCACATCTCGTTCGCCGAGACAGATAATATTAAGGGGTAACAATGAAAAAGTTACTTCTAATACTAACGATTGCGGCCGCTCTTGGCGCGGTCGGCGGTATTGTCAATAGTGCAACGGCAGCGCCCATTACTTACGACTTCACTGGCGCAGTAGCGGGGAGCCAAGCTCTTGGAGGGAGCCACGCCTATACAGCCGCCGGAGGGCCCAGCATCACCGCGATCTCGGGATCCTACACCCATTCAGGCAGCGGGGCACCCGCCGCCGGCGACGCCTTTATCGCGAAGTTCGGCAACGATGCCTCGTCGCCCGCACCGGGGACGACACGCTCCGAGGAGAGCGCCGCGACCGAGATCGGCTTCTGGACGAGCTACGGCGCGGAGACCGGCACCTTCAGCGGCGGCAGCATCGTCGCTTCCAATGTCGTCGCATCCACCGCGATGTTCAGCTTCACCGGGACGGCGGTGAGCTGGATCGGCGTCAAGTGCAACGTCTGCGGGATCGCCGCGGTGTCGATCGACGGCGGCGCACCGACCACGGTGAACACCGCCGGCCCCAACGCGCCGGGCAGCCTCAGCTCCGAATCCGTGTTCTCGGCTTCAGGTCTTGCGGCGTCCAATCACACCATGGTGATCACCGTGACCGGGATGAGCAGCAGCGGAGGCGCCTACGTCGCCGTGGACGCGTTCGATGTGACCGCAGGCAGCGGTACTTCCCAGCTCCTGCCGCCAGTGGTGCTGCCGCCGCCCCCGGTGGTTGTGCCGCCGCTGCCGCCGATCGTGGGATTGTGACCGGCGGCGGGTCGGAGGACGCTCCGCCTCCCCCTAGCGAGGCGGGCTCGCGCTCTACCGCCCCACGACGATCAACACACCGGCCGCGATCGCGAGGATCGCCATCACCGTGCCCAGGCCAGAGAAGCTGAAATTGAGCAGCGGTATAAGCCCGGTCATGATGAGCCAGACGGCCAACAACAGCATTCCGATGTTTCTCGTCAGTTTCATTGGCAGACTCCCTTGAAACACCTGCTGGTGAAGCTACGGAAAAAACTCAACCCCTGGAAACGCGACACTTCCCTTTTTCGCAGATTATCCTGGAATCGCGCTTCAGTTTCGGCATCCACGCGGCCGCTTTGCGGCGGATCTCGTCGCGGCGTTCGGACGACAGGCTGCGGATGTATGCGGAGTCGGCTTTGAACCAGATTCCCTGGTAGCGCCTCATCTCCGCGATCGCCGCGTCGCGGCTCAGGCCTTCGACGATCACCCGGTAGGCGGCGACCATCACGCCCGTGCGGTTCTGTCCGGAACGGCAGTGGACGTAGACGGGCTTCGGTTGCTTGTCGACGACCGCGAGGAAATGCGCGACGTGGTCGTCCAGAAGAGCCGGAGCGAGGACCGCGTTCGGCTCCCAATCGGGTATGCGGAAGTAAGCTATCTCGTACCGGCGTGCGCTCGCGGGCCTGGCTTCGCCGAGCGCGCGCTTATCGTCGTGCAGCAGCTCGAGGTTCACGATCGTCCTTACGCCGCGTTGAACGAGCCACGCGGCGCCGTCCTGCGCGGGCTTCGCGCCGCGCCACAGCACATTCGGCGTGACCACGCAGAAATTCGCTATGGGAGAGCCGAGGTCGTTCGCGCATGCGGCGGTCGCGGCCGGCATCGACGAGGACGGGAAAGCGCCGGTGAGGAGAGCGAACAGGAAGAGGAATGCGGGATTGCGGGTGCACGAATGAGCCATGGCAGCGTGCGTCACAGAAACCGCCACTTGAGCAAAATGGCCGCGGCCGCCGGCACACCGAAGATCAGAAGAAAGATGGGGAGCTCTTCGGTCACCGAGTAACCTGCTCTCGCGACGCCGACCCACATATTGGCGCCGGCGACGATGAACCACAGCGCGACGTAGGCTACGGTCGCCACGAACGTGGCGCCGGGATAGTGCGTGGAAAAAAGCTTCCCGAGCAAGAGGGCCGCGCCTAGGAGTAAGAGACCTGCGACGAGAAAGAGAACAGTGCGCATGGGTGTGACCTATAATTTAGGTGTACTTGCCATCGAGATCTTCCTTGAGCTGCTTCAGCAGGATGTCCGCCTCTTTGACATACTCCTCCGGCACCTGAACTCGAACGCCTCCCAGTATGTAAGCGCCGAACATCATGGCTTGACCCATGGAGTGGAGAAATACGGGTATTCCCTCCGCCTCGAGCCTCATTCGCACGAGCTCCGCAATCCTCTCGTCGTATAGAGTTTCGACTGTGACAAGACTCATAAGGCAAGCTTAGGCCGCAGCGCACTTCTTGACAGTGTCCCATGTGCGCGTAGTCACGTCTTTTCCGAAAGTCTTCTCGATGAGCGCCATGAATACGGGTCCGCGCGGGCCCGGAACGTACGCGGTGAAGATCTCGCGGCCGTTTATGGCGAGAATGCGCGCGCCGTCGACTTCGCGCGGGAGCGATAGCTTCGCGCCGGGGGGCTTTCGCAGAAAGGTGACGACCCGCTTCGCATTCGCCGGAAGGCGGAAGGCCGCGTAAGGATCGCCCTCGAGCATCCTGCGCAGCGCACTCGTCGGCCGCACGATCGTGTAGAACGCCCGCCCGATTCGCTTCGCCATCGCGGCCTCGGCTTTACGCTCCAATGCAGCTTCCGGAGCGGCACGCGCGCTGAATACGACATTGCCGCTCGAGAGCAAGGTTTTGACGTCGGCGAACCCGGCCGATTCGAAGCAGCGCTTCAGCTCGGGCATCTTTGCGTTCATCGGGCTCACACCGCGGAGAAAAGCGACGTATCGAGGCATAGTCCCATTTAGCGCAAAATGACCAACATCCTCAACGAGAGTTGAGCGCTTCCTGGTGCTCACAAGCCTTGACTGATGCAAGACCGTTGACCCACGGAAGTGCGGATCGCTTCCATATTTGAAGGGACGGCGATAGCTGGCTTCGCTGGCTGAGCGACCCGATACGCAGGCTGACCTGCGTGGCGTTTTCCAGCGCCATAGAGAACACGGGCGATCCGCACTCGGGGCAGAAGGCCTGTATTCGCTTGGAGCCGCTTTCTGCGACCTTCACATAGCGCTTCGGCTCTCCGTGGAGAACGAACGACTCGATGGGAGCTGGAACGACGACGCGAAAGGCCGAACCGGTGAGCTTCTGGCAGTCTGTGCAATGGCAGACCATTACTTTCCTCGGATCAACAGCCGCAGTGAAACGGATTGACCCGCAGTGGCACGCACCGTCGACTTGCATGGTTTTACTCCGGTTGAACGGATGAGAACAAATGCCGCCCAACGCGGTTAGGCGGCGGCTTGAACACGACGCACGCCGACGAGGTAGCCGCACCAACGCCATGTTAGGGCTCAAGCCACCCTCAACCATTGTTCAGGTGCTTCACGTAGAAATGCCGGCTCGCGCCCTTTGGCGATCCCGCTATGCCGCCAAACCGGCGATAACCTTGCTTTTCATAGAAACGGGGCGCTTGAAATGAATACGTGTTGAGGTGAATTAGACGACTACCGCGCTGTCGAGCTTGGCGCTCTGCTTCTTGCATCAACTTGCGTCCCAATCCGGCGCTGCGGGCTCGCGCCGCGACCCATAGTAACTCGACATAGCTCTCCTGCCAGTACGACTGCAGGATCAGCCCGCCCAACAATCGTCTCCTCCCGTCGCGGAGGGTCAACACCGTCCGCTTATAGCGGATCGGCCCCGCCTGTTGCCGATTAAATCTCACCAGCCCTCGCCACAGGTCACGTGATGCTGCGGATTTGTTAGAGCGCTCCACAACCACCCTTGCCGTGGTACCGGGTATCTTATTGCCTGAACCATTCTGCCGCTTCACTGGAGCCCTATAGTTAACTCCCTAAACGCCGTCTATTCTGACACCAGGAACGAGACGGGTGTCGTACTCGCCTCAGGATCAAATACTTAACCGGCAGACCAACACTCAGTTCACCAGGATAGGTGCACGGCTTGCTTGCGTAACACGAAATAGGCGGCACGGTTAGCGGCGATTTGCGCGGAATCAAAGAACTGCGCGTCGGTGGAGTTGGTATCCATGCCGGTGCTGAAGGTGAAAACGACCGGGCCATTGGTGGAAACGGAGCCGCCATTGGGCGGCACCGTCGAAACGATGGTCGGCTGCGCCTTGGCTTGCCAGACGAATCCAAGCGAAATCACTAAAGCCAGGAGGCGGAGTGAATTGTTGAAAAAAGGATTTGAGAAGGTGCTCATAAGGAGGTTGCGGAGGTTGCGACTTCTGGAATTGCGCTCTGATGAATCGATGGTCGCGTAGTGGCGGGCTCCGTGCTACCAGGCCATTGACACTATTTTCATAGATCAAACGAAACCCACTCGGATACCTTAAAGGCTTGTCTTTTGAGTTTGCAAGATTTATTCAACAGTAATCCTTCATTGTAATCAACGTTTCCAGCTGGCTGCCGTTAGGTGCCGGGACCGACGAAACTCAACCCTGGCTGACCTCCCTTACCTGGAAACGCTCGACAAAACTGAGTATTGCTGTTCGGCGTGGAAACTGTATCATCTGGCATAACAGTGCCCTTTCCACCATCCGGGCGGCCGACTTTTGGCGGGCTGCCGAAGGAACCCTGTCACACGAATCAAGGCGCCGGTGGGGTTGAAACGGCCGGGTCTGATTTATTTTGAAAAACCAACTATGAGACATCAGCAAAAAATGGGACCGCGCGCGGAATTTCGCGCGCTGGAAGGCGAACGAGTCAATTCCTCGGTCAGTTTGGCTGAGAAATTTCGCGCGTTGAAGGCATTGACCGTTGACCTGCGTTACTTTGATCCGGAGGGCGAAAACAAAACCGGGGAAGTCAAATATCGCGTGAACCTGGATCATGCCAAATCTGTCTTCCGTTTCAACTGTCCCAATGGAGAATGCGTCCGCGGTGATTTTGATTTGAGTGAAGAACTCGGCAAGGCGGTGGCCGCGCGCCGAAAAGTAGTGACCGGGGAAATGTGCTGTCAGGGTTGGCAGAGCAAGATCACCATCGACACGGTGCGCTGCGGCAACATTCTGCGTTTCAAACTCAGCCTCGGCTATTAATCAACGGAGGCGGTAAGTGATACGGGCTTTCGTTAAATCGTAGGGCGACATCTCCAGCCGGACCCGGTCGCCCACCGTCAACCGCACGAAATGCTTGCGCATCTTGCCTGAGAGATGGGCCAACAGTTCGTGTTGGTTATCTAATTTTACTCGAAACATCGTGCCAGGAAGCACGGTGGCGATCGTTCCCTCTACTTCAATTGGCTCTTCGTTGCTCATCGTCTCTTAGTTCGCCCCTGACAATGAACGGAGTAGCAGACGGAATTTTTGCAGGCAAGATTTATCCGAAATCTGGCAATTGAAATGCTCTTTAATAACGAGGGCGTGACCCGCCGCCGCCACCACCACCTCCGCCACCACGGCGATCTCCATAACCACCTCCACCCCGTGAGCCGCCCCCACCGCCCCCACCACTACGCTCTTCACGCGGGCGCGCTTCGTTGACTGTGAGGTTGCGGCCTTTGACGTTCTTGCCGGAAAGACCTTGAATTGCGCTCTGGGCAGCGTCCGGTGTGGCCATGGTAACGAAAGCAAAGCCGCGTGAGCGGCCAGTCGCACGGTCCATCATCAGGTTGACCTCGTTTACCGGGCCGAACGGCGCGAACATGTCCTGAAGGTCATTTTCAGTCATTTCAGCGGAGAGATTCCCGACGAATATTTTTGAGTTCATTTTTTTACTGCGTGTTTGCTTCCGGGAATGTTCCCGCTCGCCGGGTTTCAAATCATCACTGAACCAGGTTCAATGAAGATTTACCACACCTTGAAGCCTATGGTCTTAACCTTGCCAAACTGGCACTAATCCCAACTAATGCAAGCCCGATTTAGCATTTTGTTAGCTGGTGGTGTATATTTTGAGACCGCCGCCCGGGCCGTACTGCTGACGAGCACTTGCGCCAGCTTTTGGAGTGCGCCGGCAGAGCGCAGCGGCGACGGCGCTTTGCTGAAGCCACAGGCATTGAACTCAAGCTGTCGTCGCTTCGCTTTGCCCCCGCACTCTCCAAAAGCTTAGCGCGACCTATTACGCAATGGTTCACAACCTTGATGGCAAGAAAAGATTGCGTTCGGTTTTGAAATCTGTCCAAGTGCGATCGGTATTTCGAAGATTAACTCCGATGAGACTCAAAAACGCCTTGCCGGCTGTATTCGCAACCACTCTTGTCCTGACGATTGCGTTCGCTATCGATACCGCCGCCTGGGCCCAGGGAACCTCTCCAGGCGAGATGACTACCAATATAGACAATACGCCCGTGCAATTACCCGCAGTAACAGTTGTTGCGCAAAAAGAACTGCAGACAGCGCAGACTTTGCCGGTGAGCGTCACGGCGATTACGACCCGAACCATCGAGGACGCGAATATTCACACGCTCAAGGAAGCCTCGATCTATGCTCCGGCGACGTTCATTAACGAATTCACCGCCAGAGCTGTCAGCAATCCTTTCTTCCGTGGGATTGGCGGAAGCCCGCTGAATCCGGGCGTCACGACATTTATCGACGGCGTCCCGCAACTCAACAGCTATTCTGCTAACATCGAATTCATTGACGTAGGCCAGGTCGAATTCGTGCGTGGACCTCAAGGCGCTCTCTTTGGCCGTAACACCGCCGCCGGTGTCATAAATATTATTAGCCGACCGCCTTCAGACATATGGACCGGCGGAGCCGCGGGGAGCTATGGCAATTACGATTTTCGGGACGTCCGCGCCGGGGTATCGGGACCGCTGCTGAAGGATGCTATCGGGCTTAGCCTTGCAGGAGGCTATTCCGCGCGGGACGGATATACGAAGAATGATTTTACGGGCAACGATCTGGACCATCGCGAAGCGGGCTTTGGCAAAGGGCAATTGCTGTTCAGGCCAAACGAGCGGTTGGAAATCCGTGTGATCGGATTTGGCGAACACGACAACGACGGGGACTATGCCCTGGGCGATCTTGCGGCAATCCGCGCCCGACCGCACCATGTGAGCCGTGATTTCGAAGGATTCAATCATCGCGATGTCGCCTCTGGCACCCTCCTGATCAACTATTTCGGCGAAGCGATCGACCTGGCCTCGATTTCGGGCGGAGTATGGTGGAAAAACGAGGGACTCACCGATCTCGATTACACTCCGTTCCCGGGGAACACCAGGGACAATGTGGAAGAGCAGCACCAATTTTCGCAGGAATTCCGACTTTCCTCTTCGAAAGACAAACCATTCAAGCTCAATGACTCTCTCGATTTAGCCTGGCAATCGGGCGTGTTCCTTTTCAGCCAGAGCTACGATCAGCACATTCTTAACTCTGTCGTCTTCCCCAACCCCGTCCCTCCCCCTGACTTCGTTCCCGTGAACAATACCACAACCGCGGATTTGGATGATTGGGGCGTGGGCGTTTACGGCCAGGCTAAGCTTACGGCCTGGGAGAAGTTGGATTTCACCGCGGGCCTGCGTTTCGATTACGAAGATAAGCAGGGAGATTTAGCTTCGGTGACCTCCCCTCCTTTCGCTCCGCCGAGCCGCAACAGTCTGGATGATACTTTCTCACAGGTTTCACCCCAGTTTGCGCTCGCCTATCATTTTACTCCACATCAGATGGCCTACGGCTCCGTCGCCCGCGGCTTCCGAGCCGGAGGTTTCAACCAAACTTCGCCCCCCGGCAGCGAAAGATACGGCACGGAGCACAGCTGGAATTATGAAGTGGGTTTTAAGTCGCTTTGGTTCGACAACAAAGTCGAAACAACGGTCGCCCTTTTCTACATCGATTGGCGGAATCTCCAGCTTAACGAGCCGGTGCCAGGGAGCGGCGGCGCCTCCTTTTTTATCGACAACGCGGGCGCGGCGGTGAGCAAGGGCGTGGAGTTCGAAGGGAAGTGGCGCCCCACGCCCGGTTGGGATTTGTTCGGCAGCGTTGGCTATACGGACGCGAAATTTCTGAGCGACAGTCTTTCGCAAGGCGTCAGCGTAGGAGGCAACCATTTGCCGTATGCGCCAACGTTTACCGGCAATGTTGGCACCCAGTTTTCCTGGTCTCCTTGCCGGGCGGCCACGCTGTATGCCCGGGCAGAAGTGACTATTTATGGTGATTTCGAATACGATCCATCAAACGCACAGCGGCAGGATACCTATGCCCTGGCAGATTTTCGGGCCGGAGTGAGCGGCACCCATTGGTTCGCGGAAGGCTGGGTGAGAAACGCTTTCGACGCCAACTACGTGCCGATCGCGATTCCTTTCAGTTCCGCCTCCGGTTATGTTGGGGAAAGCGGCGCACCGGTGACGTTTGGGGCTCGAGTCGGAATCCGGTTCTAACTAAGAGCCTCGGCTTTTCTGCCTGCTTTTGTGATCCTGCCATAGGATCGACAGCACCAGCCAAAAACCGCCGCCTCCAGCCGCAATGAAACAAAGCATTGCCAGGCCTGGATAGCCAAAAATCCGGAACGAAGTTTGGACGTGCATTAATAGCGCTGCCCCCACGATCAATGCCGCCAGCACCAGTCCCATTGAGATCCGATTGGCCACCTTCTGGAAACCTTCCAATATAAACTCTGTCTCAGTCGCCCGGACTTTGACGTTTAACTCGGCATTACCGACGGCATCGAGGATCTTGTTGAGACGCGAGGGAAGCGCGCCGAAAAATTGCCGGGCCTCGAGCAGTGTGGCAAAAACTTTGCCCTCGGTGAAGGTGGCCTTCATTCGCTCGTGCAGCATTTGATAAGCGTTCCGCCGCACCGATTCGTTCGGGTCAAATTCCGGCTCCAACGTTCTCCCTACGACGTCGAGTTGAAGCAGCGTTTTACCCAGCAGAGATAACGGAGACGCAAGCGACCCGGCTTCTGGGTTTTCCAGATGCCACCGTGGTCACGACACCTTTCGGTGTTTATGTGGCGGACAACATTCAGAAAATCCAGCTGGTCCTGATTGGGAACTGCCGGGATGAATCCAATACGCGTCATGGGGTTCAGCGTTTTTTCGAATGGCTCGAGCAAACGGGCGAGGGTGATGAACTTTCCGTCCGCGCGGCGGCTCGCGCGCGGATCGTCAAAGCAATCGCGAAGGAGTTCGCCAAAAAGGATTGAGGCTTTCCCGGGCTTAGCCCAGCGAATCGCGCATGGCGGAAAACATGCCCTTGCCCGAGGTGACAGCGACCGGTTGCCGCCCCTTTTCGTCGGCGTGTTCCACAAGTTCTGGCGGCAGCTCCTTTAGGAAGGTGGAAGGGTGGCAGGGCGTGAGCTGGCCATATTTTTTTCTGCCGCCGCAATGGGTAATATTCAAAGTTTGCATAGCGCGGGTGATGGAGACATAAAACAAACGCCGTTCTTCTTCCAGAGTTCCTTCCACTTTGGAACGGGAATGCGGGAGCAGGCCCTCTTCCATGCCGACGATATAAACATGCGGAAACTCGAGGCCCTTGCAGCTATGCATCGTTATGAGAGTGACCGCGTTGGCAACCTCTTGCTCTTCCTCGCGCTCGCTGTCGAGTGTAATATCTTCCAGGAATGTCTGCAGGCGTTCCAAAGCAGAGACCGGTGCGCCGTCCGTACTCCGGTTATTGTCGAGGGTCGCAATAAGATCTTTGAGATTGCGAATCCGATTATCGGCCGTATCCGGATTTTTTTCGCTTCGTCTTATTTCCTCCAAATAGCCTGCTTCGGCCACGAACTGGCCGGCCCAGGAACTGAGCGATGCAGAATCAGCCAAAAGGCCGGAGGTCCGCTCGATGAACTCGACGAATTTTTCAATGCTCTCCCAATCGCTCTCCGGAATATCTTCCCTTTGTGAAAACAGTTTTCACAACCGTCCGCCAAAAAGTCGTGCTCGAACTTGGAATCGTCGTCGTCCTCGCCACCACTTTCCTTCTCCTCTTCCCTCGTCGAAATCCCTGGCTCGACATCGTTCTGGCCGGATTCGCGCTCCTCGCCATTCTGGCAACCTCTCGTTACACCAAAAATATCATCTGGGCTGCATTCCCTGCACCTCAATCCCAAGACAAATTCAAAGAGTGCATCAAAGTGACGCTCTGGATAACCATTCCCGCTGTCTTCATCTTCTTTCTTATCGGCGGAATTGTCGCCTACCGCCATGCTGGTCGGCCCGCCGTGGTCGAGCGAATCTTCGATTGGAAAATCCTCGTCGTTTTTATCGCCTACACTGCCTGGGCTCTCATCCAACAAACCCTTTTCCAATTCTATCTCCTCGGCCGATTGCTCATCCTCTTTCCAAAAAACCATCTCGTCTGGCCCATCCTTGTCA